>Ga0172379_10000609_pt1 | contig 87412 bp, 84 predicted proteins | sample GrowelOW334metaG_FD_119756 | JGI IMG/M metagenome (GOLD analysis project Ga0172379, IMG submission 119756) | Groundwater microbial communities from an aquifer near a municipal landfill in Southern Ontario, Canada - Groundwater well OW334 metaG | ecosystem: Environmental > Aquatic > Deep... | reverse complement strand
GCAAATGAATATATTTTACGCTCAATGATAATAACAGCCCCACGGATGGGGCCTTTTTTGTGTCCCCACGATGAATTCTGACAAATAAAAAATGCCCGGAACTTTTCCCGGGCATTTCTTGTTTTTGTTACTCCGCGATCATTTTAGAAACGACTTTGCTTTCCGTTCCGTTTGCGAATGATGAAAGTTCCTGATAAGGTTTTTTCTTCGCGTCGCCGTGGTCTTTGGCGGGAGGTGTTTGATCCGATAAAACGGACGGTGAAACCATCTCTGTTTTATGCGCCATCATCGGCGGGATGTACTCTTTTCTTTCCGCGTATTCGCTTTTCTTGCCGTGATTCCATTGTGAAACGGGGCGGTGATAACCCATAATGCGCGACCAGATCTCGCATTCAGCGTCGCACTTCGGACATTTCGGCACTTCGCCATTCAAATAGCCGTGCGTGGGGCAAACGGAGAAAGTCGGTGTCAGAGTAAAGTAGGGTAAGCGATAATTTTCAGCGACTTTTTTTACAAAATTCCGCGCCGTTTTCCAGTCGCGCAAACGCTCGCCAAGGAAAAGATGGAGAACCGTGCCTCCCGTGTATTTGGTCTGCAATTCATCCTGATGATCAAGCGCATCGAGAGGGTTGTCGGTGTGTCCGACGTGGAGATGGGAAGAATTGGTATAGTACGGCGCCTGTCTTGTTCCCGCCTGCAAAATTCCGGGAAAACGTTTTTGGTCTTCTTTAGCAAAACGATAGGTCGTTCCTTCCGCCGGCGTGGCTTCTAAATTATACAAATTCCCTGTTTCCTCCTGATAATCGGCAAGCCGTTCGCGCATAAAATCCAAGATCTCAAGAGCAAATTCTCTTCCCTGCTTACTCGAAATGTCGGTATCTCGTCCGAAGAAGTTTCGTATCGCTTCATTCATGCCGTTCAATCCGATCGTGCTGAAATGCGCGTGCAGATTCGGAAGATATCTTTTGGTGTATGGAAGCAATCCCCTCTCAATATTATCGCCGACCACCTTTCTCTTCATCTCCAGCGAATTTTTTGCCATATCCATCAGTTTGCCGAGACGGGCAAAGAACTATTCTTTCGTGTCGGAGAGATAGCCGATGCGCGGAAGATTGATCGTTACTACGCCGACGGAGCCGGTCATTTCAGCGGAACCGAAAAGTCCGCCGCCTCTCGCGCGCAATTCTCGGAGATCAAGCTGGAGCCGGCAGCACATACTTCGCACATCGCTCGGATTGAGCGGTGAATTGATAAAATTCTGGAAATACGGCGTTCCGAATTTTGCCGCCATCTCAAAGAGGGCCTGTGCGTTCTCGTTGTCCCAGTCAAAATCTTTTGTGATGTTGTAGGTCGGGATCGGAAAGGTAAACACTCGGCCATTGCGATCGCCATGCGTCATGACCTCGATGAACGCTTTATTGATCATGTCCATCTCTTTCTGGCAATCCCCATACGTAAAATCCAGAATTTCTCCGCCAATGATCGGCTGTTTGTTTTTCATATCGTTCGGACATACCCAATCGAGTGTGATATTGGAAAACGGCGTCTGCGTACCCCACCGCGAAGGCACGTTTAAGTTGAATACGAATTGCTGGATCGCCTGTTTCACTTGTTTGAAAGTCAGATCATCTTTTCTTACGAACGGAGCGAGATACGTGTCAAAAGAGGAAAATGCCTGTGCCCCAGCCCATTCGTTCTGTAACGTGCCGAGAAAATTCACCATCTGCGCGACGCACGTTTCCAAATGTTTAGGAGGATCGGATTCCACTTTTCCGGGCACGCCGTTGAAGCCTTCTTCGATCAGCGCGCGCAAACTCCAGCCAGCGCAGTATCCTGAAAACATATCGAGATCGTGAATGTGCATATCGCCATCGCGATGCGCCTCGCCTATCTCCCGCGGATACACGGAAGACAGCCAGTAATTCGCGATGATCTTTCCGGACGCATTAAGGATGAGGCCCCCCAAAGAGTAACCCTGATTAGCATTCGCATTCACCCGCCAATCCGCCTTGTTCAAATATTCCGTAATGGTTTTTTCCACCTCGACAAAGGTTTTTTGAGAATCTCGTTCGCGCGCCCGTGAATCGCGATACGTGATGTAAGATCGAGCCGTTTTATAGAATCCCGCGTTCATAATGGCGAATTCCACCACATCCTGTATCTCTTCGATCGGTATTTCTTCTTTTTTTGACTTCTGCAAAAATTGTGAAACTCCTTCTCCGATGCTTCGCGCCTTCTTTTCGCCAAAATCTCCGGTCGCAAGTCCCGCTTTCAAAATCGCTTGATATATCTTTTCCGAATCAAAAGGTACTTTTGACCCGTCTCTCTTGATCACCGCAAGCGCTTTTGTTTTTGGTTGCATATTTTTTTAGCTTTTAGCTTTTAGGTTTTAGGTTTTAGCTTACTACTGATGGATTCGTGTTTGTCGTGCCTCCTCCCTCTCTTCAGAGGGGAGGACTGAGGTGGGGTGCGTCGTATTCGTATTCATTTGTATATTGGTACACATTCGCATATTGGTATTTTATTCGTATTCACCCACAAAAAAACCCGCATGACATCTATTCCTCAGTGAGAATATCGGCGGGATACTACATTATCGCGACTTCTATGAGCCATGGAAACAGGTTTGAAATGCGGTACGCAATGTCCGGCATTCTCTACTGCTCACGATGAATTATTTAATGGTGCTCCTCCTTTATTTCTATTATATCGCCCCGCAAACCCGAACGCAAAAAACAAAAAATACGGCTCATTACAGCCGTATTTCTTAAAAATTGAACTATTTATTTTTCACCCTGTGCATAACTCAATAATACCGCGACGGGACTTGGCGTTTTGGGAAATTATCGATGCATGCCTTGCATAACACCATTCACTCCTTGCAAAAGAATATTGGTCCCCACTTGCATCTGGATACTTTGCGCTTGCTGATGTGCTCCCATTGAAATTTGTTGCGCCTGCATTTGTGAATTTTGCTGGATCTGCTGGGCTTGCATTTGCGAATTTTGCTCGATCTGCTGGGCTTGCATTCTGGCATTATTCACCTCGTTTTGATACTGGGACTCAATTCTTGCCGATTCTTCAGATGTCGCCGGCCGGCCTAAATAAGAATAAGCGTTTGCTCGATTCTGAGCCGCTCTTTGCACTGCCATATTGTAACCGGATCGAGCCTGAAATACGCCATTTTCAGCCGTCTGTCTGGCTTGATTCTGTCCGTACATAGCCGTCTGACGCGCCAAATTTTGTCCATATATCTCCGTCTGAGCTGTCTGTTGCATACCATAAATACCAGTATTTATCATACTGTTTGCTGTGTGAGGCATTCCTGCGCACCCGGCAAGTTCGGAGGCAACCACCCCCATCATCGCCATTTTTGCCAATTTTGGATGTTTTTCGAGATATGTGTGCATAAGCTCCACAGCACGGGAAAAAACAGACATTTTAGCCGTAACTTTTTCATCTCTCGAAATTTCTTTTTTATTATTATTGAATTCTTCCGCGAGAACCGCTTCCGTAGTGTTATCCGCCGGAACGTTACTTTCAAAGTCTTTTGCCTCAATGGCAGCCAAGAGATCCAATTCCTCTGCCGACATATTCGGACGAATGGCCTTATCAAACATTACCCCGGACATCATCATCTGATAATCCAAATTCACATTCAGTATTTCCTGTTGATTTTCACGGTCGGTCGCCGGTATAGCCGGAGTACCTTCCGGATTGAGAAACGCCTCACCTTGAAAGGTGAACTCGGGTTTTTTTACCTCCTCCATCGGGATGTTTGTTTTTTCTATTTCCGGTAATCCCGGTTGTGGCATATTTTCCATAAAAATTTTATAAAATTCACTTCTATTAGTAGGACTTGCTCACTTGGATGAGATGCGCCGCCAAAATCGAGAAACGGAGCGAATGGTATGGTAATACAGTGAGCGAGTATCGCAGATTTTGGCAAGCAGATCGCCAAGTGTGCAAGTCCTATTATATTTTAAACGGGTTCCGGCATAGATGCCGCTTTCAACATCTCCTCTTCCGCCATTACCCTTTCCATTTCTTTTTTATCTGCATCAAGCGCCTTTTTTAATTCAACCGAATCGGTCGCACTGGAGATCAGACGGCGCGTCTTTTCCACAATAGCTGAAGTATTTGAAGGATCCTCTTCGATCGTCCAAACAAAGATCTCCAACATATCCAAAGACATCCGCGGAATGAGATCGCTGAGCAGCGTCTTATCTTCCGCAGAAAGAGCGGATCCCGAAATAAGTTTTTTCGCTTGATCAAGCGTTTCTTGATAGTAATTCATGTTTCTATTCTATCATGACGCCTTTTCTTTGTGCAAATAAAAAACACAAAACCGTGCCAACGCAGGGTTTTGTGTTTCATGGTAATTCCTAAAGTTTTATCTGGAGATCGGTCTCCGCTTCGGTTCTGGAACGAACAGTATTATCAATAGTATCTGAAATTTCCAAGGTCGCATCCTGTTTCGCCTTTATCTTAAGTTCTGTATCACCATCTGCCCCCTCCACATCAATTTCCACACTTCCCCGAACATCATCGCTGTCTTGAGGATCTTCTTGTCGCAGAGCGGTTCCGGTAGCATGCTGTTCGTTCCCAAGGTTGAGTCGAAGTTCTGTGAACATGTGAATATACCTTTCGGTGATATCTATTTCGCGCGCCGCTTTTTTGAAGAGAGAAAAAGCCGCCGAGTATTCCTGTGTGTTGATCTTCGCCGATCCCCCCAACATGGCTTGATTCGCAGCCTGCAGGTGTTCGCGGATATTCGCTTGCGCCGTTGCATCCAACGTAACCTTATTTGATTCAATGGCCTCGTTCACACGATCCAATTTCTTCTGTGCCACATTTCGCGCTCCTTCCACAGCCTCTTTCACATCCGGACCATTTCCCGAGAAAGACGCTTCCGCATTTACGCGAGTCTTGGCGAACAGATCGATATTGTTGCCGAGATTCAATAACAACCCTTTAACCTCTCCGTCCCCGCCATCCCGAGTTCTCTTGCTCAGATCGTTCAAAATATCTTCATGGGCGGAAAGCGTCGCTTCAATACTCGAGCTAACTTTTGCCGCCGCATTCAAACCGTTTTTTCTGACTACATCCGCGATCTCTGTCCGTGACTGTTTGGCATGGCTTTCAAACCCCTTCTCAAGTTCGACTGCTATGCTGGTACTTAAACGATTCTCATCGACGAGTTTTTCCGCTTCTTCCAGCCGTCGAACAGCAAGTTTTGCTTGAACCTCCGCCTCTGATTCAGAGGAGATCGCCGCCATTTCCTGCACTTTTTCATTGATATTTATCTTTACCGGATATAAAACATCCCCGGGTAAAGCATTCTCTGCCGCAAATGATGTTCCCCCGCTGAGCAAGAGCGCTATAATTAAAGCTATCGTCATATTTGTTTTTGTTTTTAGTTTATTAACATTATCCCGCGTACGGTAAAGAAGACGGCCATCCGACGATTTTCTTACAACAAGCGGGTTTTCTTTTATATATGAAACCAACGCAGTCCGAATAACCCGTTTTTCATCGGAATTCATGGTTGTTTTTTGCAGTGCGTTCAATTGTTCTTCAATATTTCTCATATATTTATATATGCGCCAGTTTCTTTAACTGTTCGATCCCGCGATGGATCAAAACCGACGTGTTACTTTCGGACTCATCCAAAATTTGTGCGATCTCTTTCACCCCCATTCCTTCCATATACCTGAGTAATACCGGTTCCCGATATTTTTTATCGACGCGATCAAGGAGTCGGAGTATATGCATCGCTTCCGACCGGGCTTCCGATACTTCTCTGCTTCGCTCGTCTGAAAAATCCATTCCGCTTTCTTGAATGGCATCAAGCGACTGAGATCTATGTTTTCGATAATGATCGATGATTCGATTTCGTGCAACGCGATACAGAAAAGCCCGAAAATTCTCTATTTCTCCTCCTTCTGAAAGGTATTTCCATGTCTCCATAAAAACATCCTGCACAATATCGTTCGCCGCTTCCCTGTCCGACACCTGAAAATAGGCAAACCGAAAGAGCGCGTCCGCATGCGCATCATAACTTACCAAAAACTGATTTTCCTTTTCTTGCATGGGTTGTACACCTGTAAAGACGAACAAGATCGTAATTTCTTACAAAAGATGATTTTTACTTGTTTCGTTACTCATATATTTTTATTTCACGTTTTTTTCGAAAAACCCGCAGGTTTTTCCCGTCAGTCAGCAGACTGACTCCTACGCCCCAGCGAGCCGCGCTCGCAATCAATCAGATTGTCGGGGCCCCGATCCGCCAGCTGGCGGAGAACTCGGTCTATCTCCCTTCGGGCCACGGAAGTGTTTAGACACTTCCGGTCAAATATATAATTGTTTCTTTAAGCTCCTCTGATCTAAAAATAACTACAGTGTCGGGGCGCCGAGAATCGAACTCGGTCTATCTCCCTTCGGGCCGCGGAAACATTTAGGATGTTTCCGGTTCTTTTTTATTGTCGGGGTGCCGAGAATCGAACTCGGTCTATCTGCTCCCAAAGCAGACGTACTACCGGTATACTACACCCCGACAATAAAAACGAACCCCAAAGCAGACGTACTACCGGTATACTACGCCCCGACACTGTAGTTATTATTTTATAGAAGAGCTTAAAGAAACAATTATACATTCGACCCCAAAGCAGACGCCGCGTCCTGCGTAGCCTCTGGCGAAGCAGGATACTACCGGTACTTTTAACTTTTTTCGACTTTCGCTTAATCCTACCATAAAAGGAACAAAAAAACACCCTAAGGGATGCTCTTTTGTGTACGGCGGACGCAAGTTCAGGAACCGCGCTAGAAACCCTTTTCAGGTTGCTTTCGTGGCGGGAGACCCTTCGTCCTGTGACATCCCCTCTTCTGTTCGCGTCCCCGCCGTACACTTACAGTATAGCACTAATGTGTAAAAAGTAAAGAGAAAATTCACAGTATGAAGCTACTATGTTATAGTAAAGCTATGGATAAGACAATTACATGGTATTCTCAATTAATAAAACCTTCATGGGCGCCGCCCTCGTGGGTTTTTGGGCCGGCTTGGACCTTTCTTTATGCCCTGATCATAATTTCATTCGGGAAAGTGTTCATCATGGCTTGGAACAAAGAATTACCGTTCGCCATCGCTATTCCTTTTATTTTGAATCTTGTTTTCAATCTTGCTTTCTCCCCCATTCAGTTCGGTCTAAAAAATAACCTTCTCGCATCCCTTGACATCCTCCTCGTCCTCGGCACGCTCATCTGGGCGATCATCGCCATATATCCTCACGTGAAATGGGTCGCTTATCTTCAGGCTCCCTATTTCCTCTGGGTTTCCTTCGCGACCGTGCTCCAATTAACGATTACCTACCTCAATCGGTAATACACGATCTTAAGATCCCTCTTTTTCCAACGTTGGGAGATCTATAGAATAATATCCTCCAGATATTCGACGAGGGCGGTCTTTCCTTCCTCGTCGATCCTTACCGTCACTGCATCAAATTGCCAGTCATCTTCTTCCGAGATCCTTTTTTCGGCTAAATATGACTGAATGGCTCGTTTTAACCGTTTAAGTTTCCATGGGTGCAAATTATCTTCCGGACGATAACCGTCAATTTCGAGAGATAATGTTTCACCTGAAACTTCTCGAATACTATAAGCCATTTCCGGACGAGATATTTTGTCTGCCACAAAAGTTTTACATTTGTGTAAAAAATTCGGTGTTTCTTGCAAAAAAACAAAGCCGGTAACGGATACTGTCTTTACTTCAATAAAATGTATCTTCCGTTTTTTCCGAACGATAATATCAATTTCTCCCCATGGTTTTAAGTAATTCCAACTAACAATTTCAAACCCCTTGGATTGCAAAAAACGTCCGGCGATCTTCTCCCCCATATCCCCTATTTTTCGTTTTTCAGTCTTCTTTTTCACTTTCTTCATATCAAAAGAATACTCCTTTTGAGAAAAATTAACAAAATCGACGTTTCATGTGAAACGTCGATTTATTTCCTTCATAATGAAGGACTTTTTCCTTGACGACCGAAACAAATATTGTTATTTTTAGCCACATTTATTGACAATCGGTCAAAAGATGAATGCTTGCGAAGGACAAATTTCAATGTCTTTTATACACATATCCCCTGAGTTATCCACACAAAAGTATAAGGGATTAGTATAAGTATAAGGGAAAACGAACGGAATCAGCTACAAAATCAGTTCTATCGCCGGACAGAGTGTCCATCCACATTCTTAAATCGTAAATCCTTAAATCTGTAAATCCGTAAATCCGTAAATCCGTAAATCCGTAAATCCGTAAATCCGTAAATCCGTAAATCCTATTGTCCAACAACCTGCAGTATCTTATATTTCCCCTTCGTGCATATCTGTCCGTTATCGATAAAGTGAGTTACCTCAAAAATATTGATGATGGCGCGTGGGTCTTCTGATGTGGTTCCGTCCTCCAGTTTCTCGTGTAACGGAAATTTTCCAAGGATCCAATAGTTTCGCTGTCCCGACACCAAAAAACCATACTCTCTTCCCTCTTTCAGGTTTTCCGGTATGCATTCGTCAAACTTTCTCTTATCCATGACAAATTCGCGAACGTTATGCAATATAAGGGCGGATTCAAATTCAGGTTTAATTTCCATAGTTATAGTATACACGAAACGATCTCTGAAATAAAGTTTCCCGCGTAACAAAAAAACCGCTATATAGCGGTTTTTTCTCACTGTGCGGGTAGCGGTAATCGAAACCGCGCCTTAACATTGGCAATGTCATATTCTACCACTAAACTATACCCGCGTCAAGTATTTGCAATTTTGTATTTTGTATAAATCTAAGTATACTTAAAAATAAAATTATTACAACCTAAAATTATAATAATCTGGAGATATAAGTTCTTCGGCAAGCATTTTTGTCCAAATTAATATTTTTTCCTTAAAATAACTACTTGAAACGCTTACTATACAAATTCCCGTTTGTAATCTCTTTGTTTTATGTCTTCCCTGTATTACCGTACTTTTGCCAAAATGAATGTTTTCGAGTCCGGCATTTTTTCTCCAGTTGTTTTTACACACTTCGTCATCAAGATCCGGATAGAGCAACAAAGAACATCGTATTTTTTCTTTTTCTACTCGGCAAACACTTAAAAGAAAATTAACATAAATTTTTACCATTGCCGTGTCGGTATTGGTTAGTTTAACGTGACCTTTGGTTACTTTATCTCCTTCTCCCCAATACAACATAATTCCAGCTATAAATAATGGGTGATATTTTAAAACCTGAAATTCTTCCACCGCCTCACTGCGTGCATCCTCATAAGCGTGTCTTAAGTGTTCATTCCGAATTCCATTTAAAGAACGGAGGCGAATGGTATTTTTTTCTTTTGCGATCTCCGCTAATGAATGCGCAATATTTTTCGACCAATCGTATGGAGCGAGCCATTCTGAAAGTGTACTCAAAGGAACACTCAATTCTTTCTTAATTTCTCGATAGCTCTTCCCTTCGTGCCTTAATTGTATCGCTTTTTCTTTATCTTTTCTCATTTTTTTATTTGTTATAGTATTAGTATATCACGGGGTTTCGGTTTTTACTATAAAAAATTGTGGATATAATACTTATCCATAATTTTTTAAAATTAACTATTCTCAGAAATATCCATAACGACTTTGTTTATCGGACGTTTTTCGTTTATTTCCCATTTTTCAATAAACGCTTTTTCCAAATCTATATCTTTCAATTCCGCCAAACGAAGAAGGTTCCAAAAAACATCCACCATTTCATGACTCAAATCCTCCTTACTTTGATTTTCTCGAACCGCCTCCATAACTTCTCCAACCTCTTCTCCTAATCGTAACAAAACTTCTTTATCATCTTTCGGATAAAATCCACGGCGTTTCAATTGAATAACCATTATTTCTTGTAGTTCTTTGAGTGTTTTAGCCATATTATTTTTTTTCATTCACGAAAGGAAAGTATGAAAACCATTGGTTTTCACCTGTCGGCCCACAGCCGACTCCCTACGCCCCAGCGAGCCGCGCGAGCGATCAACCAAATAGTGCCCTCGCCAGGACTCTCGACTACCGTCGCGGGTGGTTTCCGATTTGTTCGGATTACGATCCTCACAAATAACGAAAACCCTTTCGAGTCCTGGGCGCAAGTGACGCAGGTCACTTGCTCGAGGCCACATCCGCTTCGCTACTGTGCCCTCGCCAGGACTCGAACCTGGAATACAACGTTCGAAGCGTTGCGTGATATCCGTTTCACTACGAGGACGTAATTCATTTAGCTTACAGAATAATAATCACATAATAATCGTTGCCATGCAAGCACTTTTCTCAGATTTTCGATTTTACCGATACCAATTCTTAAACAACCTTTGTATTTAGGGTTCTTTTTAACATTATGCGGCGTTTGTTTATATATGGTTTTATAAAATGTATTTGATGGAATTCCTAAAATATCAGACCAAAATTCCTCACATTTTTCGTCTGCGTATGGTTGATGTATAAATAACCTTATTTTTAAAGACTCTTTGCTGAAACCCATATATTCTTTTATCCAACGAACCATAATTTTAATCATTTGCGGATCTGAATTAATAAACTGAAACTCAGAAAATTTTTTAGTTCCTTCCGCCCAGTAAAGACTTACCCCCAAAACAAAAAACGGATCATCTTTAAACTTTTCAAATTCTATTTTTGCAATTTTAAAAATTGATGCTTCTCGAGCGATTCGTCTGTTTCTGTTTGAAATAACAGCATTAAATACCCCAAGAGTGCGTCCATCCACTGCCCTCTTTTTTAATGCAGAAATTTGTTCATCCGTTAGGTCAAGATTTGTTAACCATCCTGATAGCGAACTTTTTGCAACCGGAACTATTTCTAGTATTTCTTTATAACTGAGCCCTTGTTTTCTTAGCTCAATTACTTTCATTTTTTCTGAAACCTTGGATTTCATGTTACATTTATTATACTTCCTTGGTTCAAGAGAATCAATGTGGAAAAGTGAACAAAAATAATGTATAATGAGAACACAAAAATATGAACGACTTAAAATCGAAAATTCCGTCATATGTTACACGTGTAACCGAGACCTTGCGGGGTGCCGGTTTTGAGGCGTATTTGGTTGGAGGGTGCGTGCGAGATCTGATTTTGGGAAGAATCCCTAAAGATTGGGATGTTACCACGAATGCCGTACCGGAAGAAATAATCGGGTTATTTGAGAAGACATTTTATGAAAATGACTACGGAACCGTTGGCGTAGTGATAAAAACAGAAGATGATGTTACACATGAAACAGGGGAAAGTGTCGAAACCTCGGACCTTCATACGCCAGTCCTCAGACTGGCCCCTACGCCCCAGCGAGCCACGCGAGCGATCAATCAAATAGTGTCACGTGAAACTGAAGGAAAAGAGGAAAATAACGTTACATATGAAACCCTTCGGCATGGCTCAAGGAAGGCAACAAACGACGTGGATTCCGGATCCCTGTCCGGAATGACGGGTGGGGAAGTTACACACATGTCCTCCATAGCTTCAGCGGAGGAGGATGAAACCCTTCGGCATAACTCAGTACAAGTGGAAAAAGAGGAACTTAATGTTGCACATGAAACAGGCAACTATGTTTCAGACGAAACCGTCATCGTGGAGGTTACGCCTTACCGCACTGAATCTGACTATAGCGACAGCCGGCACCCGGATCATGTGATCTTTAGTAAAAAACTTGAGGATGACCTGAAACGGCGAGATTTTACCATAAACGCTTTGGCTTATAATCCGTTCGACGGAACGCTCGTTGACCTTTATAAAGGACAAAATGACATTGATAGCAAAATAATCAGAACAGTAGGGAAGCCGAAGGAACGTTTTGGTGAGGATGCCCTCCGCCTTTTGCGCGCGGTTCGTTTCTCGGCACAGCTTGGTTTTATGATCGAAAAGGAGACAAAAGAGGCCATTATTCGGCTTTCGGATAGTTTGAAAAGTGTTTCATGTGAAAGAATTCGTGATGAATTCATAAAAATACTTATGTCGGATAACGCCATGAGCGGTATTATCTTGGCTCATGAGCTTAATTTGCTTCGATTTATCGTTCCGGAACTGGAAAAAGGGATCGGTCTTGAGCAGAAAGGCATGCATATTTATACGATCTGGGAGCACAATCTGCGCGCACTTGATACTGCGGTGAAACACGGATGGCCGCTCCACATTCGGCTTGCGGCTTTATTGCACGACATTTCCAAACCTGAGACGCGCAGATGGTCACAAGAGAAGGATAAATGGACGTTTTATGGGCATGACGTTGTCGGAGGCAGAGTTTCAAAGAAGATAATGGAACGATTAAAGTTTCCCGTGAAACTAACCCAGACGGTTTCGGCTCTCGTGAAATATCACATGTTTTTCTCAGATATCGAGAAAATAACGCTTTCAGCAGTCAGAAGGATCGTGGCTAATGTCGGCGCTGAAAATGTGTGGGATCTTATGAAGATTCGCGCCTGCGACCGTACGGGAATGGGACGACCGGTTGAAAAACCCTATCGTTTGCGTAAATATGAGGCTATGATCGAGGAGGCGATGCGCTCGCCGGTGTCTGTGGGGATGCTTAAAATTGACGGAACGAGGATAATGGAGGTTACACATGAAACACCCGGACCAAAACTCGGCTTGATCCTTCACGCCTTACTCGAGGAGGTTTTAGAAGATCCGAAGGTAAATACCGAAGAATATCTTGAAAAACGCACGCTGGAACTCATTAAACTCCCGGAAGAAGAGCTTAAAAAACTAGGGGAAGAAGGGAAAGAGAAGAAAGCCGAGGTGGAAGAAGAAGAATTGAAGGAAATACGAAAAAAACACGGAGTGAAATAAAAAAAAGGGGCTATCTAGCCCCTTTTTGGTTAATATAACCCTTTATCCATGAAATAATTCCTCAATACATATTTTTTCATAAGCCGAAGAGCGAATGCGGTAGGAACGATCTCATCGCTGGTTCCTTCGCGATATGCCACATCCCAGTGAGATGGACCTCTGCGTAGAACGCATTTAACAAGACCGATCGCAACTAACGTGTGGATAGCGTTTTGAACTTCTTCTTTCTCGGCTACATGTGTTATATAAAAATAACTGGTGAGGCGTTTTTCTGTTGTACTATAGTTAAACACTTCATTATCGTGCACAATTTTTGTCATTACATCTCTATAAAATGACATAAATTCCTCCTTTTCTGCTTGTTTGGAAGTTTTGCGTATCCACTACAAGATTATTGGATAAAACAAAGCTTGTCAATGAATATTGTTTTGTTCTAATAATTTTTTACTCGTAAAAGTTATAACCTTCAAGAGGCGGGATTTTTGGATGAGATTCGTTTTGTTTTTTAAAAATTATGTCGGGGCTGTACAGTAGTACTGCCCCGACATAATTTTTAAAAAACAAAACGAAGATCGCCAAAAAGACGACTCGCCGTATGCTCACAGAATAAAGTAAAGGGCCACGATAAGATGGCCCTTGCTGTATATTTATTTGTCTTTTAGAGAAAAGAACTAATGCGATTTGTTTTTTGATTGTGTTTTTATAGATTGTTTGCGATGGTTATCGCGGTGGAACATATTGTTCCTTTGGTAATCTATTTGTAAATCACTATCTGATTATTATTATACTCGCGTGTCCTTTATGTGCAAGTCCTTTACTGTGGATAACTGTGGATAACTAAATTTCCTTAAAAGACAATCTAAACTACGGCTCTAATAAAAGGGAAATTGGACAGTGATCCGAACCGTATACATTTGATAACACTCCTGTTGATATTTTTTTCGGAGAAATATTGTTGCTTATGAAAAAATAATCGATCCTCCAGCCTACATTTCTTTCTCTCGACGCCGTCTTCATATCCCAAAAAGTATAGACATCTTTTTTAGTCGGATATTGGCCTCTGAAGATGTCGGAATATCCGTGCGCGATCACCTCGTCGATCCATGCGCGTTCTTCAGGAAGGAAGCCGGTGTTGTTTTCATTCTGTTTCGGACGTGCAAGATCGATCGCTTCATGAGCCGTGTTGATGTCTCCACAGAAAATAATCTTCTGTCCTCCTTTTTTTAACTTATCAATAAATAAGAGGAACGCATCATAAAAGTCTAGTTTATACTTCAGTCGTTCCTCACCGCTTCCGCCGTTCGGAAAATAGATATTGAGAAGCGTGAATTCCGGATAATAGGCGATAAGGATCCGTCCTTCGTCATCGAATCTGGGAATACCTATGCCATATTCGACTTTTTCCGGCTCTGTTTTTGAATACAGTGCAACGCCGCTGTATCCTTTTTTCACCTTTGGGGACGAGAAATAGGCATGATATCCGGGCATGACGGCTATTTCTGCGGGTAATTGCAGCGCTTGCGCTTTGATCTCCTGAAGACACAAAATGTCAGGTTTTTCCCTCAAAACAAAGGGGAGAAACAAGTTTTTATTATGTACGGCGCGCAGACCGTTCACATTCCAAGAAATGATTTTCATAACATTAAGAATAATGGAGAGAAGGGAATACGGCAAGGAATTAAAAAACACCGCGAATACTCGCGGTGTTTCGAAACTTTATAATTCCGTATGAATGGTCGGCGTTTCGATGCCGAGTTTTTTGCGATGATCAGCAAGGGCGAGATCAATTGACTTTATTTTTTGTTCACGGGAAGAAATTTCAAGCGAAAGTCTTCCGGTAAAAAAGACATTTTCCACGAAACGGACCGCCTTGAGAGCCTCGATTTCGGCGCTTATTTTGCTTCTTTCTGAAACAAGACGCTCAAATTCGTGTTTATCAAGCAAGTACTGTTGTTCTCCGTTAATTTTAACGTATGGCATGTTTGTTCTCCTTTGGACAATTCCTGAAACATCTTAAGATAAAAATTTGTTTTTGTCAACATCTCCAAAAAACACGATTTTCTAGCTGGGTCAACTTTGTTTTCTTTATAAAACATTGATATAGTGGTTTCATTAGTGCTCTTTCAAAAGTCGTTTTATTCGTATTTTTGTCATTCCGGACTTTGATCCGGAATCCATGTTCGGCGGTATAACATGGATCCCGGGTCGTTGCCCGGGATGACGACAAGCGACTTTTGAAGAGTGTATTATAGGTTTAATCGTGGCCGGCGGATCATAGGATTGAAATACGATCGATCATATTTCAGTACTAGAATCCGGTGACCACACGCAATAAAAACATGCAAAGCAAAGAATATTCTGTGGAAATTGGGGGTAAAAAACTTGTCGCCCAATTTACGGACCTCGCGGATCAAACCAACGGTTCGGTCATAATAAGCTACGGCGATACGATGGTGCTCGCCACTGCCGTGATCGGCGGAGACAAAAGGGATGGAATTGATTATTTGCCGCTCACGGTTGATTACGAAGATCGCTTTTATGCGACCGGGAAAATATTGGGCAGCCGTTACGTGAGAAGAGAAGGGAAACCTTCAAGCGAAGGAATTCTTTCCGGACGAGTCGTCGACCGAACCATTCGACCTCTTTTTGATCAGCATATCAGAAACGAAATTCAGGTGGTTATTACTATTCTTGCGATGAACGGTTATGAGCCTGATGTGCTTGCCGTCAGCGCCGCATCGCTCGCACTCGCCACCTCGGATATTCCTTTTAACGGACCTGTTTCATCGGTTCGTCTCGGAAAAAAGAAAGGAAGCAATGAATTTATCGTCAATCCTTCAAATGAGGAAAGGGAATCGGCTGATTACGAAATGGATATGACCCTCTGCGGAAAAGACGGAAACATCAACATGATCGAACTCGGGGGAAAAGAGATCACCGAAGATGTCGCTAGTCTCGCGCTCCAAAAAGGGAAGGAGGAGATCGAAAAAATACAGAATTTCCAGAAAATGATCATCAAGGAATTGGGAAAAACTAAAATGGTATTTGCGAAAGAAGATCATTCAGATGCCGTGAAAAAACTTTTTGCCGACCAAATCCTTAAAACATTAAAAGAGAAACTCTACGTCGGGCCGGGAAGCAAAGTCGGATACGAGCTTGAGGCGGAGTGGGGGAAGATGGTGGAGGAAAAATTACCTGAAGAAGACGTGGGGAAGGCGAAGGAATATTTCCATCATCAGGTGAATGAACTTCTCCATAAAGAGGCGATAAAGAATAATTGCCGGCCTGATGGACGCGGCATGGACGAACTGCGCAATTTGAGCGCGCAGGCGGGAGGGATTTCGCCGATCCTCCATGGAACCGGCGTCTTTTATCGAGGCGGAACGCACGTTCTCTCAGTACTGACTCTTGGAGGACCGAAAGATTCACAGACCATAGATGGAACGGAAAAAGACAAGACCTACATGCACCACTATAATTTTCCTCCGTATTCCGGCGGTGAAACCGGCAGAATGGGCGGAACGAACCGACGCATGATAGGGCACGGAGCACTTGCTGAAAAAGCGCTTATTCCTGTTCTTCCTAACAAGCAAACTTTTCCTTACACCATTCGCGTCGTTTCCGAATCCATGGCTTCCAACGGCTCTACGTCCATGGCCTCCGTTTGCGGTTCCACGCTCGCCCTTATGGATGGCGGAGTACCGATCAAAGCGCCCGTCGCCGGCATCGCCATGGGTCTTATGATGGAAGATGAAAAAACGTATAAGATCTTAATGGATATTCAAGGTCCGGAAGACCACCATGGAGATATGGACCTCAAAGTTGCTGGAACTCGCGAAGGAATTACCGCCATTCAGATGGATGTGAAAGTCGACGGTATTCCGGTAAAGATCCTTTCCGAAGCGTTCGTCAAAGCAAAAACGGCTCGCTTTCAGATACTTGATGTTATAGAAAAAGCAATTCCCGCTCCGCGCGCGGATATCGCGTCAGTCGCACCGAAGATACTCGTGGCAAAGATACAGCCTGACCAGATCGGCGGGATCATCGGCCCCGGAGGCAAGGTGATCAATAAAATTCGCGAAGCTACCGGATCTGAGATCGATATCGAGGAAGATGGAACGGTATTTATTACCGGAAAGAACGGTGCCGCCGAAAAAGCGAAGAAGATCATCGAAGGTATGACGCATGTCTACAAAGCGGGGGAACGCTATACAGGAGTGGTTACCAAGATCATCGAGATCGGAGCTTTTGTTAAGATAGGCTACAACACAGAAGGACTTGTCCACATTTCCGAGATCGCACCATTTCGCGTAAACAAAGTAAGTGATATTATAAAGGAAGGAGATACCGTCCCCGTTATCGTCAAAGAAATTGACGAGAGATCGAGACTCAGCCTTTCCATCAGAAAAGCAGATCCGGATTGGGCAAAGAAAAAAATGGCGGAAATGGCGCCCAAGCCAGCCGCCCCGACAGTCGCCGCAACGGAATAACAAACTTCCCCCCACTCACAGCGGTTCTCCATTCACAACATGGATACTGACCTGCCGAAGAATAACACCGGCGATATATTAACAGCGGACACAAAAGATCCGACGGTTTTGAGCGTACCTCAAAAAGATAAAACGGAGGATGAAAAAGCGGCCTTGTTTGGTCTGAAAAATCTTCCTCTTTCCGTCGTGTCTCAAAATGAGCCGACATCGGACGCAAAAACACTTCCCGACATCCCTCCGAATACACCCATAAATATTGCCGAAACGCTTCCGCCCAAAAAAGAATTTCGAGTACCGAAGAAACCGGATATCGAATCAAAACTGATGGATAAAGCGACGGGAGGAGAGGACCTTTCTCTAAAAAGCGCGCCCATCTTGCCGAAAAAAGACCTTGGCTGGAAAACGTTGACGCCTACGGTTAACGTCGACGCGGAAGATCTTTCTCCTAAAAGGCAAAATGTGATACCTCCGACTATTAATCGTCCGGCAATCACACGTCCTTCAAACACGACCAAAACACCGAAAGAGAAGGTTCCCGAATCCAAAGCAGAGGATATTTCCGCACTGCCCACGTTGCGCACCTACAAAAAAGACGTTGCCGGAACGATCAAGGATCAAAAAACTTCGCTGGTACGTATGGTTTTAGAAGAAGAAAAAGCGCGCGCAAAAAGAGAGTTGAACGAATCTCCTCAGTCGGGAAAAAATCTTCCTCTTATCCTTTTCTCGGTTGTTTTCCTGTTGCTTTCCATTGGAGTCGTTTATTACGCGTTCTTCCGTCCTGTGGATAAGAATAACGTTTTCACAGAACTCAACGTCGTTCCGCTTCTCGGAACAGAACACAATAAAGAGATCGTGGTAACGGGAAAATCAGCGAAAGACCTATCAAGCGAAATAAGCAGAAATATCAACGGCGACATTAAGCTTGATACGATCGAATTTGTCTATTTTGTCAATAAAGATACGGTCACCACAGAAGACGGGGTCACTGAAACCAAAACGATCCTTCGCATCGACGATCTGTTTAATATTTTACACATACCGATCCCTCAAAACCTGCTCCGTTCGCTTAAGACGGACTACATGTTCGGATTCCATAATTTCAACGGCAATCAGCCTTTCCTTGTGCTCAAAACTGATTATTATGACTCAGCTTTTGCTGAAATGCTGTCGTGGGAACCGACCATGCTTGATGATATATACCCGCTTTTCAGGCTTTTGACCGCCGATGACCTCCGCGGGAGAGCGTGGGTTGATGTTGTGGCAAAGAACAAAGACACGCGTCAATTGAAAGATTTCAGTGATGAAACGGTGTTGGTTTATATATTTAAAGATCAAAATACGATTATCTTGAGCACGAGCGAAAATACTCTTTTTGAGGTCGCGAGACGGCTCGATCTCACACTGGAGAAGAAATGATCGTTACTGGTAGTTTCAGAGGTCAGTAATTCGAATGTCCCCTTAAGTAATTCTTGCTGCTGTTTGTTAAATAATTTCCAATTCCCAATTTCAAATTTCTAATAAAATGTCCAATGACTAAATATAAAAACGGTTTGAAATTTTGTAATTGGACATTTTATTAGAAATTGGAAATTAGGAATTAGGAATTAGGAATTTTGCACCATAAGGGCAAATTTTCAGAAAATTCTCATTATCAGAAACGAGAATCATTTATTATATTGCCCTTTTGCTATTATTTGCTAAGATGAGATCATATGAAAAACATTGAATTATATAAGGAACTGCTCACCAAAGAAAAGACGAAACTCGAAGAAGAGCTTCGCAGTGTTGGACGCGTAAATCCTGAAAACCCCAATGATTGGCAGGGGACGCCCGGCAACGCGGACAATGTGGATGATGCGGATGAAAATTCATTGGCGGATAAATTCGAACAATTTGAGGAGAGAAGCGCCGTCGAAGGAGAACTCGAAGCGCGTCTCAATGAGGTAAAAAACTCTCTTTTAAAGATCGAAAATGGAGAATTCGGTATTTGCAAAATTTGCGGAAAGGAAATAGAGGACGACCGTCTCGACGCGAATCCTGCAGCAGAAACGTGCAAGGAGCACATTAATAACTAGGTTTTAGGTTTTAGCTGTTAGGTTTTAGCTTCACGACAACGACCGTCGGCAAGCTAACACCTAAAACCTAACAGCTAAAAGCTTTTTTTACAATGGGTTTTTCAAAATGCTACAGCGCTCAAGCCGTCGGCTTGAACGCTCATATTGTTTGTGTCGAAGTTGATATTTCAAAAGGATTGGCTTCGTTTTCTATCGTCGGGCTGCCGGATAAATCGGTGGATGAATCAAAAGATCGCATTTCGGCGGCTATAAAAAATTCGGGATTCAAATCACCCAAGGCGAAAAATCAAAAAATAATCATTTCGCTTACTCCGGCGCATATCAAAAAAGAGGGAACGAACTTCGATCTCGCGATGGCGCTCGGGTATCTTTTAGCAGGCGGTGAAATTAAGTTCGACTCCTCAAAAAAGATCTTTCTCGGAGAACTCGGATTGAACGGCGAGCTTCGAACCATACGCGGCACGCTTCCTCTGGTTAAAAAGGCGAAAGAACGCGGCGCAAAAGAAGTTTTTCTGCCGTTCGGAAATGCGGACGAAGCGTCAATGATCTCCGGCATCAATGTGTACGGTTGTAAAACGCTTGCCGAGGTCATCGAGCATCTGAATGTCATACGGCCGCCGGAAAACGGCGCAAAACAAGAGATTCCCGTCCACCAAACGAAAGAAATTCACCGCGAAAAAGTTATCCGCGATTACGGATTTGAAGATGTCCGCGGGCAGGAAACGGCTAAACGCGGTCTCGAAATCGCCGCGGCGGGAAGGCACAACGTTCTCATGTTCGGTCCGCCCGGGACGGGAAAAACCATGCTCGCTCGCGCCTTTTCACAAATTCTTCCGTCTTTGTCTCTTGAAGAAGCACTGGAGATCACAGGAATTCATTCCATCGCCGGCACACTCAAAGGATCGCTCATTACCGAACCGCCGTTTCGCGCCCCGCATCATACTTCTTCCTATGTTTCCATCATTGGGGGCGGCGCTTTTCCGAAACCAGGAGAGATCACCCTTGCGCATCGCGGCGTTTTATTCACCGACGAATTTCCGGAGTTTGAAAAGCGCGTTTTGGAATCGCTTCGCGAACCTCTCGAAGAAAAATTCGTGAGCATTTCCCGCGCAAAGGGAACGGAGGTATTTCCCGCCAATTTCATTTTAGTTGCCGCCATGAATCCCTGCCCGTGCGGACACAAGGGAACCAAAAAAGAATGCATTTGCTCGGCTGGAGATATCTATAAATATGAACGAAAATTGTCGGGCCCGATCATGGATCGCATCGACATTTTCTTAAACGTCGCCGAAGTCGATTACAAAAAACTTTCGGACAAAGCGCCGGAGGGGACGGATACGAGCGAAAATATACGAAACAGAGTTTTAAAAGCGAGAAAAATTCAGGAAAAACGTTTCGAAGGAAACCCGCCTTCGCCAAAGGCTACGGACGGGCGAAGGCGAATAAGTACCAATTCCGAAATGAACGCAAAAGACTTGGAGAAATTCGCTCCACTCGGAGAGAAAGAAAAGAATATGCTAAACGCCGCCGCCACAAGAATGTCGCTCTCGCCGCGCGCATATCATAGGATCATAAAACTCGCCAGAACGATCGCAGACTTGGAAGGAAGTGAAAATATCCAAGAAAAACATCTGCTCGAAGCGCTGGGGTATAGAGAAAAGAAGAATTAAAAAAAATTGACATAATAAATCTTCCGTGCAACAATGCCATAAGATTATCCACTTGGTTAAGAGGGAAACATGGCAATGATAAGACGTTTCATATTTGCGCGCCATGCAAATACTGATAAAAACCCAATTGACAAAGAACGTAAAATTACCGAAACTGGCCGAGCACAAGCAGCGGTTCTCAAAAAGAGGATACGAAAAATCTACTTTGATACGATACTTTGCTCTTCAAGTAACCGAGCAAAAGAAACAATCTTTTGTTTATTTGAAAAAAACAAGAAGTTGTTTTTTTGAACGAACTATACGAACTCCCGAGAGAAGAAGATATGAGGCAGGTATTAGAAATGTATAAAGAACTTGCCCCGGCAACACTTTATAATTTTCTGTCTCATAAAAATGCGCACCTCCTGGAAATTATCGGAAAATCAGGGGCGGAAGCGGTCATAAGCAGAATAGAAAAATCAAAAAATGTATTCGTCCTTTCTCATGATCTGGTTTTAAACTGCATTATACGGGAAATGTTTCCCCCATTAGAAGAACTCGCGATTCACACGAGTTTTGCAGAGTGTGGCGCAATGGAGATTGTCGTCTATAAAGGTGAAAAATTAAAAGCAAAAATAATCACGTAGTTTTTTAAAAGAGCAGACTTCAACGACTGCTCTTTTTTTATTGATGTCGATGTTAGAAATGTCAGGTTTTTCAATCTTTTTTAACATAAATATGTATAGTTTATACATATACTATACATATTTTATCCACTTTAATAATATTAGCTTTTTGCAACAAACCTATAAAGATAGATTTATTTTTATAGGTTTAATGTATAAACTTATAAAAAATTCTTGACTTTTATAGGTTTATAGCCTATACTTAATACATGAATGAAGATAAAATACGCATAGGTGAGGCGGCAAAAATACTTGGGGTAACCACCCAAACCCTTCGCAACTGGGAGAGATCCGGCAAAATCGTGCCCGAACGAAGCGTTGGTAAACAACGTTATTATTCATTGGAAACCCTGAATAAATTCGCCCTTGATATTCAAAAACTTGGATTAGCTTGGTCAATAAGCGCGATACCCCCGGATCTCCCGAGTGAATATTATTGCGAAAGGGCCGATCGTTTTACCAGCCGACTATCAAAAATGGGGGAGATTCTATTAAGAACGGAAAATGTATCCCAAGACCTTGCTTCTCTTATTACTCTTGTTGTGGGGGAGATCGGAGATAATTCTTTTGCGCACAATATAGGCAATTGGCCGGACGCGACAGGTATTTTTTATGCTTATGATTTTACAAAAAGGATTATTGTTCTTGCTGACCGCGGACGCGGAATAAAGGCAACATTGCAACAAATTCGACCGAGCATTTCAACAGACTTGGAGGCACTTACTGTAGCCTTCACAGAAGTTATTTCCGGAAGAAACCCTGAAAAAAGAGGTAATGGATTAAAAGTCGTCCGAAGAGTATTGGAATCGAACGAGATCAATTTCATCTTTCGTTCCGGTATAGGTCTCGTAAGTATTTTCCCATCAAAAAAGATGGAAATTACTATGGCAGATAATAATATTCGTGGAACATATTGCGTAATAATATTTTAAAATATATGCAAACAATTCATCTCAACAAATTTGGCAACGTTCTGGTTTCTCGTCCGGCAGGACTGGAAGCTTTTAATGCTATTCGACCTCAACTTGATCCAAACGAGACGGTTCAAATTGATTTTAGTGATGTCCTTACCGTTACCCCGTCATGGTTAGACGAATTTCTAACGCAACTGACGGATTTTAACAACGGAAATGTGATATTGCTTCCCACCCAAAACGCATCCGTACTTGCGGCGTTACCCGTTTTAGCGGAAGCACGACAAGATCATGTTGCGACGATCGTAAAACAAGCTATGAAGCAACAATAATGAATATTTCGAACTTCACAATAGCGTAAACATGGAATATAAATTACTTATCGGATACTTTGCACTGTTTTTTGGTATTATTGGGTACATTCCTTACTATCGGGACATTTTTCGCGGGAAAACAAAACCGCATGTTTTTACTTGGCTTATTATCACGATCATTATAAGCTTTGGTTTTTACGCGCAGATAAAAGACGGGGGCAGTGTTGGTGCTTGGGTAACGGGAGCACGGCGTTGAACTGTGCGATAATAACGTTTTTGGCGGGATTTCAAAAAGAGCAAGATATACGGCCGCTTGATCGGTTTTGTTTTCTCGGCGCGCTTTTTGGAATACTGATCTGGAAAACAACCGATTCTTTGCTTCTGCCAGTCATAATTATTTCCTTGGTGGATATAGTTGCGTTTATCCCGACTTTTCGCAAAGGTTATCATAAACCTCACGAAGAAACGGTGAGCATGTGGATATTGAATTCCGTAAAGTTTTTTCTCGGCATAGTCGCTCTTCAGTCTTACAGCTTAACCACTTGGCTTTTTCCTTTAGTTTTAGCATTGGTAAACGGCAGTTTCGCGGTATTTTTACTCATTCGTAGACAATATATAAAACCATAATTGTTGAGTAAGTTCGTCGATTACTTCCTCTTTTTTTGTATCGCAATACCTACACTAACGGAGTTGGTCGAAATTGGCGATAAAAAATCACAAGTACCATATATTACTATAATTTACTAAAGTAGTAATTGAGAAATAAACAGTCAAAAATATGGCTTTATTACTTATGTATTGACTTTATTACTAATTTAGTATAAATTAGTAATAAACTAGTAATACATAAAAATACTATGATTAAACAACCGCCAGCTTGGCAAGATTACATAAGTTCAAGCCTTATCCAAAAAGTTATAAGCTCCGATGAGTTTCGTGAATTTGCTAATACGATTCAAGAAAAATATTTATATTGGGAGGATTTTAAGTACCACAAGCCCCCTCTTGATCTAAGTATTGAAGAAGCATGGGCTGCTTTAAAAATATTTTATCGAAACCAAAGAGAAAAAACCCCTATCGTCTCGACAAAAAGAGAAATTTTTGAGTACACAATGACAAAAACTCTCTATGAAAGACTGAGTCATATTGATACACATACGGCGGGTTTTATACAAACCCTAACAGATAAGCCTGCCGGGCTTCAGAAAGAACAACTTATTGTGAGCGGACTATCTGAAGAAGCTATCGCGTCAAGCCAACTTGAAGGTGCCAGCACTACGCGGCGTATTGCAAAGGAAATGATCTATTCGGGGCGAAAACCAAGGACAACAAGCGAGCAAATGATAATGAATAACTATCATTTGATGAAACGAATTGACACACTGAAAGATCTTGATCTTTCAGAAAAAATGTTGTTGGAAATTCAAGAAGTAATCACTCGAGACACTCTCGATAATACTGATGATTGCGGTAAATTTCGCGAGGAAAATGATCCGATAGTTGTTTTAGATAAACTTACGGGGGAAATTATTTTCACCCCGCCATCAGCTGATGAAATGATAGAAGGTATAAAAAATCTTGTTAAATACGCCAACAAAGAAGACGGCGAGGGTGAATCTTTTGTGCACCCTGTTATCAAAGCAACTATCATACATTTTTGGTTGGCATATTTGCACCCTTTTCCGGATGGAAACGGAAGAACTGCACGCGCTCTTTTTTATTGGTACCTCAGAAAACGCGGCTATTGGCTGTTTGAGTATCTTTCTATCTCGTCCGTGATTAAGAATTCAAGGGTGTCGTATGACAACGCTTTTCTTTTCTCGGAATATGATGGCGGTGATTTAACGTACTTCCTCTATCACTCGACGGCGACTATTCAAAAAGCCATTGAAAACCTCAAAGAGCACTATAAGAAAAAAACACATGAAATGGAAATGAATAAACGAATTACTGCAATATACAAAGACATTAATGAAAGACAGGCGGCGGTTCTTGAATATGCAGAAGGTCATCCGGAATACCCCCTTGAAGTAAAAACCTATCAAATAAAAAATGCCACTTCTTATGAAACAGCGAGAAAGGACCTGATGTTGTTGGAAGAAAGAGGATTACTGATCGAGTTTAAAAAAGGAAAGAAAAAAGTTTACCTTCCAAACATTTCTGAAATTAAGAAGCTTTTCAATCGCGTGTGAAGTACATACCTCAAAGATCTCCGTGGACGATATTCACGCCGCGGTTCGTGTGCAAAATTATAAGAATTTGTTATACTGCGGGATATGAATAAAAATAAAAACAAATGGTGGCAAAATGCCGTTTTTTATGAGTTGTATGTCGACAAATTTGCGGGCAATTTTAGCAATCTCGCGGATCGGCTCGACTATTTTGAGAAGCTCGGGGTAACGTGTCTGCACCTGCTTCCGCATTATCCTTCTCCGATGGTGGACGATGGATATGATATTTCCGATTATAAGAATGTTAAACCGGAGCTGGGAACGCTCGACGATTTTAAAAAGTTCATTGAGGAAGCGCATAAAAGGGGTATTCGTGTTTTGGCAGATATGATCTTGAATCATGTTTCCTCCATGCATCCGTGGTTTGTCGACGCAAGTTCCTCAAAAGAGAGCCCCTATCGGGATTATTTCCTTTGGTCGGAAAAGGGGGAGGGGTACGAGCTCGGGAATAACGCTTTTCCTCATTTAAAACCAAAAAATTGGATCTGGAATGAAGCGACCCAGGATTACTATTATGCGACCTTTTATGCGGAACAGCCCGATCTGAACTGGAATAACCAGAAAGTCGTGGATGATATGTATTCTGTTATGGATTTCTGGATCGACATCGGGGTCGACGCATTCCGTTTGGATGCGATCTCTTTCTTGATCAAAAAAGAAGGAACAAAATGCGAAAGTCTTCCGGAGACGCATGAAGTTTTAAAGAAATTGAGAGCTCATTTAAACGAAAAAAATCCGGAGGTTGCGCTTCTCGCCGAGGTGGTTTGCGATACGCTCGATACCACCATGAATTATTTCGGCAACGGAGACGAATGCCAGCTCGCCTATAAATTTCCGATGGCGCCAAGGATGATCCTTGCCGCAAAACGAAACGAAACGACGGTTGAGGATATTTCAACCAAATTACCCATTCCTGATACTTGCCACTGGGCGATCTTTCTCAGAAATCATGACGATCTTGTGATCCAGCTTACCGACGAAGAGAGAGGGGAACTTCTTGGAAGCGACGGCCGCCTTGCGCAATTCAAATTCCGCGATGAATTATGCTTGGCAGCCCGCATGGCGACGATCTTCAACGGAGAAAGAAAACCGATCGAGAACGCGTTTAAAATGCTTCTCTCTATCGAAGGGACGCCGATCATCTACTACGGAGAGGAGATCGGAATGGAAAATGACCTGTCTCAAGGAGAACAGCGAGATACCAGACGCTATGTCCGAGGCAATTTTGACTGGGAAAGCGCAAAACAGCAGATGGAAGATCCGAATTCTCTTTTCTCATTTGTAGCGCATGAAATAAGTGAAAAGAAAAAACGCGATCAGCTTATCGCCGTGGAAATTCCCGAGGAACCGAAGGAGGCCGAAGCTGTTGCTGTCGCATAAAAGGAAATTTTTATCCTCAAAACACCATAATTAATGGTGTTTTGTTTTATACCTTCGCCTTTGTCGATCGACTTAGATTCGCGACGTGGATTCCGGCTCGCGGGCCGGAATGACGTAAACAAGAAAAAACAGGCGAATTGTTCGCCTGTTTTGTTTTATATTATCTATTTTTCCAATACGACCTGCGCTCAAGCTCCATTTTATATTTTTGCATGATCTCCTTAAGACGTTTATCGTTCAATTCCGGCATTTCTATGCCGAGTTTTGCCAATTTGGCGTTGGAAAGAACACAATTGCTTCTTTTAGCTTTTACGATACTGACATACATCCCTTGAAATTCAGACAAAGGAATGACTTCAAAAGTATGATGCGGATCAACGACCGCTTTATATGCTTCCAATACCTGTACGTTTGTAACATATCCGTTGTTCGTAAGATTAAATATTCCCGTCGGTTTTTTTTGCATGAGAATTTCAAGCGCCGGCCACAAGTCATCCAAATAGGTAATCGAATTCGGAACGGAAACGATCTTTTTATAGCCGATTATTTTATTCAAGAAATTGCGTTCGTGCGGTACAGATGATAATGGCATCCGTATTCGCGCCTGCATAACCGGCAATTCTTTGAGCGCTTCCTGCATGACTATCCTCATTCGGGAATAATAACTCCCGTCGAAATCCGGTTTGTCGTCTTCCGCGTGAATATATCCCGGAGTACCTTGATATATGCAACCGGAACTGATCTGTATCGGATACGCCCCGCATTCTATCGCGGCGGTCGCGGCGAGTATTTGACCGGCCACATTGATCCGTACGGTTTCTTCCTTGTGATCCTCGCACCAATCAACGGTAGGATGGGCTTTTGCTCCCGCGCAACTGATCACAACGGTCGGGTTAAATATCTTGAAAGCTCTTATTAAAGCTGAAAAATTTGTTATTTCAACGCGCTCCGTGAATACGATATGTCCATGCGATCTCATGTGATCCGCGCATAAACTTCCCAGATATCCGGATGCGCCCAAGATATATATTTTTTTGCGATCATTCGCTATTTTAGGCATTTTATACCTCCTTTTTGCTTATCTCTATGTTCCACGTTACACTTTATCTTTCTTCTGTCAACACAAAAAAAGACTCCAACATTTGTTGGAGCCGAATTTATACAAAAGTTTAAATTTCGTAGACCCAAGCGCTAAAGAATCCGATCGCACTAAGCTCGAGGGCGTTGATGCCTTCGCAGTGGAATCTCACGACATATTTGATCTTCCTATTCTCTTTTTCGAGGCGTTGTATCGCGTCTATGAGCGTTTCATCGTCTATCACCCAAGAACGTCTCCACGTAGAGAAGTGAAACAGATCGAACGGTTTTTCATTTTCACAATAACCGACCTCTCCTATCTTATTCTGGTCTTCATCGAAAAGGTAAGCTCTTTGCGCGCTAAAAAGAACATTTTTGGTCAAAGATCTTCGTTCAACACCAAGTAAAATTCCCATACCGATCTCATATTCACACCAAGAAGACATCTTTTCCAAGCCTTTCAATAATTCATCCATATCATCCCCCGTTCAAAGTCACCTTCACTCCGAAACGATAATAACAGACTTTCACCTTATTATCAATGTATTGAAGGCACATATCCCCAGTTAAAAGAGCATGACATCTTTCTTTTGGTATATAATGATCACATGAACGAAGGCACAAAAGAAATGTCAGGAATGGCTTTTGCCGGAGGAATGATGGTGGCATTTGTTGTCGACTTGATAGGAATTCTTGTTCCTATTCTGGGGACTATTTATATTTCGCTTATGAAACTGTCGTTTTGGCTGGTGGGGTATGACATGAGAAAAACAACCTCGATGTCGGCGATCAATGGCACGCTTGAACTTTTACCCGTCGTGCCATGCAGTATGATCTTTATGGTGCTTTCTCACCGCCAGAATAAAATAAACATGAAGGAACGCAAAAAGCTGGCAGACAAAGAAGGTTTGCTTTAAAATATGGGCATAAACATAAAAAGGCAAAACGATAATCGTTTTGCCTTTTTTTATAAACTTTCATTTTTTAAAATGGATTTTTTGCTCCGCGAACTTCAAAATGAAGATGGGGACCGGTCGATAATCCGGTATTGCCGATATTTCCGATCAGCTGTCCTTGGGTTACTGATTCTCCGGCGGAAACGAAATTGGCCGAAAGATGCGCGTAGAGTGTTTGCGTTCCATTGGGGTGCGCGATCACGACGTACTTACCATAGCCTCCATTATATCCCGAACTGAGGCTGATGAGCACTTTTCCGGATGCGGCCGCGACGACGGATAGCCCGCCTCTTCCACTGAAATCGACTCCGTTGTGTCCGTGAATTCCTTGTGTTTTTCCGCCTTTTGCCGGACGAACGAAGTAGCCGCTCGTCTGCACGCCGGAATCGGAAGAAATGATATTGCTGATGAATTTTTTCACCGAAGTAACCACCGAGGCCGGTTTTGGCGCCTCAACACCGTTCGGTATGATAATAGTATCGCCGATCGCAAGAGAAGCGTCATCTATCCCATTAAAATCTCGAATTTCTTGAGCATCAGCAGAATAATTCTTCGCGATCTTACTAATAGTGTCGCCTTTTTTGATCGTATATTGAATTCCGGATACCGGCAAGATGACAAGTTGTTGTCCGGGTCTGATCGATCCGCCTCTGGATATATCATTCGCGAAACGAATGGTGTTTTCGCTCACACCGAACATTTTGGCGATCTGAGAAAGGGTATCGCCTTCTTTGACGACATAAACGCTGATCTGATCCCCCGAATTGATCGGTTTATCGCTATTGGCGGAAGAAACGGAACGCACGGCGGACAGGGCGGAGCCTTCCATTGCGGCGATCGATCCGATCTCGTCATTTTCCTGGTTTAAATTCGGGTTGCGCGTTGCCTCTGCAAGAAGCATGTTCTGGGAATTTATCTCTCGTCCTGCTCCCCCTGTTTCCGCTATCACGGTCTCCCCGCAAAAAAGCCAGCAAGCTCTCGTATAATGAGCTGGCGCCAATAGGGTGAAGATACAAACGAAGGAGACGGCAAAAAACAGTCCCATACCGAAAAAGGACTTTTTGCTGTTGCTATTGTTCCGATGATGTAATCCGTTTACCGTGTCAGTAAATACAGGATCAGAATTAATTTTTTTTAGGAAAATAAGCCTATTTTATTAGTCAAAACAACCATTTGCGAATAGCGCATAGTACCCGCAATTCTGCCATTACCACCATAAAACCAGTATAAAAAACACGGGGAGTCGAGTCAACAAATGATATTCATTCTGTGGAAAACTTTCTTGACTTTTTAGATGAGCATTTATTTGAAGATGAGCACGTTTTACACATAAAATGAATTGTGTTCCCGGGAACATAGGCGTAAAATATATAATGTAGGGAACTCTCATCCGAAAATGAGGCGTCCAACATAACTTTTAAACTCTGTGACAAACCCTTTTACATCAACATCGAATAGCGACAGCCAAGTCATCCGTCCTGCGGCGGCAAATCCCCTTATCTCGATCGATAATATGCGGGAAGATAATCTTCTCGCCGGCAATGAACACCCTTTATTGCCAGAGACCCCTAAACCCAATGAATTTATTAAAAATTTGTCGGATGGTAAAGTTTCCATTATCAGCGATATGCAGGAGGTGCCGGGAGAAGCGCGTCCCAGAAAAAAAACTCTTCCCGATCACGTAAAAGCCCATTTCGAAGAAAATGCCAACGCTTTTGTCAGCTATGCCTTGAAAGTTGAAAGCGATGAGAGTAAAACGAAGATCAACGAAGAACAAGAGAACGAAATGTGGACCAGAGCGATATTCTTCGGTGAATTCCCTGACGGAAGAACGCCTTTGGAAATAAAAGATACCGAGCTCACCATTCCCAAAAAACAAGAAAGTGCTGCGGAAGCCGTCCTTCCAACGCGGATCAACGATGAAATATCTAGTGAGCAAAAGCAAGAAACGAAGAGCGCCATACCGGAGCACCCCATTAGCGCGATCCCTGAAAAGCCCCATGAGGAGACCGAAACGCTTCCGGTGCCCAAAAAACCGGAACCGACCACAACCCCGATCTTTCCCCGTCAGATCCCGTCTGAACCGGCAGAACATATTTCGATACCGCCCCCGGAAGAGCCGAAAGATATCAGCCCGTCTCTGTTCATTCCGGTACCCAAAAAACCGGACCATCAAAACAATGCGGATATTTCGACTCAAACAATTCCCGATACTCCAAAAGTACTTGCGGCAGAAATACCAAAACCTCCGGTTCAAGATCCAACCCTGATCAAGCCGGAACGGATACGCCTTCCTCGATACGAGTCAAAAAATAAAAAAACGGAGACGCCTGTACCTGTCGATCCGATCCCCGATGAACCGATAAGATCGCCTTTTCCTCATCCGGTCGCACCTCTGAAGGAAAATGAAATGGGCGACATACTGAAATCGAAGATCATTGAAGGACAAATGCATGAAGTCTTTGAAAATGCTTCAAACAGGACGAAGATGACGCTGGAAAAAATGCCGGCAAAAACGCTTCTTTTATCTGTTGTGTCGATCAATGATCCCGATAAATTATGGAAAGACCGCCTTCAGGCTTATATTATTAAGCTCAAATGGCAGGCAAAAACCGCCCTTGGAAGCAGCAGCGTCACTGATCCGGAAGATTATGAGTCGGTTCTCGATTATATAAAACGAATATACCCCGCGATAATCCGGGCGGGAGTGAATGAAAACACCAAACAGCCATAAAACATACCATGACAAGCAAAGATATAACAAAACCATCATCACACCCCGCCTATTCCGAATTCGGGGTCGACCTTATTGCCGAGCAAAAAAAACCGCAAAATAAAGACGAAAAGATCGATTTTTTACATAAAGACCTTCTGCATGAAAATGGAATAGAGATTATCAGCGAAAACCCTGAAATTGAAACCGAAGATCTGCCGGCGAACTCGACCGAGAATAGTAAAAATGAACAAGCCGATAATGGAGAAGATGGTCCGGTAAAAGTAATAAGTCTTTAACAAAGATCCTAAAATATAATTAGTTTTCATTATCCTATGGATACCCAACAACAACCAGTGACCGACAATAAAACATCCGCGACGGAAAAAGATCTCGGAATGAAAACACCGGAAGAGTTTGAGTCCGCGATCAATAAAAAAATGGGAGAGATCGAAAATATTCTTTTCGATAATTTTTCAGCAAAAGAGCAGATAGAGAAAACGACAAGATCCGTTGAAGAAGCAGTCGCTCTCGACACAGATGAAGCCGTCTTAGCGGCGATCGAGCAAATACTGGGCGAACTCAAGAAGTTTTACCGGAAAGAACCCGAAAAATCGGCAGAAACGGGTATCACGGATGAAGCACACCATCTTCTTACCGATATAGATAATGATAGGATCCCTCCCCTCAGGTCCAACACGCTTACAAAGATCGTAAAGGATCATGATATTGACCCGAACGATACGGCGCAGAATTTGATCCAAAAACTGAAAGATCTTCGAGACAAAACTCCGAACGAAGAACCGGATCAAACAAAAGTTGATGATAAAAAGATCTCAAATATCGATCTCCCTGACCCTGAACTCTTGAAAGATTGGAGAAAACAGCGGGTGTATCTGCGCGTGGCGATCTTTGAAGAAAAAAAGCTTAATGAAAAAATGCATAGTGCACCGTCCGATAAACTCAAGCGGTTACAGGCGGAGCTTTCTGAACTGGACAAGAAGATCGGTGATGATAAAGTTGTGGAAAAAATAGAGACAAATACGGAGGCGGTAAAAGCCGCCGAAAAAGAGAGCGCTGACGGCGAAACAAAAGAAAAACCCTCCGATATTCAGGCAGCGAAAATTGATGCGCAAAAAATAGAGGAAGTGAAGGAAAAAATAGACCGCGTTACTCAAGAAATACAGAAAGAGACGGCTAAAATATCGAGCATGGATGAAAAACCGGAATCAAAGACCCCCGATAAAACACCTGATGGATCGCCAAAAGTATTTCTCGGCTTTCCGTTCGCATGGTTAAAACAACGGCTTTCTCCGCGAACGAACAATAACGAGGAAGTTATCGCGCCAAACGAACCCAAACCATCAGATGTTCAAGATAAGATACCTGCCGCTCAAACGGAAAGACCAGAAACGCAAACAAAAGAATCACCTTTGGATCATAAGCCCGTAACCCCGGAAGAATCGCTTCAAAAACTTAGCGAACCCTATACCGTAAAAGAAGGCGACGTTATCAGGAAGATCCTGGAAACAAAGCTTGAGGATATTCAGAAATTCCAAACTCTCGATCCCAGACAGAAAAACTTTATACTCGACAGCATGAACGATGCCTTCAACGCTCTTTCCGGCGATCACCCCGAAGAACTTGGGATGAAGAAAGGCCAGGTCCATATTCTCCCCAAAGATATTCTCACCCTTGATAAGATATTCAGGGGAAATAAGTATCTCATCAGTGCGCTAAAAAGGATTATCCCGCTCGCGAGCGGGACCCCGCCAACGGGCGGTGGCCGATTAAAGATTACCGATTAACGAGACCAGAAAAAACGATCCGCAGAAGGCGGATCATTTTTTATATGTGATCGGTAATCGATAATCTTTAATCTTTAATCGTAAGTATGCTATCATACTCCCATGCATGACTACACAGAAGGATTAAATGAACCGCAAAAAGAGGCCGTTCTTCACAAAAACGGCCCTCTTTTGATCGTTGCCGGAGCGGGGGCCGGAAAAACAAAAACTTTGACGCACAGGATCATTCAGCTCATACAAAGCGGTGTTCCCGCGCATCAAATACTCGCCGTAACATTCACCAATAAAGCTGCGCAAGAGATGAGGGGAAGGATAAACACGCTCCTTCAAAAAGAAAATATCATCGGATACGGCAACGAACCGTTTATCGGGACCTTTCATTCGCTTGGAGTATATATCCTTCGAAAAGAGAACGAAGCGCTCGGCCTTCCGAAGCACTTTACGATCTTAGATCAAAACGATTCTCGTTCGCTTATCAAAGATGCCATAAAAGCAAGGAATCTCGATCCGAAGCAATTCGATCCGAAAAAGATACAAAGTATTATTTCGCGGCAAAAAGGAGAGTGTGTTTCAGCAGAGACCTTTTACGCGAATTCCAACACCGCTTTTTTCCCGCGCATCGTCGCCGAAGTGTGGCTTGATTACGAAAAAAGAACAAAAAAAGCATCGGCTTTCGATTTTGATGATCTTCTCCTAAAAACTCTGCTTCTCCTGCGCGAAAACGAGGCTATCCGTGAAAAATACCAAGAAATGTGGCGCTATGTGCACATTGATGAATATCAAGACACGAATACCGTTCAATACGAACTTTCAAGACTGCTCGCCGGAAAAGACCGAAACATCTGCGTCGTCGGCGATGGGGACCAGTGTTTTCCGAAAAATACGCGAGTATCCGTCAAAAATGGCGAGAAAAAAATAGAAGATATCAAGACGGGCGACGAAGTAAAAAGCGCCGCCGGAAACGGAGATGTTTGCCTCTCAAAAGTTACGCGAGTCATAGAGAAAAAATATGACGGGGATATGATAAAAATCACAACAAAAAGCGGGAGAATAATAAAAACGACGCCCGAGCATATTTTCTTTTCCCGTTTTTCACTTCAACACAACGTATATTATGTGTATCTCATGTACAAAAGAACGAAAGGATTTCGGGTTGGCATGGTAAAAAGCGCACGAGTCCCGGGAAACGGGAACGGGGATGTAAAGGTCGGTTTTTTGGTGCGAAGCAATCAAGAAAAAGCGGATCGGATGTGGGTAATAAGAGTATGCGAAACAAAACCGGAGGCGATTTTATGGGAAAACTATTATTCTTTTTTCTACGGAATTCCAACGATAGTGTTCCATACGATCGGCAGAAAACTCTCCCTTGCTCAAAAGCAGATTGACGATTTATTTGGAATGATAGATACGGAAAAAAACGCGAAACGACTTTTTGAAGAAACAGGACTTTCATTTGATTTTCCACACTACACCCCGCAAGGAACAACGCAAGGGAACACGGAAAACAATCGACTCAACGTCCGACTCACCATGTTCAGTGACAAAAGAAAAAGCGTTTTGCACCCATTCGGGTTAAGCCGCGTTTCCATCAACACAACCGACAAAAAACTGAAAGAGAAACTCGAATTGGCGGGTTTTAAAACAAGAAAAGGAAAAAGGGACGACTGGCGGTTGGAAATCGCAAAGTTGGATTATGGCGAAGCTGAAAATATCGCGCAAAAAATACTTGCGATCAATCCCAAACTTATCCTGAATCGTACCGCACTCCTTACGGAAAAAGGGAGATTTAATTTTTTTCCGGCGGCAAGCCTTCGGGAAAAAATGGAAACTGCGCTCATTCAAAATGGAAAAATAATTACTGATGAAATTCAAAAGATAGAGCGGGTAAAATATGAAGGATTGGTCTATGACCTTGATATTGCCAAAACTCATAACTATATTGTTAACTCCATACCGGTACATAATTGCGTGTATTCGTGGCGAGGCGCTAACATTAGAAACATTATTCATTTTGAAAAAGATTACCCCGGATCGAAGATCGTTCTTCTTGAAGAAAATTACCGCTCCACACAGAATATCCTTTCGGCGGCAAATAGCGTCATTCAAAAAAATAAGCTGAGGGTGCCAAAAAATCTCTTTACCAAAATTCCGGGAGGAGAACAAATATCGCTTTATGAAGCGTACGACGAAAATGACGAGGCTTCTTTCGTGGCCGAAAAAGTGCGAGAACTTGTGAGAAAAGGAGTTTCTTACCAAAATATAGCCGTGCTCTTTCGCGCCAATTATCAATCTCGCGCTCTCGAAGAGGCAATGCTGTCCGCCGACATTCCGTATCAGGTACTCGGGACAAAATTCTTTGAGAGAAAAGAGGTGAAAGATGTTCTTGCGTATCTTCGCGCCGCATTCAATCCCGAAAGCGCTTTCGATCTGAAACGCATCATAAACGTTCCAGCAAGAGGCCTCGGGGAAGTCACCCTGAAAAAGATCCTTGCCGGACAAAGAGATATGCTCCCAGCGGCGGCAAAAACAAAAGTTTCTGACTTTTTCGCGCTTCTTGAAAAAATACGGGTTATCGCCGCCGAAAAAAAACCGAGCGATACGGTAAAATATATTCTCAAAGAAACGGGGATGGAAAAGGGGTTATCGCTCGGAGGAGAAGAGGAGCAAGAAAGGATAGAGAACCTCTACGAATTAGTTTCTCTGGCTTCAAAATACGATGCCTATCCGCCGGAAGAGGGAATACAGAAACTCCTCGAAGATGCCGCTCTGGCAAGCGATCAAGATTCGCTCATGCACGGAAAGATCGATACACCGCGCGTCCGTCTCATGACCGTGCACGCGTCAAAAGGATTGGAATTTGAAACGGTTTTCATTACCGGACTCGAAGACGGACTTTTCCCGCATCGAAGTTTCGGAGAATCTGGCGATTCACAGAACCACAAAGAAGAAGAGAGGCGGCTTTTTTATGTCGCCATCACGCGAGCAAAACAAAGACTGTTTTTAACCTACGCCTCAGTACGAACCGTTTTTGGCTCAAGAAACATGACAGTACCATCGGAATTTTTGAATGATATACCGGAGGAGCTGGTGGAAATAGAGGAAAGGAAAGGTGAAACGAGAGGAAGGGTGGTGTATATTTAAAGTAAAAAGGAAAAATGAAAAACTAAAAACGACAATGTAAAATTTAAAATTGCCGCAAGATCCTCTTTCGCCGGTTCGGGGTTGTACCCCGAACCGAAACGTTTGTATTTGATTAAAAATTTCTTTATAGTAATCATTAATGCCGATCAAAAAAATATCAAAAGAATTAAATTCTTCCACATACTTTCTCACTTTTACCATTAAGAAATGGTATTACCTTTTTGACCGGCATAATCGCTGGAATATTATTGCAGAATCTCTCCGTTTTTGCCAAAAGAAGAAGGGTCTCAAACTATACGGTTTTGTATTTATGCTTAACCATATTCATCTTATTACAGAATCTTGCGATACCTCCGGATTTGTCAGGGATTTTAAAAGGCATACATCCCGCGAAATACATAAAAATATAGTTGCAACTGAACCGAATATTGAAAAATTATTCGTTGAAACCGACGAAACCTATTCCATTTGGCAAGATACCAATATGCCTATCATTCTTCAAAGCGAAAAATTTTTTCAGCAAAAATTGAATTATATTTTAGAAAATCCTGTTCGAAAAAACTATGTTTCGGATTCATCCTTTTGGTATTGGTCGTCGGCAAACGAAAAATGCGAGTTGAAAACAGATAATGTGAATGAATGATGACATGCGAAAGATTCCAACGTTTCGGTTCGGGGTACAACCCCGAACCGGCGACGGTGTTAAAAAATAATAAGCAAAAATTTTATGATACCTAAAAAATCTCTTGGACAGAATTTTTTAACTAATACTGGCATTGTCGCGTCAATCGTCGATGCCGCTTCTCTTGTTGCTGGAGAAACCGTGCTTGAGATCGGACCGGGGAGGGGAATACTCACAGAAGAACTCTTAAAAAGGAATGTGAGAGTTATTGCTGTCGAGAAAGATGGTGACCTGATACCGCTCCTGCAAGAAAAATTCGCCAAAGAAATTTTTGAAAAACGCCTTACTTTAATACATGATGATGTCCTTAATTTCCAAACATTGCGGACAGGGGTGCAACCCCAGTCCGGCGGTAAAAACAACGACGGACAATATAAATTGGTTGCCAATATTCCGTATTACATTACCGGGCAGATCATTCGAAAATTCCTCACATCAGAAAAACAACCTTCAAAAATGGTTCTGCTTGTTCAAAAGGAGGTCGCCGAGCGCATCGTCGCGCGAGATGGTAAGGAAAGTTTGCTTTCCCTCAGCGTTAAAGCATACGGCGAGCCGAAATATATAAAAACGGTCAAAGCGGGAAGTTTTACGCCTGCACCTTCGGTTGATTCGGCGATCCTTCTGATAGATAACATTTCAAGAAAATTTTTCGACGCCGGACGCGGGTCTCCGACCCCGTCCGAAACGTTCCGGACGGGGTCGGAGACCCGCGTCCGGCAAGAAACGACCCTATCACAAGAAGAACGATTTTTTGAAATACTTCATGCGGGCTTTGCGCACAAAAGAAAACAGCTCTTTTCAAACCTGAGAGCTGTTTTCGATGAAAATATTTTACGAAACAAAATGAAAGAGAGCGGAATTAGTGAAACAGTGAGAGCGGAAGATCTTTCTTTATCGGACTGGAAAAAGCTTTCTGATTAAAAACTGGTGCCACTATACCCTCCGCCTTCAACCAAACCGCCGCTTCGTTGGCAGGTGCCGGAGAGCGGACCGGTCAGCGTCGTCCCCACCTGTCGTATGGTTCCGTCAACTGTTTCAGATCGCGTACAAGGAGGCCACGAAAACGGACTGACGCATACGCCGAACGGGTATGCGTCACCGAGCACGCATTGTCCCATCGTGAGATTCCACCACATATAGAGCTGTGAAATAGGCCAAGTAAATATAACATCCGCTTCGACAGGAGGACCAATTTGAAGTCTCAAGCCATTACAGCAAAGTTGCATCATTTGTATTCTTCCTCCAAAAATAAGCATGCCATTCGAACCGATGGTCGCGTTTACGATCCTTGTTTTATACACGAACGCTCCGGCTATCATTGATGCGCTCAATATAAGAGAAAATGAAAGGAGAAACACCTTCGACCGCATTACTTTTTTTATTTTTTGAAACATATATTTTTATCTTTTTAGAGATCGATGGTAAAAAACGCGCAATTACTCATGCCATTATCGTTGGAAATACACACGGGATACTTGAGAGGAGGGAAAGTATCAGTAACAAATTCCTTGAAATGTTCTTTGATGTACGTCGTACTCGCTTCGGACATTCCTGAGTCAACAGGGAAAGTTACACCCGATCTCATAGTAAAAGTCAGTGTTTTTCCGTCAGTGGAAGTCGCATTATATACCGTAACGCCCCCAGCAATGATCTTATTGGCGGTTTTAGTGATCCCCGTGCCGCGAATGGTCACCACGGTGCCATCTTTTCCGTGAGTAGGTTCCAGCGCCGTTATTGTTAATTTTTCCATTACAACCGCGGCCGGAGTCGTTCCGGCGGTCTTTGCGTTCAAAGTATTTAATAAGGTGCGGGTGGAAACGCCAAAATAGCCGGTACCGACAGTAAGCCCATTCGGAATAAGTACTTCTTTCGCGTACTTGTTTTGGAATTTAATGAGCGCTGTCTTTGTTTTTAGGCCAAAATAGGTGGTTTCATTACCTAAAGAACCCGGACCGGTGGTTGAGATCACGGTAGCCGTATCTCGATTCAAAACCTTTTGAAGAGCAAGAACTTGGGCATCCGTGTCGCCGAGCTTCAAATTCTTTGAAAAAACATAACCCGTTCCCGTGGACGCAGCCGCCGTTCCCGAAACTTGAGTCGGTCTGGTAATGGCGTATAAAGCCTCATCAGACATCGTACCCTTCAGAGTCTGTTCCAGAAATAAAAGTTTCGCTTTTTGCTGTTCCAGAAGGGCGGCATCATCCACTGGAGGCGTCGCAAATTCGGTCGTCTCAGACGTAGCCCTTGCGCTGTTAATACTGAACGCTACGGTAGTGGCAAAAACAAAAAATAGAGAGATCGACGCTAAAATTTTTATTTTTTTATGGTGCATATTTGATTGTTTTTTCATCGTCAGATAAAGAACGATGACGTTACCAATATAATATCATGGAACGCGAACAAAAAATATCATTTATCCACTTTTTTAATTTTTATAAGATAAAAATACTGATATACTATTTATCATAGGAGGAGTTTACTTCCTTACAAAAATATTTATGCAATACCTTCCCAGTAAAAGATTCTTTATCGTTATTGTCTCGCTCGCGGTCATCACCGGTGTTGGTTATGGGTTCACGGCATGGCGAAAAAATGTCCGAGCGGAGAAGAATCGTTTGGCGCTGGAAAAGATAGAAAAATTCGCCATTTCGAACGCAAATACCGACTCGGACGGCGATAGCTTGCTTGATTGGGAAGAATCAAAACTGGGCACGAACTCAAAAAAGGCCGACACTGACGCAGACGGTACGCCCGATGGCGTCGAGATATCGCTCGGAAGAGATCCTCTCGTCAAAGGCCCGAATGATTACATGAACTATACGAGTATCAAAAACTCCTCCACGACGCCGACGATCTCTTCTTTGGAAGATCTTACCCTAACGGAAAAGATGATGAGAGAAATGCTCACCGTTGCGGGCCGCGACACACAGGATGATCCGGATTTTCCAAAGACCGTCGCTAAAAACATAATGGAAGATTTCAATAAGAAAGCGGGGGAGCTTCCGGCTGTGTTTAAATTGAGAGACATCAACACAGTTACGGAAACGTCAGCCTCATTGAAACAATACGGAAATGATCTCGGGGTAACTTTTAAAAAATTCGGCAATCAAAACGATGAACAGCAAAAAATATTGTACATGGTATTGGTTTCGCTAAAAACAAGGGATTCCGCCAGTTTTGAAACATTGCCAAAATTGATAAGCGCAAGAAAAGATCAAATTTCCGCCGTTTCAAAATTGAAAGTTCCTGAGTATCTGGCACCCATCCATCTTAACCTGCTCAATCAATTGTCCGACACGGTTATTGCGATCGAAAATATCGGATACATGGTTTCCGATCCGGCCCGCGGACTCATCGGCATGCAGCAATACAAAAGCACCATGACAAAAATGAAAATAACTCTCGATTCCGTAACCACCCATTTTGACAACTCCGGCATCAGCTTTACCGCAACAGAAAATGCTTCTCTCCTTTATAACGCGTTCCCGGCGGCACAATAGTCTTTTTATAACTAAAAATATAAATAAATTAAAAATGTATGTTTAATAAAAACATCGCCATTGGTTTGATCTTTTCATTGGCCGGTTCGCTTTTTCTAACATCAGCGAATGGAGCGCTTGCGCAGGGAAAGACCCCGCTTCAGGTTCTCGTCCCCATCGCGGAAATGAGAACGCCTCTCGTGGAAGAGAAGGATCTCGATTCGTGCATTGCGAATCTTATCAGCAACACCGGTAATATTCTCGGCGGACTCACCGGCGGCGGATCGTTCGGAGGCGCGGGCGGAGTGCTCGGAACCGGATGCAGCTGGGATTCCATCGCGTGGTTCGCGGCAAAAGCTTTGATCAGTGTGCAATTCGAGGGAATGAAAACGATGGCACAGACAGGATTTTTTGGAAATTCCTCTTTTATTGATAATCCGCAGGGCTACTACACCACCATAAACGGCGAAGTGACGGATTATTTCTTTGCGAATGATTACGCCAATACCACCGGAATGCTTGATTTCGTCAAAGGTCAAGCGAGAGCAAATGTTCTGGAACAGAAAACAACGCCTTTTTCTCAAAATATTTCCGAGGGAGTTGATTTTCCGGGGGGAGACGCCGGATATGAAGCCTTTATGAATGATTGGAATGCCTGCCCGACCGGAAACGGCTGGGATTGCTGGAACGCTCTGCAGTCGCCAAAAAATGACATTTTTTCCGTACAAGAAAGAACGGCAGCCGAGTTGAACAGGCAAGTAAACGAAGCGCTCACCCACACCCAGGCGGAAGTTCAGGCAGGACAAGGATATCGCGATGTGAAAACCGACTGCGTCTACGGACATTATATCGGATGTACTTCCATTACCCCGGGAAGCAGCGTTTCCGCCTCAATGGATAATTATCTCGAGGAATCGCTGACTCAGCTTGACTCGGCCGACGAATTGGATGAAGCAATGGCTCCTGCAGTAACGACTCTTTATCAAACGATCGTAGGATGGCTCGGAAACATGGACTTGAGGAATTTGTAAAATGTTATCATCAAAGGTAAAAAGAATAATCGCGCGCATATTTCTGGTTCTTGTCATTACACCGGTTCTTTTTACGATGTCGGCCCCGTGGGATCCTGATCAGTCCGTGGCTCATGCCCAAGGTATTAACTCAACTGCTGCCCCAGACCCTATTGGTTTTATTAATTGTGTTACCAACCTGGGTCCTTGTATTATTGTTTACAGTGCCTATTTCCTCTTTATTAAAGTACCTTCGTGGCTCGCAGAATTTGCGAGTCTCGCCAGTAACGCCCTCTTTGCGTACGGATTGAACAGCAGCAGTTATCAGCAAGATAATCTTGCTCCCGATCGGCAATTCATCAATATCGGCTGGGTGATCTGTCGTGATGTCGCCAATACGTTCTTTATTTTCATCCTTCTTTATATCGCCATCATGACGATCTTAGGGAAACTGTCCGGCCAAACCAAAAAACTCCTTATGTCGGTCATTGTCGTTGCGCTTTTCATGAATTTCAGCATGTATATTACCCGGTTCATCGTCGATGTCGGAAACATGGTCGCGATCGAATTCTATAATGCCTTTCCTGATGAAAGCGGCTTATACATCGATTTTAATGGAATTGAGCAGCATAATATTACCGGCGGTTTTTTACATGCGGTTCTCATTCCGGTACAAGACGCTCTTGTCCATCTCAATTTATCGCAAGATCATTGGGCGTGGATCGCTTTTGTGTATTTTCTGTGCGGAGTTTTGATGATCATTTTCATTTTTGTCATGCTGGCGGCATCATTCCTCATGATCGGGCGCGTTGCCATGATATGGGCGCTGATGATCATTTCACCGCTGGCATTTTTTTCCTACGCCACTCCGCAGTTCAGCAGTAAATTCGGCGCATGGCTCAGCGAACTGACCAAGCAAGTCTTTTTTCCCGCGCCTTTTTTGTTTTTTGTTTACATCGCTTCGCGCCTCGTTCAGGCAACCGGTACGACTTTTCGTTTAAATACAGGGACGCCGAATGCCGAACAAGGGGCGCTTACCGCACTTATTCCTGCAATGCTTCAAATCGCCATTGTCGGAGCATTCCTCATGTATGGACTGAAAATGGCGACCGGAATGGCGGGTCAGGCGGGAGCAGCCGCATCAAAATATCTTTCTATGGGGACGGGGGCTGCTCTTGGTTTCGGCGCAATGGCAATGAGGGGTGGTGTTGGAAGATCGGCGCAATATCTGCAGGATAAATGGGAAAGAGAGGGCAGGATCGATAATATGAAAACTTCGATAGCTGGTCGTTTTGCACTTTCTTCCCTTGATAAGGCGCAAAATTCAAGCTTCGATATCAGAAATACCGGCGGATTTAAACAAGCTGCCGGCAACGCCGGACTTAACTTGGGCGTTGGTACCGCTAAAACCTATGCACAAAAACAAAAAGAGGGCGATGATGAAAAACTCAAAACATTCCAGAGCCTTAAAACCGATCAACAGAAAATTGCGTATCTCAAAAGCGTTTACAGCCCCAATATTATGGGCAAAGGCCCTACCCATCCGCTTGACTTCGGTGTTTCCACCAGAAAGATCATGGCTTCGCTGCCGGTTAATGAGCGCCTGAAATTGATAGAGAGCGCCAAAGATGGAGACGACAAGCAGTTCATGCGCCAACTCAACGCTGATCTCGGTGAAATAAACTTCTCGCCCCCGGCGGTTGTCGAACGTTACAAGAGTCTGGAAGGCGATCCAAAGAAACAAGCTGCGCTTATTGCCGGTTTGCGTAATGAATCGATCGATGCGAACGGAAATAAGGTCCGCGGCCGCACAGACGATGAGATGCGTGCAGTCCTGAAAGGGATGACAGAGAAGGAACGCGCACAGATCGAAGCAAACTTGAGAACGTCAGAGGTAAAAGCAATGCAAGCCGATGTGGCTGAAAAGGAAAAGAAATTGAGCGATAAGAATTTGGGGGCAGAGGAGCGCACAGCAATAGAAAAGCAGCTCGAAGAAGTTAAGGAACAGATCAAGTCGACAGATTACGGAGCGATCAAAGAACTAAACACCGCAGTCTTCGCAAAACTCAAACCGCTCCAGCAGGATGCCGCGAAGATAGAAAGACGAAACTTCGAAAAAGAAGAAGGATTCCGAGAGGCCAGAAACGACCTGAAAGATAAGCTTGCGAAATATAGCGCTCTTACCGAAGCGGATCAAGAGAAAACAAGAGAGGAGGTTACAGAACTGGTTAAAAAAATGGGTGACAACCGAATAGCGACCTTAGAAGAAGAGGATCTCGCTAATCCGCTTGTAGCGAAACACCTTACCAAGACGCAATTGGAAAAGATAAACAGATCGAACACTCTCAATCTTACCGACGAGCACTGGGCGGAAATAAAAGAAGCCGTTAAGAACGGTGTTGACCAGAAAGCAAAAGAATATTTGGACCTTGCTCCAAAAAATGCAACGGCAGACCGTAAAACCACGGAAGAAAAACCTCAATGGACCTGGAAGGAAGACGGTAAAGGAAAAAGAAAGAAATAACACAAACGTTTTCGGATAGGGGTATCCCGCTCGCAAGCGGGACCCCGCACGCTGCGGTGGCAACCCCAGTCCGGCGACAGAATAGTTAAGAGAATGGTGTGAAAAAAGTAAATTTTAAAACAATTTTTCCTTTTTCATTTTTAGTTTTTAATTTGAAACATGCCCTACACAAAATCTCAACTCGATAAAATGTTCGCGGAGCTTCCCGACGATGTCAAAGACGCGATGACTTCGGTGGATACCGTGGATGTTCTTAAGGGAATACAGGAAAAATACCATTTTCACATCGACCAGGTCGGCGATCTTTCGGCGGAAGTCGGCATGCTTATGCTGGGAGCCACCCCTCCGCAAAAATTCATTTCCATTGTAGAAAAAACACTTAATATTCCGGCGCCGACAGCCAAAGAGATCGCCGGCATAATAAACGAAAAGATCTTCAAAAACGTCCGTCATTCTTTGATGGAGATCCATAAAATGACCGCGGAAGCAAACTCAGCGGAAGAAAAAAAGCTTGAAATAAAACCGGAACAAGCGCCCGCCGAGATCAATAAACCTGTCGATCCATATAAGGAGGCGATATAAAAAACTAAAAAGTAAAATCGAAAAATTAAAAACGATAAGGAAAAATTAAAAATTGACCACTCGCTCGAGTTTTGTGTTAATTTTTACTTTTTAGTTGTAGTTTTTTCTTTTTCATTTTTACTTTTTAACTATTTTCAACGACCGCCCCGTCATTCACTTTGGTTGTATTGTTTTTCGTGGTATATTTATAGTATAGAAAATATTATGCAATACCACGTTCCTCAATTTCTTGAAGTGGAAGACAAGGTCTTCGGATTTATTACAATGAAGCAGTTTCTCTATATTTTGGGAAGTCTGGCTGTTTCATACCTTGCCTACACTTACTTAAAAATATATTTTGCTCTTCCTCTTATTGTGCTCTCGATATCGTTCGGGGTGGCGCTTGCTTTTTACCGGCCGTACAACAAACCATTCATGTTTATGGTTGAAGCATTTCTGACATATTTTTCGTCGCCCCGGCTTTATATCTGGAAAAAAGAACCCAGAAAACCGGAAAGTTCCTCCTCATCCATGAAAGGGCAAGATTCGGGAGTAAACGGCGCCTATGTTCCGCCTTTATCGGAAAGCAATCTGAAAGATCTTGCGTGGAGTTTAGACATCAAAGATAAAGACCAATACGGAAAAAGATCCCAAATATCAGAAAAAGGACACGCACCGCTATTGAAGGACTTGTAGGAAAAATTGTTAAATGGCTAAATTGTTAAATGGTTGAAAAATATGGATAAAAAATATCTTGCACTGAATGACATTTCTGCATACAAAAAATCGTTTATTTTAAGCAATTGTATATGGGGTATTGTTTGTTCTTGGGGTTATTTTGAAAAAGATACCGTTGGAAAACAGTTTGTACGAGCGGTTGATTCTATTTCAGCTAATATCGCCGAAGGATTTGGAAGATACGGAAAAAAAGACAAGATAAAATTTTACTATTATAGCCGCGGTTCCGTAAAAGAATCTCTTGATTGGAACGAGAAAGCAAAAATCAGAAAACTAATAAAAAAAGAGGAATACGATAAAATATACAAATGTCTCAACTCTCTTTCAAAGGAAATCAACACGCTGATCCAATTTACAAACAACAATTTAACCATTTAACCATTTAACGATCTACTTTTTCATTTTTACTTTTTAAATTGAAACATGGCTCAAAAATCTAAACCAGCTCAAGACTTCATACCGATCAAAGAGATACGCGACGGGATCGTCATCATGAAAGACAATTCTTTTCGCGCTGTTCTTATGACTTCTTCTTTGAACATAGCGCTTAAATCGCAAGACGAACAGGAGGCCATCATCGGTCAATTCCAGAATTTTCTCAATTCGCTCGAATTTTCCATCCAATTCTATATTCAATCGCGCCGTTTGGATATTCGCCCGTATATCGCGTTTTTGGAGGAAAAGGAAAGAGACCAGATCAACGAGCTTATGCGGATACAGACACGCGAATACATCGACTTTATTAAGAATTTTACGGACTCCACAAATATTATGTCTAAAAGCTTCTTCGTGGTCGTTCCGTATGCATCGAACATAAGTTCCAGCGTTAAAAGCAAATGGAGCTTCACTTCCGGAGGAGGAACTCCCGCAACGGCAAAAACAAAAGAATGGCTGGAGAACTTCGAAGAAAGCAAGACACAAATAGAGCAGAGGGTTTCGGTGATCGAACAAGGATTATCGCGATTCGGAATACGCGTAGCACAGCTCGGAACGGAAGAGATCGTCGAACTTTTTTATAAAATATTTAATCCGGGCGAGGTCGATAAACCGATCCCTCTCGAAAATGTACATTAATTCGTCCTTTATTATTCCGTCATTCCGGACTTGATCCGGAATCCACGTCGTCCAATACAGTAACAACGTGGATCCCGGGTCGTTGCCCGGGATGACAACGAAAAAACTTTCACCTTTTAACTTTTTACTTTTTTATATGGGATTTTTTGGAAACAAATCGAATAAACAGGAGATCGTACCGATCCTGCCGCAGGAAATATATGAATCCGGCGTTCTCGAACTGCGCGACGTTCTCGCTCCGGCCGCGCTCAAGATCACTCCGAAGCAGCTGAATCTCGGCGAAAAGATCGCAAGGACATTCTTTGTTATTTCTTATCCTCGTTATCTTTCCGACAGCTGGTTCTCTCCGATCATCAATCTTGACCGCGTTTTCGATATTTCCATCTTCGTGCATCCGATCGATACCGGAACCGTACTCAAACAATTCCAGAAAAAGGTGACGGAAGTACAAAGCCAGATCAGTGAGAGGGAAGAAAAAGGTTTCGTTCGCGATCCGATCCTTGAAACTGCTTTTCGCGATCTTGAGGAATTGCGCGACAAACTGCAGCAGGCGACGGAAAAACTCTACGATGTCGGCCTGTATGTCACCATTTATGGATCGGATGACGCTGAATTGGATAAATTCGAATCTCAGATAAAATCTCTTTTGGAATCAAAGCTCGTCTATGTAAAACCGGCGCTCTTTCAGCAAGAGATCGGCTTTCATAGTGTTATACCGACCGGAACAGACGACCTCCAGATCCATTCCAAGCTCAATTCTTCGCCTCTATCGAGCATGTTTCCGTTCGTTTCTTTCGACCTCACCTCCGATAAGGGGATTCTCTATGGCGTCAATCGACACAATTCCAGTCTTGTTCTATTCGACCGTTTTTCTCTCGAAAACTATAACTCGATCATCTTTGCGAAGTCCGGATCCGGTAAATCCTACACAACAAAGCTTGAAATACTTCGAACGCTCATGCTCGATACGGAAGTCATTGTTATCGATCCGGAAAGGGAATATGAATATATGGCGGAGGCTACCGGCGGCAGATATTTCAATATTTCGCTTACGTCAGGGCACCACATCAATCCTTTTGATCTTCCCGTTCCAAGAGAAGATGAATCAGCGTCCGATGTTCTTCGGTCTCATATCATCAACCTAGTGGGCCTCTTTCGTATCATGTTCAGCGGCCTTACTCCGGAAGAAGATGCGATCATCGATCGCGCCATTACGGAAACCTATGCAATGAAAGATATTACCGCTGAATCCAACTTTGCAGAGGTCGATCCGCCGATCCTGGGCGACTTTGAGCTGGTTCTCACAGGAATGGATGGTGCGGAATCACTGGTTCAGCGCCTCACAAAATACACGAAGGGAACATGGTCGAATTTCATCAACAAGCCGACGAATATCGACATCAATAAGAAATTCATCGTTTTTTCAGTCCGAGACATGGAAGATGAGCTGAAACCGGTGGCCATGTATATCATTACTCACTACATTTGGGGTGCCATACGCAAAGAGCTCCGCAAACGGCTCATGGTTATCGACGAGGCATGGTGGATGATGAAATCCGAAGATACGGCTTCTTTTCTCTTTAGTTTGGCAAAAAGAGGAAGAAAATACTTTCTGGGGATCGCCACGATCACACAGGACGTCGAAGACTTTTTACGAAGTCCGTACGGTTTGCCGATCATAACGAACTCCTCGCTGCAATTCCTTATGAAACAATCCCCGTCTTCCGTTGAGATCGTTCAAAAAACCTTCAATCTTACGGATGAGGAAAAATATCTTTTACTTGAATCGGGAGTAGGAGAGGGTATCTTCTTTGCCGGGTCAAAACATGTTGCCATTAAGGTTATTTCGTCTTACACAGAGGATCAGATCATCACCTCCGACCCATCGCAAGTATTAGCGATCAAAAAATCAAGAAACGAATACGCCGAACAGTCGACGAATCAATAAAGCATAAGTATCGGGAATTAGTATCAGTATCAGGGACGATAAATTGACTATTCATAATTTTACAGATTTAGAAGCATGGAAAGAATCACAAAAACTAGTGATTCTAGTTTATAAAACTACAAAAATGTTTCCTTCGGATGAAAAGTTTGGTCTGACGAATCAAATTCGCAGAGCTTCTGTTTCAATAGTGTCGAATATTGCTGAGGGTTTTGGAAGAAATTCAGGAAAAGATAAATCTCAGTTTTATGCTATCGCAAAAGGATCGCTTCTTGAGGTCGAAAGCCAGCTTCTTGTAGCAAAAGATCTCGGGTATCTGGATGAAAAAAACTTTAATGATATAAACAATTCCATACGTATCGCTATTCGACTTATTTCCGGTCTGATAAGATCCGCGATGAATAAATAAAAAAGGAATAAGTATTGTGTGGGACGTCCGTCGTCCCTGATACTGATACTAATCCCTGATACTCGTCCGCCTAGTGGATAACCTGCTTTTTTGCGGATGTTTTTTCCTATATAATAATGGTATGAAGAAAATATATTTTCCACTTGTGTTTCTTGTATTTTTTAGCGTGTTTGGATACGCATACGGACAACTGGACTCCATAATGGGAAAAAGCAGCAATATCATAACTCTTTCTTACACCCCGAAGTTTCCGGGAGCATTACAGAGCACAACCGTAAATGCTTCGTCCTTTCAGGTAAATCTCGATAAAACTACCATTACTTGGTATGTCGACGGACAAATGAAACTGACAGGGTTGGGTAAAAAAAGCTTTACTTTTACCACAGGTAATGTCGGCAACCAATCAGTCATAAAAATATCAGCAGACGCGCCGTCATTCGGCAATATAACCAAAGAGGTCACTATAACGCCGACCGATCTTGATGTGCTCTGGGAAGCAGATACGTACGTTCCGCCGTTTTACAAAGGAAAAGCTCTGCCGTCGTCGCAAGGTTCTGTGCGCGTCGTACCATTTCCATCATTTGTCGGTCAAGATGGCTACTACAATTCCTCCAATCTCGTCTATAAATGGAAAGCCGGCTATTTTGGAAATCCGAATGATTCCGGATATGGAAAAAATATTTTTATTTACAAAACCGGCTATACCTACAATACAGACCAAATAGAGGTCACCGTTTCCACACTGGATACCGGATTATCGATCAGTAAAAAGGTCCCGATCTATGTCAGCGAACCGAAGATCGTGTTTTATCAGAACAAACCGCTCGAAGGTATGAGATTTGAAAATAGTCTGGGTGAAGCTTTTCGGTTCACCGATAAAGAGCTCACGGTTCGCGCCGCGCCTTTCTATTTTGCACTTCCGGGATTAAACAACAACACCGCCTCTTTTTCATGGAAAATTGACGGTAAAAAACTCGAGACCGATCCGGACAACAAAACCGAGTTCACTTTCAGGAAGCCGGAACAGGGGAGCGGAAGATTTCAGCTGAATCTCGCGATAAACAACCTGGGCTATGATCTTCAGACCGCATCAAAAAACGTTATGATGTCATACGATAACTAAAAAGGATATGTCAAAAAAACAGCTTTATATAATCGTAGGAATATTCGCAATAATCACCATCGGTTTTTTCCTTGCGTCATTCATTTTAACGAGGGGCGGAAATAACACCCCAAAAGAGACTGGTCAGGAACCTAATGGATTTTTTCCTTTTGGAAACTCAGACAGTACCAAAGTTAACCCCAATGGGACCTCTCCTTCGGGAAATGTGATAAATAACAATTCTGATATTCCCGCGTATGTCGGCAATAAAGATCTTCCGATCTTACGTCAGGTCACCAAAAATGCCGTAGCCGGATCATATGCAACCCAGAAATCAGGAAAGGAGTATGTAAATTATGTCGAAAAAGAGACCGGTAATGTTTTTGAAACCAGGCTCGAAGATATGCAAACGAACAGGATCTCTCATTCCATAATGCCGAGGATCTATGAAGCGCAGTTTGCCAATAGCGGAAGATCGGTCGTAATGCGTTATCTCAAAAGCAAAGGGGAGACGATCTCCACATTCGTTCTTGATATCCCGAGAGCCGGCGCTTTATCATCTGATAACGCTACCACCAGCGCATCTGTTCCGAATGGACGGTTCCTTCCTCCGGATATTGCTGACCTAAAAGTATCGGCAGATGAAAAAACGGCTTTTTATCTGACGCGAACTGGTGAATTCAGCAACAGAAATTCTTTTGGATCGATATTCAATTTTGAAAAGAATAGCGGATCTCAAGTCTTTCAGTCTCCTTTTTCCGAATGGCTCCCGGTTGCCGTTAACTCAAAAAACGTACTCCTTCAAACCAAAGCATCGCAAAACGTTCCCGGTTTTCTTTACTCATTCGATATAAAAAGCGGGGTCCTTAAAAAGATCCTCGGCGACAAAAAAGGGCTCACGACGCTCCCAAGCACGGATGGACAACGCATTCTTTATTCAGAAAGCACAAAAGGCGGATTAACGCTTGGTATCCATAATATTTCAAATAATACTACCGTTAATCTGATCCTCCAGACCTTGCCGGAAAAATGCGCATGGAAAAGCGACAGCCTTACCATCTACTGCGCCGCTCCGCAAAATCTTCCCGGAACCGCCTATCCTGATGCCTGGTATCAGGGGACTGTTTCTTTTTCAGATAACCTTTGGCAAGTAGATGCAAACACGGGGAAGTCGGTAGTTATTCTTGTTCCTTCAAGTTTCACGGTGGAACTTATGGATATGACCTCGCTTGTGATATCACCGCTTCAGGATTTCATTTATTTTACCAACAAAAAAGACTCATCTCTTTGGGCATTTGAGGTACATAAGGCGGAGGCGTAAGGACGAGAATCATACCTGCTTACACAAATAGATCTTGTTTAATGTTTATTCAATTAAAATTGAAAAATGAAAAACTAAAAACGACAATTAAAAAGGAAAAATTATTTCCAAATAGTGTTTTGTGGTCTTTTTAATTTTACCTTGTCGTTTTTAGTTTTTCATTTTAAATTTTAACTTAAAATCAGCCGGTGAAGCCGAAAATATGATGTCACAGAAAAATAAAAAAAATATCGTTTATATCTTCCTCCCGGCTCTCCTTGTGTTGCTTTATTCTTTTGTATTATCCGCCAAAAGCACATTCGCGCAAAGGGGGTATGAATTACTCGCAGAGATCCCGACTATTTCAAACGCGGGATCTCTTTCTTTCCCGACCTACATAAAAGGACTGGTGGTATTGTTTGTCGGCATGTCAGTCATTTTTGCTGTCATAATGATAGTTATAGGAGGTATTCAGTATGTCATGGCGGCGGTTCCATCAGCAAAATCTGAAGGAAAGAAAAAGATATTTGAAGCGATCGGCGGACTTTTTGTGGCAATTTTTTCCTATCTGTTACTCTTCACCCTTAATCCTGATCTGTTAACCGCAGGAATGGATCTCGCAAAACTCCCACCATCGCCACCGCTGCCCATCGTATACAACCCATATGGCAACGGAACAGGAGGCGGCGGTTCTGGTGGTGGCGGAGGCGGAGGAGGCGGGGGCGGTGGAGCAGGCAGCGGACAATGCAAACCTATCACCACTCCGGGGCCTTGCAGTGTTCAAGCGCTTACAAAATATTTTGGAGCGAACGCAGAAAAGGCATCATCCATCTGCAATGCGGAAAGTGGAGGGAACGCGTCACTGGCGAGCAGGGTAGACCGATGCCGAGACGGAAATTCATTCTCATTCGGTCTTTTTCAGGTCAATCTTACCATGCACGATCTTGGAGGATTGATATGTCTCTATAAGTATCATAAAGCCGACCCTTTACACCCTTTTTCCGCGCCGAATTACGATTGCACAGTAATAGAACAATCTCAATATCAAAAGTGTGTTTCAGCTGCGACTGACCCGGATATCAATATTGCCAAGGCGGTAGAAATATCGAATGGCGGCAACCATTGGGGTCAATGGGGAGCGAACTCGAAGTGCGGTTTTACGCGTTAATAAGTGTTTTTAATATCGATCTCTATGAATAAAAAGATCATTATCACCCTCAACATTTTGGCGGTTATCCTCATCATCGGCGGATTCATTTATTGGAAAATGCAAAAAAACGCTCCGGAAGTACAGCCATCCGACACTAATTACCCCACTTTTCCGGTAAGTCAAAAAAATAACGGATCCACTCCTAAGCCAGCCGCCGCAAAACCGGATGAAACGAGCACGTCGACAGCGCCCAAAAAAGCGGAATCGCCTGAAAATATAAAAGTGACCACCATGGAAGGGGAAACGCTCTCAATGAAAAATTTCTATCTCAGCCCTTACACAAGGATCATCGATAAAGATAATGACGCCGTAGTTAAAGAAGGAGTAAACTACAGTTTCATGTTCTACGCAAAGTATCAGAGTTTTTACATCAGCTTGGAGGGCGGCGATCTTTATATCACAAGAGAAGAAGCTGAGCAGGCTTTTCTGGATAAACTGGAGATCACAAAAGAGGATGCATGCAAACTCTACGTCGCGCTTACCGTTCCTTTTACCGTAAGTGAAAAAGCTGCCGGTACAGACTATCATCTCAGTTTCTGCCCCAACGGAATACCTTTGCCAAAAAATCTCAATGATTAGTATGAAAAGAAAAAAAAGTTACTTTACCTTTTTTACCTGTTTAAGTATTTTTTTCCCAACTTTCGCTTTTGCACGGGGATATAAACTTCTTGCCCCAATACCGACAACATCAGCGGCTCCATCGGCCGTAGAGTATTTGAAAGGTGTTTTTGTCGCCGGAGTAGGTCTTGCCATCATCGCGGCGGTGATCATGATCATCGTTGGAGCGCTCGGGTACGTCACAGCAGCCGTCCCTTCCGCAAAAGCTGAAGGTAAAAAGAAAATGGGGGAGGCAATATTCGGACTATTGATTCTTCTGATATCGACGGTTATTATCGTTACCATCAATCCGGATCTTATGAGAACAGGGTTGAATTTGGTAAAGTTAGCTCCGACATCGGTAACACAGCAACAGCAGCAAACCGCGACCCAGTATTGCCGTACCGGCGTTCTTAATAATGCCTGTTACTCAACTCTGGCGGAGTGTGAAGGTCCGCAGCGGTCATACACTTGCACGACAAACCCGCCCCCGCAAACACAAACGGGAACACAACAATCAACCGGCAATGAACAAGCGAACCGATCTCTGCTTACCGATACGGGCCATATCACAGTAAATGCACAACCGCCGCAAACCATATTGGCGGGCGTCAACGAATCAACTCTTCACGAGGTGTTAAATCTTCAACAGCAATCCGGGGCCGATATCGTCGTTACGGCAGGTTCCGAACCCGGTCATGCCGATGGCACCTACAGTCATGCTAACGGATATAAAGTTGACCTTAGGACAACAAGTTCCGTTTCAAATTACATTATGGATAACTATACCAATATTGGAAGAAGAAGCGATGGAGCGCTGCAATATCAATCCCCGAGCGGTGCAATTTATGCCATGGAAAGCGATCATTGGGATGTTTTAGTTAAATAACAAACAAATACTTACCATATTTATCCTCGATCATGAATTACGCAAAAAAAACAATTTTCTATTTTATACCCGGCGCCTATTTCTTTTCTCCGCTTTTCGCTTTTGCGCAAAATCCGGGATACACCCTTCTTGCCCCAATACCGACAACATCCGCTACCCCCACGCTTGTGGAATACATGAAAGGTGTTTTTGTCGCCGGAGTAGGTCTTGCCATCATCGCGGCGGTGATCATGATCATCATTGGAGCGCTCGGGTACGTCACTGCGGCCGTCCCTTCCGCAAAAGCCGAGGGAAAAAAGAAGATGGGGGAGGCAATATTCGGACTATTGATTCTTCTGATATCAACCGTCATCATCGTTACCATCAATCCGGATCTTATGAGAACAGGGTTGAATTTGGTAAAGTTAGCTCCGTCACAAACAATACAACAGCAACAACCCACCAACACGACAAAATACTGCAAACACACCATCGACAACAGAAACCTTTCGGCGTATATGTGTTTTGACACGCCTGATCAATGCCAAGCGGCTGCGAGCTATGGAGGCAGTAACTGTGAGGCGAGAGATTTTGCGGCACCGACCGTCACAAAATATTGTTTCGTTCACATACAAACCCAAGCGGTATCGTCTTGTTATGACTCAATTGTTACCTGTCAGGCGGCATTGGTGTTCACGGGATCAGCTTTAGATGATTGTAAAGCGATACAGAGATAGAAATTCAAAAAAATCGACCCTGTGGTCGATTTTTTTCTTATTTAGCAGCTTGTTTTCTTACGTACAATTCCTGTGCGATAGCAAAGAGATTGCTGACGATCCAATAGAGCGCGATGGCTGATGATATCGTATAGGCGATAAAAAATACCATGACGGGAAAAATATACTTCATTTGAAGCGTCATATTTCTCGTGAATTCTTCCTGAAAAGTGAGATTCTTACCCTTCTCGACCGGAGTAACGGCAGGCATCGCGTAACGAAGCTGATAATACTGCGAGGCTCCGGCAATGAGAGCAAGAATAACGCTTTTTCCAAAAAGATCGATCCCCAAGAATTGAGAATTTATCGTTTCGGGTAATGTAACGAAAGAATACAGTGAGGCGGTATCAAATTTAAACCCTTGAAGAAAAACGTAATAAAGCGCGAATATGACGGGCAGCTGCAGCAGCATAAGAAAGCAACCGGAAAAAGGATTGAGATCATGTTCTTTATATAATTCCATGATTTTTTGAGCCTGTTCTTTTTGATCCTTATGTTTTTCCTTTATTTTTTTCATTTCCGGCTCGATCTTGCGCATTTTAGCCTGTGTGGTAATGGATTTTTGAGAAAGCGGAAAAAGGGCCAATTTAATGATGATCGTGAGAATAATTACCGCAAGTCCAATATTACCTCCGGGTAAAATATCCACCAAAAAAACAAGGAAATTGTACATGGGAAGGTAAAATACGTTGTGAAATATTGTTTGCATAGTGCTAATTGTATGCGAAAATGGCAAGAATAACAAGAGTACTACAGCAACTTCTGTCGCAAAAAAACGGCGGAAGGTCGAACCTTCCGCCGTGCAAATATCACGAATGATCTTTATATTTTTTTTCGTTTTCCGCTATTAATTTTTTATTGCTCTTTCTTTTAAAGTAAAGAAAAATGGAACCGATGGTACCCCAAAGAAATGAGGCGGCGATCCCTAAACGGGAATAGATCATAATGTTCGCATAGAACATGTAATCCTGAGAATATGGCCCAAGTGTGTTCACAATGGAATTACCCTTCGTTCTAGCCCATTCTTCAAAGACTAAAAATAAGATAAAAACCATCAGGCTCCACTTTCTCATCGAAAGATAAGACCCCGCGCCTTCGTCCACCGTCAGTCTTCTTTCTTCCGGCTGTCTTCTATCGAGAAGGGAACGCAAAACACCATTTTCCGTTTCCAGCTCTGCGATGCGTCTTTCCAATTCTTTTCTTCTGTCTTCTTCTGCTTGTCTTCTGTCGATATCGTTCATAAAAAGAACTCCTGTTTCCGGTCATAATTTAACCTGATATAGTATAGCATATATAATCAAATTAATCAAATTTTTCGCTTCATGAAGTATCTGCTCATACTCCTAAAATTTCCTAATTTTACTGCAGAAATAGCGGAACCAAGGACTGTCCTTAAGGAGGAATAGAGCGTAGCGGAATGACGGGGAAAGGACAGTCCTTGGTGCAGCGGCGAAAAGGAAATTTTTTGGTTGGTAAAAAGCGTGAGCAGTTCATGAAAACTTGACAATACTTCATTATTTTGTTAATTTAGTGACAAAATATAGTTCATTTACTTGGAGAAATAGGCAATGAAGAAATATGTTATACACCTGATACTTGCCATTTTTGTGGCAATTTCACTGTCGGCTTGTACGGGAAGAATTCTTGTTTCAGCAAAGGATATCGGGAAACCCAATGCGCTGAACCATGGAAAAGTTTCCGTCAAAAACTTTTTATTTAATCTGCCCCAGGATCAAATCCTGAGTAAAGAATATGACGCGATCATAGTAAAAGAGAAAGATTATCAGATCATATTCTATTCCAATCAAAAATGCCCCGAAGTCGATGAGTACTGTCAAAGTTTTATTGTATCGCTGCTTGGAGGAAACCTTGAAAACACAAGGAAACAAGCAGAACAGGGTTTATTGGATGTTCTTGATGTTGGAAGACATGAGGCCTGCCGATTATTCGTGGCGGTTACCGTACCGATCGACACAGACTATGATATTTCCGGAACGGATTATCATTTAAGTTTTTGTCCGGACGGAATACCATTTCCCTCAAAACTCGCGCCATAAATTACAAAACCGCCGAATATCCGGCGGTTTTACTTTTTACTTTAAACTTTTTTACGGTACCGGATCAAAATGCTCGCTTTGCCACGGATGACAGCGCAGGATTCGTCTGAACGCCAATAATGATCCTTTTGCCGCACCATGCTTTTTTATCGCTTCCTCGGCATAATCGGAGCAAGTAGGGAAGAAGGCACAGGTTGGCATGCGGCGGCGAAATATACCCTTATCAGGGGAAAATATCTTTTTATAGATCTTTATGAGGTGGAGGAGGAAGTATTTCATAATATTTTACAGATTTAAGGATTTACGGATTTACGGATTTACGATCCATATCGTATTCTTAAATCTATAAATCATTAAATCCGTAAATCATTTTTTACAAAACCCCGCTTTTCTTCAACAATCCCTGTATCTCTCCTCTTATTTCATCAAACCCCATATTCTTTCCTTCTTTTTTATAGAAAAAGGCCGCCATATATCCTTTCATATCCATTTTTGGCGTAAAAATGATTTCTCGCAGCGCGTGAAATCCTCTTCTTTTCAGTTTGTTCCGGTCTGCCGCATTTTTCGCCACTTTTTTTGAGATAACAAACGCGAATTTAGACATATCCTTACCGCCCCTCATAATGCGCAGGGAAAAAAACGGGGAATGAAAAACGCGGCCGTTTTTCATCAGTCCATCAAATTCTCTTTTTGAAATGCGATTTTTCTTGGGGAACATAGTGGTACTTATTGTGATTATTTAAAATTTCGTTGAATATATCACTAATTACTTAGTATATCACACTATTTTCTAAAAAATTTCAAATATCAAATATCTAATTTCCAAAAAAACTAACTATTGAACATTGGATATTTTATTGGAAATTGGTAATTGGGTATTGGAAATTTTACTCGCTATTTATTCACAAAAACCCCTAAAAACAAGGGGTTTTGTTTTTTATTCGTAAAACAAAAGCTAAACAGCAAGCTTCGCGCGTCCTTTCTGTCTTCGGCGCTTCAACACATTGCGCCCTCCGACGGTTCTTGTCCGTACGAGAAAACCGTGCGTTTTAGCTCTTTTCCTCTTTTTAGGTTGGTATGTTTGAGACATATGGGGAGTATAGAACAAAACTCTAGATAAATCAAGCTTTTTGTAAAAATAATTTTCAATGTACGAATTTTCAATTTTCAATGAATTTTCAAGTAAAAATTTTCAAACCTAAACGAACCGTGTTTGAAAATTAAAAATTGTAAATTGAAAATTATTCAAGTATTGAATCCTTATTTTCTCAAGAAACACCAGTTAAAGATCAGGTAAATTTCTTATCCCCAAGTTATAAACATCTTATCAACATATGAATAGAGGTTGAACAAGTTTTCTATTTTTCACTTCGCGCGTATAATATGATTACGTTTAATCATATCAAAACCGAAGATGGATAATAAGCAACTTTGGGATAGCGTCTTAGCGGAGGTAGAGCTCACTGTTTCGCGAGCAAACTTCAGTACGTGGTTCAAAAACACTCGGATCATTAAACACGAAAATGGGATCGTATACGTCGGTTTGCCGAACGAATTTGTAAAAGAATGGCTGTATTCAAAATACGATAAGTTTATATTAAAGACGCTCCGGAATATTTCCGAAGGCGTCCGAGGCGTCGAATATGTGATCGTCACGCCGACCATGAAAGAAAAAAGCCAGGATTCATCTCCTTCGCGAACCGGACAGCCTTATGTGCAAGAACTTCCTTTGAGCGACCTGTATATAAATAAAGAAGATAATCTGAATCCAAGATATACGTTTGACACGCTCGTCATCGGATCATTCAATGAATTGGCCTATGCCGCCACGCAAGCAGTGGTAAAGCACCCCGGTCAAACCTACAACCCGCTTTTTATCCATGGGGGAGTGGGACTTGGAAAAACACATATCGCGCAGGCGGTGGGAAACAAGCTTAAAGAGGAAAAATCCGGTAAAAAGATCTACTACATCACATCGGAAAAATTTTCGATGGACTACATCAACTCCGTTCAGAACAACCGAGTACATGATTTTAAAGAAAAATATCGAAAATACGATGTTTTTATCATGGATGATATTCAGTTCCTCTCAGGAAAAGAAAAGACTCAAGAAGAACTTTTCCATCTTTTTAATATTCTTTACGAAAACAATAAACAGATCATCTTTTCATCCGATCGCCATCCGAACCACATCCATGGACTGGAAGATCGCCTTAAATCGCGTTTCGGCGCCGGAATGATCGTGGACATCACGACACCCGAATACGAATCAAGAATGGCGATCATCAGAAGAAAGATCCAATCGAGTAACTTTTCTCTCAACGATGACAGCGTAAAATTCATTGCCGAATCGCTCGAGTGCAGTATTCGGGAACTGGAAGGTATTATCAATTCCATTATATGCCAAGCCAGGCTCAAAAACAGGGAACTCCAGCAAACCGAGATCAAACTTCTGATAAAAAACAATATAATACCCAAAAAGACGGCTTCAATTAAGGATGTCATTAAGGTCGTTTCTGAATTCTACCATATCGACGAATCAGCGATCTATGAAAAAACAAGGAGGAAAGAGATCGTAAAACCCCGTCAGATAGCCATGTATCTTCTTCGCGAGGACTTCACTGTTTCTTATCCGACGATCGGAGAAAAATTCGGAGGAAGAGACCATACGACCGTAATACATTCGTGCGATAAAATAAAAAGCTCGATCAAAGACGATGATGTGTTAGTCGAGGAGCTGTCACAGATACGGGCGCTATTGTAAGTAAAAAGTGGAAAGTTAAAAGTTAAAAGAACGACGACTAACACTTTTTACTTTCTACTTTTAACTTTTGACTGTGTTGTGTATAACCCTGTGGAAAAAAGTTAATATCGTTGTGGAAAAAATCGAATAAAAAAATAAAAGCGAAAGTTGTTCATTTATATCCAATACGCAATGCGCCGAATATCCACAGAGCGAAATCTAAATTACCAATTCAAATAAGGATATAATCGGTTTATCCACTTATCAACAGTCCTAATAATAGTAATCGTTTCTAAAAAAATAAATACTTATATTATAGTAGTTGTTAACAACTTTGATTTATGAAACTAGAATGCTCAAAAGACGTACTTAAAAATGCGGTCGGACTAGCCGAAAGGATGGTCGGAAAAAATCTGTCTCTTCCGGTACTTGGGGGAATACTCTTCTCGGCAAAAAACAATAAACTTCTTCTTCGCGCCACCAATCTGGATGTCGGTATTGAAATGGAGATTCCCGCACAGGTTTCCGAGGAGGGTACGCTGGTCATTCAGGGTAATCTTCTTTCCGGCGTTCTATCCTCGATCTATGACCAAAAAGTTTCGCTCGAAACATCTTCTGAGAATATGGTATTAAAGTCTTCCAATGGGCGATCCGTGCTTAAATGCCTTCCGCACGAGGATTTTCCGACGCTTCCCGTCGTTTCCGGTACCGATGCCTTTGCTATGCCGGTGGATAAGTTTGTGGACGGCGTGAAAAGCGTTTGGTATAGCGCATCCATTTCCGATATGAAGCCGGAGATAGCGAGCGTTTGCATCTATTCCGAGGGGGAAAATATCATTTTTGCCGCGACCGATTCTTTCCGTCTGGCGGAAAAGAAAGTGTTCCTTAAAGAAAAAACCTCATTCAAACACGTATTGATACCTCAAAAAAATATCGTGGAAATACTTCGCGTATTTGATGGAGTAACCGGAAGTGTGAATATCAATGTGAGCAAGAATCAGATATCTTTTTCTCTTGCCGATAAAGATATTTACGTGACCTCTCGGATCGTTGACGGTATTTTTCCCGATTATCAGCAAATAATCCCTAAAGATTATGCGACGGAAGCGACTGTTCTAAAGCAGGATATCATGAACGCACTCAAGGTAACCAATCTGTTTTCCGACAAATTCAATCGGGTCGATGTTTCCGTCGATGTTTCCGGAAAGAAATTTATCACCGAATCAAAAAATTCCACAGCCGGCGAGAATATGACCGTTGTAGACGCTTCTTTGTCTGGAAAAAATATCTCGTGCGGTTTTAATCAGAAATATCTTATCGATTGTTTTCAATCACTTAAGCAAGACAGCATCACTTTCCGTTTCTCAGGCGAGGGAAGGCCTCTGGTGATACGCGGGGTATCGGATCAGTCATTTATGTACTTGGTGATGCCTCTCACGACATAATAGTTTATCAAGTTATAAAGTTCATCAAGTTTATCAAGTACGTACGGCGATCGGTGGACTTTATAAACTTGATGAACTTGATAAACTTTATAACTTCGAATGTTCAACATCTCCTCTTATCTCGAAAAATTCAAACGGATCGAACCGCCGGGAGATACCGTAAAAGAAGCGGCACAGCCCGCGATCTTTGAGGCGGTCGGTATAAAGATAGATAAACAGGAAATGGAGGTAAAAGATGGAGTTTTGTTTCTTTTAGTTCCTTCCGCTGTAAAAAACGAGGTGTATATGAACAAACGCGGAATACTTGAAAAAATAAACAATATATTAAAGGAAAAGACCGTTAAAGACATACGGTAAAACGGATACGAACAAGGGAACAATTAAACGAACAACACGAGTTTCTCGCGTTGTTTTTTGATAGACCTCTTTAAAGTCGTCGTCATCCCGGGCTGCGACCCGGGATCCACGTTGTTGTCGACTAGATGTTATCCCGAATAATTTTTGTTTAAAAATACTGTCAAAAAGTACCTGTGGATAACTTCATAAAAAATATAAAAAAAATTAAAAAAAGCAAAAATAGAGCCACAAATAATAATGAAATCTCCCTATGAGACTTTATCAGGATTTTATCTGCTCTCTGTTATGATAATGATATCATTGCAATATTTTTTTAATTTGAGTATTTTTTATCAACCTTTTTTGTTTTTATATGTTCCGTATAAAAAAAGTTTTTGTAAGCGTCGTAACTATTATTAATATCACCCTAAGTTTTCCGCTGTCCCAAGTTTTTGCGGAAGAATCGATAAGTGCTCCGGAGATAACCAATACTTCTTCGGAAGCAATTACGCCCGCAGAGCCGGTTGCGTCGCTCAATTTAGAAGAAGCAATTGACTCTTTGGGTTCCGGTGATGCTTTGCCGGGAAGTAGTGAAATAACCCCGATTGTCGAGGGTCCGGCGCTTGAAACTTCCGAAGAAGTGGTTTCTCCTTCTGAAGACTCAATAGAGCCTGCAGTAGATACGCCTTTGTCACAGGAAGAAACCCCCACAGAGTCGGAATCGATGTCGACACTTACTGGGGATGAAGGCGGTCCAAGACCGCTTGAGAATGTTGTAAATGGAAAAAATATAAAAACCGATGAGCTCACCGGTGCTCTCGTTTACGAATACCCGATCAAAGTTCCTCCCGGAAGAAACGGAATGGAACCAGGCCTCGCACTGCGGTACAATAGCCAAAGTAAAGAAAATTCGATCTTTGGATACGGATGGTCCCATAATATTCCTTACATAGAACGCATGAATAAGACCGGTACGGATAAAATGTTCGGTCAAAATTATTTTACTTCCAGCTTGGATGGTGAACTGGTACAAACATCAACGAGTACCTACCGCGCAAAAGTTGAAAATGGAAATTTTAATTCATATCTTTTGACGAATAACGCGTGGCTTATTACAACAAAGTCCGGCAATACATACTCGCTCGGCTATTCCACTTCAACAAGACAAGATAATCCGTCTGATGGTTCGCAAATATATAAATGGATGCTCGAACAAGTTCGCGATACCAACGGCAACTCGGTAGATTATTCATATTATAAAGACGCAGGACAGATCTATCCTTCTTCCATTTCATATACCAATAATCCGAGCCTTTCCGGTATTTTTCTTGTTGAATTTTTACGGGAAGATCGCAATGATGTAGCAACTTCTTCAGTTTCAGGCTTTTCTGTCGCCACAAAAAAGCAAATAAAAGAAATTCGTATCAAAACGAACGGAGAAGTTACACATAGATACGTATTGTCATATGACGCAGGCAACAGCGGACTGCGCTCGCTTCTTGTTTCCGCCGAAGAATCGGGCTGGGACAGCAGTCTCGGTACAACGACGCTTCCCGCCGTCGAGTTCGGATATTCCACTAGTACGGAAGGTTGGACCGAAAATACCGATCCGAATAAATGGCGATTGCCCGGTGGTCATTATTTTACCGGACCAACAGGAGGAGACGGCGGTGGAAGAGTACTTGATTTCAATGGAGACAGCCTTCCTGATCTCAACTGGAGCTGGGGAGGTCTGTATCCCGTCTATTACGAACATGAGAATACCGGATTGACATGGGCGACTACAACGGGATATGATTCACCGGAATTATTTATGCAACCTTATGATTCAGGACTACGTTTTGTCGACCTGAACGGCGATGGATATGTTGATGAAATAGTATCGAGATGGCAAGGAGCTTCATATAAAGCTGTCTATTTGGGAAGCGCAAGCGGCTGGTCCGCCACGAACAACTGGACGCCTCCCGTATATTTTGTGAACACAAACGGATTTTCATCAATCGATCGTGGTGTGCGCCTTGTGGATGTTAATGGAGACGGTTTAACTGACATTACGGGAGATGATGGGACATATATAAATAACGGAAGTCAGTTTGTTCAGGATACTTCGTGGACGTTTCCGACGGAAGTTGTTTCTGGTGGAAATGATGCGGGGGTGCGTATTGTGGATTTGAATAATGATGGACTTGCGGACGTGTTGGTGTCTCGAGATTATATCGGTGGCGCGTATTTACCAAAGCATATTGGATATTTAAATATAGGACACGGCTGGCAAGAAACTCCATCATTTGTACCTCCTACAATTTTTTTAGATGGAATTGGGTGGGATACGGGTTACCGATTTGCTGATGTTAATGGTGATGGATTTACTGACTTTGTCGGTAGTGCGGATGGGCGCGATGTTTATATTAATACCGGTTCGAGTTGGGTGGAAGCATCGTCGACTTTTCCTACAGATGTAATGGAATACCAAGGAGGGAACATTTTTAAAGACCTTGGGGTAAACGTCGAAGACGTCAATGGTGATGGTCTTCCTGATGTAATAAGGAATGATTATCAAAATCATTATGTTTGGATCAAAAATGGAGAAAAAGCCGATCTCTTGAATCGCATTACTGGAGAACAAGGGGCGGTAACGACGGTCGAATATGCGAATAGCGCCGAGCTTGCCGACGACGATTCACAACCGAATCCGAATTTGCAATATAATTTCACAGTTGTAAAAGGAATTGCAACGGATGCGGGTTTTGGAGGAACGGTTTCGACGACAACCTATCTCTATTCCGACGGAGTATATTACCATTCCGATCCGCTCGACAAAAAATTTGCAGGATTCGCGAAAATAACCAAAACCGATGAAGAAGGAAATGTTACAAAAACCTATTATCACCAAGGCAACACATCCGACTCAACGAACGGCGAATACAACGATCACATTTCAAAAATAAACAAACCCTATCGTGTTGAAAAATATGACGACGCCAATAATCTCTATTCGCTGACCGTCAACAAGTGGGACAAATACAGCATTACTGCAAGCTCTACTTTTGTAAAACTCGTCCAATCGACCGAAGAAGATTTTGATGGGAATGGAACACACAAGGATAAAGCCGAAGCGTATTCCCATAACGACAGCACCGGAAACCTTTCTCAGAAAGTATTATGGGGCGAAGTAAGTGGAAGCAATGACGGATCATTTACCGATACTGGTACTGATAAGGCCACCTACGCCTACAGTTATGCGGCCAGTTCCACTAATAGCGTAATTTCTTTGCCGTCGCGCCAGTTGGTAACCGATCAATCCGACAATACCGTCAAAGATACGAAATGGTATTACGACGGACTTTCCTTCGGTTATGCCTCGGCGGGAAACTCGACCAAAGAAGAAAAACTTATTTCAGGTAGTGCGTATGCTAGCACTACCAAAGTTTACGACGGAACCTATGGGCTCGTCACACAACAGGCAGACCCGCGAGGAAATGCGACGAACTATTCGTATGACACGTATGATCTTTTTGTTGCCACATCCACTAACTCGCTCGGACAAACACAAAATTTCCTTTACGATTATTCATCCGGAAAAGTTGCGACCACGACCGATGAAAACGGACTAGTTTTTGCCGTTGAGTATGACGGCATAGATCGCGTCGTCGCGGAAAAACAGCCCGATCAAACAAATCCCAGAACACTCGTAACCAAATCAGCGTATACCTATACCGATACGCCACTTGAGGTTGCAGTACAAAAAACAAATTATCTCAATCCATCCTTAACGAATACTGTTTACGTCTATAAAGACGGCCTTGGTAGAACGATACAAATCCGTTCGCAATCGGAAGGGAGTAATACGTATGCAGTAAGAGATGTGTCGTTCAATGATCGCGGCTTGATAGAAAAAGAATCGCTCCCATATTTCGCTTCGAGTACTGCGAGAACGAGTGCCACAGCAGAAACTAATTTGTACGCAACATATACCTATGACCCGCTCGGACGCGTAACGGAAATATTAAACGCGGTTGGTAGTACAACCAACGCCTACGATGACTGGAAAGTTACTACCACAGATGCGCGCGGAAAACAAAAAATACTCACCAAAGACGCGTACGGAAATCTCGTGAAGGTGGAAGAAAAAAACAGCGGCGACACGTATACCACGAATTACGAATATAATTTGTTGGGAAACCTCACAAAAATTACCGACGCGCTTTCAAATATCCGCAATTTCACCTACGACAAACTCGGACGACGCACAACCGCCGAAGACCTCCACGCTTCCGGCGACGGCACCTATGGAACATGGACCTATGCGTATGATGACGCCAATAATCAAACACAGTCCGTTGATCCGAAGAGTCAGACCGTGAATTACACTTTTGACGAGCTTAATCGCCCATCAACGGAAGATTACATGGGTCAATCAGGTACGGAAACAACCTACACCTACGACAACTGTACGAACGGAAAAACGCGTCTTTGTACTGCGAGTTCAACCGCAACCCTCATATCTTATGAGTACACGCCGATCGGACAAACCAAGATCGCGACATCGACCATTTCCGGAACGCCATACGCGACCGCTTACGACTACGACCGACAAGGCAATCAAACATTCATCACGCATCCCGACGGTTCTCAAATAAAATACACCTACAATGCCGCAAATCTCATTGAAAAAGTCGAAGAAAAAGAAAACGGAGGATCGTTCAGTAATGTAGTATCGAACTTTGATTATTCGCCGACAGGTCAGCCGACGGTTATAAATTATACGAACGGAGTTGTAACGACAAATACGTATGACGAGGATCATTTATATCGCTTAAATAATAAAAATACATCAAACGGCACTATTCAAAATATCTCCTACTCCTACGACGAAAACGCGAACATCACACAGATCGCAGATGCTTCCGCTAATACAGGATTAGCAAAAACCATCAACTACACTTATGACGATCTGAATCGTTTGCTTACCGCTTCGACGACGATGGCGAGCTCCACGCCTTTTAGTCAAACCTTCACTTACAATGCCATTGGAAACATCTCGTCTTCAACTTTAGCGGGAGTATATGCGTATGACGGCACCAACTACGCGAATCCGCATGCGGTGACTTCGATAACAGCGAACGGATCAGATGGAAGTGTTTCCGCTTCCACCCCTGCGCTCGATTCGACCACGACAAGCATATCGAATGGCTGGAGCGGCTCCACTACAAAAACCTGGATGCATACCGTAACGGGAACAAATCCGATCATTATCCTTACTGCTGACATCTGGCAGGATGTTGCCGGCACCGGCTCAATATCTTCCGCCACATGGAACGGCGGCGCGTTCACAAAAGCAAGTTCAACGAGAATGATGGGGATGTCATCGGAGATCTGGTATCTTTTTGCCACCACCACCGGCGCAAAAACGATGTCCGTCAATATAACGGGCGATACCGATGCGATAAAACTCTCCGCCAGTTCCTTTACGAACGCCGCGGCAACCTCGCCCGATGCCATCGCTTCCGCCACCGGTACGAATGGAAACCCGAGCACCACGCTCTCTGTTCCGAACGTAAACGACATTGTGGTTTCAACCCTTTCGCGTTTCTCCACCGCAAATGCCACCACTTCAAAAACCTCGCTCTTTAAAGACTTCACCGGTTCAACCCTCGCCGCCGCAAGTTATGGTATCGCGACCACAACCGGAAATTACACCGATATCTATACCGGGTCAGCAAGCCAAGACTGGTCCATGCTCACGGCATCATTCAAACCGGCAACCACCAGCACCGAAACGATCGCTTTCGAGGCGACTTCGACAGATTCATCTCAAGGAGTGAGCTCGGTTACTTTCAGCCATACGACCGGAAGCGGAAATAACAGAATGCTCGTGGTGGGAACATCGATCTATGAGCCGGGCACCCCCGGAAACCGCGTAGTCTCGGGCGTAACCTATAACGGCGCATCGCTAACCAAAGTCCGTGCCGACGATTACGATTCGATAAGCGGCTGTTCCGAACTTTGGTATCTTCCCGATCCTGCATCGGGATCGCACAACGTTGTCATTACGCTTACCGGCTCCGTGACAAACATCGACTCCTATGCCTCGACCTTCACCGGCGTGGCGCAAACCGGCCAGCCGTACTCGAATGCCGGCGCCAATACGGATTGGGTCATGGATCATTCCGTTTCAACCTCCACTGTGTCGGGAGCGCTTGTGATCGACGCTTTGAACGGCAATATCGGATCGTTCTCTATTGCGGCAGGACAGACGGCTCTCATGAATTTATCCGGCGGCACCGGTATCGGAAGCTATAAACTCGCCACATCTTCCGGTACGTATACTATGAAAGAAACGACCGCTTCCTACGACTGCGCCGCGCATTCGCTCGCCACATTCGCCCCCGCCACGACCACGACAAGCGGAACATCCACCACAACCCTTTCGTATGATGCGAATGGCAACCTCACCTCGGACGGAACACTCGCTTATTCGTGGGACTACAAAAACCGACTGATACAAAGCACCAGCGCTACCAGCACCTCAACCTACACCTACGATCACTCCGGAAATCGTGTTAAACTGACAGAAGATGGTACCACGACATATTTCCCGAATAAATACTTTAACCAAATAGGCACTACCGGCACAATCACCAAACACATCTTTGCCGGAGATCTTCTCGTATCTACCATAGAGTCCAAAAATACTCAAAATCAAAGCACGACCACCGTTTCTTCCATCTATTCCGATTCCATAAACGGTTGGGATAACTGGTCTTGGGGGACAACTCTCGATCCTTCCAACTCAAGCCCTGTACGCATCGGAACATATTCACTCAAAGCGACCCACTCTGATTCATGGACAGGGCTCTATCTTCATAGTTCAGGAGTAAGTACCGCGACTTCCACTCATTTCTCCTTCTCTGTCCGCGTACCCGACGCCGATGCGGGCATTTACATCGATTCGTACGGACCGGACGGCTGGCTCGCCCAGATAACTCTCGCAGATTACATTCCCGGCGGTTCGCTTTCCGCAAATACGTGGTATGACGTCGACATTCCGCTTGCCGATCTATCGGCCGCAAGCACGACGCTTACCGGATTTGCCGGAATGAGAGCGAGTGCGGGGACGGTGTATTGGGATGATATACGGCTCATTTCTTCTAATGGAGAAGAAGCAACCGCTACGAGTACGGTGAGGTATATCCATACCGACCATCTTGGCGGGACGAATGTGGTGACCGATCAGAATGGAAACCTTGTCGAAGCGGTGGATTACTATCCGTATGGTACAATGAGGGTAGATGATAAAGTAGGTTCTTATGCAGAGAAAAGGAAGTATACGGGGACGGAAAATGACAGCCTGAGCGGTCTCAATTATATGCAGGCGAGGTACTATGAGGGGGCGCGTGGGCGGTTCATCTCACAAGACCCCGTATTTTGGGAGATAGGTCTTACTCGAGATGGACGAAGCGTACTTACTAATCCACAGGCACAAAACAGTTATAGTTACGCGAACGGAAATCCAATAACAAACAAAGATCCGAACGGAAGAAATCCTTTCATAATTGCCGCCGGTGCAGCTTATGTAACCTCTGTAACATGGAATCGGGGAAGTGATATCTATCAGAACTATCAGGATATAGTTTCAGGAAGAAATCCTGATGCCCCGATACTTCAAGCAAGAGGAGAGTACCCAGGTATTCGGTACGCGAAAGATGCAACAACGGCAGCATTACTTGCCGCCGGAGTAGTCGGAGCGGGTCTATATTTTGATGGACTTGCAGTAGCGGGAGCGATTACAACGCAAGGATCAAAGGTGTTAACGGCCGCAACTGGCGGACTTGGAAATGTTGCTGTTTCCCTTGCAAACGGGAATGCAAAAAATCAAACAACTGGACAAATTAATTCCACTGCTCTGTTTGGAGATTTTCTCGGTGGATTTATAGGTACTCGTATCGGTCAACAAATTCCAAATCCCGCTGGTAGAGCCCCCGTTTCTATTGGTGCATCTCTCGGAAGTGCGCGATCTGTAACGGAGCAACTTCGAGCACAGTTAGGTCAACTTACTCAAGTACTGACGTCTATGATGGCGACATTATCAACAAAAACCGAAAAGAAATAAATCGCCTTATGAAAAATAACTATCATTATTTATCTCCCAGTAAGAAACAGCTACTCTTCGGTTATGGGATAATATATTTTTTCTTCGCACAATATATTATCTTCTCCGAATTACCATTTTTGCAATCAACTTTTTGGTTTTGGATAGTTTGTGGCACTCTTTATTTTCTTGAAAGAAAGGGAACATACTTTCTTATTCAAGATGACAAACTGAAAGGGAAAGCTTCGTTTCTGAATGGAAAGGATATTCCGCTTAAAAAAATTAGAAAACTTACTGTCGGTCAATCAGAAGTGGTTATATTTCATCCATATGGATTAAAACTTGTTTTTGAAGATGAGTTCGGGAATGTTGGACAGCGAGTGCTTGTTTTTCGTCGTTTTGAAATTCCAGACATGGAAAAGTTTATAAGAGACCTTTGTCTTGCGGCTCCGAACATTACCGTAGATGAAGAGCTCTATACACAGATAAAGAAGAAAAAAGAAAAAGCAAAACAGAAAAAAACGATCAGCGATTACTTCAGTGTGGATTAAAGCATGTATTCGATGCATTTATGCAGAACAAACAATATCAATATCTACATACGAGAAAAGCCGAACTCTGGTGAACGGAATCGGGGTCAGGCACCCATTCTTTCTGAAATCTGTGGTATAATACAATAACTATGCCAAGAAATGAACGCGTCGACGTTGCCGACGAAATCTATCACGTCATTAACCGCGGAAACGGACGACAAACGATCTTTAAACAAGAAGAAGACTTCCTTCTTTTTGAATCCCTTTTAGAACACGCAAAAGAGTTTATCGTCGATATGCGAATTATCGCCTACACAATAATGCCGAACCACTGGCATCTAGTACTGCAGCCGCGAAAAGATGGCGATCTTGCTCTTTTTATGCATTGGCTCACCACAACCCATACTCGCAGGCATTATGCTTTGAATGAGGTCATCGGAGGAGGCCATCTCTACCAAGGGAGATATAAATCATTCCTCATCGATACTGATAGTTATTTCCTTTCCGTTATTAAGTATGTTGAAAGAAACCCCGTCCGTGCAAAACTTACCGAAAGGTGTGAAGATTGGCAATGGGGAAGCGCATGCAGACGAATGACTGGTACGGAAAAACAAAAAAAATTACTTTCGTCCCCGATCATTTCTTTCCCCGAGAAATATTCCGATTGGATTAATGCGTCTGAAAAAGAAGAAGATATTGATAAAATTCGCAATTCCGTAAACAGAGGTGTACCATACGGTAGAGAGGATTGGATCGATGCGATGGTTGAAAAATATGAACTGGATTCGACGAGAAAGAGATCGGGAAGACAGAAGAAACATTAGAACACATATTTTGAAAAGAATGGGTGCCTGACCCCTATTACAATAAAATACCGTGAATTTTAGTCATTTTTTATATAAATTCATGATATATTGACAAAATGTCGTGAATTTGTATAATATATATATGGCAAACAAAGAAACAAAACATAAAATTGACGCACTTAAAAAAGAATATGATGCCTTAAAAACGGGGAAAGAGTCACTTCTTGATCTTTTGTTTGAGGCTGAGTTGCCGGAATCGGTTTATAATTCCAATGCGATCGAAAATTCTACCCTCACTATTTCAGAAACAGAAAAGATACTTCTCAGTCAGGAAGTCTCGCGGAATGTATCAACTCGCGAAGTTTTTGAAGCCAAAAACCTTGCGGTGGTTTTTGAGTATATAAAAAATAAGGTTGAAGCGAAAAATGTCGATGCGGAATTTATTCTGCTTTTACATAGAATGCTCATCGGTAATATTGATCCGAGTATTGCCGGGCGATTTCGAACGATCGGCGAGTACGTTCGCGTTGGTACGCATATTGCGCCGCCACCGGAACATTTGCAGGCGATGATCAGCTCCGCGCTTCTCGAATATTCAAGTAACGCGAGTGCTTATTTTTTAGATAAAATTGCTCGTTTTCATCTCGATTTTGAAAACATTCATCCATTTAACGATGGAAACGGAAGAATCGGACGCGTGCTTTTGACTTATCAATTATTACAGCTCGGTTTCCCTCCGATCATTATTCGCGACAAAGAAAAAAAGATGTATTACAAATCTTTCTGTGAATATCGCGATAGCGGGAAAAAGAAAATTGCTACGATGGATAAAGTGATCTCGCTCGCGCTAGTGGAATCATTTCACAAGCGAATCGCCTATTTACGAGGAGAAACCATCGCGAGGTTATCGGATTATGCTGAAAAACAAAAAGAATCGGCATCGGTTTTACTCAATAAAGCTAAGCGTCAAACGATTCCGGCGTTTCGCGAAAAAGGCGTGTGGAAAATCGGGGAGAAAATATAAAACAGCAGTAATCAAAAACGGGTCACAAATTGTGACCCGTTTTTTGAAATCTATCTATTTTCTATTCTCAATTCTCTATTTTCTTTTTTTATTTTTGTACGCTGAACGTCGTTGACAATTGGCTTCGGTTTCCGTTCGTATCGTATACGACTATTTTAAGAGTGTTGTCGTTTTGTATGCTTCTGATGTGCCCGGGGTAGAAGGAGAAATCAAATGGCGGGCTGTAGAGAGTTTGAGCGATCACTCCGTTTATATACATTTCGGCTCGCGACATCGCGTACTTGCTGGAACCTTGGAAGCTCACCGGAACCTTTTGCCCCACCGTATAAGTACTTCCTGGTTGAGGAGAAACGAGTACGATCTTCGGCGCATCGGATTGTGATTGCGTTGCCGGCGCGCTTAATGGCTGGAATATGCCGGGATTACCGGGATTCTGACCCGCCCATATTCTGATGGGGTATTCCCAGAGCCAATATTGGGAATCATTTCCCGGATTTGCGGGAGGCGGGCCGAGCGGGTCGTCTTTGTCTACGAAGGCAAGGATCGTGTGATATCCTCCCGATCTCCAGTCGCCGCGAAGGATTGGTTTTTCGGGCGCGCTCGGGATCGGTTTCTCATATGTTTCAACCGGAAGTTTTCTGAGCGCCTCATCCATTATCGCTCGCCACATGGGGGCAACGATCAGTCCGGATATTTTCTTTTCCATCGGCGTATTATTGTTGTTTCCCGCCCAAACTCCGACAACGATCGAGGGCGTGTAACCGATGATCCATGCATCGCGGTAATCATTTGTCGTTCCTGTTTTTACGGCTACCTGTCTCTCCGGGAAGTGAAGCGGGGAGGTGGTATCATAGAGGGGTGCTCTGGCGACATTGTCTGAAAGAATGTCGGTAATTTGAAGCGATATATTTTTATCCAATATTTCGTTTGGTTCGGGTTCGTATTCTTCCAATACTTTTCCGCTTCCATCTTCGACTTTTAGAATATAAGCCGTATTATTTTTTACCCCATTGTTTGCAAAGACGCCGTATGCGCCGGTCATGTCGTAAAGCGAGACCTCGCCCGATCCGAGCACGAGCGTGAGTCCGTATTGTTTTGCGCTTTTTAGCGTGGTGATCCCCATACTTCTTGCTGTGTTAATTGAATCCTGAGGACCGGCAAGGTAATACATCTTAACGGCCGGAACATTTACCGATTGGGCGAGCGCGTTGCGAAGGGAAATGGGTCCGCGATACTCGTTATCGTAGTTTTCCGGCATATAGCACTCTTCAGGCTTGGTGTCGGGAGAAGAAGGTATGCCTTCCACCGAACATTTTGTGTTGAATTCGGTCGGAACATCGAATACGACCGTCTCGGGAGTATATCCTTTTTCAAAAGCGGTCGCATAAACGAACGGTTTAAAGGAAGATCCGGGCTGCCGATTCGGAGAAAGCGCGACGTTGAAGTTTCCGTCGATATTTTTGTTGAAATAATCGCGCGAGCCGACCATAACTAAAACTTGTCCTGTTTTTGGGTCGATCCCCACTGCGGCTGCGTTGCTTGCGTTGAACGCGCTTGCGTTTATATTGCCGTATTCTTTTACGATATCTTCCGCCTTCGACTGCAAACCGGCGTCAAGCGTGGTGGTAATGCGGAGCCCGCCATTCTCAACCATATCTCTCCCGTATTTTTCTTCCAGATACTGCTTGACCATGACCACAAAATGGGGGGCTTCGATACCGCTCGTTTCCGTCTGAGGTTTAAACGTTATGACATCGTTTTCGGCATCTTTGTATTCTTCTTCGGTGATAAGATCCAATTCCAACATTCTCGCGAGTACCATTTGCTGTTTTTTATCCAGTTCTTTTTTGTTATTTCCGTATGGCGAATAATATGTCGGGGCAGGGGTTAACGCAGCGAGATAAGCGGATTCTGCAAGCGTAAGGTCTGATGCATGTTTTCCAAAAAATGCTTGCGCCGCCTCTTCAATGCCGTAAATATTGCCGCCGTAGGGGACCTCATTGAAGTAGAGCTCCAAGATCTTGTCTTTCGAGAGCACTTGTTCCAGTTTAATGGCCACTATCCATTCTTTGATCTTCCTTGTGACGGTTTTTTCCGGCGTGAGAAAAGCGTTTTTAACGACTTGCTGAGTGATGGTGGATCCGCCTTGGCTGAATTCACGGGATCCGAGGTTTACAAAGATCATGCGGATGACCGCTTTCGGATCAATGCCCATATGCTGATAGAATCGCGAATCTTCCATTGCGATCGTTGTTTTCTGCGCATTCGGAGATATTTTATCGAGCGTAACGACCGTTCTTTTAATATTTTCATGGACGTCGTATAGAAGGACCTTTCCCGTTCGGTCCAGTATTTTTGTTGATTCGCTGATGCGCCACTCTTGAAGAGAGTTCAGGTCGGGGATCTTAACGGTCGAAAGCCAGACCATGGCAATTCCGACGATAATGAGAAAGAAGGCAACGAGAAAAAGAATGATATTTCTCAGTAGATTATTTTTTCGAGGTCTAAAGACCGATTCGATATTTTTTCGTAATTTCATAGATGTAAAATACCACAAAATCAACTAAAAGTATACGAATAAAAATTTCAATTCTTGTATTTTTTATACAAAAAAAATACACCCGAATTCGGATGTATTTTTTTGTATAAAATAAAATTAAAATTCGTCTTCCTCTTCCTCTTCTTCGAGATCTTCATCAACACCCTCATCATCTTCATCGTCGAATAGGTCATCATCAAGCTCTTTTTCCTCATCTTCGTCGATTTGTAAACCGAATTCACTATCTTCCGTTTCCATGAAGTTCATGGAGGTATCGGAATGATCGCGGTGTGCTACCATGTTGTTATAAATAAGCTTTTAAACTCCGTGGCGCGCTTTCAAAAACGCGTGGCTGCGGAGATGGCTACATTTGTATCAAATAATGGAAAAGAATGCAAGTAGGGGTGTGGATAGCGTTAAAAAGAGAATAGAAAATAGAGAAATGGAAAATTGAAAACGATTAGAAAATAGAGAATAGAAAATTGAAAATAGAAAAAACGTCGTCATCTATTTTCTGTTTTGTACCTTGTATGAGGCAAAACAGGTGATCGCACAGGCGATGGCGTCGTATTCGTCGTCTTTCATGGCTCGTTTTTCTGTTGCAATAAGCCGTTTCACCATTTCGGTAACTTGGTTTTTATCGCTCCTGCCGTAACCCGTAATGGCGATCTTTATTTGAAGCGGGGTATATTCGAATATTTGCAGACTTTTTTTGATGGCTTGAAAAATAACTATACCGCGCGCTTCGGCGACATTCATGGCGGTTTTTTGGTTCGTGTTGAACATAAGTGTTTCGATCGCAAGCGCGGTCGGCTGGTGGGTCTGTATGACCTCCTCCACCCGATTTCCGAGCAGTAAAAGACGTTCGTGAAAATCGAGTTCTTTTGAGGTTTGGAAACACTCCGAATAAACAAGAAAATCTTTGTTTTCCCGTTTTTCAACAATGGCTATTCCCAAACGCTCATAACCGGGGTCGATACCTAAGACGCGCATAAAATTATAGATAATTGATAATAGAAAATTGAAAATAGAAAAAACATCGTCATTCTATTTTCTATTATCAATTTTCTATTCTCTATTATCTAATCGTTATTCCGCGCTTGTATACACCTTCTGCACCTCGTCATTATCTTCCAATTCATCAACCAGTGCTTCTAATTTTTCCAGATCTTCGTCTGAAAGCGGGGTGGTGAGCTTGGGAATATAACCATCCAGGGTCTTGTCGAAATTCCAGCTCGCTGAACCGGGCGTGCCAAGCGCCAAGCCTCTTTTGGTGAACGCGTGCTTTATTTCCGCCGCGGCTTTGTTGCGGTTGTCGGTCAGCGCTTCTATGATAATTCCGCATCCGCCGGGACCGTATCCTTCATAGATGATCGTTTCCATTTCGCCGCCTTCTCCTCCTTTTCCTTTTTTTACCGCGCGGTCGATGTTGTCGGACGGCATATTCTCTTTCTTCGCTTTTTCGATAACAGAACGAAGCGTTGCGGAATTCACATCGCCATTTACCCGCTTTGACTCAAGCGAGATAAGCCGAGCGTATTTGGAAAAGATCTTGCTCTTCTTCCCGTCTGTAACCGCTTTTTTATTCTTAATTTGAGACCATTTATTGTGACCGGACATAAAAGTTAAAAGTTTATCAAGTTTGTAAAGTTCATCAAGTGTGGTTATTTTTGAGAAAAGCCTATTTTTCTTTTTGGTTTTTCTTCTTCGGTTAAAAGCTGTTTTAAGGTGTCAAAAACCACTTTGAAGCGCTGATCGTATTTTTTCTCCATCGCTTCGATCTTTTCTTTTACTTCTTTGTAATTCGAGAGCATTTCTCGGAGCTTTATAAAAGTTCTGACGATCTGAATATTCACTTGAATGGCGCGCTCACTTTTGAGAACACTGGAAAGCATGAGAATTCCTTGTTCGGTAAAAACAATAGGATCTTTTCTTAAACCCATTTTGTCTCCAGAATTGGAGGTCACAAATTGTGACTTCCAAATTTTAGTTTCCTCTCTGGTAAGTTGAAACATGAAATCTTCCGGAAAACGATCAATATTTCGTTTTACCGCCTGATTGAGCGCTTTTGTTTCAACCCCGTAAAGTACTGACAGGTCTCTCGCGGACATAACTTTTTGTCCACGCATGACAAAAATGCTTTGAATGATCCGCTCCTTTGGAATAACGTGTGTTTCTTTCATTTTTTTGTTTAACAACCTATGTTTTAAAATTAACATAAAATAGCATGTTATTCAAATTCATATAGTGTTCATGTTTTTAAGGTATTAAGAGTCGGGATGCTTTTTTAATTAAGAAAAAAAAGGGGGTTCTTATGTATACCGCATCTGATTCTGTCGGCACAAACGGAAAAAGCTATGAAGATCTGGAGACTGAAAACAGGGAATTAAAAAGACTGCTCAACCAAGGGTCTTTACATGAAAAGAAAACAAACGAACTTAGTTCTTATTATTCGATGAGAATGAAGGCTTTTATGATATGCGCTATATGCGTACTTGCGTATTGTATTGCGCACACCTATGGAAAGTCCATCGTTAATGTTTTAGGTCCATACTCTCCTGAATACCTATTCGCCAGAAACATAATGACCTACTCAAGCTTGGCTTTTATCTTTTCAGCTCTTTGGGCGGCCATGTGTACAGTTATCGTACGGGTAAAAAGTTTTCATATCGAATAAGTATGCCATCTCTAACTAACCACTTCCCATTCGTCATCCCGTGCCGAGACACGGGATCAACGGGAGTAACGATAGACGTGGATTCCGGCTCGCGGCCTCGCCACGCCGTAGCCTTGGCGGAGGGTGGGGCCGGAATGACGACGAAAGTGATTGGGTTAATCGGAGATAGTATAAACATAAGGATATACATAAAACACCACGGCAAAAGTCGCGGTGTTTTCTTTTTTCTTCGGCGGTTTTTTATACTGAGCCTTTATCTTTCACCTCCGGCATATCGAAACCCAAATGCTCGAATGCTTTTGGGGTAACCATTCTTCCTCTCGGCGTTCTTTCCAACATTCCTATTTGGATCAAGTATGGCTCATTTACTTCTTCGATCGTGGCGTCTTCTTCTGAAAGAGAGGTGGCGATGGTTCCGAGACCGACGGGGCCGCCCTTGAAGTTTTTTATAATTATTTCGAGTATCTGCCTATCGACGGAAGTAAGGCCGAGGTTGTCGACCTCCAACAGATGGAGCGCTGATTTGGCGGTTTCTTTATCGAGCGGTTTTTTGTGGACCTGCGCGTAGTCGCGGCATCGTTTCAAAAAGTAGTTCGCGGTGCGAGGGGTGAATCGGCTTCGTTTGGCGATCTCTTTTGCTCCGCCCTCATCGATCTCTATACCGAGTAATTTTGCGGAACGATCGATTATCTGCCGTATCTCGTCTTCGCTGTAAAACTCCAAACGAAAAGTGCCTCCGGAAAAACGTGATCGGAGCGGGGAAGAGAGGAGAGCGACTCGGGTGGTCGCCGCAATGAGCGTGAACGGCGGGAGTTCAAGCTGGATCGTACGAGCGGAAGGACCTTTTCCGATAATAATATCGAGCGTACCGGATTCCATGGCCGGATACAAAACTTCCTCGATCATTTTGTTCAGACGATGTATCTCGTCGATAAAAAGAATATCGCCCGGAGAAAGATTGGTAAGCACAGACGCCAAATCACCGACTTTTTCTATTGCCGGCCCGGAGGTGATCTTTATTTGTTTTCCTGTTTCTTTTGCGATCAAGTGCGCGATCGTCGTCTTGCCTAATCCGGGAGGTCCGTAAAAAAGCAAGTGTTCCGGCGGATGATCTCTTTCTTTCGCCGCAGTGAGAAGAATATGAAGATTATCTTTTATTTTTTGCTGCCCGATATATTCGCTCCAAATGGCGGGGCGGAGCGTATTATCCAGAAAAGAGCTTTCTTTATGAGTTTTATGCAAATCGCTTGACATAAATTATATTATATGATAGGATAACAATGTAAATTGGATTGGCGATCGTTTGTCAGAAACGGAATGCGCATTGTAAATATCTAAGCAATCGGGCGTCTTCACGCTTCCGGGTGTCCTCTGAGGACATTCTGGGTACCACGTTCGCGTGTGTATACTGGAATCCCCCTTAAGGAGATTCCTAACTTTTAGTGCCAATACCAATTTTTGCTGAAAGGATTGCTTAGATATTTAGAGTGCGTATTTTTTTTACAAAAACAGAATTTTTATTTTTGGAATTTCCAAAGATAAAGGTTCTGTTTTTTTCTTATCCTACTTTTATACTACTCCAATATTTTTTTGGCACAAGCCAATCGCGAACGCGTTTGACGCAAAGTCAAACGACGAGTATCGGGAATTAGTATCAGTATCAGGGGCGGCGTAGAAAACAATACCGATGTTGTGTAAAATTCGTCCCCTTAGTTTTTATTAAATAATTTTTGTGATACACTATTTTTTGGCGCTCTTCTGATGGAGGGAATTAACATGCGCGAAACAATTCGTAGATCTGTAAGTACAGACGAGATAAGTGCGGTCGTTTATGAGATATTGGACCAAGAATATTTTATACTGCGAGATCTTGTAAATAAACTTGAATTAGCTTACCACGATAAAGAAGTAAATACAGAGCTCGTCCGCGCTTATTTATCTCAAATGGAACAATTTGGATTAGTGGAAGAATCCCGATCCGGAGTGGGTCTTGATAAAAAATATTGGTGTCATAAACCAACCCTATAAATACCAAATCCCTTGATAGACTTTAGTCTATCAAGGGATTTTTTCTGTTCGTTTTGCCTGATACGGATACTAATTCCTGATACTCGCGTTATCGTTCTCCCGACATATCCACAACGCGATACAATTCCTCAAGCGTCGTTACTCCATTCAAGACTTTCAGTATTCCGTCTTCTCGCATGTCGAGTATTCCTTGTTTATGAGCGATCTTCTTTATTTCACGGTCGCTCGGGTTGGATTCGAGCATATCATCGATCTCCGCGGTAATGATGATGCCTTCGTATAAACCTATTTGCCCTTTAAATCCGGTATTGTTGCAGTTGGGGCATCCGACTGATCTCCAGATCTTGCCGTGATTTTCTACAGTCCTTCCAACCATACCTTTAACGATCTCATCGATAAGCGCGCGTTCTTCTTCTGATTGAGAATCTTCTTTTTTGCATTTTTGGCAGATGACGCGAGTCAGGCGCTGAGCAAGAGCGATATTTAATGCGCCCCCGATTATCTTCGGGCTGATGCCGAGTCCTATTAAACGAGGGATGGCTCCTGCGGCGTTGTTGGTATGAAGCGTAGAAAATACGAGATGTCCGGTCAATGCGGCATCCATGGACACATGAGCGGTTTCCGAATCTCGGATCTCTCCGATCATTATCACATCCGGGTCTTGACGCAGAGATGACCGAAGTCCGGCGAGAAACGTATAACCCTTCTTTTCGTCCGTTTGTGTCTGAACGATACCTTCCAAATGGTATTCGATCGGGTTTTCGATGGTAATGATCTTGATCTTCGGCGTATATATCTCGCGCATGAATGCGTAGAGGCTGGTGGTTTTTCCGGAACCCGTCGGACCGGTTGTAAGGATCAATCCGTTCGGTTTTTCGATCTGTTTTTGTACCTCTTTGCGCAAAACATCATCGATACCAAGGGCGGAGAAGGGGATGTTGATAATATTCGGGTTGAGCAACCTCATAACCACCGCTTCGCCATAGGTGCCGGGAAGTACGGAAGAACGAATTTCGATCTCGGTATCGTTCAGTACGACACTGAAACGTCCATCTTGAGAAACCGAGCTGATATTGAGCTTCATGCCGGAGACCAGTTTAACCCGGGAAAGAATGAGTTTGAAAATGTGCGCATCGAAAACAATGATATCTTGAAGTACGCCGTCCATGCGCAAACGCAAACGGGCGGTATCTTCGCTCGGTTCTATGTGAATATCGGAAGCGTTCGTCACCATCGCGCCGGCAAGCACCATTTCCAAAATGCGCGATACCTGATGCACTTTTTCTTTATTGGTCATCATGTCTCCGACCAGGCGCTTGAAGTCGTCTACATTTTGCTGCTGCTCGAGAAAATAAAGAATGTCATCGTTGGATATTTCCAAAACTCCGGATTTTTCCCCCTGTGCGGCCGACATTTCTTTGTAGCGGTCCCACGCGATGTTCAGGCTCACCATTGATGTCATATAAATAATGACATGATATCCCTTCTGCTCCAATTCGTTGATCGCGAACATCGTCTCGTCATTCTTAGGCGAATGAACGGCAACAAAAAGTTTTTTTCCGACCATGTGGAAAGCGGCGACTTGGGCTTTTCTCGCGGTCTCTTCAGGAACGAGATGCAGCGCGTCAATGTCTATTGAAGTAACGCTGAGATCAATATACAGAAGTCCGTATTTGGAAGATAGTATCCTCGCGAGATCCTCCTCCTCTTTTATTCGCAGGGTGTCGAGTTTTTTTTGCTGTCTGGTTTCGTCAAATTGAGGCATAAGAGTACTTTTTGTAATTACTTTGCTTTGAAAATCAAGAATTGGTCGTTTTTTTAAAATAAGTCCCGTGTTCTAAAAAATTTCCAATTTCTAATTTTTAATTTCCAATAAAATTTCAAATATTGGAACTCTTTCAAAAGTCTTCCGTTGTCATCCCGGGCCGCGATCCGGGATCCACGTTGTTGTTGGTTGACATGGATTCCGGATCAAGTCCGGAATGACGAACTGGAGGGGTGAGACTTTTGAAAGTTCTATTAAAATATCATGTATCAATAATAACATTTTTATCGCACAGACAACAGGGTTTTTTGGAACACGATCAGTGGATGTTCATTAATTTTTAACCTGAAGATATTCATTGAATCTTCACTTAAAATCAAGCATAGTTACCTGTATGAAAAAACAGTACATAATCGCCGTTATCGCAGTTCTTATCCTTGCCGGGGTGGGGTGGGTTTTGATACATAAAAATGCGAGTGAAAAAAAGATTTCCGGTTTGGATCGGCGGAATTCTGCGAAGGGATTACCTTTTTCTGATCCGTTACCAATAAATGAAGAAGTACGATTAGAAAATAAAAGCTTAGGAACAAACGTGAACACATCCCTAGTTTTATCATCCTTATTAGCTCTTAAAACCGACACAAGCGCTTGGCAAATCTATAAAAACGAAAAATATGGATACGAGTTTAAATACCCGCAAGGCTTTGTGGTAAAAAATTATGGCGATGGAAACTTCTTAATTTCAAGCACTTCTGTGCCCAATGCATTATTTATTTCAGGATATGTTTTCGGACGAACGGATACCGAGAGTGAGGCGCGTGCACGAATTTATAGTTCTTCGGGTTATCTAAATATAGCGTCTTCATCGTCGCAATCTTTCGCAGACAAAAAAATTACGTACACAATAATGAGTGCTTCAAATTATGAGCGGAGGGATGTTTTTTATGTTTTTTCTCATAATAATCTGTTTTCTTTGGCTGTTTCAAATGCTGATGATCGCATTATCGCCGGGATACTTCAGAGTCTTGTAATGGCTGAAAAAAAACTGCCAGAAAATCACCAGATTTACATTGAGTATTCAAGCGAATTGCTCGGTTTCTCTTTTCGTTATCCCGAAAGTTGGGGTGTTGTTGAAACACGAGAAGAAACGAGTACCAGTTATCTGTTTGGCCCGCCGGATGCTCTTAAGAGTGTATTCATAAAAGCAGGTTGGAAAGAAGACGATCTTACGACGGCTCACCACAAAGAACAGATTGCTTTCCTTAAAAAAGATGAACGTTACAAAAACTACTTGAGTAAAAAACTCACCTTATCTTTTTCAAAAAATCAGAATCTGAACATTACTGCCTTCAATGAACAGTATCTCGACATGAGTGGGTATGAAGCCGCTGCGCCAATCACACCTGTATTTCTTGGCAATATTCCTATAGCTAAAGAATCGTGCTTGTTGCCGAAGTTGTACTCGCAGATAAAAATAAAGAATTTTTATCTTTCTGATTGTAAAATATTGCCTAATTCGTTACTGTCCATTTTTGGTACCTATACATCAAGTGATTCTGGCGATCCGAATAATGAAACGGCTTCCGTCATTGTCATCGGGGAATTAACCAAAAGCAAATTCTACAACGGACTGTTAATCGAATATCGGTATAAAAATTATATAAACCAAGGAGCTCAACTAATGAAACTTTTTGGATATACCGGATACGGAGAAAGAGGGAGGGCTGACACTATCGAAAAAATAAACATACGCGCTTGTAATGCCATTGAGAAGGGATCAGGAAGTGCCGGATCAAGTTTTTCCGGTGACACCGCAAATGTTTTTGCACTTATGGGAATAAGTCCGGGTATTGCTTCCCTTGTTGAACGTGCGCAACACATCAAAACAGTAAGCTATAATGTAAATGGCTCGCTCGTCGAAGAAACAAATACCATTGATGATATAAAAAGAAATATTGATAAATTCGGTATTGAAGACATAAACTGTGCCTTGTATAAAATTTACAGAAAAGAAAACCTTGATGATTTCATGCGTGCCGTGAAGGGTGATAATTTCTTGCTTGAGTTCCAAGATTTTCTGGGAAATATTATTTTGTAACCCTCCCTCAATCATATAAAATGCAATCTTATTTTTTCATCGATTCTTCACCTAAAAACAAGTATCGTTACCGATATGAAAAAACAAATTATTATCGGAATTATCGCCATACTCGTCCTTGCCGGACTGGGGTGGTTTTTGGCGGAAAAAAACAAGGGTGAAAAACCAGTTCCCATGCAAACAAAAAGCCCGATAGCGACCGAACCGACCATTACCAAAGTTGATGAACATCTTACTATCGATGAAACTCTTCGCGATGTGAATTTTTGCGGAAAGACGTATAAAGTGAAGCAGGTGATGATTGACGGGGTGGATGTGGTGCAGAGGATTGCGGAGTTGGCGACGAAGGGGTTGATACCGGCGACACTTAAAGATGGACCGTATGGTCCACCAAATCAAGAGTATTGGAAAACTGTTACCTTGAAAAAAGGAGAGATGGCTAAAGAGATTTGCGAGAATCCAAGCTTAAATGCTCTCACTCGAGAGACTAAGGTGGTTCAGATCACACACATAGGAAAAACACCAAATATAAGCATTGGGCCATCAGGCGCAGAAGGATATGGTTTCCTAGTAAACGGAGGATACTCCTTTGTTGTTTTCCCGACCACTTACGACATTTACAAGGGCAATGATTATACAGGTGGTGTATTTGGCCCCATCGGCAAACTCAAATAATTACAAAAAAAGGTTCCCCGAGGGGAACCTTTTGGTTTAGACTAAAACCATTTCATTGAATCTTCACTTAAAATCAAGTATAGTTACCGATATGAAAAAACAGTACATAATCGCCGTTATCGCAGTTCTTATCCTTGCCGGGGTGGGGTGGGTTTTGGCGCACAAAACTACGCCTGAAGAAAAGATTTCCAATTTGGATCGGCGGAATTCCACAGAGTTGTTACCGAAGACGGAGGTGGCGACGACAACCAGTAATCCCATCCACTTTACCCCTATTATCCCCCAGACGATCTTCTCTACTGATAATTGGAAGATATACCAATATGAGAATCTTGGCTTCACGATTAAATATCCGCCCCAATATTCTATACGAGAAAACTCTAACATTAGTGAACCCACATGGGGATCTATAAGTTTTCTCAGTATTTATGATCCTAAAGATACTTCAACATATGAATTCCACGTTGTTCCCGTCCATATCGCTCTTGAAAAACAGTCGTTAATTGATGGTGGGAAAATATATCATACTATTGATGAACTCATTCTGAGCGGAGCTCGTAGATTAGATCCCAAGGCTGAATTCGTACTAGTTAATGGGTTGAAATCAATACATACTCGATTTGATAATAAGGATGGTAAGGAGGGTGCCGAAGACGCGCCCATAGAAGAATATATTTTCATAAAAAACGATATTTTGTATTATTTTTTTCTCAACGCAAATAATCAATACAATGATGCGATAATTCAGAGTGTTGAATTGCGCTAGTATAAACAACATGAGTTACTAGAAAAAACCCCGCACATTGATGCGGGGTTTTGAGTCATATTTCAAACTCGAAAGAATAAAAAAGAACAATTATTTTATTTCCACAAACGCATGTTGCAGACGCCTGTCGTTTGATAGAGCGGGTCGTCTTTACAAGAACCTGACCATCCGTATGGGTCTACTACTTTGTAATGATCTCGTGAAGTCCCATCTGTTCCGGGATTTCGTTTCAAGACTTCAAAGTGAAGATGAGGAGCATCGCCTCCGTGTGTCCGTCCTGATAGCCCTATCACTTGACCTTGAGTGACAGTGGTAACGCCCGGAGTCGCAGGGTTGATACTGCTCATATGAAGGTACTGAGTGATGTATCCGTTTCCATGGTCAATGCCTATCGCACCGTAAGCATCACAACTTTCAGTGAGAGACATTTTTGGAATGCATTTCTGCCCTCCAAAATTCACCACTGTGCCAGATGCCGCTGCTCGAACTGGGGTGTTGTCTTCAGCTTTATAATCATACCCCGGATGCGCTTCGTAGTTTAAAGCAGCACCCGTTGTACAATTATTTGAGCCGCTTCCTTCCGTTCCTTTGTATAGATCAGTGAGTATTCCCGACCACGTCGCGCCTCCTGCTTTTGGATAACACGCGGCAGTCCCTCCACTCGGATACGCCGATGTGGTATTGAATGTCTCATTCGTAAACGAAACAATCACTCCGTTCTTATCGATATACGGCGCGGTCATTTTGTGATCCAAAATACTAACGATGCCTTGTGCCGTATAAGCCCCCTTCGCCTGATAATCCACCGCCCCGTTGCAACTCGCATTACTGCAATCAAGCGGAAACTTCAGAAAAGCGTAAGTGAGCGCCACATTATCCACATACATAATCCCCGGAACATCGGTGTAAAACACCACACTCCCGAGCGAAATATAATTCGCGTTCATATCCGCAAGCGGAATCGCGAACGAGTACCACTTCCCATTTTCAAGAGGGGTACTCTGATTCGGAACAAGGTATGACGAGAGCGGAACATAATGGGGAAGAAATGCACTGTTATTCGCATCACGTATCCCCACCTGTACATTTGCACTCATCTCTTTCCGAAAAGAGAAAGCGAGCGAAGCGTACCCCGATGTAGAGAGTGTCATGTTTGCCACATGAATCTCCAACCCTCCACCTGTCGAAGCGCCGACTTGCGCTTTGAGAGCGTAAGTCCCGCCTTGTCCACCAGGAGTGGATTGAGTAACCCACGAAGTTACGGGGGAACTAAGACCTCCCCACGACCAGTCAAGATTCCAACCCGGATCAATTGCGTCTTCATAGAGAACAATCGGACCTTCCGGTGCATTCACCGGACATGATGGCCCGATAGAATACGAGAGTGTTGAGAAAAGGAGAAAAAACGCTCCTACAATTTTTTGTTTCGTTTTCATTGACAGCCCCCATTGGTGCCGGTTGGTTCAAATTGCATTTCATCAAAGTATAGTGTCGCAGGATTCGTACTCTGTATCTCCACTCCGTAGACATTCGAATTCACTCCGTTTAAAACGGAAAGCGGAACTCGAACTTGATTCCATAAATATGAATGAAGTGTACCGTTTACAACATAATTCTTTATGTTTTCGTAATGAATTGCCGTACCATTCGCATTCAACAGCGAAACGTACAAATCTTCCAATTCATACCCTCCGATATTGAGTGCAATGGAGAGTGACCCGAAGTTTGTCGTGTTGAAGATAAAGTTCGGGCTGGCGAGGATTTGGGTTCGTCCCCACTGTGAGGTCGTTTTCATCTCGATACCATTTATTCCACGATACGAATTGGGTGAAACAAAATTGTTTGTCGTGTTTGCCCATCCTCCGGAAAACCAGCCGAAGCCAACCGTCTCACTGTAGACCATCGCACCCGCCTGACTTATCGTCGGAGGAGGGGGAGCGGTAACGGTCACATTCGTCGAACCGGACTTAGTGTTGTCCTGCACGCTCGTCGCAGTTATGAGTGCCGTGGTCGCGCTTGTCGGAGCGGCAAAGAGGCCGGATGCATTCATCGCGCCCGTATTCGCCGTCCAGTTCACCTCACTGTTGTAATTTCCGGTACCGGAAACGTTTGCGCTGCATTGCGAAGTTTGATTCGTTTGGATCGAACTTGGCGAACAGCTGACACTGACTCCTGTTATGGTGCTCGTCGGGGGTACCCACTTAGTGGTCCCTGATGCGGTATCAAGTGCAACATCGTCCACATAAAAGGTTGCCGCTTGTCCGCTTTCAACAACGAAACCGCCAATGGTTTGGTTTGCCGCATTGAGCTCGGTTGCTCCCGCTATGGGGATACGCACATCGTACCAAGTATTCGGAGCAAGCGTTCCTCCTGAAACGTAGTCCCAGACATTCACATAGTGAATGACCGAACCAGAAGTGTTGTAGAGGCCGACATACAGTATTTGTCCGCTCGAACTCTCGCTTCTCACAGAAAAGCGGAGAGAGTTAAACCCTACCGTACTTTCAGCATTTGTTTTTAGGTAAAGCCGCGCCCATGGAGCGGTGGTTACTGTTTTTACGCTATAACTTCCCACTCTGCTTGGTGCGGACAGCGCCGTTACTGAGGTATTCGGCCATGGATTCAAACACCAGCCTATACCGATACTATCGGTATAGACGAGAGGAGAGGGCGGAACAAAATTCAAGTAGACTTCTGAACCGCTCGTCGTCTTTTCCGCTGACCATCCCGATTGACCGGAAAGCCACGTAACGTACCACCAAATATATCCATCCGCTGTCGCCGGACCTGTTTGAATACTGCCGATACTGCCGCTTCCCATTGTGGCGAGAAGCGTGGCGCTGGTGGTGTGATCTGATCGAACATTGATATTGTAACCGGCCGATACCGCATCACATACCGTGAGAGAATAGGCTAACGAAGAAAAGAACGATAAGAACGCAAAAAGCATCCCGATCATCCAGTGTTTTGTGTTGAGTTTCACTTGACCTCCTTTTAGGTCTTGTTGGTTTATTCATTTGTCAAAGAGACAAAATATGACCCCGAAAATCGGAGTCTTTGCGATGGTAACATGAAATAGATAAGAGAATCAAATAATTAAAGGGGTCGGAAGGAGGTTAGTCATGAGCTTTTAATAATTGTTAACATTGCAGCAAAAGAGTTTACACTAGTCCTATGAACTCATTTGATTCGCAATATATGAATTTAAAAGAAACAAAGCTTAAGGAGATCATCCAAAAGCTAAAAACGGTAACCGCAG
>Ga0172379_10000608_pt1 | contig 87455 bp, 86 predicted proteins | sample GrowelOW334metaG_FD_119756 | JGI IMG/M metagenome (GOLD analysis project Ga0172379, IMG submission 119756) | Groundwater microbial communities from an aquifer near a municipal landfill in Southern Ontario, Canada - Groundwater well OW334 metaG | ecosystem: Environmental > Aquatic > Deep... | reverse complement strand
CGCTTCCTCGAGCGTCGAGGCGTACCGGACTTCGAGGCCGAAGGCCTCGCTGATGCGGGTGACGAGCGACTTTGCATCGGCCAGGTGGTTCGCGTTGTCTTCGACGATGAGCATCTTCATGGCATTCTCCTGTCACCGGTATTCCTCATTCCCCCGCTAATCGGGAGTCCAAGGATTGCGTGTTGTAATGAGCTGTGTCCCTCGATGCCCTATTGCATCTTAGAACGTAATAGCCTATCAGGTTTTGATGATTTTGTAAATGCTCTAGGTATGCTTTTTTGTAGTATTCTTAGTATTTCTTTACAAAAAGCGAAGGATTTGATACAATCATCTGGTATCAATTTATGAACTATTCTGAATTAGACGCCCTTGGATTGAGCAAGTCGGAGATTACGGTCTTCATTTTTTTACTAAAAAATGGGCTTTCTACTCCCGTACAGATAGCCAATGGAACAGGTATTCAACGTCCCCATTGTTATGGAATACTTGATTCCTTACTGGCCAAAGGTCTGGTTAGCTCCCAAGGGATCAAGAACAAGCGTAAAGCCTTCCTTGCACGCGACCCCCAAGCGTTGCTCGAGACAATGCGTGCGAAACAGGAGGCCGTGGAGCGGATACTCCCTGACCTGCGCGGCTTGTATGCCGGCCACAAGAATAAACCCCAGATTCAGTTTTTCGACGGGGCAGAGGAAGTAAAGAACGTATATCGTTTATCTTTACAGTCTGAGGCTATTCTCGGCATTGGCTCGACCGAGCGCATCCGCAAAGCCATGCCCGATTTCCTCGAGTGGTATCTGAAAGAGGTTAAGAAGCGAGGGATCGTCTTCAAGGATATTCTATCCGGGCCATCGGCTGACGTCGCCATCCCATTGGCAAAAGAGATCGTGAAAGCCTTATATGACGCGAAGACACTATCCGAAAAAGAAGGTGAGGCCTCGATGGATATTTTAGTCTGGAATGATAGCGTCGGCTTTGTGACTTTTGACGAGCCGATCTTCGGAACCGTCATCACAAGCAAGCCTTTCGCATCGATGTTCCGCATGCTTTTCAACGCGCTCTGGAGTAGGGTATGAGCTTGCCAAAAACGCATGAATGCGATATAAATACCCAGTCTCAAATAGTCTTGCTTGGTAATTGGTTTTTGGGATTTTGGTTATTTCAGTTTATGGTGGCCATAGTTTAACGGTAGAACAGCGGGTTGTGGTCCCGCTAGCGAGGGTTCAACTCCCTCTGGTCACCCCACGTAAAAAGTCCAGCTAGTCTGGACTTTTTACGTGGCCGCGTGATTCGAACGGATGTGAGGATTTTACGCGGCGGGTCGATTCAATGACGCTGGACTTCACGTGGCGCGCCATCATAACCTTGTAATTCTGGATTTTTGATGGAAGCATCAATGCTCCAACACCTTGACGAAATAAGTAAAGTGTGGAACGTATTATAAGCATGTTCTACGTATATATCATTGAGAGTTTATCTGATCATGGTTGGTACATCGGCTTCTCGTCCGATTTACGCGAGAGACTGATGGATCATAACCGAGGCGATACGATATCCATAGCTCACCGAAGGCCATTTATATTGATATACTATGAAGCCTATTTATGTAAAAAGGACGCTACCGGCAGAGAACTATTTTTGAAGAGCGGGGCTGGACGTCGGTTTTTGAAAAAACAGCTATTTCATTATTTAAACAAAGACAATGATATACGGGAATCCGAACGTTATCCGCGAGCCGTTGTGAATAAAACGTGGACTGAAACAAGGGATATAAAAAAAGTTTTTGAGGTAGCTTCAAGACTGTGCCCGACTGATGAAGCGAAATCGGCTGTTTAGGCTCAAAATCAGTTTTTGATTAAATGTATAGTTTTGTATAGATTTGACAAAAATGTATAGTTTTGTATAATATCTCCAAATATGGATAGATTCGCTAAAAACCTTGTTTCTATTAAGGAAGCCGCCAGGTACATCGGGGTTTCAGAGGCAACGCTCCGTCGTTGGCACAATGATGGTACTTTTAGGGCTACTTTTTTATCGCCAGGCGGTCATCGTTATTATTCGCTATCTGATTTGGGTAGAAAGACCAAAGGTATTTTTCGAATTGCCCAAGAATGGGTCAGTGATGAACAGCCGCATGCACCTGAACATGACTTCTATTGCTCAACCAGCGATAGATTCAAAACACGCCATGAGAGGATGGCTCATGAAATGGATGCCGTCCCTTCACTTCAAAAGACTGCTTCGCTAATCTCATCTGCCACAGGAGAGATCGGCAATAACTCTTTCGACCACAATCTTGGCAACTGGCCGGATGTCGCTGGCACTTTTTTTGCCTATGATTTAGGCAAGCGAGTCATTGTCCTCGCGGATCGCGGCGTTGGCGTCTTGGCTACATTGCGCCGGGTAAGGCCGGGCCTCAAAACTGACGAGGAGGCATTGCGCATGGCCTTTACCGAGTTTATCACGGGTAGGGCGCCAGAGCATCGTGGCAATGGTTTGAAGTATGTGAAAGATGCGCTAGAAAAATCTGGTGCTAATTTGAGTTTTCAGTCAGGTGATTCGATACTCGAAATTCGAAAAGGCAAGTCAGGATTAAATATAAAAAAGGCAGAAGTTCCTATTCGCGGGTCTTTGTCGCTTATTGAATACTAAATAAAATATGACTATTAACATTGCAAAATTTGGCACGGTGCTCACTTCTCGTCAGGCGGGAAAAGAGGCTTACGCGGCCTTCTCGCCGTCGTTGGCCAGTTTGAGTCATGAGGAAAATATACTTGTTGATTTTGACGGCGTAAGTTCGTTTTCCCCCTCTTGGGGAGATGAATTTTTAACTCCGTTACAGAGGCAATTTGGTGATCGTCTAATCTTGAAAAATACAACAAATCCATCTGTCTCACTTACCATAGTCACATTGGAAGGAATCAATGGGTTAAAATTCAAAAAATCTTAATTGGGAAGAGATTTAATTGGCGCTTATGCTATTTAAATCCAATTTTCAAGAGAGTTAGATGTGATTGATTATTTGCGAGTTAAAAAAGACTTCACTAACCCTCAAGTATATGAAAACATACAATGGAAATGAGCTGGTTGTTGATAATGAGCAGCTCAAATCACAGCAACAAAGGTGGAATGAGCGCTCGAGACAATGGGATTCAGAAATCCAACGACCGGACCACTACGCAAACTTTGAAGATGGCTATAAACGATTTGTTGATCTGGAAGAAAAAGTTTTTGGAGCTTTATCCAAACAGGAATCGGGTATAGATATTGGGTGCGGAACAGCTGCCGCAACTGGTCCCTTGGCTAAACACGTTCAAAAACTTTACCTGTTAGATATCGCTGAACAAATGCTTCAAGAAGCACAAAAGAAATATCCAGGCGCCGTTCTTTTACATTCCGGAGCTTCGGATATTCCCTTGGGTGATGAATCTGTTCATCTTGCAATAAGCCGGGGTATTGTTGTTTCTCACATGCCGAAAGAGCTGATCCCGCGCTTCTTTTCGGAGTTAAGTCGCATCGTGAAGCCGAACGGGGTGATCATCTTCGACTTTCTTAGCAATGACGGGTCGGCTTCATTTACAAATCTCTCTGAAAAAATATCCTTTACACAAGCCGAAATTATCCAGAATCTCCAAAATGTAGGTTTTGAAAAAATTGAGTTTGATGGAGACCCGTCCCTGCGTGTTGTTCGGGTGGTGGCTAATAAAAAATCCTAAAATACTATGAAAATTTACGTAGCGACGACCAATGAGGGGAAGTTGAAAGAAATTCGCGCAGGATTGGATTCATTGAATGCAGAGCTCATACCACTTGGTGTCGAGACGGATGAAGTTGAAGAGGCACTAAAGAAGGAGGGGGTACGCGACATGGTAGCGATTTCTCAAGCGAAAGCACGTGAAGCTCAGAAATTTATTAAAGAAAAAGGACTGGAAGCTCACCCTGTCATCGTCGATGATGCTGGTATATATTTTGCCGACAGAATTGATTTTCCCGGCATTGATTCAAAGAGCTATATTAAACAAGTCGGTTTAGAGGGGGCTAAGGCAGAAATTCAGGAGGGTTCAAAAGCCTATTTTCAAAGCGTCGTATCTTTAGCCGACGGGGACAGTGTGGAGAGTTTTGTGGGCCGTGTGAATGGTACGCTCTCCAAAAATGACACGGCAACGGAAACGGAAAAAGGATTTCCTTTCAACCATCTATTTATCCCAGAAGGAGAAGCGCGTTTCTTATATCAAATTCCCATCGAAGAACGAAAAGGCTTTAGTCATCGAATGAAGGCACTGGCTGAGCTAAGAGATCATCTGAAAGAAAGACTGGAACAAGAAAGGATTAAGGAGCAAAAAATGAGATAAGAGCACTTTTAGGTATTTGACGCTATCGACGATAGTTCTGGATGGAAAACCCAAGAGCTTACTACAATAATCGCGAATGCAAAGAATACCGAAAAGCAGTAAACTAAATTAAAATAGTGAATTGGTTAACGGTGTCTTGATTTTGGGAAATAGGGTATTATTTAGAATAATATGACCAAAAATATCAAGATCTTGTTTCCCGTGTTAATCATTGTTGGAGCGATAGTCGGTACGGCTGTAGTCATCTACCGCATGCCGGAGAAGCCCCCGATGTTTCGTTTTATCGAGGATAAGCTTAAATCCATTGTTACTCCCATACCGCTGATCGGTAATCTGACGCCCGCCCGCGATCTGAGGGGAACATGGAAATCGTCTCTACCGGGCAAAGGAGTGCAGGTATATGGTAAATTTGTAGTTGGTCCCAGCATCACCACAGTTTATGAGGATGGAGACATGGAGTTGATCATTGATTCCGTGAAAAATAATGTTGCTTCCGGGAGGGTTCGCTATACAAATTTGTGTGTTACGGGTCAGATAGTAGCTCCGAAACCCGTTGGTACTATGGTTTATCCCAAGCAGTGCACGAAAGATACAGGGTACAGTCCCATAACAATCCGAGTCAGCGGCAGCCGCCTGGACTTTGGAACGAATACTGTTAGTGGCGCCACAGTTACCATGCAAGGCAATTACACTACTGACATCATAACGGGAACTGCGACGGTGACTCTTCCTGCTTACGGAGCACTTAAAGGGGAATTTCATCTTAACCGCCTGCCCGCTGGATCATGAAGGTGACATTTTCGTTGGCGTTCGTAACAACTAATTTGATATCTTGATGCCGATTGTGCCAGACGCGAAAAATTTCATCCGCAAAGGCCTGCCCCACGGTTTCAACGTCCATAAAATCAAGTTCGACTTCGCGAAAATTCTCAAGATTCAAGGTTACCCGTTTAGCTTCGGAACGGGAGGGCAGGTCGTGCCCGAATTGGAACAGTTTGACCGTAACTTTCGTTTTATCAAAAGCGAAACCATCGTCCGCGCTTCCGGTAAAGGCGCCAAAAACGTCCCGAATGTTTCGATTGGAAGAAAGATGCGCGCTAAAACTGACTCGCGTGCCTTGCAAGGGCTTTCGGTCGGCTATGAAGATGTCCGGAATGAGGTTATTGACGGTCAAGCGTTTCTCGAAGCTGTCGATGATGAAGACATCGGCCATTTTGGACGTAAAAAACACGCCTTCCCCGGTATGCTGTTCCGGCGCCGTTGTAGCTTTGCCTTTTAGGATTTCCTGAATGGCCGCGAGCGTACCGGGCAGATGGAATTTAGTCTGGACGTTATTGAATATCCCGATGCCAAAATCGCGGACCACAAAAGTCAAAGCGCTTCCGGTGCGTCGGCAATCAACTTCGATTTTTTCCGAACGCGAATGGTCAATGGCATTGTTCAGCATTTCGGTAAAGGCATGCCTGAAGATGCGGTTGACGTTTTCCTTGACGCCCAGCATTATGCCGGTTTCTTTTTCGATCCGTTCCAATATGGCATCTTCGGAAAGATTTTTGTTTATCAGCCGAAAGAAAATATGTTTGATCTCGCCTTGGGCCTTTTGCAAGGATTTTTTATCGGAGGCCAATACATATGTCGCCCGGTTCGTTTTGCCGATCAACGAGACCTCGCCCTCTTCTCTCAACTGTTTGAGTAGAAGATGGGCGTAATTACGGCTTACTTTAAACATCCCCGCCACCGCTTGCGTGGTGATGGATCGGTCTTTTTTTAACAAGATTAGTATTTTTTCTTTTAGATTCTGGCTCATAAACAAGTATGTTACAAGTTTAATATATCATAATTTAATAAACTTGTCAACTAATTATCTCATTCGAACCTTTTAAGTGTCGGTTGTGCTCTCAGGGTCGACGTCCAGTCGTGATTAGCCGTATAATACAGCCAGTATGAACCCTTTTGAGAAAATTGCAGACTCAGCCGAGGCGGGGGATGACCCGAAGAGCGTGCCGGAATCTGAATTGGTGATGGAATTCGTGCGATCTTCCGGTAAAGGCGGACAAAACGTCAATAAAGTTTCGACCAAAGCGCAGTTGCATTGGAACTTGGAGCAGTCAGCGACTTTCACGCCTCAGGAAAAAGATCTGATCCGTGCCTATTTCGGCAGACGCGTCAATGACAAGGGTGAGGTATTTTTGACATCTCAAAAAACACGTTCCCAAGATCAAAACAGGGTCTTAGCCATAGAGTCGCTCAACCGGCTAGTCACCAAAGCCCTGACGCCACGAGTCAAACGCATTGCCACTAAGCCAACCTTCTCATCACGTGAACGCAGGCTTGAAACTAAAAAGCATCAGGCCGAGAAAAAGCGTTTAAGGAAAATAGAAGACTGAAGTAATTTGTTAAATAAATTTTATGTTATCACCCGACAAAGCCTTTAATCCGTTTAAAGAACTTAAGCCCACCGTCGCTCAGTTGAAATCCGATTACCAAACGATGATGACTGGAGATATAATAAGAGCAAAGGCTTCCAAATCGTCATTTTTTAATGATGATAAGATCGCTAAAGGATTTCAGCAACGTGAACAGGATCGAGCCGTCCAGGCCGCGAGATTAATCATCGAGCAGGTAGGCAGGATGTCGGCTGATGAACTGCATCGAGCGGTCGAACCGGAAAATCTAAAAGACGTGTTGTTGCGGGGCGGGGCGAAATTAGAAACCTTGTTAGTTTTAGGCGAGTATGAAGATGCGGATGTTGAAAGTCTTGCCGAAAAGCGTCAAGAACAAATAGAAGTAGTTGAAGCATCCCTTGAGGCGATTAAAAACAATAATACCCGGTTGGCTCTGGGTATGCCACTGGCAAAACTTAAACAAGCAGACAGCAAACTGGTCGACGATGAAAAAATATTTAAAGCCCAAAGGGGCGTCAGGACTAAGGTTCAAGTCGGACCTTATTCAGCGAAACGCAGGGATTATGAGGAGCGTCTGGGGAGAATAATGTGCGATATTGAACGAGCTAAAGAAGAGGCGGCTTAGATTTCGGTAATTTGTAAGGGGTTATCCCCTTGACCAAACGCCAAATTTATGGGACGTGTATATAACGGAGACCGTAGCTTGTAGACCGTAGACGATAGCATAATTTTTTTGGCTACGGTCTATTGTCTAAAGGCTATCGTTTTCAAACTATGCTCGAATTATTAAAAAAACATTTTGGATACGAAACTTTCCGTCCGTTGCAGAGCGAGATCATGGATCATTGCGTCAATGGAAAGGATGCTTTGGTCCTGATGCCCACGGGCGGAGGCAAATCTTTGTGCTACCAACTCCCCGCCTTGAAGTTTCCCGGGTTAACGGTCGTGGTCTCGCCGCTCATCTCTCTCATGAAAGATCAGGTAGATGCTTTGCGCGCTAACGGCGTACCGGCGGCCTTCATAAACAGTTCGTTGACTCCGTCTGAGAACAGGGAGGTTGAGGACATGGCCAGGCGGGGAGAACTTAAATTGCTTTATCTCGCGCCCGAACGGTTGGCTAAGCCACACGTCATAGGTTTTTTACAGAGTGTGCAGATTAGCCTCTTTGCCATTGATGAAGCGCATTGCATTTCCGAGTGGGGACATGATTTCCGGCCTGAATATTGCGGTTTAAAAGTTTTGCGAGACTTATTTCCAAGTACTCCGATGATGGCGCTGACGGCCACGGCCAACGCGCGTGTGCAGGAAGATATTGTCTCGCAGCTTAAGTTGGGCAACGGTCGCGTTTTCCGTTCCAGTTTCGACCGGCCTAACCTCACCTATCGCGTTTTACCTAAAAAGCGCTCATTCGATCGGCTGGTGCAGGAGATTCGCGAGCGCCCGGGCCAGGCCGTGATCGTTTATTGTTTTTCGCGCAAAAGAACGGAGAAAATCGCGGCAGATTTGTGCGTCAACGGCATCAAGGCCGCGGCTTATCATGCGGGTTTAAAGGCCGATGAGCGCACTCGCATCCAAGACGCTTTTATCCGCGACCAGGTACCCGTAATTTGCGCCACTATCGCCTTTGGCATGGGCATCGACAAGCCCGACATCCGCCTGATCGCGCACATGGATTTGCCTAAGTCAGTCGAGGGTTACTACCAGGAGACGGGCCGTGCGGGCCGCGACGGATTGCCGAGCGAGTGTCTGCTGTTTTATTCAAATGGAGATCGCGCCAAACACAATTATTTTATTAGAGACGTTCAGGACCCGGCCGAACGCGCCCGCGCTTATCGCCAATTGGACGAGATTGTCAGATATTGTGAGCAAGACGGATGCCGAAGAGCATTTCTGTTGAATTATTTCGGAGAGAAATACAGTCCAACAAATTGTGGAGCATGTGATGCCTGTTCGCCCAAAGCAGAGATTAAAGAATTCACGAATATCGAAGTGCCTGAGTTTGACCACGAACTGTTCGAACTTCTCAGAGTCGTGCGGCGCAATTTAGCGAACGCACATAATGTTCCGCCGTATGTAATTTTTGGAGATCGGACATTGCAGGACATGGCGCGTTGGTACCCGCAAAGCCTGGAAGGCATGTCTCATGTATTTGGCATCGGGCGGGAAAAGCTCTCGCAATACGGCGCCGAATTCGTCGGCGCTATCCGCGCATACGCCGAGCCCAAGGGAATAGAAGAGCGCAAGGCAAATGTGGTCAATTCGTTCGGTCGGACTAGAACTGTCCGCACTACATCAGATACCATTTTGGCCACAGTCCAACTCTTTAAAGAAAAGATGTCCATCGAAAGCATCGCCGCCATGCGCTGCATAAAAGTCAGTCGAGTCTTGTATCATCTGGAAAACGCTTTGATGCAAGGAATGGAACTCGATGCGTCCCACCTGGTCTTCCCCGCCGATCGCCTAAGCCGCATTGAACAGGCTTTTGATGAATCGGGCAGCGATCTCCTGGCCATCGCCCGCGAGATATTAGGCGAATCTTACGCTTACGACGAAATCCGTCTGGGTCGTTTAATTTTAAAGGCGCAAAGACCATGACTGATTTTATTGACAGTCCAAGGGTGCTTGATTATAATTCAATTATAATCAAGATTAACTCTATGCGACGCAAAATTATAAAAATCGGCAGTTCAGCCGCCGTTATCGTTCCAAAGGACGTTTTACGCGACCGCAAGCTTAAAGTGGGGGATTTTGTGAATGTCACACTTTCGAAGGGAATCGAGGGTGAAGATTCAGTTGATCCGAAAATCGTTCAATGGACGGACCGGTTCATCGAAGAATACCGTCCCATGCTTAAGAAACTGGCCAAGTCATGACTGTACGTTACCTGACAGCCGAAGAAGTAGCGGCTATTCATCAAAGGCTATTGGAAGAAACTGGCGGAGTAAACGGTATCCGTGATTTTGGTTTGCTTTTTTCTTTGGCCGAAAAACCTAAAACTTCATTCGGAGGGTCGGAATTGTACTCGGGCATTTTTATGAAAGCTGCCGTCCTGCTTGAGGCATTGGTTAATTATCATGTGTTTGCTGACGGCAATAAAAGGACGGCCTTTATCTCTGCAGCCGTATTTCTAAGAGTTAATGGCTATAACTTAAAAGTCAAAGAGAGCCAAGGTTTGCAATTCATGTTGGCCATTGCCAATAAAAGAAAAAACTTGCCCAATATCGAGCATTGGCTGAAGGAGCATTGCGCTAAGACTTGATTCAGTCTCTTGCCTACCAGACTCATCTGAAAGTTGTATTTTAGGCTGTAAACGTGTAAATTAGCCTCATCTAACAGTGCCTAGTAGTCAGTGCCCAGTGCTCAGTCTCTGGCTACCGTCTACTGTCTAAAAGCTATCGTCTAGTATTATGAACATCAAGAATTTCAAGCAGTTGTCGAAAAGCGACGTCAGCGTAGCCGGGGGCAAAGGCGCCTCTTTGGGCGAGATGACCCAGGCAGGCATCCCTGTCCCGCCGGGTTTTGTCATCCTAGCCTCGGCCTTCGACGATTTTTTGGCGGCGACTGACCTGACGCAAGAGGTCGAAGCTCAGCTCGACAAAGTCAACTATGAAGATGTGTCATCCGTCGAACGGGCCTCGCGCGTCATTCATGACTTGATTCAGACTGCGAAATTTCCGGAAGATTTGAAGACTGAGATTACGAAGGAGTTTAAAGAGCTCGGCGCTGAATTTGTCGCTGTCCGTTCGTCGGCCACGGCTGAGGATTCCTCATCAGCCAGTTGGGCCGGGGAGCTCGAGAGCTATCTCAATACGACAGAAGCGACTTTATTTGCGAACGTCAAAAAATGTTGGGCGTCTTTGTTTACGCCGCGCGCCATCGTCTACCGCAACGAAAAAGACATGCGCCAGACTCACGTCTCAGTCGCTGTCGTTGTCCAAAAAATGGTTCAGTCAGATGTCGCTGGCATTACCTTTACCGTTCATCCGGTAACCAAGGACACTAATCAGATGATTATCGAAGCTTGTTGGGGTTTGGGTGAATTCATCGTGGGCGGCATTGTCACACCCGACTCATACGTCATCAATAAACGCGACGGAACTTTTATCGACGTCAACATCGCGGAACAGGAAATTATGCTGGTGCGCGGCAAAGAAGGCAACGACAAAATCGACGTCCCGACCGACAAGAAGGAAAAGCAAAAGATCGACGGCTCGCAAATCACCAAGCTGGCCGAGATTTGCACCAACATCGAAAAACATTACGGTTTCCCCTGTGATATCGAGTGGGGGATGGAAAAAGATACGTTCTATATCGTACAGTCAAGGCCGATTACGACTTTGTAAGGCAAGAAATACTTTTTTTAAATCCATCCTAACTTCTATTCTACAGTATGTCAGAAAAACCAAATTTTGATGAGAACTTAGTTTCTGCAGACTATGTTCGCCATAGCAAGGCAGGGTATAAAACATATGGAAAAATTATTACTTCGGAGAATCCAACAGCGCCCTTCGACGCTAATTCCCAAGTAATGCCCGATCTGACTCCCGAGGGCAAAGATCTGGCGATTCAAGAAGCGGAAAAATATTTTGATAAGCTCGATCCTGCGAAAGATGATCTCTTTTTTGTTTCAAGCAACGAAGCAAGGGCATTAGAGACAGCAGACGTTTATCGAAAAGTCGCTCATGCAAGGAGTTTTGAAGTTATAAAGCCAGAAAAAACACGGAGTGATTACTCTGATGAATTGAGTCAGGGTGAAATTAGGGTTCTCAAAACTTTATCCATAGATTCAAAAAATCTTGTAATGGATTTTATTTTCAATCCTAAAGCGGGAAGAAAGGCTATAAATTGGAAAGCGGTTGATGAAGAAACAAGGAATAAATTTGATCAAGCGGCGGCAATTGTTGAAGCCGACGATCGGGGCACATTTGGAGCTAATTATCTGAAATATAGCGAACAAGTGAAGCAGCTCCTGCCAGAAGTTATTAGCGCCTATGATCTGTATCAAAAAAGTTTCCGCGGCATGTTGAGACTGCTTCGTTGGGCGGAAAAGAAGGCAACGCAAGCTGACTTACATGGCAAAAATATCAAAATACTGGCTTTTGGTCACGAAAACGCACTCGTTTATCCACTCAAAGAGTTTTTTGGAGAAGAGGGGCTTAATAATTGTGAAGTAGTAGAGTTTGAAATTGATGATACTGCGATCAAGGGAAAATATCGCGGGAAGGAGCATTCATTCTGAATCAAAAAGGACGGATATGCAAAAAGATTCGATCGTAGATTACCAAAAACTTTTTGAGGTTAAAGGATTGCCGTTTTTATTTTCAGATATTTTGTCAGAAAGTTATAAACCTCTTGAGTTTTTATTCATATATCAAGATGGGATATGGAAAAACTATCTGCCCAAGTTAGTCGTGGAGCGTACTTTGGAAGAGGGCTCGTCATTTTTCTCGGATGCGGATCGGTTTGATGAGTACCAAAAAAATTATTTAGCATGGCGGGAAAGTTCGCAAAGAAATTTTATGGATATCTTGGGAAAAGAGCTTATTTCCAAAGAAGACGCAACCCTTTTTTTAAGGGAGATTGCAGAGAATCACCACTATTACATAAAGACTGAATTCTTTTTTGTTGACAGGGCTTTTGAAAGATCAGGAACGAGTCCGGTTATTAAAAACAACCTAGAAGAATTGGGTAGAATTAAAAATACTGCCCGAGAATACCTCAACAAAATATTTTTCGGGGATAAAGGATATCTTAATCAATTTTTAAAGTGCTTAGAGAAACGGTTTAAGATAAAAACAGAAGATTTGAATTTGTTATCCAGAAAAGAAATTTTAGAACTGTTTGAAGATAAGAGAGTTTCTCAAAGCGTGCTTGAAGCCAGGAGATTGGCTTATGTAATGTCTAGTAATGGAACGAAAATTGATGTATTAGTTGGGAATGAGGCTAAAGATTTTGCGTTAAATTTTTCTCCCTCAGTAGAATCTAGCGAGAACCTAAAGGGCACGGCGGCTAACAAAGGATATGTCCGTGGCAAGGTTAAAATCATCAGTACAGGGTATGAGAACTACGACAACCTTCATAAAGAGATTGCATCAATGGTCCAAGGCGATATTTTGGTAGCTGACACCACTTCTCCCGAGCTTTTGGCCGCTTGTCGGAAAGCTTCGGCCATAATAACTAATCAAGGGGGTCTGCTTTCGCACGCCGCGATCGTTAGTCGCGAGTTGAATATACCTTGCATAGTTGGGACCGAGACTGCCACCAAAGTCCTGCATGACGGCGACGAGGTGGAGGTGGATGCGGATATGGGGATTGTGAGAATTTTAAAGCGCGCTTGATATGCTTGAGGTAAAAGAACTGCCTGATCGGCTTAGTCCGTCGGAGTGGAGCTTTGCGGGCCAACAGAGGGATTCTCATCCTCCTCTCATGGCAGATTTTTGGTGTCGCTCGGCGGCTTTTAATTTTTCAGAAGAACTCAAAGTTAATTTCGGATCGATAAACTATTTTTACACGGATCTGAATAGAGGCTATGTGAATACGGCCCAGCATGAGCGTCTTCTGAATTACATAAAAAAGCTTGATTTGGAGGGATTACGGCATTTTTTACACCTGACGCGGCAAAGGGTTGCGGAATTCGAACGTTTGGCGCGGCGTATATCTCGTTTGGATTTGGAAATTCTATCGCTTGCCGAACTCGCCGATCTATGGGAAACATACGATTCTCTTTTTTGCAAAATAATACCCTGGTTTTTCTTCCCATATTACGTAACAGAACAGAACATAGTGACTGATCGTCTTGAATTGCAGTTGAAACGTTACGCATCGCAGATCGTAAAGATTACGGATATACAAAATGCACTCATGGTTTTGATTTTTCCTGACAAAATCGTCGAGTTCCAAAGAGAGCAAGGATCGTTTTTATCGTTGGTAGCCAAGGAAAAAGCCTCTCCCGGATTTTTGGGTTCAAAATCAGGCAGAAAAGTTGCCATGAAATATCTCGACCGTTTCGCCTGGATGAAGACTTTCCTGTTATTGCCTCGTGAACCTCTTTCCATGACAGAGCTTGAATTTCGCGTGCGCGACGCCATCCAAGGTGACGCTTTTGAACAGCATGAACTACAGGAACGGTCGAAAAGGAAGCAATTTGAATTTGGGAAAAAGTTGCTTAAAATCGTAGAGAGCGATCGCGACGTTATGGAATTGGTCAAACTCGCCAAAGAATACGGTTTTGAACTGACATCAAGCGTTGAACGCCTGCTTAGAGCCCACGCAAGGCTGATTCCATTTCTCAAACGGCTGGCCGGAGCCTTAGGAATTAACTTTTTGGACTTGGCCCTGCTCACTAGCCACGAAATTTCTGGTTTACTGCACGGTAAAATTTCGATCGCGGACCTTAAAATTGAAGAGAGGAAGAAGGGCTACATTTATTTGATGGAAGGGGGAAAAGCGTCCGTCTGGTACGGGGAGGAGGCGCATGAAACGGCACTTTTGATCGACTCCGCTTTGTCCTTACCGACAGGGGAAGTTGCCAGCATCGCGGGTAGGTCAGCTTTTCCGGGCGTGGTGCGGGGACGTGTCTGCGTGGCGCCTGGGGCCAAGGATTCGTATAAAGTACAGGAAGGGGATATCCTAGTCTGTGCCATGACCAGTCCGGACTATTTGCCAGCCATACGTCGCGCGGCCGCATTCGTGACAGATGAGGGAGGATTGTTGTGTCATGCTGCCATCATCGCACGCGAACTCAGTAAACCTTGCATCATCGGCACTAAAATCGCCACCAAGGTCCTGCATGACGGCGATGAGGTGGAGGTGGATGCCACGCAAGGAGTGGTGAAGATTTTAAAACGTGCAAGTTAATACGGAAGGTGTAAAGTATAATTTATATGGAAAAAGTCACGCATTTCGCCTGCCCTCCCTTAGATATAAATCGATTAGCCAACATGGAATGGCATTTTATTCATAGGCGTTCAAGATCGCCTATCTATAATTATTTGCTTTGGGACGGCATAACCAAACATTATAACGCCAAACTCGCGTTCGCTTACGAGATGTCGGATTGGCTGGTGGTGGATGGAGATATCTCGGCTGGGCAAGATACGTGGGATTTCTTGAGGGATTTGACTTTGAAAGAGCTGGAGGACAATCCGAAATTTATGTTGGATTTTATGGATTTGTCTTATAAGCTCAACCAAGACATCGTCGATTATCTCAAAAGTTTTTCGGGTCAAGATTTTTCCGCTATGGAAAACGGCCAATTGGCGGATTATTTTGAAGGGTACGCCAATCTTGCGCTGCAAGCTTCGGCTTTTTTGATCCCTCCCATCACCATAGAGAGCCACATGGAAGAGACGCTCAAAAAATCACTGAAGGGAAAATTTCCTGAGCGATTTGAGCAAGCTTGGCAGACGGTTTCGACTGCAGCCAAACAGAGCCCCGTCCAGGAGGAAGAAATTGATGCGCTTAAATTGGCGACCAAGCTTAAGACCGGGCAAGACATAGAACTTGAAGTCAAGAAGCACGTGGAGGATTTCGCTTGGCTGGCTAACCCCTTATATGATGGTCATTTTTACTCTGAAGGCGAGGTCATGGAAAAAATCGTTCATCTTGCTAAGGAAAATCCTGAAAGTAAATTGGAAAAGATCCTGGTGGATCAAGCGAGTCATCTGTCCCAACTGGCACAGATCAAGTCCTCCTTCAAAGGAGACGCCCAAACCCTGTCCTTGATCGACATGCTGCAGGAGGCAATCTATTTCCGGAGCTGGCGGACCGAACGCTATTATAGGAATGCTTATTTTTTGCGCGATTTTTACCGCGAGATTGCCCAACGCCTCGGCCTTAAAAAAAGCGAGGATGTCTTTTACCTGGTCCCTTCAGAAATCGTCGATTGCCTGCGTTTCGGGAAACCGGCCGATCAATCGTCCATCGATGAGAGAAAACAGGGGTTCGTTATGGTGGCTGACAGCAAGTCAACCTGCATATATTCCGGCCAAGCCGTACAGGAAGCCAAGGAGAGGATCGACTATCTAAAAATGAAAAACGCAAACCAAGAAATCAAAGGTCAAACTGCCTATCCCGGCATCATCAAAGGCAAAGTTTGCATCGTGACGTCAAAAAATGATTTTGCCAAGATCATTCCAGGGTATATTTTGGTGACACAATCTACCACGCCGGACTACGTTCCCATCCTCAAAAAAGTCATAGCCATTATTACTGACGAGGGCGGCGTGCTAAGTCATGCTTCGGTAATATCTCGCGAACTCAAAATTCCATGTATCATCGGCACTAAAATCGCCACCAAAGTCCTGCATGACGGCGATGAGGTGGAGGTGGATGCCACAAAAGGAGTTGTGAAAATTATAAAGCGAGCATAAAAATATGGGAGTTAAGTATGGGAGAGAATTTTCACGCAACTACTCTTTGTTTCAGGTTATAGCCTATACTGAGTTCAGTTTGAAATACCAAGTTAACACCGGACATCCGCTTTTCATATATAAAGGCGAGGGCTTGTCTGAAATATTTTATCAAGAAGGCGGGGTCAATAGTATTTATAAGGAGTTCGGCAAAATTGCCAGCCAACCTGATTATTTTGACATAGCGGCGGATAATTTCTTAAGAGTGGCGGAAGAGATTAAGCCGTATTTCCTTGGGGAGAGCTTAGTTAAAGATGTAGAAGGGCTTAAGCGACTTTATGATTTATACCTGGATTATGTGTATGGAGAATCAGTTGTATGGGTAGCGCCTCTCGTTGAGAGTTTGTCGTCGGAGACCAAGGCAAGGGGTTTAGCCATCAGGGAACAGACTCAAGACTTAACTTCTTTGCGCGATGAGATGTTTGACAGGAATTTGAAAGTTTTATTCCCGGAGCTGGGTGAGTTGGTTCATTTTTTATTGCCCAAAAGTGTTTTTGGACATAAAACCGTCAGCGAGTTATCAGAAGAGGCCTTCGGCTTTAGTAAAGGATTTATTTATTTTGAAGGAAACATTTATATTGGCTCTCAAAATGAAATTCTAAAAAATCTCAACATTGAATTAAAAGAGATTGATTCTAAAGAAAAAATAGATTCTATTCATGGTCAGTCAGCCTCAAACGGAGTAGCAAAGGGGCATGTCAAAATAATCTTGACCAGTAAGGATTTAGGCAAAGTCACAGAGGGCGATATCTTAGTCAGCCCCATGACCAGACCGGATTTCTTGCCGGCCATGAAGATTGCATCAGCTTTTGTCACGGACGAAGGCGGGATAACGTGTCATGCCGCCATCGTCTCACGCGAAATGAACAAACCCTGCGTCATCGGCACCAAAATCGCCACCAAAGTCCTCCATGACGGCGATGAAGTGGAGGTCGATGCTACCTCGGGTGTGGTAAATATCTTAAAACGGGTAAGCTAATTGGAATTAGTATGGAGTCAGACGGCTTTTACGCCTACATAAAAACGCAAAAATGGTTTTTAGGCACGAGTCAAGAAGCCTCGGTTTTGTTTTATTCAACCAGGCAGGCGGGTATAAGAAAATATCTTAAAGAGTGGTATGGCCTGGCATTTGAAACAATCTTGGTGCCTTCAAGTGGCAAAATGGTCAGGGTCATTAATCTTGCCCAATCCAACGCTTTACATGAAATCAGCCGGAGGATGGTTACGGAAAATCCAAATGTCCTTCGTGATCGTGTGGCAGAGAACGACGCTTTGTGGTCGAGGATCTCTCAAGAATGTGCTGGTTTAGATAATCTGGTTAAAGCTGGCGACTCGACCGCCGCGATTCAAAAATTTAATACGATAGTTGAACTTTATGCGTTAAACGGCGCACAGTTTCTGGTGACTTTTTATTTGGGTCTTGAGTTAATGGAATTGGCTCTGCCAGAAACTCAAGAAATACAAAAAGTTCACGATATATGGCGTAATTCAGTCGCTCTAAAAGAAGAAAGTATGGGTGAATCGTGGTATAGATTTTTCAAATTTATTGCCGATCTGAAAAAAGTTAAATCTGATCCCATGTCCATCATGTCATATTTATTTTTGGACGAAATCAACGATTGGTTGCGTGGAAGCGATATTGAGGTCGATAAAATAATTACTCAAAGACAAAAACAGGGTTTTATATTTTTGGATTTGCAAGATTGGCCACAACAAGTCATAGATGACGTCGGAGTGGTCCAAGAGATGAGCAAGTTTGTCGCGAAATTGGACGAACCTTCAATTATCCAAGACGAAATTCATGGACAGTCCGCCTATAAAGCCGCGCCTATACGAGGAGAAGTGTTGATAGTCACAGATAAAAACGAATTAAGAGCAAAAAGTCACTTCATGGCCGGGAAGATTCTGGCCGCCATCCAAACTACCCCGCATTACATTCCTTATATAAAAGATGTTAAGGCTCTTATCACCGACGAAGGCGGTATCACCTGTCACGCCGCGATTGTTTCACGCGAATTTAAAATTCCATGCGTCATTGGCACTAAAATTGCGACTAAAGTCCTGCATGACGGTGATGAAGTGGAGGTCGATGCGGAGAAGGGGATTGTTAGAATAATTAAGAATGCATAATTAAGAATGTCACGCCTGAGGCGGGGAAGAATTAAGGACGTATTAACCCAAATTCTAAATTCCATATTCCAAATTCCAGATTATGAAGCCCGTTATCACATCGTTCCAGCCATCGCTCACAGAATGGTTCGCGGCCATTGGGGAGGAAGAGGAGTCTAAGGCTTTTCGCGAGGAAGACAGTCGAAAGACAGATCGGCTTGAGATTTTGAATCAGGAAGCGGGTATTCCTTATGAAAAATTTGAGACTTATTCGGCCAGAGATCTGACTGACAAGAGTGAGAAATGGCAAGAGGTGCTGGAAAAGCGGGGGGATGAACTTTGTGCCATTCGTCTCGTGCCCATTAAGCCAGATCTTCCAAAGCTCCGGCAGCGGGGAGTTTCGATACGCAACTGTTACGAGAATTGGTATTTAAAACAAGAGATTAATCCGGATGATTATAAGGTTGAGCTTTGTTCACATTGCGAAACTCTTCTTTGGTCGTGCATCTTGGTCGTGACTGACGATAAAATTTACGGTGATATTATCCGTGGCATGCATAGCCAGCTCACGCATGGCGACACCACAGAGGAGTTGATTCAATTTGAATATAATTTTAAGGATTGGAAATGGTCTAAAAATGATGCCGAGGCAGAAGCGCAAGCTCGTCGTATGTTTACTTTACTTTATATTAATGATAAAGAAGTACAAGAAAAGTTAAAAGAGAAATTGAATAGTGAATTTTCCCATGATTACCTGAAAGGTTACATGGAATTTACGGTTTGGCCCGGCGAAAAAATGCACTTGATCGATTATAATCGTCTTTTACCAAAATATTTACCATTAGATTGGTCTGTCACGGATCTTTCTCAAGTATCACCGGATGGAATTCACGGAGCCACGGCTTATCCAGGTGTGGTGCGAGGTACGGTTAGAGTCATTGCCGCTCAGAATATTGAAAGCGCGGAAATTGAGCCTGGTGAGATTTTGGTCTGCGTTAATACGGACGTCAGATTCTTGCCTTTAATGAAAAAAGCCGCCGCCATCGTGACGGATAAGGGAGGCATTTTGAGTCACGCGGCCATTATCAGTCGAGAACTTGGGAAGCCATGCGTTATCGGCACCAAGAATGCGACTCAGATTTTGAAAGACGGTGATCAAGTTGAGGTTGATGCGACGAAAGGTGTTATCAGTCTCAAGTAATTTGACCTATTATTGTCCAAACTGATCTGAAAGGAGTGGTTTGACGGTATGGCTAGAAGTGCCTACTATAAAGCATCACCTATGACGCTTTCAATCTTGTTTTTCCTGTTATATATTGCAGTCGTAGTGGTTATTGGCATAGTCTCTTCCCACAAAGAGACCGAGGAAGATTTCATGATTGCGGATAGAAAAGTCTCAGGCATTCAAGTGGCCGCGACGATGAGCGCCGGATTTTTTGATGGGGCAACGCTTTCGGTTTATCTAGCCTACATCTATCTGTATGGTATGTCGGCTTCATGGATGTTTGTTGGTGCAACCATTGGTTTCATTCTTTTGAGACGGCGTTACGCGACTATTATTAAACGCAAGGCCGATGAAGTACGGGCATATACCATGCCGGAATATTTTTATAAGATTTTTGGGAAGCGTAATGGGCTTATGTTCTCCTTTTTGTTAGTGGTTCAGTTTTTCTTATTGATGATTGTTAATTTTATTATCGCAGGGAAGGTGTTGTCGCTAATTTTTCCTATACCATATTTTATATCTGTCATTATAGGAGGTGCGGTCATCCTCTCCTATTTGTTGTTGGCAGGTTTTAAAGCCGTGATAAAAACTGATTTTTTTCAATTAGTCATAATGTTCGTGATGAGTTTGACAGTGGCCATTTTTCTCTTTGGCAAAACAGCAATCCCGATGGCGGAGTTCGACCCGATCGGACTTGGAGCAGGCAATCTTTTGGGGTTCCTTTTATTGGGGAGTATTGGGATCATGGTCGCGCCTGATTTATGGCAACGCATCTTTGCGACTAAAGATGAAAAAAATTTAAAACGAGGTCTGGGATATTCGGCTATCATCCTGCCCCTATTAGCCGTCATTATAAGTATCGTCGGACTGTCCACGAAGCAATTTTTCCCTGGAATTGTTCCGGAAGACGCGCTGATTGTTGGATTCTCTAAACTACTGCCCCTGGGACTGAAGGAATTCGGTATAGTGCTTTTGTATGCCGTCGCCTTATCTTCATCGGACACGATTACTTTCATGATTGCCTCGATTTTTACCAGGGATTTAAAAAATTATACGCGAAAGTTCAATGAAGAATCCATGAAAAAAATGACGAGGTTGCTGATGGTATTGTTTGTTTTCTTGGCAGTCGTTGTTGCTATCTATTCTCAAAACATTATCGCCCTCGGTTTGTCCATGGCGAGTCTGTCAATGGCCCTTTTTCCCGCCATTCTGGGTTCATTTCATTGGAAGCTGGACGAGCGGGCCGTATTTTGGAGTCTGCTACTGTCCTTTATCAGTGTGATCGTGATATTCATCGCCGATAAAGTTAATCCTGAAAACGCAGCCATCTCTTTGCCGGTTGCTCTAGTTACTCTGGTTGTTTTACAGAAAATTTTAAAGAAAAAACCGGGTGTAGTTTTAGAAAAAATTTAAGTTGGAGTCTAATTACATGGATGCGTCGAAGATTAAATCAATAGAATTTTGGGCGCGTGAGTACCGCACGCCCTTATTTTGGTTGAGTGACCCGGGGCACACGTCCATAGGGGACGGGACCTTGTTCATGTACAAAAATTCAGTCGTCCACCGGTACTACATCAACCAAAGGATAAAGAACGAGCATGAGCAGGGATACAAATATTTTAAGAGACCAAAAAGTTTCGTTAAATACACTCAAGACTCCGATAAGATATTGAAAAGAATACAATCGGCCAAATTTAAATTCAGCAAAACCAAACCAAGGTCGCTTTCAGATAAGAAAATTCATGAGTTATTTAATGATTTTTTAGATTTGCTTAATTCTTTCAGTGAATTATATACGAAAACTGAGGCTGAAAAGCTAAGACGATTTGAAGCGACGAACAACCAAAAAATTAAAGAGGCTCTTTTTGAGGTTGGAAAGATTCGTCTCAGATTAAGAAGGCAAGGGGAAGGTATTTTTCAGATACTCTTAGGTAAGGTCCTAAAAGAAATAGTCAGACGTTTTGGAGTGAAGGTCAAAGACTGGTTCTTTTATAATTTTCAGGAAGCCCAAGCTTTGTTTCAGGGTCGAAAAGTCAGCCCTAAAGTTATCGCGCAACGGCAAAAAGGATATGCTTTGCTTAAAATGAACGGTCGAAGCGAGTTGCTGATTGGCAAAGATTTTAAAAAGGCTTGGCAGTTGGTAAAATCTCTGACCCAAGAAGATAAGAAAGAGCTCCGGGGACAATCGGCTTATCCGGGCAGAGTTAAAGGTAAAGTTGAGTTGATACAACACAACACCCGCAGTCTGACGGATAAAGTTAAACGTTTTAAAAAAGGAAATATATTAGTTACCGAGATGACGACGCCCGCGACCATTGTCGCCTGCAAAAAAGCCTCGGCCATCGTCACGGATGAAGGGGGAGTGCTCTGCCACGCGGCTATTATCAGCCGGGAATTCAAGAAACCCTGCATTGTCGGCACCAAGCAGGCCACCCAAATTTTGAAAGACGGCGATTTAATCGAAGTTGATGCCAATGAGGGTCTTGTCAAATTTATTAATTTGACTCGAAGATAACTTCGTGAGACAGGGCTCTTCCCTCGCTGCGGAACTCGCCTTGCTTTTAGATAGGCAAGAGCTCAAACAGTCCTCGCTTCGTCCAGAGCCCTGTCTCACGAAGTTAGGTTTATAGAATTGCTTAAGTCGCATTTATCGTCCATAATAAAAGAATTATGAAAAATCTCTCTATATTGATAGTCGGTTTGGCTCTTTTTGGCGCCGGTTGTTGGGCTCAACCCCAAACTCCCCTCACTCCTCCCACCCAGACAGCTACGACAACCCAAAATCAACCACCCCAGGTCAATGGATGGCTAATGTACAAAAACAGCCAACAAGGTCTTGAGTTTAAGTACCCGGCTTCAGCGCTCGACGTCACTACATCGACTAATGAAAATTATAACGAGAAAGTGATCGTTAGTTTAGATCTCGGTAAGACGGTTGATGACCCTGAAACCAAGTCCGTTCCTGAAACGCGGTTAGACGTTCTTAAAGTCAAAGGCGACATCAAGACAAAGTATTCAAGTGAGCCAATCATCAATGATGGATTTTATTACGAGTTTGGCTGGACGCCACAATTAGACCTCAAAGTCGAACGTAAGACAATCGGCAGCTATGAATTAGGCAGGAGCGCATACACTGACGCCGGTATGGGCAACTTTTACACCACTTACGCCTACACTTATCCGCTGGGCAACAATGAGTTCATTCTTTTTAAGTTCATCATCCATTCCGTGAACTGCGGCAACTATGAAGGAACCGGTTTTAAGTGTCTTTCTTTTGACGAAGCCAGGGATATCAAAGTCCCGGAACAGATCATGGCGACGCTTAAACTCACTTCCGCGTCCGTCGTCCCTTATAATTTTACGGAGGGTAATGTCACGGCTACAACCAAATATTACGAGATTAAAGTTAAATATCCTGTTATGGCCGGTGGTGACGCAGCTGTGGCGAAAGTTGCCAATGACAAGATTGAAAGTTTTATTGATTCCGAGGTAGCGCAATTCAAAAAGGATGCTCAAGCCGCCGTGGATTATCCCGGCCCGGGCCCCTGGTACCTGAATTACTATTATGACATTCCGTATAATAAAAACGGGCTAGTCAGCTTCGTCTTACAAAAAGAATCTTTTACGGGCGGGGCGCATCCTAACACGACCTACACGACTTTTTTGTTTGACACGCGCAGCTCAAAGTTCCTGTCTTTAGCGGATTTATTCAAACCAACCTCGGATTACTTGGGAACGATAGCGACTTACGTCAAAGCGGAACTTCAGAAGAAATTCTTAAAAGATGCCCAGCAAAATGGACAGACAGAAGCTTCTTGGTTTCCCGAGGGAGCGGCTCCGAAAGCCGCTAATTATCAAGCGTTTAATTTGACCGACCAGGGAATACATTTCATCTTTCCTCCCTATCAAGTCGCGGCTTATGCTTATGGCGCGCAAGAACAAATTGTTCCGGTTGATGTCTTTAAGATGTATATTTTGCCGGTCGGGCCGATTAATTTTTGGTACAAGTAATTTTCAGTTATTCTTTTTCGGTTATGCGCCAAAAGTCATTTGCTCCCAATTGGTTTGGGCTGATCCGCTACATGCGCGACCCTGGCGCGGATTGGAAACCCAAGCTAGCTCTCGGACTGGCGGTCCTGTATTTGATTTGGCCGATTGATCTGATCCCAGATATCGCGCCCATCATCGGCTGGCTGGATGACATCGGCCTTACTACCTTAGCTGTCGCTTATTTGCTTCACGCTTCCAGTCTCTATTCAAAACAAATCAACCCCGGTCATTCCCGTGAAGACGGGAATCCAGAAAAAAATAATCCGGATGGATCCCCGCATTCGCGAGGATGACAAACTAAAAAATAAATATGTATTATCTGCTTTCTACAGTCATACTGGGTTTAGTTGAGGGCATCACCGAATTCCTGCCGATTTCTTCGACCGGCCATCTGATATTGGTCAATCGTTGGTTTTCTTTTGGCGAGCCTTTCACGTCTCTTTTTGATATCGTCATTCAGTCCGGAGCCATCTTGGCGGTTATTGTTTTATTCTGGAAAGACATTTGGCCGACGAGCTGGAAATTCAGCGAACTGAAAAATAAATGGGGAGCCATCTTGGCGGCTTTTATTCCAACGGCGATCATCGGGTTGGCTTTGGGTAAAGTCGCGGAAAAATATTTATTTAATCCAACCGTAGTCGCGGCCGCCTTAATTTTTTACGGAGTAGTTTTTTTAATTTTGGAAAGAGGAAAGTCTCGAGGCCAAAAGGAAGTTGTGAGTTACCGCGATGCTTTGGTCATTGGTTTGGTTCAGGCATTGGCTTTGGTACCAGGGACGTCCCGCTCGGGCGCGACGATTATCGGTCTCTTGCTTTTGGGCTATGCCCGACCGGTCGCGGCGCGTTTTTCTTTCTTGTTGGCCATCCCAACCCTCCTGGCGGCCGGAGGTTACTCTTTACTTAAGTATCGCGCCCCGATTTCAACCTCAGAGATTGGTTTTTTGATCATTGGTTTTTTGATTTCCTTCATCTCGGCTTACTTGGCCAGCCGTTGGTTTATGGCTTATATTAGCCGAAAAAATTTCATACATTTTGCCTGGTATCGCATAATTTTAGGCTTAGTTGTCATGATTTCTGTTTTTTGGGGTTGACAATTTCGAAAAACTGATACAACATGAAAAATCCCTGAAATGGGTTCGGGGAATACTAGGAGGTGTGTCATGAGACGTTATCTCGTTGGTCTGATCACGCTTGTTGTGATCTGCCTGTTCGCGGGTCGTTCGACTGCTCAGTCTAATGTGCACTCGCAGGAAGAGCGAGGCGTCTTTGCTCAGATGGACCCCGCGCTCGAGGGCTACTGGGAGGGACACGCCGGCGCCAATGACGGGATGAAGTATGATCCTGTGGCCATCGCCTGCATGCTTTCCAAGTGTAGCCGCGTCCGCAACGAGAATTCCGCCGACCCGAATCAACTTCGGGATGCCCGGAATTTTCGAACCTGCTACGCCGCGCATCTGGCGCGCGTCCAGTCAGGCTACGTGCGGTTGTCCAACCCGCCTCTGATCTCTGACTTGGGTTGCAACCGGATCGCGGCCCAGGCCAAGTCGACGGACGACCGCGTTTACGCGGCCGTTAACGGAAGACCGCGCAACCAGCCGCCGACCACGACGCGAGCCAAGAAGCATCGCCGGGCAAACGTTTCCATCGAAGAGCGAGCCTACCTGCTTGCGCAAGTGAGCAAGCCCATGGTGGATGACAATCCGTACAAGGATGACGCGCCTAAGGTGATGCCCAAGCCGATCACGCAACCCAAGCTTGCTACCAAGCCGACGGTCGCGCCACGTCGTTACGCGAATGACAGTGGCAAACCGACTGCGCCCAAGGTAAGCACGACGTCATCGACGACCAAGCGCTACGGTGGCCTCGGTGAAAATCTGGTCCTCGTGAATGAAAGCGCCACGGAAGCCGAGATTTACGTCAAGCCCGGTGGGCAGTTCTACACTGTCCGCTCGTCGTACCTCGCCGAGAAGTACGAAGTGGATTGGAAAGCGGTCTACACCTACGCCGGCAACCAGTACGCAGACTTCATTGGCTCGTGCTGGCACGGTAACAAGGTGGCGCTCGACGCGGACAGGATGCGAGCCAAGTCGTACGACAGGGACAAGCTCATGGGACCGGTTGACCCCGACTTCATGAATGCCTGCGACGGCGATTTCAACTTCGCGCTCCAGGCAGGCCGCAAGATCGTGTTGCCCGCCAAGAAGAGTACGATCGCTCAAGCCGCTCCTTCCAATGAGCCGGATCAACCCCCGGCCGAGCAGCCCAAGCAGACACAGGCCAACGAAAATCCTTTGCCTGCGGAGAGCGCAACGCCTCCTCCCGCGATGGACTTGGACGCTTACGCCACACAGTCCTCGACTGTTGCGGAAGATTTGCCGGAGGTTTCCATCAAGGTGAGTCGCATCGGGACACCGCCCGAGACGCCCATGGAAAGCGTCGCTGCTCCTTCTGCCAGCGAGCAACCGCCTCCGTCCGACAGTGCTACGATCAGCGCTGTCAACGGAAAGAAGTGGGCCACGCCCATGGACTGGCAAGAGTTCCAGCGTTGGTTCAAGGGTTGGCCAAGCGATTTCTTGTTGGCAGCACTTGGTTCGCTATTGGTCGGCGGCGTCATCCTCTACGAGCATCGCAGATGGAGAAGACGCAAGCAGGCCAGCCAGGCTCCACCCCCGACTGGATGGGGTGCCGGACCGGACGAGCCTACAGAGGTCACCGGCCAAAAGAAATAATCATCCGCTTCGGCGGATGACAAAGAACGAGGACGGTTGCTGGACCGTCGTAAATCTAAACCAGTACGCTCCTACTTCCACAGTGACATCTCCTACTTCCACAGTGACATCTTTTTCTCGCCGCCTTTTGCCAAAGCTTCAGGCGGCTTCTTTTTTTGTCATACATCCAATCGGCCTCGCGTTAAGTAAAGTACTGCGCTATGCTAAGAGCGTGACTAATCGATTTTAATGAATTATCCATATGCCTTTTACAGACGTACTCCTGAAAGCCATATCCTCCTTTGCCGCCATGTCCATCATGGCTCCTCTGGGTTTGATACCTCTGCCCACGGTTAAAGTGGATACCTCAACTCCTCAAATAACAGTCGGAGCGGGAGTGGCGAAATTTAAAACCTGTTCAGCTTTAAAAAATCAGATAGCCAAAGCCCAAACCAGCCGGGGCATGTATATGATGGAAGATTCAGCCATGCCCACGGCCGGCATGGCTCAAAAGTCTGCCGTTCCAACCAGCGCGGGTACGGATAATGCGGCCAGTGCCGCGGATTATTCCGGGACCAATGTGCAGGTCCAGGGCGTGGACGAAGCCGATTTAGTGAAACAGGATGGAAGTTATGTGTATCATCTGACAAAAAATAGACTGGAAATATCCAGGGTGAAACCGGTCAATAAAATCACTTTAGTATCAGATACGGAGATGGATAAGGATGTTCAAGTCACTGATATGTATTTGCAAGGGGATCGTTTGATGCTGATCGGCAATAAATGGGAAGCTCAAATTTATCCCATGCCGCTTTCGTCCGTCGTCAGTCGACAGTCGTCTGTCGTCAGTCCGTGGCGCGGCAACTCGATTACTCTGGCCCAGGTTTGGAATATCTCAGATCGTACCAAACCTAAAAAAATCAGGACGGTTGAGTTTGATGGGTCACTTTCCAGCTCACGTATGATCAATGGAGTCGTCTATTTTGTCATGAACTCCTGGTCACCGTGGGATGCCCTATCTTTGATTCCGAATGCAAACAATTTGGTGCCCGCTTACAAGGACAGTAAATCCGGCAATACGTTTAAACCCATGGCTCGTTGCGGCGATGTAGCCTACTTCGATCCTCAGCCCTCGCGTGAATATCTGGCCGTGGCGTCCCTCCCCATCTCTGGCAACGGAGAAATCAAACGGAACGTGATATTGGGATCAAGCCAGACGGTTTATGCTTCGACCGAAAATCTTTACGCCGCGCGTCAGGATTATAATTATCAGCCAATCCGCGACAGTTCAGATCCAAGCACGCAGGCCAGCGAAAGAACGGTGATTTATAAATTCGCGCTTAAGAACGGATCCATCCAATATCAGACTAACGGCCTTGTGCCGGGCCGTTTACTCAACCAATTTTCTTTGGATGAATTCAAGGGCAATTTGCGCGTGGCTACCACCATTGGTTGGGCTTGGGACCACGAAAATCCATCGACCAATAATCTGTTTGTCCTGGGTTCTGATATGAAGACGCGGGGCAAGATTGACGGCATCGCGCCGGGTGAAACGATTTATTCGACGCGTTTTGCCGGTAACCGCGGCTATATTGTGACTTTCAAAAAAGTTGATCCTTTCTTCGTGCTTGATCTATCCAACCCGGACGCCCCGACCATTCTCGGTAAGCTGAAGATTCCAGGATTTTCCGATTATCTCCATCCCATGGATGATAACCATGTGATCGGCGTAGGCAAGAATGCCGTTGACGCGCCTGAGCAGTCGTTCGCCTGGTATCAGGGCATGAAGTTGGCTGTCTTTGACGTGACGGACGTCAATCATCCCAAAGAAATGTGGAAGACAGAGATCGGCGACCGTGGAACAGACTCGCCGGCTTTAAGCGATCACAAAGCTTTCTTGTATTCACCAACTAAACAACTTTTGGCTTTGCCGATTAGACTCGCTGAGTTGTCTCCTGACGTCAAGAATAATCCGGAGAGTCAGGGGAGCGAGTATGGTGATTACACTTTTCAAGGCGCTTACGTCTATCGCCTGACGTTAGACAAAGGTTTTGAGCTTTTAGGTCGCATCACGCATCATGAAAACGACGACGTTTTCATCAAGTCAGGTTATTACTACGGCAGTTATGACGATGATGTCCAGCGCATCCTTTACTCTGATGATTCGTTGATTACTTTATCCAATGACCGTCTTCAACTTCATCACTTAAATGATCTTGGTAAACAAGGTGAGGTAAAATATCCAATAATCGAAACAGAAAATCCAGTGCCATATTATAGTGGAGGAGTTAAATAAATTCATGCCAGGCGCAAAACGGACAATCATTGCACACGTAGTCAGCATGATTAGCAGTTGGCGGGGCATTATTTGCTCGGTTATTTTGGTTCACTTGATTCACCCCATACCTTTGGACAAGGAATATCAACTAATTCTTTGGGTTCTTATCCCAACTCTGGCGTCAGAAGGTTTAAAGTTGATCATCCGTCGCCCCAGGCCGGTTATGCGGGGCGAAACGGTTAAAGTCAAAACCTACGGTTACAGTTTTCCCAGCTCGCATACCGTGGCGGCAGTCATGATTGTTTCTTGGGTTTTACTGGTCCCGCAATTACGTTGGTGGTCTTGGCTGTTTTTGCTTTGGCCCATCATCGTAGGTTGGTCCCGAGTCTGGTTGCGGGCTCATGATTCGATAGATGTCTGGGGCGGGTTGACCTTTGGGGTTGCTTGCTCACTACTTTTTAGATTTTTAATCATGTGAAACAAATAGCAAGTTACAAATAACAAGAGTGCTCTTGTTATTTGCTATTTGATATTTGTTGCCGTATGTTAGTTGTATGTTATCCGCCAAGCCACGGGCCATTCTGATAGATGTTATCCCTCCGAAGATGGAGGATAAAGTCGCTCTACGACGTATTTATGAATTGGAAAATTTAACTAAGACTTACGGTGGCATCGTGGTAGTTAAAATCGTTCAGAAATGCGCCCTACCGGATTACAAAACTTATGTGGGCTCCGGTAAATTGGACGAAGTAGTAGCTCTCGCCAAAGCGGAAAAAGTCGAACTGATCGTCATCAATAATATTTTAAAACCGCATCAGATTTATAATATTGAAAAGAAAGTCGAACGTGATCGCATCGCTGTTTGGGACCGTATCGACACGATCTTAAAGATTTTTCAAAAACACGCCACGACCATCGAAGCTAAGTTACAGATTAGGCTGGCAGGTATCCGACACATGGGCCCGCGCATCTTCCGCATGGGTCTTGAGCTCTCACAGCAAGCCGGTGGCATTGGTACCCGCGGTTTGGGGGAGACCAATATCGAAATCATGAAGCGGCATTTGGCCGAACAGGAAAGATCCATCAAGAATCAGCTCGAAAAAATATCCAACACGCGCCACACACACCGCGCACGGCGTGACAGGCTGGGATTGAAAACAGCTTCCATCGTTGGTTATACTAATGCCGGCAAATCGTCGCTTTTGAACGTCCTGACTCGCAAAGGCGCTTATGTGGCGGATGAGTTGTTTGCGACTCTGGATACAAGAGTTGCCAAACTTTGGTTACCGACTAACAACCCCCTCGATAAAGGGGGGCAGGGGGGATTTTCGGTTCTGCTGTCAGACACGATTGGTTTTATCCAGGATCTACCACCTCAGCTGATCGACGCTTTTCGTTCCACGCTCGAAGAAACGATCGACGCTGAGTTAATTTTGCATGTGATTGATGTCAGTGATCCTTTTGTGCACGAGAAGATAGAAGAAGTCGAAAAGATTCTCACGCAGCTCGGAGTGGGGGAGACGCCAAAGGTTTATGTTTTCAATAAAACAGACTTGAAGAATAAAATCCCCAAAACTGCTTTGAAGAAACAATATAAGGCCATGACACCGGTTTTCGTCTCATCCCTCAAAGCTGAGGGATTAGAAGAGTTGAAAAAGACAATTGCATCACGTATCTAAAAGTGCGAGTTGGCATCATTGACCTGGTTCAAGAATTCTGCTAGGGTCTTTTCAGGTTGTCACAAACTCGCACCCTAAAACATGGAGTTGGTCATGACGAAAACCAAAACGCGCCCCATCCTGTCTCACTTGAAGAGAGGCTCCGTGAAGCTTGGGCCAGAAGTGCTTGCATTCATAACCAAGCTAGTCGAGATGATAGACGACCAAGAGAGTGAAACCATAGTTGCGGCTCTCCATGGTATTCCCAATGCTAATCCCATGGCCCCAGAAGTTGCAGTCAAGCGGTTCGGCTTGCGAGATAAACGCAATTTGGATCAACGAACGCGCCTCTTCTATCGGCGACTCGGCAAGTTGCTGGTTGAGAGAATTGCACCCAAACCGCGTGAATGGTGGGAGGAACCGGTCATTCAGCTCCATGCCGCATGGCTTGGCACCGATAGTGAAAAGCAGACGGGTATCACGTTGGTTTATCCCGACGGCACGAAGGCTGAGCTGCCATCCGTGTCGGAGAAGATGCCCCACGGTCAAGTCCTGGCTATGGCCTCCGAGCATTTTCGTACGACTTGGGATCCCAAATTGCAGAAGAGACGCGAGTCGGCTCTTCCCCCAACCAAGCCAGAAGAGCCAGAGCCTGTTCTAGAGTTTGATCTGACTGATGTCAATGAGAATCTTTTTAGATCGGTGGATGAAATGGATCTGAGCGTACGCAGTGCCAACTGCTTGCAGAACGAAAACATCGAGCTCGTCGGTGAGCTGGTGCAACGCACTGAGCAATACATGCTGCTCAGAGTCAAGGGTTTCGGTCAAAAATCGCTCAAGGAAGTCAAAGAGGGTCTGAGTTCGATGGGACTATCCTTGAATTTGAAGATCGACGATTGGCCAAAACTACTCGAGCAGTGGAAGCTCCGCTCTAACTCTGCTGCCGGATGAGGCTATCTCAATCCGGTTTTTTATTTTATTGACGATTTAGCCCCATTTTGCTAACCTTCGTTCGAAACTTGGGTCTACGAAACTACGAATTTTGATACGAAACTACGAATTGGTTAACATAAGATTCGTATATTCGCGACAGATTCGTAATTTCGTAGACCATGCTAACTAACTAAATTTTATTATGAGTTCATACATGGTTTTCGCGCTGGTTTCAGCGCTCATCGCTTTGGCTTGGGGCGCTTATCTTGTCAGCTGGATTCTTAAGCAGAGTCCGGGTGAAGGCAAGATGGTGGAGATTTCTAAGGCCATTCAAGAAGGCGCCAAGGCTTATTTAGCGCGTCAATACAAGGTGATTGCCTATATTGGCGTCGTCGTCCTCGTGCTTCTTTGGTTGACGCTTGGTTGGAAAATGGCTCTGGGATTTTTAATCGGTGCCGTACTTTCTGGTTTGGCCGGCTACATTGGCATGAGCGTTTCGGTCCGCGCCAATGTGCGTACCACACAGGCTGCCAAGTCTGGTCTTAAGCAAGCTTTGGATGTCGCCGTTAAAGGTGGCACGGTCACAGGACTTTTCGTGGTGGGTTTGGCTTTAATCGGCGTCACGGGATTTTATTGGATCTTCGGCGACCTCAGGGCTTTGATTGGTTTGGGCTTTGGCGGCTCTCTGATTTCACTCTTTGCCCGTTTGGGCGGAGGCATCTTTACCAAAGCCGCTGACGTGGGAGCTGACTTGGTCGGTAAAGTCGAAGCTGGCATTCCGGAAGATGATCCGCGTAACCCGGCCGTCATCGCTGATAACGTCGGCGACAACGTGGGTGATTGTGCCGGTATGGCTGCCGACTTGTTCGAAACTTATGTCATAACGGCCGTGGCGGCCATGTTGCTGGGCTCATTGGCTTTTAAAGGTAACAATAATGTCATCCTCTATCCTTTGGTCATCGGTGGCATTTCCATTTTGACTTCCATCGTCGGCACGTTCTTCATCCGTTTGGGTGAAAAACAAAATATCATGGGCGCTTTGTACAAAGGTTTGATCGCGGCTGGAGTGCTGGCGGCTATCGCTTTCTGGTTCGTGGCCGCTAAGTTTTTCCCAGTCGGTTCGGCCATTAGCGCCTACGCCGTCTTCAAGTGTTCGTTGATTGGTTTGCTCGTGACGGCCGGCATGGTTTGGATTACCGAATACTACACCTCAACTAAATATAAGCCGGTTCAAAAAATTGCCGAGGCCTCGCAAACCGGTCATGGCACCAACGTGATTGCCGGTTTGGCCATGAGCATGAAGTCAACTGCTTTGCCGGTCATTTTAATTTGCGTCGCCATCCTTTGGGCTTACTCTTCGGCTGGTCTGTATGGCATCGCGATCGCGGCTATGGCCATGCTTTCCCTCGCTGGAATCATCGTCACGATTGATGCATACGGTCCGATCACGGATAACGCGGGAGGCATCGCTGAGATGGCCGGTTTGCCCGAAGAAGTGCGCAATGTGACTGATCCTCTGGATGCTGTCGGCAATACGACCAAGGCTGTGACCAAGGGTTATGCCATTGCTTCAGCTGGTTTGGCCGCTCTGGTGCTCTTCGCTTCATACACGCAGGAGTTCGCGGACGCCGGCAAGTCTCTGACTTTCGCGCTCAATGATCCTAAGGTGATCGTTGGTTTGTTTATTGGCGGTCTATTGCCTTATCTTTTTGGCGCCTTTGCTATGGAAGCCGTGGGCAAGACAGCCGGCGCTGTCGTGGAAGAAGTGCGTCGTCAATTTCGTGAAATTGCCGGCATTATGGAAGGGACGGGCAAGCCGGAATATGGCAAGGCCGTGGACATTGTGACGCGGGGCGCGCTTAAGAGCATGATTGTGCCGGCTTTGTTGCCTGTCCTGGCTCCGATCCTCGTGGGTTGGTTGCTTGGTCCGGTGGCTTTGGGTGGTTTGCTCGTCGGTTCAATCGTCACGGGTTTATTCGTCGCCATCTCCATGACATCCGGCGGCGGCGCTTGGGACAACGCCAAGAAATATATTGAAGCAGGTCACTTTGGCGGCAAAAAATCTTTTGCCCACCAAGCGGCCGTCACAGGTGACACGGTCGGCGATCCGTACAAGGACACAGCCGGTCCGGCTATCAACCCCATGATTAAAATTCTAAACATCGTGGCTTTGCTGATCGCATCCATGATGATGTAACCGCGGGATTGGTTGATTTGTAGAGACGTCCCTGGTAGGGCGTCTCTTTTTTATTCAGCCCAACCCTTGGCTCGTTCTAACGCCCTTTCGTATTGTTTTAAAAACGCTTGCCCGCGTTTGAGCCGTTGCGGTTTAAAGATTTTTTCGCATTGGATAAAGTGAGCCGCTTCTTGCCAGTTACTCCAGAGGCCGGCGCCCAGTCCTGCCATCATAGCCGCGCCGGCGGCCGTGGATTCGACGTGCGCCGAACGGCAGATGCGGGCGTTGGTTATATCAGCCTGGCTCTGCATCAAAGGATTGGAGCGCGTGAGTCCGCCGCTGACTTTCCAATATTTTGATCGCGTGCCGGTTTGTTCATCCAGCAACTCTGCCATGCGGGCGGCTTGGCAGGCAATCGCCTCGATGGCCGCGCGGCACAAGTGCGCTCTGGTTGTCCCACGGTTCAAACCGATGATTAGGCCGCGCGCCGCCGGATCCCAATCCGGCGCTGCCAAGCCGCTAAAAGCCGGCACGATGGTCACGCCTCCCGTCGTGGAGACTGATGCGGCCAAAGCATCCAGCTCTTTCATGTCTTTGACTAAGCCCATTTGATTTTTAAACCACTCCAGCATGGCCCCGCCCGTCAAAGCGCTGGTTTCATAAGCGTATTCCGTCGCTTTGCCGGACCGTTGCCAAGCCACGGTCGTCAGGATGCCGCTCCCGGCCGGGCGCGGGATGGTGCCAATTTGTTTTAAGGCGAAAATCCCGGTCCCGTACGTCACGGCCAGCATGTTGGGCCGCATAGGTCCGTGGCTAAAGAGGGAAGCTTGCTGATCGCCAAGTATGCCGGTAATCGGGATCTCACGCCCGAATAATTTTTTCTGGGTTAATCCAAATTGACCTTGGGATGGCACGATCTTGGCCAATTGTTCTGATTTAAGATTAAAGAGTTTTAATAACTCATCATCCCAATCAGTCGTCTTGAGATTCATGAGCATGGTGCGGCTGGCATTTGATGGTTCAGTGGCAAAAACTTGTCCGCCGGTTAAATGCCAAAGGATCCATGAATCAACTGTTCCAAAAACCACTCCTCCCTTGTCATCCTTGGACGTAGCGGAGCGGAGATCCGAGGATCCAGAAAAATGTTGATTATTCAGCCACTCGATCTTAGTCGCGCTGAAACTTGAGTCGATGACCAAGCCCGTGGTCGCTCGGATGCGTCTGGCCAACTCTCGCTTAGATTCCAACGCGTGGCAACGATCCGCGGTCCGTCTGTCCTGCCAGACGATAGCCCTGGTCACAGCCCGGCCGGTTGATTTATTCCAGGCAATCGTCGTTTCCCTTTGGTTGGCTAAACCGAGGCAGGCTAAATCTTTAAGATTAATTTTGTTCACGCGTAACAATTCTTTGGCGCAACGGAGAGTCTTTTGCCAAAGCTCATTCGGATCCTGCTCCACGTTGCCATATTCATCGGCATAGATGGCCAGAGGCAAAGAGACTTGTCCCTTTTTTATCAAATGCTGGTCAAAAAGGACGGCGCGCGTGGAAGTTGTCCCGATATCGAGGGCCAGGATCATTTTCATATGGCCGAATTATAGCATTAGACGATAGCTTTTAGACAGTAGACTGTAGCCAGACCGTCAAATCATATTCGTAATTCGTATATTCGCGTCAATTCGTAATTTCGTAGACCAGCTCTTGCTTTGTTGGGTGATGTTAGGCACAATATAAAAAATTCTAACCCCTTAAAATATGCGTCATCATGTCTTCTTTTTAGCCCCCGTGGTCATCACAGCCTCTTTGTTGGGCGCGGGATGCGGTCAGCCTAGCCAACCGGCGGCTGAAAATACCCAGAATATCCAGGTTCCAACTACTCAAGGGGTGGTCACGACAACTGAACCGGTAGTCACGCAGGCAACGACGACCCAGGGCACAATCACCAATGAGGAAGCTACGACTACTCAACCTAAGGTGTCACCGGAGTTTGCCACTAAGACTTGTGATAATGCGCTTGGATCGCTCATTAACATCAATGCTCCAACCGGTAAATGGCAGGCCTGCTATTTCAAGGACAGTTCTCTTTGCGAAATCGGATCTTTAGAGCGGGGCGAGTGTCGTTCCGGAGTTTGTAAGGAAACTTGTTTGCACAAAGGCGAGAAGAACGAAGGTTGGTATGATTATTGTTCCGGTCTGTTGGTCCGTCTGGCTAAGTGCGCCAACGTAAAGAAATAATGCATGGAATGGGTCATAGCTTTTTTCTCCAACCTGCAAAATGTTGAGGGTTTAATCAGGTGGGGCGGATATACAGCCCTGGCGGCGATCGTTTTCGCTGAGTCAGGGCTGTTTTTCGGATTCTTTTTGCCGGGCGATTCCTTGTTGGTCACGGCCGGGCTCTTGGCCGCGCGCGGTTATCTGAACATTTGGGAATTACTGGTGTTGTTGACGATTATGGCCATTGCCGGTGATTCAGTTGGATATTATTTTGGAAAAATTACCGGGCCCAAAATTTTCTCCAAAGAAAAATCCATTCTTTTTGCCAAAGATCATTTATTGCGTGCCCAGGCTTTCTATGAAAAGCACGGAGGCAAGACCATCATTATTGCGCGCTTCATGCCGATCATTCGTACCTTTGCGCCTATCGTGGCCGGCGTCGGTCAGATGAAATACAGCCGCTTTATATCCTTTAACGTGTGGGGAGGATTATTGTGGGTGGGTCTCATGCTCGGCATCGGATATTTTTTAGGCAAAACCATCCCGAATGTTGATCGCTATATTCATATTATTATTTTAGTTATTATTTTTCTTTCAATTTCACCGGGGCTGGTCGCCTGGCTGCGGTCGAGGAGACGGAAAACCGCATAATTGTCGCCCCTCCTTTTTCAAGATATACTCGTGTCATCACGGGGGCTAAACCTCGTTCTAATATGGCAGAACAAATCATCGATTTAGACCAAGAAAAAGCGCTATTTGAGCGGCTAAAAAGCGATCCGGAAGCCATTGGCATTATTTATGATCGCTACGCCAAACAGTTGTATTCTTACTTGCTTAAGCGCTGTGGCCACAAGGAAACGGCCGAGGATTTGGTAGCCCAGTGTTTTATGAAGCTGCTGGAATCGGCGCCCAACCTCGAGTGGCGGGGCGTCCCGGTCGGAGCTTGGATCTATCGCGTGGCATCCAACGCTTTAGCCGACCATTGGCGGAGCAGCGCGGTTCGTAAATCCACTTCCTTGGATGATGACGATGAAGGATGGGATCCGCCGGCGCCGGATGATACGGCTTGGCTCGCGGAAATGTCCATCGAAGGCGATCGATTAAAGTCAGCCATGAATCAATTGTCTAAGCGTGACAGGGAAGTGCTGACGCTTAAATTTTACGCGGGCCTGGCCACGGAAGAAATCGCCCTCGAACTTAGTATCTCAAATAACCATGCCGCCGTTTTGATTTATCGGGCGCTCGGACGCATGCGTAAAATATTAACTCAGACCATCCAATAGGTATGCCATCCAACGAAGAATTAGACGCCGCTCGCATTGATGCGGCCTTAAACGGTGACGAAACGCAAGCGCAACCCAAAGACGCGCCGTATATTCGTATGGCCAAAGCGCTCAAGTCCCACGCCTCTTGGCAAGAGGATGAGATGGAGCCGTCTGTCATGGAGGTTCAGAAAGATCATTTATTGCAGATGGCTAAGAATTTAAAAGAACATCGTATGCAAGAGAAAGATCAAAAAGTGCAGCCGGCTAACGTGCCATCGGATGGGAAGAATATTTTAAAACGACCTTGGTATTTTTGGGCCAGCGGAGTGGCCGTGGTGGCCGTGGCTGTTTTGTTGTTTTTTGTGACTCAGACCGGAACCATTCCTTTTAAGAATCTCGGCAAGTCTACGCAGATGGCCGGTCTCTCAAAACTTTCATTAATTATCCCGGCGGCTAATGCGGCCGATGCCTTTAGCCTGCAGGTGGAACGGCAAGGACAAGGCGGGGCAGAAGTTGATACTTCTTTCCGCATTGCCTCCAAAGTGCCGGTTGACTCCGATACTTTGAATCAAAGTTTGAAAGTCATAAAAGTTTCGGATCAGCAGGAAACCGAAGTTCCCTATAATCTGCAAAAAACCGGAACAGATCAGTTTACGGTCAAACCTCAAAAATCATTGGACGAAGGCAGTGTTTATCGCGTGGTTATTGCCACGGCTGTGAGCGACGATAAAGGGAGCTTGGTTCAGAGAGATTTTTCCTGGGCTGTCCAAACTAAGGATGTTTTTAGAGTTTTACGCTCCGTGCCCGGTCAGGCCGCCACCGGTGTGCCAGTCGATACGACCATCGAAGTCATGCTCTCGCAGACGGGATGGTCTGATCCGTCTCAATATTTTGAGATGCAACCGTCGGTCAAAGGCAAGTTAGAAACGCATGGTCGGACTTTGGTTTTTATGCCAGACAAACCGCTGGCTACCTCCACGCTTTATACGGTGACCTTTAAAAAAGGTTGGGGTTTAAGCAACGGGCCGGTTTTAGCGGATGATTATATTTTTAGATTCCAGACGGCTCAAAGTCAAAATCAGACAGGATTATCGGGTTTGTATCTGGGTTCTTATTTGGTTGAGTCGGCTCCGGGTACTGAGCCCGTCGTAACCATCGGCCTAAACGATGAAGCGACGCCGATTGATATCATCGGTTATAGCGTGGCTTACGAGGATGTGAAATCCGCCATTCAGGCCATCGAGAAATATCCCATTTGGGCGGATAACACCGATATCCGGGAAAAGACGATTTCCGCATTGGTCAAGAATCAAACCTTTGCCCTTTCAACCAAAGCCGAGAGCACAAGTTCCTGGTCCAAGGCCGTGCGTTTACCGAATAATTTGTCAGCCGGCGTTTACGTCGTAAAGTTTCAGCAAGGCGTTCAGCGACCGGTTTGGGTTATTCTTCAAGTCACCAAACTGGCGGCTTACATGATGGCTGACCGTGATCAGATTTTAGTTTGGACGGTTAATACTGAGACCCGCAAGCCATTATCGAGCGCGGTGAGCTTGGATGGACAGAGCGTGCGGACAGACGCCCAAGGTTTGGTTTATCTCAAAACTCCAAGTTCATGGCAGCAAACAGTTCCGTCGCAAGAAAGAATGCCGGCTGTCTTGGAAATGGGGGTGGATGATTTAAAATTGTTAACCGTCTTGAGGAGCCAATGGGGTTACACTTACTTTGGCAGTTCTGATAATGATCAAGTTGCTTTTAACAGCTGGTCTTACATTTTTACTGACCGTCCGCTTTACCGTGCCCAGGATAAAATTAATGTTTTTGGATTGCTCCAAGACAGAAGCACGGGCAAGGGCGTGGGCAAGGTGACCGTCCAGATTCAAAATTATGGATTCATGGATTTTGGCACTTACGAAAACAAAGTTTTTGCTCAAGGTGAATTCTCGTCCGATGACGCCGGTTTTTGGAATGGCCAGCTCGAATGGAAAGGCGCTTTGTCTCCTGGTTATTACAATGTAGTTTTGCTGAGAGATGGGAAACAGGTGGCCTCGCGTTCGGTTGAAATCAGGAACGTGGTTAAACCGGCTTATTACATCCAAGTGCTACCGGATAAAAAATCTATTTTTGCCGGTGACCAGGCGCGTGGGCAAATCATGGTTAAATTTTTCGATGGCACGCCGGTTACTAAGGCTAAAATTACCTTGAATGCTTCGGGTGGCTTTATGGACGGTAATCAGCCGTTGGAAGTAACGACGGATGACATGGGTTACGCGACGTATGCTTTTAAGACCGGGACGCCGTCCTGCAATTTGCAGGAACGATACGTTAGTTGCGGAGCCAGGGATTCTTTGAGCATTGAGGCGCGGCCGACGGTGGGCGAAGAAGGCGAAATTTACGCTTATGCCAGTTACAACGTGTGGCGCGGTCATATGTATCTAGGCTCAGAGTCTGAAAAAGAAAGCAACGGCAACGCCGTCATGCAATATCGCGTCCGTCAGATTGATTTAAGCAAAGAAAACGGGAGTGATCAGGATTCGGTGTTAAGCGATGGTCTAGCCAATATTTCAGTCAAAGCTAAAGTTATCGAGCAACACTGGGAAAAGACTCAGACGGGCAATGTATATGACCCGGTCGAAAAGAAAGTCGTGCCACAATATCGTTATGACGTGCGCGACGTTGAAGTCGGCAATTACGAGACTAAAACCGATGCCGGCGGTCGTGTGACTTTTACCCACGCCATGAAAGACGGTTTTTCTTACCGCGTCTTGGCTTGGATCGACGAAAGTGGAGTCCAGCAAGTTTATACTTCATATATTTCCAAAGGTTGGTATAGCCGAGCCGGCAGTGATGTCCCGTCGCTCGAGCCTTCAACGGCGGCTGACCAAAAAAATGCTTACAAGCTAGGAGAGAAAATCTCTTTGAGCTTTTTCCAAAACGGCCAAAAACTTTCCCCGGAAAATAAATCATTCCTGTTTGTCCATGCCGCGCGCGGTTTAGGGCAGATCTCATATTCTTCCGACCCGACTCATGAATTTGAATTTGTTGATCAGGATATCCCGAATGTCAGCGTCTATGGCATTGTCTTTGCCGAGAATGGTTTTGTGGTATCGCAATACAATGTTAACTTTGATACGCAGGACCGGCAGCTAAACGTCACGGTCGAACCTGATAAAACTAGTTATGCGCCAGGCGGGCAGGTGACCTTTAAGGTGAAGGTTGTAACTAAGGACAATCAACCTGTCTCAGATGCTCCCGTGGCCGTGACCATCTCTGACGAAGCTTTACTTTCAGTGGCTCAGTTGGATTCAATCGAGCTGCCCTTGGACAATATCTATCATTGGTTGTCTGATGGCATAATCGCGAGTGACATGTCGCACAGCCCGAGCCTGGAAGCAAACGGTTATGGCGGGGGAGGAGCTGAGATGGGCGGCGGCGAACGCGTCAACGAAGTGCGCCGCAATTTTAAGGATCAAGCCGGATTCATGACTCTGCGCACCGGTTCAGACGGTTTGGCCACCGGATCTTTTGCCATGCCGGACAATATCACGTCCTGGCGCTTTACGGCTGTGGCCGTGACAGCGGATCGGCGAGCCGGTTCGGCCAGGTTAAGCGTGCCATCCACCAAGCCACTATTCGTGGACGCGGTCATCCCTCAGAATATTTTGATTTCAGACAAACCGGTCTTGAAGTTACGCGCTTTTGGGACGGCTTTGCCCAAGTCCGGGCAGATTACTTACGTGGTTAATATTCCGACTTTAGGTATTAATAACCAGGAAGTGAAAGGTGAGGTTAATAAACCGGTTTATCTGGGTTTGGAACATCCGGTGGCCGGCGAGCACAAAGCGATTATCAGCATCTCGACGGATGGATCGACTAAAGATGCCATTGAACGCACGGTCAAGGTTGTGACTTCCAGGGCTACTCATGACGAACGCGTATCGGTTGAGCTGGCGCCGGGTACTGAATTACCTGATCCGGGTCAGTCGGCAGAAGTTGAATTAACTTTCGAATCAAAAGCGCGTTCTGCCGTCAGGGGAGAGATCGAAGCTTTGGCTAACCCCTGGTCAGCCCGTCTTGAGTCAGCCGTAGCCGGCCGAGTCGCCCGTGAGTTGCTGGTTGGTTATTATCAAGCCACCTTAACCTCGCCCGATGATATCCAAGTCACGCGTTATCAGAGGCCGGGCGGCGGTTTGGGTGTGTTGCCTTATTCCTCGGAAGATGTGGGTTTGAGTTCCAAAGTCGCGTCGGCCGATCCGGATGGCGTTGATCGCGCACTCTTGGGCAATTACTTTTGGACCATTACCGATGATCCTAAGGCCTCACGTGAAGAATCCATCCAGGCTTTGGCCGGTTTAGCCGCGCTGGGTCAGCCTGTTGTAGAACGCTTACACTCTTTGGTCGGCACGTCTGATCTTTCCTGGCGTGAGACTTTAGCCTTGGCTCGTGGTTTGGATGCGATCGGCGATCGCGAAGCCGCCAGGAGTCTGTTGGATGCCCTACTGACTAAAGCGGAAGAGCATGACGGAGTGATGCAGGTTATCGTCAATCAAAAATCAGAAGCAGAAAATATCGAAGCGACTTCCGAAGCGGCGGCCTTGGCGGCGGCCATGTCTCACTCTTCGGCCAGTAAGTTAATGGCCTTTGTGGAATCCAACTGGGACAAAGATACTCTGACTGATTTGGATCGCGCCATGTATTTGCAAAAAGTCGTTCCGACCTTAGTGCCGGCTGACGTGAAGATTGTTTATGCCATAGGTCAGGAGACCAAGACGGTTGATCTCAAAGACCAGCCTATCTACACGGTTCGCCTGACGGCCGAGGAAGTGAAGGCTTTCCGCGCGGTGAGCGTTAATGGCCCGGCCGCCGTCTCCTTCGTAAAACGGGCGACTGGCGAGACGCTTAAATCCAGCAATTTGTTAGGCGTGAGCCGTGTTTATGAGCAGGACAACAAACCGGTTAAGGATTTGCACGAAGGCGATTTAATAACCGTCAGTTTGACTTCGACATGGGACAACAAGGCCCAGGATGGTTGTTACGCTCTGCGTGATCGTTTGCCGGCCGGCTTTATGCCGGTGGTGAATATCAGTTTCGACCGTTACGCCAACCAGCGACTTTATTATCCGTACGACATGAGCGAGAATGAGGTGTCGTTCGTAGTCTGCAAGCAAGACAAACCGCAAAATGTAAAATATTTGGCCCGCGTTGTGTCATTAGGTACTTACACCGCCGGGGGAGCCTTGCTCCAATCCATGAATACTCCGTCGCTGGCTACTGTTTCGGCGCCCACGACGGTTGAGGTGAAATAACAACGTCCTAAAGCGTCCTGGACGTCCTGATCGTCCTAACGAACAAGTTGTCATTCCGACCGGAACGGAGTGCAGTGGAGGAATCCCTTTCTCGATTGTATGCTAAAAAAACTTTTGAGATATTGTGTGCTGGTATTGATCGGCAGGTTTTTAACCGGCTGCGGACAACCAGTTGGAGAATTAAACGTCATTCCGGTAAACCAAGCGACCTCGACTACGTCCGTTACGACGACAACCACGAGTTTGCCGATCAGCAAGCAATTTATTGACCCGCAGGTTTTTAATTTAACCAATCAACTCAAGCCTTTTGATTTTAAAGGCCAGCCTGTGGCAGGGGTCGTCAACCATCATATTTTATCGGGTGATCTTCTCGCGAGGTTCTTTAAGACGCTTAAAGCCGTCCGTCCGGATGTCGAAACATTCATTATCCTCTCACCTGACCATTTTAGCCGCGGCCAAGGCATCTCAACTAGCGGATTAACTTATGTCACGCCGGCCGGCGACGTGGTCGTGCGCAAGCGTTGGATTTTTGAACTTAAAAAAACAACCAGCGTTTGGGATGGCACGGACTCGCGAGTTTTTGAAGATGAACACGGAGTCGGAGCGTTAACGCCTTTTATCGCTCGCGAATTTCCCAATGCGAAAATACTGCCAATTTTTTTGCGGGCTGATCTTAAGCTTGATCAAGCAAAAATATTCGGGGAAGCTTTAGCCAAGCTGGCTGACGACAAGACCTTTGTCATCGTTTCATCAGATATGAGCCATTATCTCAAAGAGGCGGATGCACGCCGCCATGACGCTGAGACGATCAACTGGCTCCAAAAAAATAATTGGTCAAAATTAGAAACGGCTGACGATAAAAACACAGACAGCTCCGTCGGTCTTGCCGTTCTACATTCCTACCTACAAACTCTCCCTTCATCAAAGGGGGGAAGGGGGGATTTCCTCCTCCTCTCCCACAAACTCAGCTCTGATTACGGAGCTGACACAAAAAACACCACGAGTTACATCGTGGGGTTTTGGAAATAAAATAATTGTCATTCCGAGGGAAGTCGGAGCGACGAGGAATCTTCGAATAGAAACATCTAGCGAGGCGTGAGTAGATTGCCGCGTCGCGGACTCCTCGCAATGACAGGAAGTTCCAAGCCGATTCGCTCTACAACATCGCCGGGGTCTCCACCAGTCGTTCCAGCACGTCTACCAGTGAGGCTTGGACCAAATCGGCTTCTATGATTTTGGTGACAGCGTCTTGAGAATTTTTAGGTAACTCATCTTGGATGCGGTGGCATATTTCAGCCGGCATGACGAGGTTGACGTGTATGGTGTCTCCCTCCTTCAGTAAAGTTTCGACTTGATTAACAATCTGTTTGGTAAATTTTGCGCGGTCGGCGCCTTCGTCCATATCTGCCGAAGGATTCATAAATCTGCCACCTCCCGGGCTGACGGAACCTTGAGATGGCGGTCGCGAGGGCTCCGGGGCTTTGAGGGCCGCAACCTCATCCAGCGTATCTTCGAAAGCGCGATAAAATTTAGCGTGTTCAAAATCTCCAATCACGATTAAAGTCGGGTGCACAAAGTGTTGCAATTTTTCAGGGATAATCATACGACAGGCAGGGTTAGGTTTTCTAAGTATTTAACAAAAGGCGCTTCGTAAGATTTTGTTTGATGCATGCCTTTATAGATTGATTCAAGCAAAGGAGCTTTAATTCGCAATTTGCGGATCAGTTTTATTGCGCAATCCGCGGCAGGGATGCCTTCGACCGTTCTGATCCCAAGTTTTTTAGGGTCGTTGGTTCGCGCTCCGATCAACAGTTCGCCATAGCGTCTATTCCGTCCATGAGGAGAAAAACCTGTGACCAGCAGATCGCCCAAACCGGCCAAAGATGTGGCTGTGCGTCCGTGCGCGCCTCGTTTTTTCAGAATCTCCAGCATCTCTTTGGTGGCCAAAGTAACCAGCAGAGCTTTGGCATTGGTTGAGTATTTGAGACCGTCGCACATACCCATGGCAATGGCGTAGACGTTCTTAAGAGCGGACGTCATGCCAACACCCAGCAGATCTTCCGAAGGCGCAGCTTTGACGGTTTTACTATGGAAAATTTTAACCAAAGTTTCGCGTGCCTTTTTATCTTGTCCGGCGATGACAAAAGCTGTCGGGCTACCGGCCGCCATTTCTCCGGCAATGGCCGGTCCGCCCAGCATACAAACCCGCTTCCGGAATTCTTTAGGCAACTCGGCAATCTCAGTCATGATAATTGGGTCCAGAGTCACCGGGTCAAAGCCTTTGGAAATGGAACTGATAATGGCGTTCTTTTTTAAATATGGCCTGGCTTTTTTGATAACTTCGCTCACGGCAAAAGAAGGCACGGCCATAATGACTATCTCGGCGTCCTTCAGACAAGTTTTGATGTCCGGGGAGGCGAAGACTTTGCGGTCAAGTTTAATTTTATCTAAATATTTGCGATTGCAGTGTTTTTTATTGATATCCTTTTCTACCTTAGGTTCAATGCAGTACATCTTTACCCGATGCCCTTGACGAGAAAGGTGATGGGCCAGGGCCGTAGCCATGTTGCCCGCGCCTAATATGGCGATTGGCTGTTTTTTCATGCCAATAGTCTAACCGATTATCCACCTATTGTCATCCCGAGCGAAGTCCCGATCTAGCTCGCGGGGACGCAGTCGAGGGATCCCTTATTTAACTAAGTTACAAGCAAGGGATTTCTCCGCTTCACTTCATCTACATTTCGTTTCGGTCGAAATGACAAAAATAGCCGAATACATTTCGAGCCCGGCAAGTCTGGATGACCTGTCGGGCTCAAGTGGAGGGGTGTCGGGCGTCAGAACTGCTCTGCGCCCGAGTATTGATACGTGTTTTTGTTGCCAATGGTGAGGAGCTCGATAGGGATCTCATGCCCCTTATCGTCGATCGCGAAGAAGGTGCAATCTTCGTGGCCAAGGCTCATCTTGAATGAGCGTGAGTGACAGGTCACGAAGTGGAACTGGGCTTCGCCGATCAGCGGTCTGAACCCGACGTGGTATCCACGCTCAGCCGCTTCTTGGCTGACCTTGAAAATCACCACGTTTTTCCACCCGAACAGCAGCAACCAGTGGAAGTTCCACCACTTGGTCGGTGGAGCGGTTTTGTCGCCTTCGACCAGCTTGCCTTCGACCTTGTCTGAAAACTTTTCCCAAGCGAGCATACTTTATCTCCTCGAAGCAGAGTTATCTTACGGCCAAGACACCGATGACGGCGCCGACGGTGATCAGGGTTCCAAGCCCCGAAAGCACTCGGACCTTCATGGCGCGGCCCATAGCCATGCCAGAGCCCGTGATGTCATAGCCTCGCGGACTTGCGACGAACACTGCTACCAGAGAACCGAGCAGTTCTGAGAGAACGCTCAGCAAGTAGCCAGCAATGATCAAGCCGGTCAGCAGGACGCTTGCCAGGACAATCGCGCCCACGACGGAGTAGTGCGACAGGAAGCAGACTGTGCTTCCCATAGCGCCCCCGATGGCCACAACCAGAACCGCGGCGAACAGCACGCCGAGAGCCTCAATGACCCTTGAACTCATGGAACTTTCTCCTTGTAATGAGCGGCGTAGCCGCCGGGATAGACTGGGTACTACGAAGGCTTAATATAGCACAAAAAAGGGGTTTTGTCAACCCCCCAGCCCAACTCTTGCTATTTGCTAGATGTAATTTGTTATTTTTTAGACCAGACCGTAATTTGGCTTTGTTCAAAGGTTTTTTGCCATGATTGATGATCAATCAGCCGTTCAAATCGGCTTTGATTAGCCAAGGTTGTGGCTATAATGACGTTTATTTGATTCTCGTTTAAAAAGCGGTTAAAGCCATCAACCTGGTCCGTCTTAAGCCATTCGGAATATTGTTCAAATCTTGCCCAGTAATCCGGCGTTTCGTGCGCGTGCCCGATCCAAACATGTAGCCCGGTTTTAGCCGGCGTCCAAAGATTGATCCAAAGGTTATCCGTGATGACCATATGATTGTTCTGGTTTGATTCCAAAAAATTCCAGGCCGAGAACAGCGAATTACTTTCGTAAAAACTGTAGATGAAATCAGGTCTTAAAGTCGTCAACTGAATTTGAAAAAGATAAAGGTAAGGCGCGCAAATAAAAAAAATAAAAAATATCACGCCAAAGGCGGACCCCGCCGCTTTTATAATTAAATGAGGCGGGGATAGATAAAAAAGACGCTTGATGCCGGTCCGCCATTTGGACAAGATGGATTCACTAACCATTAACCAATAAGGCAAGGTCAAAATCACGCCGGCCATGAGCAGGCCTTGCGTGTATTTACGTTGCCAGGGGAAGGGCAGAGCGAGGCAAATCAAAGCGCTAATAATCCAGAACAAAGCCCAGGCTGGAAACTTAGTTTGAAATAATTCAGATGGAACTTTGCGCATCAGCAACCGTCCAGCCGCCCAGAGCAATGGAAGCAGAGCTAAGAGCCAAGTCCATCCCGAGCCAAGACGCAATTGGTTGGATATCAAGAAGTGATCTTTGAAAGCCGAATCCATGAGGGCTAAATAAACATAGTATCCCGCGGCCGGTATAAAAGATGCGCCCACAACCAGAAAATACGGAAGTGATTTTGTTTTGTCCTTCTTTCTATAAGCAACCACCAAACAAATGAGAGCTTGGCAGCCCAGGAGGGGAATGAAATAAGGATGCAACCAAGTAAAAAATAAAGAGACAAGAATCAGCGGCACGAGACGGTTTTTCTTTTTTAGACAAATCAGCTCGTAGATCCAACGTACCGAAAGGAGCTCCAGGGCCAAAGATAAAATCATGTGGGCTCCGCCAATCAAAACGGGCGCAACGCCGAATTCCGTGACCAAATCAGGCGGCGTAGGCCCAGCGGATTTGAATTCGGGTCCACCCAAATCACGCCAAGCCGAATAGATCCAACCCAGGCTTAGGCCGCTGAGCATGAACAAAGATGCTAGGCGCGCCCAGCGTTCACTGGTAACTAAACTTTTCGCGGTCGCGTAAACGGCTAAAGCCAAGGCGACCGTGCAAAACCAACGCAAAATTTCATGCGTCATAACCGGTGACAAACCGGCTCGGACGAGCAAGCCGCCCAATGACCAAAAAATATCGAATCTGGGTATCTGAGAAAAGTTGTTGTAAAGATTAGAAATTAAAAAATGCGTTTTGCCTTGTAGAAGATAATTTAAATACACCGGATAATCCGTCATGTTAAAAGCCAGATGGCCCAACCAGCGGAAGCCTTTGGGAGTCGAGCTAATAAAGGTGATTAGCGAAGCGAGTTGATAGCTAATCAATAAGCTGGATAAAACAAAACCAAACCACCATTTGTGCCACCAGATTTTTAGGTCAGCCTTTGTCATGATCAGTATTGTAGGACGAACGGCAAGGGCGGTCTATTTTCGTTGCCAGACAGTTGCCTTTGCGGTTCCGTAGACCGGCTCCCAAACGGCTTGATCCATCAGATTTTTTAACCTCGCCACTTGATCAGTATCCACGGCCATGACTCTGGTTACGGGAGTATTGTTTAGATAATCCCTAAAATCCGTGACGTCATGTGTTTTGGTCCATGCGAGGTAAGGCGTGATTCTGGATTTGAAATCAGGCGTCTCATGCTCATGGCCAATCCAAACTTTTTGAGTTGTGTAAGCCGGGGTCCAGCAATTTGACCAGAGGTCGGTTGCCAAAATTAGTCCCTCACGTTCGGATGTTTGCTGAATATATTTCCAAGCGTCAAAAACTTCCGTTGACCGATAAAAGCTTTTAGACCAATAACTGTCCGTCACCATAAAAACCTGCGTCTGGAAGAGATGGATGTAAGGAAAGGCGAGAAGGACGATCAAACAGACTTTGAGCGGCAGAATAATTTTTTTGGCGTTGATTTTATCGGCTAGCATCAACCAGAAGGGCAAAGTTAAAATTATTAAAGCCGGTAAAAGCCCTTGCATGTATTTGCGCGTCCAGGGAAAAGGCAGAAGCATGCAGACTATCGCTGATGCGATCCAAACCATGGCCCATGAATTTTGTATTTGGAATTTTGTATTTGGAATTTGGGTATTCGGATCAGGCCCTAAATTCCAAATTCTAAATACAAAATTCCACACAAGGGCTGGTATGAATGGCAGAAGCAGGATGACCCAAAGATACCAGGCATCCAGAGGCAGGAAATTTACTTGAATCTGATGTATGCGAAATCCCTGATCATTCACGAGGATCCAAAAATAATAAAGAGCGGATGGCAGCAGGCTTAGATTAATCAACAGAGTATTGATCAAAGGAGCTTTTAAACTACCTCCTTGTGAAAGGAGGGCAGGGAGGTTTCGTGATTTGAGACTTGAGAAGAATGCCGCCAGCGAAATTAAACCAAGAAGGGGAATAAAGTATGGATGAAAAGCTGATAAAACGAGAATAGCCAAGCAAGCGTAAAGTAGGCTCTTTTTGTTGGTTGAAAATATTGCTTCCCAAATCCAGCGGACGATTAGCAAAAGTAGTGCGAACGACAAAATCATGTGCGCGCCGCCCAGCAGAGTGGGAGCCACCGCGAGTTCACCGGCCAAATCCGCCGTGACCGGCGAGCGAGGAGTCCATTTATTCGTCACTCCCATCCAAAGATCATAGAGCCAGCCCGTGCTTAGGCCGCTGATAATCAAAAATGAAGCGAGCCGCGCGTGGCGTTCGGTTTGAGTGACAGCCTTGGCCGTCGCGTATACGGCTAGCCCCAAAAAAATCGTGCACACCCAACGTAAAATTTCATGCGCCCAGAGCGGGGAAAGCCCGGCCCGTACAAGCCACCCGCCAGTTGACCAAAACAGATCGAAACGCGGTATCTGGGGGAGATGGTTAAAGAGGTTGGTAATTAAAAAAGATTGTTTAGCCTGAGCCAGGTAATTCAAATAGACGGCCATGTCGCGCGTATTATATATTCCGGCTCCCAGCCAACCGTCTCCTGTCGGGGTACTGAAGATTGGGACGAGGAGAGTTAAGATTTCAAAGGTAATCAGGCACGCGCCCAAGAATAACCCAAACCACCAGGTGCGCAATAAAGTTTTCATTGTTTGATCAGCGGGACCACGATGCGGTAAGGCACAGATCCTTGGTCAGTCGTGCGCGTGGTCTCAGCCACTAAAGCCGGAGTCAGATACTCATAACCATAAGTTTCTGTTTTAGGCAGCCTGGCAAAAGCGAAAGAATAATTATCAACTTCTTTAAAACCGGGGAGTGGGCCTACTAAGCCGCCCTTTTCGATTAAATTTTTTAGGTCCTGATTGCTGATGGCCGCATAGTCCGATCTCTGCGGCTCGACGGGCAAAACCATCCAGCCGGAGATTACCCCGCCTGTCAGGCTATTAACCATGATCTGTCCGCCTAGTTCCGGTTGGCCGTATTTATCCAAAACATTCCAACCGTCGACCAGACTTTCAAAAGAAACCGGTAAAGCGCTCGGGTAAGCTGTGACGCAACCCGTGGTGGTGGAACTGGGCAGCCAAGGTGGAGTTTGGTCAAAAGCTTTGTCAGAAATGGCCAACGTGGATATTTGATTACGCAATACCGGTGGGACACAGCCTTGGTATTGGTCGAGTCTGTCCATCCAAGAACTCCAACTTGGGATGATTTGGATATTTTGTAATTTTTGTTCGTTGACGCCGTGCAGTTTTAAGAAAATATCGACCTGATCAATAAGTTGGTTTTTGCCGATCCAAGCATCAGATGTGCCTGATTTGGGTTTGGCCGTTGGATTGGTAAAGGTTAGTCGCCTGTCCCTGGAAAAAAATTGCCAGATAATACCTTCTTTATTGGTCCAAGTCAGAGTGTAGCCGAGGTTTTGCGTATCATTGCCCACTAAACCCGCGGGCAAACCGATAGCTTGAGCAAAATTTTGGAACTCTGTCAGATTGAGGTTACCTGATGGCAGGCGCAAGACAGTCACGGTTGATTGCAAACTGGGCAGATCGGTTTTTAAGTTGAGTGCTCCTTCGACCGCGCCAGTTGGCATTTCGATCTTGGGTAAAGCGCCAAAACCCAAATGTTGGGCCGGTGAGCCTTGGCCTTCGGGCGGACTAAAAGGCTCGGCTATTTTGGGAATGTTTAAAGCCTGGCTACAGCCGGCGCCTGACACGGCCAGTGACAAGAATATGATAAAAAGGATTTTACAGCGCATATGATTCACCAATTATATCGCGTTTAGCGTTTCTTGACACGTTTCGGGTTTAGTTTTATATTCCTAGCTGACCACTAGGTTATATGAATTCATTATTCCGCGTTTCGGCGCGCAACCATGCCGGCATGATTATGATGACTATGCTCGCCTCGGCCAAAGGTGAGTTTTTGAGTTTGCAAGAAATTGCCGATTGCATGCATCTTTCGCAGGGTTTCTTGGAAGAGATTGCCATGTCCCTCAAAAAAGCCGGCCTAATCAGCGGGCGCAAAGGCCCGGGTGGCGGATATCGTCTAGCCAAACCAGCCGCTAAGATTACAGCTGAACAAATCCTGGTAGCTCTCGAAGGCCCGGTTATGTTTGTGGATTGCGGCAGTGGCCATTGTCCGGTAGCCTCAGCCTGTTCTTCCAAATCGCTTTGGGGTTTTTTGCAAAAAGACGTGGTCGCTTCGCTTAAAAAAACTAATTTGGCACAAATCGTCATCAAATAATATGAAAAAACAAAAAATGATTTTTTTAGATCATGCCGCCGCCACGCCGCTCGATCCGCGCGTGCTTAAAGCCATGCTACCGTATTTTGATAAAACGTACGCCAACCCTTCGTCTTTGCATTCGCCGGGTCAATCTGCCAACAAGGCGGTCACGCAAAGCCGGAAATCAATCGCGACCGTTCTCAACGGCCACGCTGATGAGGTCATTTTTACTTCAGGCGGAACTGAATCGGATAATTTGGCCATCCGGGGAGTTTTGGAGGCTGTTGCGCCCAGGCTCGGATGGGATGGCTCAACCCCAATGCCGCACGTTGTGACCACGGCTATTGAACATCACGCTGTGCTCGAGCCTTTGACGTATCTCGAGAAGATTGGCGTGATTAAACTCACTATCATTAAACCAAAAAAGGATGGAGTTATTTCCGTCCAGGACGTCATGGAGGTCATTAACTCGAACACGGTTTTGGTTTCTGTTATGTACGCCAACAATGAAATTGGCACCATCCAACCGGTCGCCGAAATCGGTAAAGCTTTATTGAGATGGCGTAAGGAAAATAATACAGCTCTGCCATATTTTCATTCCGATGCCTGCCAAGCGGCCGGTTATCTTGATTTGAATGTAGAAAAACTTCACGTCGATCTTTTGGCTTTGAACGCGGGCAAGATCTACGGCCCCAAAGGCGTTGGCCTGCTGTTTGTGCGACGTGGCACCAAACTTTTACCCATGACGCGCGGCGGCGGGCAGGAAAGAGGTTTAAGGTCTGGCACGGAAAACACGCCGGGCATTGTGGGCATGGCCAAAGCGCTTGAGCTGGTTCAAAAAAATCGCGAGAAGGAATCTAAAAGGCTTTCTCTTTTGCGCAACAGGCTTATCGACGGGCTTTTGCGTCTTCCCAAGTCGCGCTTAAATGGCGATGCTGACCAGCGCTTGCCAAATAACATCAACATTTCATTCTTGGATATCGAAGGCGAAGCAGCCATGCTGTATCTCGATGCTAAAAGCATTGCCTGCTCGACCGGCTCAGCCTGCGCCTCAAGCTCGCTCGACCCATCACATGTCATCTTGGCCTTGGGTATGTCGTACGAAGCCGCTCATGGATCACTTAGATTTACGCTCGGTAAGTCAACGACCAAATCAGACGTGGATTATGTTATCAGCGTCATGCCCGGCATCGTCGAGATGCTGCGCAAGATTTCGCCTGTGACTTTAGATATGACTCACTTTTAACTAATTACGAATGCCAAATGACGAATGCCAAATTCTTGAGTCGCTTCGCGATTTTAATAAAAATAAATGCTGCAAGCCACCTTTATTTGGCATTTGGCACTAGTAATTTGGCATTAAATTTTTTATGACCAAACAATCTTCCAAAAAAACTCCAGACGTGAAATCGCAAAAAGGCGAAGGGGGTTTTTATTCCGACACTGTCAAAGAACATTTTTTTCATCCCCATAACTTTATGGAAGATGAGGCTGGCTACAAGGCAGACGGCCAAGGCATGGTCGGTTCTCCGGCTTGTGGCGACGTGATGCGGGTTTGGATCAAAGTCAACCCCAATACCAAAAAGATCACTGACTGCCGTTGGAAAACTTTTGGTTGTGCTTCAGCTATTGCGGCCACGAGCATGATGTCCGACATGGTAATTGAAAAAGGCGGGTTGACTTTGGAGCAAGCTAGGCAAATCCGTCCGCAAGACATCATGGAACGCCTCGGCGGCTTGCCGGCGCGTAAAATCCACTGCTCTGTTTTGGGTGACAAGGCTTTGCGCGCGGCTATTAATGATTATTATCGTAAAACAGGCCAGGTCGACAAGATCGAAATCGAACAGGGGAGAATCATTGATAAAGTTTTAAAGATTACGGACCACGATATCGAAGAGGCTGTGCTCGAAGGCGCGGATACTTTGGAAAAAGTCCAAGCCAAAACCAAAGTCGGCACCGGAGACCCGGCCTGCATCCCGGAGGTTGAGCAGTTGATCAGATTTTATAAAGAGAAGTATTGCGAAAACTGAAAACCCCCTTTGTTTCCCCCTTTGACAAGGGGGTTTTCAGTTACTCCAGTAACTACCCCCTTGATAAAGGGGGAAGGGGGTTTTGTAAAACAAAAATCACTCTGACCAGACAACTTTCTTGTAACTCGTAACTTGTAACGTGAAACTCCTGATCGAAGTTGCGAGTTACAGGTCTCGAGTTTTGAGTTATCTGCTCGGAGTGATTCCCATCTATTGAAACCCGATGGGAAGGGTGAGAAAGGTACGGAGACTAAGACTCGAGAGGTGTGCTGGAGCCATCCAGATCGGTTTTGGTTTCCGATTCGGCCAGCGCCGCGTTGTCGGTCGTCTGCTTCTTGAAGGTTGCATCAAGAATTGACTTGGCGCTTGCTTCGGTGATGCTACATTCACGATGTAGGACACTCACGCGCTGCCTGGCGACAGACGCTTCATCCAGGCAGCGCGCCTTCATGAGAGCTTCAATTCGGGTGAGCCGCTCCTCTGCATCAGTGCCCTTGCTTTTGTCGTCGGCGAGAGGCCGATCGAAGAGCACGCCGGGCCAGTCCTCATTGCCAGTTCTCAGGTACCAGTCGTGAGTCTCGATAGCCCCCGCCCGACGTTCTTTGATAGTCTCCTCATCAAGGTTGTGCGCGCGCAGGAACTTGTCGACCAGTTGGCGTTGACGTTCCGTAACACCCGCGTCAGTGTCTTGGCCGTCGCCTTCGGCTTCCCACTGGGAGAGAAGTTCTATGGCGGCTTGATTTTTGTCGGCTATGAGCTGATCTAGTCGTTCTTCTGACTCCTCGTCATACAAATCATCGAGGGTCAAGTCTGATCTTATGGCCATGTTGACCTCCTTTTGTGTGAGAGAACGAAACCAGTTTCTGCCCCCGAAGCAGACAATATTTTCATGGAACACGTAACATATAACACATAGCATCCGATTGTTCCATGTTCCATGCTATATGTTATATGTTTTCAAGTTATCAGCTTTGGGGGTAGCGCTCGCAGACAGGACGTCGGCGAGCGAGGTGGAAGGTGCGGACCTAGTTGAGGTCGAGGAGATTAATATCCTCGTCCTCTTCGGCCCAGCAGATGGCGAGGAGGGGTGCGGCGAGACGATCTGCCTGCTCGAATTCATCTTGCAAGGACTCGAACTCTGCACGCAACTCTTCTTCACTCATATCTTGGATACGCTTCATGGTCTTGCTCCAGGTTGCATCTGCAGACCCTCTGCAGGATGCTAGTCACCGGGTGTTGCTGACCTGGATTGCCATTGAGCTCAGTGCTTGGTGGTTGGCTGGTGCTTGGCCACGATGATGCTCGGCGGAGCCTCGATGTTGATCTGTCCGTCGAACACCATCTCAGATGCGCCTTTGGACGTAAGCAACACGCGATGCGTTCCCACGTCATCCGGCCCGCCTTGCACGAGTTGATCCTCGGTCTCGATGAGCCACTGATCCGGAAGGCGGACTGCCATGACGCCTTCCGATCCGATGACAACCGGCACCTCGAACTTGAGGTCTGCAGCGGCGATGCTCTTGGTCGCCGACGCCTTGAGGGCGACTCGACCAAACCCGATCGCACCGATCACTGCCAGCGTACAGATTGCCAAAGCTGTCATGAACAGAAACCCGAGAACGATCTTTTTCATCGTTTCCTCCGTGGAATGTGGAATCGTGATTGATTCCCCTCGAAACTGACGATAGATGTCTTCAGCTTTGAGGAAAACCCATCTAGTTTTTAAACACGCAATTCGCAAAATGAACGTCATAATTTAGCATAAATTAGCCATTTTGTCAAGCCTAACACTGGAAACTTAAAACTAGAAACTGGAAAGAGTGCTTAAGTAAGCTAAATAACTCTTTCCAGTTTCTAGTTTCTAGTTTAAACTGGCGTCGTATGGAAAAGAAAATCGTCAAAGTCGTAGTTGATCGCGAGCTTTGCATCGGCGCCGCGCCGTGCGTGGTTGTCGCGCCTAAAGTTTTTCAACTTGATAATGAAAATAAAGCTGTCGTAATCGACCAACACGGAGCTGATGATGACACGATCCTTTTAGCCGCTCAATCCTGCCCGGTGCAGGCCATTAGTTTGTTTGACGAAGAAGGGCAACAGATATACCCATAATGGGTAATTCAAAATGCAAAGAGCAAAGAGCAAAATTCAGGTGGCCTACGGCATAAATAATATATAATCTCGAAAGGATACCGACATTTTGCTTTTTGAATTTTGAACCTTGAATTGTATAAAAAGTCCGCGACTTGGGGGTCGCGGAGCAAGGGGGAGCGGCTGACGAGCGTCAGCCGTTATTTGTCTTTGCGGTGTGAGTCAGGGGTCCAGACATCATCATCGCTGTAGGAGTCACGCCATTTAGCATTGTCGCTGACATCAATGTCCAATTCTTCTCCGTCGTGACTGGCGTCGGTTCCAGCTTCAGACTCGGCGGCGAGCCGTTTCTGCAGACTCCTCACGTCATGGACCTTGGTGACTTGGACAATCTTCGACCCGGCAGCGGCTGGTGTGAAAACGGGCGCTGGAAGATTGGCTGTATCGGCAGGAGCTGTCATGACAATGGGAAGGCGATCATGGGGCGGTACGACGACGGCCGGGGCTTCCGGGTCGCTCAGCTTGGGCTCGAAGGGAATGGTCTGTCGACTGGTTTCGGACGCATCTTCGTCGTTTTGGAAACCATGCGCCGGACCCATATCGATCAGCTCGGTTGCGCCGGCTGGCCAGAGCTCGTCGTCTCTCACAACTTCACAGTCGTCGTTCGTCTCAGAGCTGAATGGTTCGTCGGTCTGAGGAGCTGGCTTGGTTGGTTTTGGAGCGGGTTTGGGCGGCGGAGGAGAGTGCCTGGGTTTGAAAGGCACTGGTGCCCTGGACGAGGGACGAGGGACGACCAAAGGCTTGAACATCTCGCCGATAAGATCGAAGGCCGCGTCCACGTCCGCATTTGTGACCGCCTGTCCGGCGCGTACTTCTGGGGAATCCGGGAATTTTCGCGCGATCCACTTGGCCTGGTCAGACAACTGCGCGCGCATCCTCTCGGTTTCGCTGATAGCCCTTCCCATGGAAGCTTGGCCCTTTGCCATACTCGTCTTGAGCGATGCGACTTCGCCCCGCAGGACTTTTACATCCCCGCGAAAGACTCTCTCGCGGGCTAGAGCAGAGTCTCGTTCGTTCGTCATCAGTTTCAGCTCGCGTTGCAGACGAGCTTGTTCAGCCTCGGCGATGATTACTTTCTCCAGGGTCTCATCGCGCTCCGTCTCTGCTTGTTCGGCCCGCAGAAACTCGTGCTGGATCATGGCCTCGGCCGCGGCAACCTGCTTGCTCTGGACATGGGCCAATATGCCAATGACTTTCAGGAGCTCGTCCCTTTTCTTAGGCAAGCCGTTGTCCGTGAGCTTGAGGATGAGTGTCTCCTCCAAGCATACGAACTGCAGACGCATGTTGAATTGCACCGCGGCGGCTATCGCACTGCGTGGATGGAAATATCCTTTGACCTCGATCTTGCCCAGCCTGATCGGTTCGACACCGTTACGCTTCGGAAATTCCACGAATCTCTGGACGCTCCCGCTTTTGACCAGGTAAAGACAATCGTCCTCAGGCCTGATTTCGATCGGCTCTCCCTTCTTATAGTGAGACATCTCAAACGGGATGTCCGCCATATCTCCAGACGATGCTTGTTGGGGCGGTTTCGGGGTGGGGGTTTTCTTTTCCATCACTCCGCTCCTTTCGAAGAGCGTTTGTGTTTTGGTTTCCAATCAGCCAATACAACCGAATGGTTGATTATACAAAGAAATGACACTCTGTCAAGACACGGCCAGCCTCCGGATGTTCCTACGCAGGTGCTGTCCGGTTCTTTCGTAATACAGCTCTTCTGGCCTAAGGTTAGCCGGTAATTCATCCAATTTATAGCCCAGAGAAGATAGATTGAGATCGGTTAAAGTTGAGATAATTTGATCGCCGTGTTTGAAAGAGGGGAAGACGGCCACAACCGAAGCTTTGTCTTTGAGGAGCGGACGCAGGGTTTTGAGCGCTTCGGCCCAAAGTTGGGAAATTTGCGCTGCGTTTTTTCTCAACTCCAAAACGGATTCGCGTCCTTTGAGCATGGGACCAAGCCAGCCTTCGGTGACTATGGCGTCAATGGATTTGGCTGGCAGATGCTTGGCGATCAATTTAACGTCAGCTATAAAAGTTTGAAAACGCGCCTTATCGTCCGGTCGTGTAATATTTTTTCTATCCAGCCAATCGAGATTATCTTGCGTATCTTTGATTTGTTTCGCGTCAATGTCGCTGCCGATAATCCGTGTGGCTGACGTGGCTAAAGCCGCTTCCATGAGGACCGTGCCAGAACCGCAAAACGGATCAAGCAGTGTCCCGCCTTTTGGAACGTGCGCCAGGTTAACCATGATGCGCGCTAGTTTGGGCGGCAACATGCCATTCACATCGTCGCGGCAAGGGCGGCCGTAATCGCGTAAGCTCCACGCGTCAGCGTCTTGCACTTGCGTGGTGCGTCCCAAAAAAACTTTGCCTTTTTCAATTATCAAACAAAAGTCGGCGTTAGGTTTTTCCGTCAAATGGCATTTAGCCACGGCGGCGGGGGAGAGAGATTCTCCGCCCTTACCGCTGACCCAACGCACTTTCCATCCAAGATCCTTGAGCGCTTTTTTGATATGGATCGGATATCTTTCAAAAACTTTTTTTTGATTGTTGTCCGCGCCGTAAGTTGTCCAGCCGAACTCTAGGGAACGTCCTGATCGTCCTATAACGTCCTGATCGTCCTGACTGTCCACCGACGACTGACCACTGGCCACTATTAATTTGGCAATGTCTTGGGGTTTGAGGCTCAGCCCATCCGACTCCAATATAATGTCTCCCAGTTTGACCGTTCCGCCGAGCTCGGCCATGAGCACGTCATCCTGCCAATCCGGCAGATCAATCACGCCGGCTTTAAGGGTCTCAACCAAGGGGCGGGCTTGGGGTTTGAGAGTCAAAAATTCCGCCAAGGAAAGCCTTGGATGATTGCCGAAGATAAGGTAATGCGAGCCCATAGAAGTGATATAATTAACGTCCGTAATGATAGCAGGTTGATCGGGATCTGTCAGTTGACATGGGGCTATATTTATGGTGGGCTAATGCTGACCCGTATGATGGAATATGGGTAGCTCGTCGACAGACGAATAACCAAGATAACCAGGGTGGTTGTCTCAACCAAGGAGAACGTCCATGAACTCACGTTGCATGCTGTCCTTTTCGTGTCTCGGTGTGTGGCGGAGGGTGTCGTTGATCATGGCCCTCCTAACCTCTCTCGTCATCCTGCTCCTCGCCAGTCGCGCGCAGGCTGCCTTGCCCACCTCGGGCTCAAGCGCTCCGTCGCAGGAGTGCATCCGAGTCTACGACAAAGATTTGGAAGTTGATGGCCAGCACTCCGCGGTCATCACCATCTCCGCCGACGTGCCTAACTGTCAGTTGCGCAAAGCCTTCAGGATGTTTCCCATTCTGGGCGATGACAAAAATCAGTTGAGCGAGAATGATTGGTTGCGATCCGTCTACGCCGTCAATCAGGGCAAGCACCCGACTGTAAAACGCGGTTGCGTCCCTACCGGGAATCATCAGCCTCCAGCCGATGCCAACGAGGAAGAGCGCAAGATCTGCGCCGATGGCGTGGTCAACTACTACGGCTTGGAGTCCAAGGGCGGGAGGGCGTATATCCATATCCCGACGACGCGGATGTATACCTTCTTCGAGCAACAAGCTCTGGCGGCTTCCAAGGCCTGTTCGGTGCTCATGCGTATCACCAACCCCACGGATGATGTCCGTAAGGCTTTGGTGGATTGCGCCAAGAGCCAGGTCAAAGGCGAGAATCAGAAGCCTATCCTGCCGCCGTTGTCGACTGAGAATCAGGAATCCGTCGAAGATGTCCCAGTGCTCAAGGATCTCTTCGTGACAGCCCGGTTCCAGATGGCCGCCCTCAAGATTCAGGTCACGCATCTCAAGTATGACTTGCGAACTGCTTTGGCCGACCGTCGCTCACTTTTGAATGTCTCGATGCTCAGCACTGTTTGCTTGGGCCTTGTCCTGACATTCGGGGGCGTGGGCGGAGTCCGTCAGCATCGCGCCAAGAAGCGTTTGGCCAAACAGGTCAAGGAGCAATCCAAGGATCTCGCTAGCGTGCAGGCCGAAGCCGCAGTCGCTATGGAAGAGGTGCAAGCCAGCACGACCAGGGCTGAAGAAGCTAAGACGAAACTCGGGCAGTTGCAGCTGCAGTACGATTTGTTGCTTGGTTCGTCCGGCGATCTCGGACCGGTGGTCAGAGATCTGAATCAGCGGGTGACTGATCAGCAGGAAGAGCTGAACAGACAACTCAAGGTCGCTATGGATGCCGCTCTCCAGCATCATCAAGCGATGGCCGATATGCGACACAAGCACGAAGAAGCGATCGCCAACTTGCGTCAGACTATGGGCGCTCGTGATAAAGCTTTGGCCGATGAGCAGGCGAAAACCTCCCAGCTCGAAAACGAAGCGACGCAACTCCGCGCAGAGTTGCAGACCGCGCAGGATATGAAGTCGGCCGTGGCTTATGCCTCCGCGCCGACCGCGACTACCCCGCCTCCTCCCTCCACAGTGACATCTCCTCCTTCCACAGCGACATCTACCCCGGGCATTTCGTGCCCATCCGCGCAAGCGTCGTACAGAAAAAACACCTTGGATTTCCAACCCCCCACTGCCGAGCAGTTGGAGATTCATGTTCTGCGCACCGGGTTGCTCGGTATCATCGACAGCCGGTGCCCCAACGAATCCAAGATTCTCGGAAACGTTGAGGCCGAAGATTTGGTAACGCGGGCTAAGGAATTGGTGGGGAGAGGCCAACCCAGGCCAAGTCTCCCGCCGCGCGGCTACGAGATTGCCGCTCTCGATAAGCTGAATGGATTTGAACTTTCTTCATACGCGCTCGCCATTTTCAGGGAAACCGAAACACGGTGGCAGAAGGGCGAGAGGATCGAGTTCTGGATGCAGTCAGTCGATGACATCCAGGCTACGTGGAGATTCTTGAAAACCACGCGCGTTACACTCTCCCAAACCCTTGAGCTCGTGCTCGGAGACCAGCTGAAGGATTTTTTCCTTGACGATATCGTGCCGCTGGCTCAGATGCTGAACATCAGCCAAGCGCCGCCCGTCACGGAAGTGAGGAGCATTGTCCAGAAGACCATGGTTCCTCCAGACAAGATTCCAGACCCCAACGGCTCCCTACGGTGAGCCTGGGAATCTGGGATAGCCCCTAGGCTCCTGTCGCCTTCACAGGAGCTATTTTTTTTGCCACGGGACAGTTGACGTCTGGCTTAAATAATGGTGGGCTATGAGTGAGTCCATAGGGTATGTGGGCGCGTTATTCGAGAAAAAGGCAGCCATAGAGGTTGCCTCAGATCCAAGGAGAACGACCATGTCACCACGTTGCATGCTATCAGTCCTGCTTTCGCATGTTCGGCGCGGGAGGGTGATACCTTTGGTCGCCTTCCTCATCACTCTGCTGGTCTCGTTCAAGGCCCTGGCAGACGACAACCCCTACAAGAGTTCGGAAGCCTGCTTTACGACCGTGAAGACTGAGGTGGTCGAGGGAAAGACCTACAGTTTGGTAACCTTCGACAAGGATCTCTTGCACGACCATCCTAGGGCGTGCGACCTCAGGACCGCTTACAACCGATTCCCGATTCGGGACAGCGCTGGAAAACTCCTCAGTGTAAATGAATGGGAACGCAGCATATTCGCTGCCAACCAAGGGAGTCATCCGACTGTGTTGCGAGGCTGCGTACCTGACAAGCAGGCTCCTGCCTACGCAACCGATGAGGAGAAGGCATCCTGCCCGAGAGGCAAGTACCATTACTACCCGGTGCCTTCGAACGGCTGGAAAGTCTACATCAGGATGCCGCAAGAACAGCGCGTTACTTGGGCCGAGATTCAAGCCACGGCTGCCAAGGTCGCTTGCGCCGGGGCTCAGAGTCCCGAAGCCAAGAAGGCTTGCCAGGACGCCGGCTACGCGACCGTGTCCGATCAGGCTACTGCCGCCAATGACAAAGCCGCCAAGCTCGCCAAAGAATTCGAGTCCAAGCTCGCTGAGTTGCAGAAGAAGTTGGCAGACGCCGAGAAGACACTGGGCGAGACCAAGGAGCAACTGGCAAGGACTAAACGGGACAACTTCTGGCTCGCATTCTACGGCTCTCTGATCAGCGTCGCGTTCATCTTCGAGGTGATCAGGAACTGGCGTCTCAAGAAGAGGCTCGAGGTAGTCGAGAAGAATCTCAAGACTGCCCGGGAGAATCTTGAGAAGGCCCTGAAGAGTCAGGGGACCGTGCCGCCTAATGTCGCGAGAATGCAGACCCAGCTCGCAGAAGTGGACAAGAAAAATAAGGAGCTGGTCGCGGAGCACGAGGCGGCCAAGACCCAATGGCAGGCCGCGCTAGCCGAGGCTAATCGTCAGAAGGACGAAGCCGTGACGCAACGCGACAAGGCCAATGAAGACCCGCAAAAGGCGAACGGCGAAATCACCGGCCTCCGCGATGAGTTGCGTCGTAAGAACCAAGAAGTCCAATTCCACGAACGTCGCTGGGCACAGTTCGAAGGCCAAGTTGCCGGCTTCCAGCGACGCGTCCTTGATCTCGAGGAGCAGCTCGCAGTTGCCAACGACAATGCTTCGGCCGCCAGGAATCGTGAACTCGAGTCCCAAGTAGCCGAGCGAGACAGCGTCATCACCTCCTTGAGAGGTGAAAATGCACGCTTGGCAGAACAACTGCGTGTTGCCAATGACAATGCCCAAGCGGGCAACGCTCCTCCTTCCACAGAGACAGCTCCTCCTTCCACAGAGACATCTCCCCAAACTGCTCCCGATGAGCAGGCAGAGAAACAGTTCGTATTTGTCAGACCCTGGTCTGACCCAGACAGTCTGTTGCTCACGCTCGTCGAAAAACTGGGCGGCGATGCAAAGGTTGTTCTCGCGAGCGGTGATCCGGATGCCATCATGTTTCAGCTTGTCATCTTGGCGGAAGTCCAGAAGGGCAAGTTGGATGAATTGAGTGTTGAGCTCGAAAGCGCGAATAGCGCTAAGAGCCGAGCCGAAGACAGAGTGATTGCTCGCGAAACAAAGATCGGCGAGCGAGATCAGGAGCTGGTATCCACGAATGACAAACTCCTTGCTCAAGCGCTCGAACTGTCTGGCGTCCGCAAGGATTCCATACGCTTGCGGCTTCTATATTGGATCGCGCGCATCGCTCTCATGAAGGCCATCGACTCTGACCGCGACAGCGGCTCTACGCCTTCGGAGTCGAAGGCTTTGGCCAGATATGTCGGTCAGAGTCTGGGTTGTCCCAAACTTCCCCAAGACATTATCCCGCCTGGAAACGTCGATGACGACGACCCGGGTGAGATCTCGGTCGAGGGTGGCAGTCGGACCTGGGACGTAGAGCAGCCAACTCTTCCCCGCACTCGTACCATCCCCATTGCCTCAGACCTCTCCCGCAAAGACAAAGCGGGCCAAGGCTGACCTGCCCCCAAGAGCACTCTCTTCGGGGGCCTTTTTTTGCGCCAAAGGCGCTCCTACGAATTACGAATAGCTACAGACGAATATACGAATTTACGAATAAATCCCGTGATTCGTACATTCGTATATTAGTAAAGATTCGTAATTCGTAGGAGCAGATGCTTGACGCAAAGCCTTATGTATATTAAGTTTAGACCACTAATTATTAATTGCTTGCCGGCCACGACCCTGTGTTTTTCGCTAAGGAAAGCGCAAAGGTCTCCGCGAACAGCGGGCGTGCAAGACAATATGCGACTTTACGAGTTGCTTTACATCATCCCGGCTACTTTGACCGACGAGGAAGTCGGCCAGGCCGAGACTGAGATTCAGGCGCTGATTCAGCGCTATGGCGGTGTCCATAAGGAAACCCGCCGGTTAGGTAAGTTCAAACTTACTTATTTAATTAAAAAAGTCAGGCACGGCCATTATGTGCTGGTTTACTTTGAGTCCGAGCCCCAAGCCGTGGCCAAGATCAACGAAGCGCTACGCATCCATGAGAAGGTTTTGCGCCATCTCATCTTGCGTGCCGACGAGGCAGGCGGTTCGGAGTTCAACATGGTCCAATTCCAGGAAGTAATCGTGGAAGGCGGAACCAAGGAAGATCGCGCCAGACGGAAGCGTTTGGAGGCGGATAAGGCCAAAGCTTCGGAAGATGTTAAAGTCGCGGCTGAATTAGAGAAGCCGGAAACCGTTCCAGGCGCAGAAGCCAAGCCGGCTGAAGAAGCCGTTAAAATTTCCGCTGAAGAATTGGATCGAAAGATTGACGCCGCTCTTACTGAAAATACCTAAATAACATTCAGTAGGTTCAATTATTAATTGTTAATCGTAAATTGTTAATTGAATAATATGTCCATGAGCCTGAATCGCGCCACGATCATTGGCAACCTGACTCGTGATCCTGAGCTGCGTAATACTTCCACCGGCCAAAGCGTAACTAATTTTTCAGTCGCCACGTCGTCCCAATGGACCGACGCCGCCGGCCAACGCCAGGAACGCACCGAATATCATCCGGTCGTAGCCTGGGGGAAATTAGCCGAGATTTGCTCGCAATATCTGGGCAAAGGCCGCAAAGTCTATGTGGAAGGTCGGTTGCAAACTCGCGAGTGGGAGGCACCGGATGGCCAAAAGCGCCAGCGCACCGAGATTGTAGCGGATAACATGATCATGTTGGATCGCGCTCCCGGCCAAGGGAACGTCGCCATCCCGACTGTCCGCACGCCGGAGAGCGAAGCTCCCCAGATTGAACCGGGCGTCGGTGATCAGGAAATTAGGATCGAGGACATTCCATTTTAACCTCAATATATTATGCAAAAGAAAGTTCAGCACAACTGTCAGTTCTGCCACTCGAACATCCAAGAGATTAATTACAAAGATACTAATCTCCTGCGCCGCTACATTTCATCCTTCGGGAAAATCGTGGCTCGCAAACGTTCCGGAGTGTGCAGTTGGCATCAGCGCAAGCTGTCTGGTTCCATCAAGCGCGCGCGCTTCATGGCCCTGTTGCCCTTCATCGTAAGATAACAAATAGTAGAGACGCCCCGCCGGGGCGTCTCTACTATTTTTGATTAGCCCTGACATCCGTGTTTTACTATAAGTAATATGACTGAAGAACAAGTCCCATATCATCGTCCGTCAAACGACGAATATTTTCTGGAGATCGCCCGTACTGTCGGCAAACGCGGCACTTGTGACCGCGGTCGGATCGGCGTCGTGTTGGTCAAAGATAAACGCATTTTGGCTACCGGTTACGTTGGGTCGCCTATTGGCATGCCGCATTGCGACGAGGTCGGTCACCAAATGAATAAAGTCACGCACGAAGATGGGTCTGTCAGCCAACATTGCATTCGCACGTCGCATGGCGAAATCAACGCCATCTGCAACGCTGCGCGTTACGGAGTGGCTATTGATGGCGCTACGTTGTATGGCAAATTCGAACCTTGCTACACTTGCGCCAAAGCCATCGTCAATTGCGGCATTAAACGGGTGGTCTGCGAAAAACAATATCACGCGGCCTCCGAGACAAGAGATCTTTTTGCTCAGGCCGGCGTTGAATTAGTGGTTGTGACGCCGGAAGTCGAAGCCTACTCTAACCAATAACCAAAATATTTATGAGAGAAAAAGCTTTTCCCGCGCTGGATGCCAGCAGTGAACCGCTGAAGTCCGGCATTAGAAAAAGAGCCGATCTCAGGTTGCCTTCTGTGCCTGGTCTGCAACACACTATAGCTGATAAAAAAGCTGATAAAAAACCTCAGGAGCCGGAAGGGATATTAAGAGACGATGTTTATAAGCTGACTGGCCCGGCAGTCTCACGACTTCTGTCGCTTGAGATGAGATTGAAAAAAGATTTACGAGCGGCTAAAAATGAAGCGTCAAAAGATGATCTTCAGGAAAAATTAGACCAATGCGAAGATTTGGCCAGGATGCTGGATTTGCATGTTAACGAACTTATAGAGCAAGACGCTAAGGTGGCCCAGGAAAACAGACCTACTTTTAATTACGATCCGGACCTTTATAAAAAGATAATGGAAGCGCAACAAAAGGAGCAGGCGACAAGAAGACTCAAGGTTCATCCGGGTCTGGCGCCTCTTCTTAGAGAAATTAACGAGTTTGCAATAAGTATCGAGCCCCAAGAGGGTCAACCCGAGGATTTAAGCCGAGCTGCCTAGCTCGGCTTTCTTTGACAAGAGGCCAAAAAAATGCTATACTGGTCTAAGTAAACCAAAATAAAAGCTAAGTTATGCGATATTGCCTGCGAAGATAATTTTAGATATTAGTAAAAACCCTGAGCCTTGGCTCAGGATTAAATTTAACCAAAAATATGCTCGATAATTTTTTTAAGAATATCAGCCAAGCGGTTGACGTTAACGCGGCCAAGCAAGAAGTCTCTCAAGAAGTTTCCGGCGTGCGCGAAGTCGATCCGGCTTTGCCTAAACTTAAAAATGAAGAACTGGTGACGCCTCCTAAGGGTTCCTTGCCCAGTTTTAATCTTGATAAAGAACCGCTGACAGTTAAAGTTCCGGAAAAACCTTTGCCCAGATTTGCATCAGATGACGTTGGCGAACCTTTAACCGTTCGTAAGGCAGAAGATAACGTTCCAACGGCCAAAGTCGAGGCTGACCTCAGCGAAGGAGAGAAATTGGATTTGGAGGATTACGACCAGATGATGGTCAAGCTGATGGTTGCCATGCAGAGGACGCAGCTTGAAATGCAAAAATCGGCCAGTCCTGAAAAGAAAGATGAGCTCAATCAAAGATATGAGTGGATGCAAGATGTCCGCGTTTCCCTGATAGACAGGTGGTCAAAGACTCTGCAGTCCGTGCTTAAAGACGGTTTAAATGAAAAGGACATATTAATCGAAGTGCCGGAAAGTTGGCGTTCGCTCGAAAAAGAAATCGATCAGCTGCCCGCTTTCAGCTTTAAAGAAATCGATCAGCTACCGGCTTTCAACCTGGATGACAAGCCTGTGCTTAAACAAGACAAGGCCGAAACGGGAAGTCAGGCATAAAAAAGGGCCTCGTCACGATGTGATGAGGCTTAGGTCTGGCGGGACGCCAGGACTTTTAAGTGGGCGTCTCTTCTGAGCAGTTCTGCCATGTCTTGCGATGACAGGCATTTTGACTGTTGCGCACGGGGCAAAATCCGTGACATGAGACGCGCAAAGTTTTCGGCGCTCAGATTACGGAACTGCCCGTCGGTTGAACTCCTCATAAATTCGCGTAGCTGAGGATACTGGAGGAGAATGTTCAGGGCGCCGGAGAACGTAGTCAGGGCTTCGAAGCTTGCGACTTCTTGGGTCCTTACCCTATCACCGCAGGCATGATGCTCGATTCTGCCTTGAGGGTAACGAACGCCCGGTGAATAGCGCATGCCGTTTTGGTCGGTCACCGGAAGCGTGCAGAACTCGCAGGGCCCGATAGTAACGGGAGCTTGGAATGTGTTTTGGGATACCATGATCCACCTCGATTTTTTTTAGGCATCGGTCCCGGGTCGCGGGACCGAACGTGATACCTTGGCAAAAAATGCGGTTTTTGTCAAGATACGCACCATATGAACGTCGACCTGGTCAAAAAGCGCTCAGAAATCGTTAAACTGGTACGCCAATGGTTCGATAACCAAGGCTTTTTGGAGATGTTAACCCCGCGTTTGGTCGGTCTACCTGGCCAAGAACCTTACCTCGAGCCTTTCTGGACCGAAGTTCATTCGGACAACCCCCTCGCGTCAGTCCGCCTTTGGCGGGATAAAGGGGGGCAGGGGGGATTTCCTGCGGCCTTGATTACCTCGCCGGAGTATTCAATGAAACGTCTTCTAGCCGCTGGTTTTGATAAGATCTATGACCTTGGACCCTGCTTTCGCAATAACGAACCATGGGATGGCATCCATGACCCGGAATTTTTGATGCTTGAGTGGTATCGCCGCGACGCTGGCGTTAAAGAGTTGATGGACGACACGGAAAATATGATGCGTTGGGTTGCTCAACAGTGCTCAGTGGCCAGTGGTCAGTCTCTGGCTACCGTCTACCAGCTACCGTCTACCAGCTTTCGACGTCTAACAGTTGAACAAGCTTGGCGCGAGTATGCCGGAGTTGAACTCTCTCCGCTGCTCGGTGACAGAGAAGCGATGGCAAAATTGGCCGTTGAGAAATTCGGCCAGACTGTCAATCCGGACGATAACTGGGATGATATTTATTTCAAAATTTTTCTCTCGCACATTGAGGAAAAACTTGGTCTTGAGCAGCCGACTTTTTTATATCGCTATCCCGCCAGCCAAGCGGCCCTAGCGCGTAGGTCAGCTGACGATCCTCGCTGGGCTGAGCGCGTTGAGTTGTACGTCGGCCCATTCGAACTCGCTAACGGTTTTGCTGAACTTTGTGATTCAGACGAGCAACGGGCAAGATTTCTGGAAGAAAAAGCCTTGAGGTCAAAGCAGGGGAGAAAATCATGGCCTTTGGATGAGCGGTTTCTTTCTGACTTACCAAAAATGGGCAACGCGGCTGGCATTGCTTTTGGCGTTGAACGTCTGGTGATGCTTTTGACCGGCGCAAATTCTATCAACGATATTCTGCCTTTTCCGGCTAGAGAAAGATTTAATCCATTACCGGAGAAGCCGATGTGACGTGTCTTTTTAGCCAGGCGGGGGCTTGCGCGATGGCTGGTGAGAATTCTGTTACGGCTACAAATAAAACCGTATAGAATAAATCGCTGGACAAGCTGTTGCGGAAAAAGGGGAGAGCATTTATATAACAACCCCAGAGACCAAGGATGGTTTTGGGATACAAAGATCCAAAAGACCAGACCGCGTAGTTGGTAACTAGGAAAAATATGATGGATCCGATAAACGCTCCGCCGGCGATGGAGAATATTTTTTTATTGGAGGTTGATCCCAAATAAGCCATAACCATCCAGCCAAGATACACGGACGCCATGATGCCGAGGCTGTAAAAACCAATAATCAGGTCGCTTAATACCAATGTGAGCAACAGTACGGGAAAAGAATATTTTTTGGGAAGATATAACCCGCTCCAAAAAGCTATGGCACCGATGGGAACGAAGTTAGGGGCATGGGGCAGTAAACGCATGATTACCCCAAAGATAACGAGAGTGAGAGCGATGAGAAGAAGATTGATTTTTGATTTAGAACTCCAGGGCTTCATATTTCCAGGTAATTACATCGTTTGGGTTAAGCTTGACGGATGAAATGCCAAGGTCGGATTTTTTATCATTTAAATAAAATACCCAATAGAGGTTTTTGGCACTATCATTCGTCTGATTGTTGATGCTTTGGACGAAAAAGCCCATTTCCGGACCATAATCCTTGCCGTCAAATTTGAAATCTTGTTTTTGCTCCAGAGCCCTCATGAATTCATAGGCGTTTTGATCTTTTACAAAAGCTTGGGTATAGGTTCTGTCCAAGACTTTTAGAGTTACTTGTTCTTGGACGGCTGGTTTGGCCAGCGGCAGTTGAGGAGAGACAGACTGGGGTTGAGCTGAGCATCCAGCACCTGCCATTATAAGAACCAGCAGAAGGGCGAATAAGCATTTTTTGAGCATAAAAAATAACTGCCCTTGCAGAAATAATGATTAATTCAGACAAAGCCCTGTCTAAATGGGTCCTGCTCGGGAAAATGCATATTTGACGGCCGGACTCGCCTTTTGGGGCATTACCGTTGCGGCACAGTGGAGGGATCTGACCTCACTTCCTCAAATACGCTTAGATTGTGTGGATAGTCTATCCGGGCAGTTGACTAGCGTCAATATTCTAGACAAAGGCGTTATTTTATATCATACTAAACAAAATTCGCGGGTATCGTATAGTGGTTATTATGAGTGCTTCCCAAGCATTAGAGGCGGGTCCGATTCCCGCTACCCGCTCCACGTAAAAACAGCTCCATAAGAGCTGTTTTTACGTGCCACGTGGCGCATAAGATAAAAAAGTTTCGCGCTTTACGTGGCTCCCTATTCGCTGTTCACGTGGCGCCGCCAAACGGGAATCGAGAGCTACTTAAACCGTAGCGGTGACCTTGGCTTTTTTTCTTGACTTCAATTTTTTAACTCCTTCCACCGCTCCGATGGCGCCTAGGGCCGCGCCAAAAGGCGTCCAGCCGGGCAGACCTGAAGTTTTAACGGGTTGGTCGGATGTTTTAACCGAGTCCGGCGCATGTCCCGCGAGGATTATTTCTTCCGCTTGCCTGGGCAAGATGGCCACGCGTTGGCTTGTCATATCAAGAATGCCGGTCACGCTGACAATGTCGCCTTTCTTTAAGCGTGATGCGCGGTAGCCGACGCCTGATTTTATCTTGAGATCAACTTCAGCATCGTCCACCAATAAGCTAATCGTACTCCCGCTCACGCTCTGCACTGTGCCCGAAGCTGAAGCTAAACTCCAGGCGTCTTCCAAAGCGGGCGCCAGCCACATAATGGCTCGGGGAATTGAGCTTGCGGATTTTTTAAGTTCAGAAATTTTATCGTTTTTAGTCAAACTTAGATAAGGGAAATCGTGGGTGTCGAATTTCAACGTCCCCGTTACCTCAAGCGGAGTGCCAAGAGCCGGCATTTTTTGCCCGGAAGGGACTTTAATGAGCAGCCCGCGTCCTTCTGGATTTAAAAGGACGAAAGATCTGCCCGTCAGCAAGCCGGCGGGGGAGCCGGCCATGCCTTGAAGTTTAACGCGTATCCCGCCATAAGAATCATCTTGCAGCATATCAAAATTAATGAGAGTAGGTGCTTTAACGCTAGAAGTGGATTTTGTAGTCGTCGTTTTTTTAACCGCGGTCTTGGTCGAAGCGACGGTGGTCTTTTTTTCCGTCGCGGTAGCTGTGACTTTTGCAGCCGTCGATTTTTTGGTTGGCGCTGACGATGATTTTACAGCTGACGTTGAAGTAGCGGCTTTAGCCGTCGTCTTCACAGTTGTAGATTTGACCGTCTTAGCCGGGGTCTTCTTTTTTGGAGTTACCGGTTCGTACTTTGATACGAGGACGCTATCTTGCGCAACAACTGTTTCGTTGATGGCATTTTCTGCTCCCGGTGTCGGCGTGACTGTCTCGCGCCAAGCGCCTTGCATGTCGCGAGCCCATGAGACGCCCTCGTGTGACGAAGCATAAGTCAAAGTGTCTATGACCATTCCATCCGGCGTTTTGAGATAAAGCGAGTCACCGGAGTTATTGAGGCGAGCACTGCTTAAATTAATCACCACATAAAGATGTCCGCTGGTGACTGAGCCTTTCAGCGTCATAAATTTGCCGACCGCGTCATGCAGTTCAAGCAAATCAAGGCTGATACTCCTATCCGGCATGGCGTTGGTGATCTCGACCCATTCCGGTCCGCTGGCCGGGTCTGGCATAACTTCATTCAAACGCAAATATTGATAATTAGGTTGGCTGGATGTCTCGATGGGCACGAGATCAACCGGCGCAGTGATTTCGGTTGTCGTGGCGGTTGTCGATGTAGAGACGCAAAATCTTGCGTCTGCACAATCAACAGCAGTCGACGTCGTCGTATCTGTTGAGCTGGATGAAACATCCGGCAAGACGACATCAAGCGTGTCATCCGTAGAAGTAGGCGAGGGCAAGATGAACTCGTCGGTTGTCGTAGCGGTCGGTGATTCGTCTACGATCGGTTCCGTACTTGTCGCAGACGGCAGTTCCTCACTGGGCGGGGGAGTGGGCGCTGGCTCATCGATATCCACGACGCCGGGCGTTCCAAGGTCTGGCGTTTTGAGATTTTGAGATGATTCAGCGGTTTGCCAGGCATCTTTCAAATCACCGGACATTAAATAATCAACGCGAATCATCGAAGCCTTGATATCACTCGAATAGCCAGCGGGCGGCGCATGGCCATCGCCAGCTTGATCGACTAGTTGTCCATTGTTGTCGATGAGTTGAATTTGTAGATTACTATTTGAAAGAGAAATGGTGCTCGTGACCACATTCGGTTCCACGGTGAGCGAACAATGCGCGTCTCCGGCTGGATAATTAGCTATCAAGTATGCGCCGCCCGCCGGGATGAGTGCATCATCTGGCAGGACGAGATTTTTATTGCTCGAACCGGCGCCTACAATTTTCCAATCACTCAGCGTCACGTCCTGATCCGTCGGATTGACCAGCTCAATCCATTCGTCGGATGTCGAAAGGGAAGAGCCGGCCCAAGCCACTTCGCTAATATAAACGTGACTTTCTGCGGCCTTCACTTCGGGCATAGTTAGGGCGGAACAAACCAAACTCACGCATTGGACAACTAAAACAACATGGCAAAATGTTTTGCTATTCATACGCTTTTAGATTTTCTCATGCAAAATTCTGTTCAAATTCTGCATGCGACATGTTTAACAAAAAGGAGCCGGACGAGGTTTCGTCTAGCTCCGCACCTAGCTTCCACAATAACAGAATTTATCAGTTTGTCAAGAGGACAAGTGTAAAAAAACCAAAATCCAAAGACCAATCACCAAAAATTTATAAATAAAACCAAAAACCAAATAATAATGTCCAAATTTGGTGATTGGCCTTTAGGTTTTTGTTTGCTTGTTGGTTGGGTCTTGATTATTTGGTTAGATATGCTAGTGTGCTGGGCACGAGAAACCCGGATTCGATAGTGGATCCTTCACAACAGGGAGAGATGACATGAGCCAGGCAGCAGTTATTGCCGACACTACGCAGATGCGGATGGAAATCATGTACAAGGGGCAGAAGCTGAAGTTCAAAGCCAGGCTTCACCCTACTACCGGCGACCTGGATCAGCTCGAGGAGGTAACGTTCTACGAGCAGTACAAGGGCGAAGAAGTCCCGCACACCATCGAAGCAGGTGCGCGTTATTACGCTAACCGTAATCTCGCGGCTAGGACTGACCACGCCACCGAGTATGAATGCAACACGCGCGGTCTCTGTGACCGGTATCGTGGGGCGTTGCACGCGAGCCAGGGCTATGGGAACAAGAGGAAGAACCCCGGGGCAGAAGCTCAAAGGCTTTCGCGTGATGAAGAAGCAGTGCGGTTCGACAGCTTCCAACTCATGACGCAAGGCGTGACTATGTTTGATCCGCAATTCTGGACGGTTCAGAATATCGAACCGTTGATTGTCGAATATCGCCGTATGTACGACATCCGGAAGGTGATGGCCAGGCAGGATATGGAGCGGGGGATGCAGTTGTATGACTCGCTCGGCCGACGGAATATCCCGGCTGCCTGCTTGGCAAAGGGCTCGGCCATCGGTAACATTCAACTCCGGCGCAAGGCTATCCGCTTCCTCGAAAGCCACGTCAGTCGGGAGGCTGAGGAAGCGGCGTGCGAGATCGGTCAGATCCGCGATGCCTATCGCTGTCTTCGCTACGGCTTTCAGCCCAAGAAGGCAGTAGCGTGGGCTTACGAGGACGTTGGTTTATCTGCACCCGAGGGAATTCCCGGCCCCCATGTCAGAGGCTGGTTGGACATGGTCCGCGATCGTCGGGATTGGCCAAGTCTGCAACGCTCGCAGGAATGGAGCCTGCCTTTTTTCAAGAACATTGTCGTTCTGCCGTTCCGGCGCAACGCGGCCTACGTGGTTAGGGACATCAGCGCTACCTTGTACGCTCTCAAGTTGGGTGACAGGGGACGCCTGCAGAAAGCCCTGCTTCGCCTCAATGTGGGTATTCACTGGTTCTTTGTACTCTATCACCTCGAGATGCAGGTGATCACGCCGCTCTCGATTCTGTTGGTTGACCTGGAGCTTCTCTTCAAGGCCGATCGTCCCAAGGGGAGATGCGCCAAGTTCGTGCCTCAAACCGCCATGGCTCCGAGTGAGTTTAAGCAAATCCTTACCCAGTACTATAAGTTCGAGGGGTTCGCCAAACAGTTCAGGGATGGCAACCTCAAGCATTCCAAACGGGATGAGATTCTGGATATCGTGGACAGGATTCCTCAATCCATCAAGCTTGGAGACTGGAGAGCTTTCAAGGAGTTCGTCCTTTCCATCACAGACAAGCTGTGACCTCACCGCCCCCAAGGCGGATTTTTTTAGCTGTTAGCTTGTAGACAATAGACAGTAGCCAGAATTTTGTCGTTAGAATGCTACAGTCTATCGTCTACCAGCTACCGTCTGCTGTTGACATGCAGTTGACATGGCTTTTACCCGAGTTCAAAATAGGCCGCGAAGTCGTTCATTCCCAAGGAGGTAGGCGATGACTGATCAGCAGAAAACCAGAAGCAGTAAACCGCCCAACCAGAATCCTCATCTGCCATTCGGCGACATGCGGACTGCGCTGTGGTATGGCAAGGATATCATCTCAGTCAGACAGTTCACGCGCGCGGATCTGGACTACGTCTTCGGCGTGGCCCATGAGATGCGGGAGATGGTCGAGCGGGTCGGGACTTTTGACTTGCTCAAGGGCAAGATCCTGGCCAACGTCTTCTACGAGCCCTCGACCCGGACCTCGGCCAGCTTCACGGCGGCTATGGAACGGCTCGGCGGCTCGGTCATTCCGATCAACGAGATGAAGTACTCCTCGGTGGCCAAAGGCGAATCATTGCCCGACACGATTCGATCTCTGGAATGCTACGCGGACGTGACGGTTCTGCGTCATCCTGATGTCGGTTCTGCGGCTCTAGCGGCTAAATACGCCAAGAAGCCGGTGATCAATGCCGGTGACGGAACCGGAGAGCACCCGACCCAGGCCTTGCTTGACCTTTTCACCATCAGTGAAGAGCTTGGGATCTTCGATGGGATCACGGTCACCATGATCGGCGACCTCAAGTACGGACGCACCGTGCATTCGCTGGCTAGGTTGCTCAAGCTGTTCAACGTCCGGTTGAACTTCGTGGCGCCTGAGTTGCTGAGTCTGCCTCATGAGATTACTCATGAGCTCTTAGCCATCGACACACCGACCAACTACTACGAAGTTCTGTCACCGGAGCTCATGGCGCGTACCGACGTGCTCTACGTCACTCGCGTGCAGAAGGAGCGGTTCGAGAATCCTGCGGACTACGAGAAAGTCAAGGGGTCGTACGTCATCACGCCCGAGACCATGAAGGCCGCCAAGAAGCAGATGATCGTCATGCACCCACTCCCGCGCGTCGGTGAGATCAGCATGGAGGTTGATGACGATCCCCGCGCCGCCTACTTCCGCCAGATGGAATACGGCCTCTACGTGCGCATGGCCCTCCTCGCCATGGTGCTCGGCAAAGCCTAGCTCGCGATACTCTCGCGGGTCTTTTTTATACAATTCAAAATTCAAGATTCAAAAAGCAAAATGTCGGTATCCCTTCAGGATATTTATTGTATATAATGCCGAAGGCCACCTGCATTTTGAAATTTGCTCTTTGAATTTTGAATTTAATTTGGTTCCTAGTCATTTGAATTTGGTTTTTTTCCACACTTGCCCCTTGACATTTCGTAAAATTCTGTTATTCTGGAAGTCAGGTGCGGAGCAACGAATTCCTCGTTTGCTCCTTTTTTGTCTCTCATCAAGAGTTGGAGGATGTCATGAAAAAATTTCAGATGTGGTTGTGCGCTGCAATGGTCATCTGCAGTGGTTGTCTCACGACTCCTGCGGAGGATCGCAATCAAGCGGAGAGCCTTGATGCGGCAGCAAGAGATGATGGCGGCCGGAAAATCATCAATCTACCGGTGCAGGTGGTCTGGAGCCGCCCGCGGCCTGGCTTTGGATTGTCCAAATTCCCGGTCGAAGCACTGGATGCCGGCCTGAGCGACGCCCATTCCCCCGACGGATCGCCGACTTCCGACGCCAAGGACGATCAGGACAGTCAGAACGACAAGGATGCTCAGGATTCGGGCTTGAGTCTGGACGAGCTTCCGAACGCCATCCTGATCAGCACGTGCGAAAGCGAGCCGGACGAAGTCGCCGTGCCCTGGCCCACGCACGGCTATCACTTCTGCGAAACCATCCAGGCCATTGCGTATCGCGCGGATGAGAACGGCGCGTATCCAGTCTCAGCCAGCTTTTCCTGGGATATCCAGGACGATCAAGTCGCCATTTTCGCGACCGAGCCGGGGAGCGAGCACAAGGGCATACGGCATCCGATCGCCAAGCGAGACATCTTCGGCCTTCCGGAGCTTGATCAAGAACCGGAAACCGAGTTCGTAGTCTGCGCCGAACCTCTTGGCGGCTGGCCGCCGGGATATGGTCCTTTGTGTCGCACGCTGCCTATCAGGGCCGTGGTCAACATGAATAGCCCCTGGTGCTTCTCCGGCGCGTCCTTCCAGTCCGACTGTGACTTCATCCAAGTGTCCCAGGACGGTCGCTATCTCGCGATCGAACCGGACGGCCAAGGTTCTATCTGGGGCAAGGAAATTCATTTCTACCTGAACGGCTTGTTCTACCAAGCCACACTCAGCGACGCAGACAACATGCAGGGTACTGTCACCGACCCGGCAACCCAGTCACTTCTGGGGAGCTGGAGCGCCTACAAGTACACCATGTAACTCATCCCTCGCCCTTGCGGGGGATTTTTATAACCCGAGTGGACTAGCTTTTGATAAAATGTAAAAATAGCCACCTATGACCAAGAAGCTTGCTTTAAAAATTATTTTGATTCTGGCGATAGCCGGCATGTTGTTCTCCGGTTATCTTTCTTATGGTGAATTAGTGCAACGTGCTTGTCCTTTAGCTGGCGCTTGTACGACGGTGGCTGGCGTCCCGGCCTGCGTGTATGGGTTTATCATGTATCTTGCGGTGTTGATCGTAAGTGCTTTGGGTTTAAGAGCTAAAAATTAATTTGTTAATTTCGTATGAAAACAACATTTTACGCAGTCGCGTGCACTCTGATTTTTTTGGGCGCGGGATGTGGGTCGGCTCAAGCTCCGGCCTCGACCACAACTGTCCCGGTCGCCAACCCTCAGGCTAAAACCTACTCTTTGTCGGATGTCGCCATGCACGCCACGTCTACCGACTGTTGGATGGCCATCAGCGGCAAGGTTTACGATGTCACAAGTTACAGGCCCAATCATCCGGGAGGAGATAAGATGGCGGCTGGTTGCGGCAAGGATGCGACGGCTATGTTTAATGGCATTAAGGGAGGCAAAGGACACTCCGACTACGCCAAAAGCTTACAAACGGATTATTACGTCGGTGATTTGAAGTAAAAATTAAGCGGCTGATTTTCTCAAGTAGCTCTCGACTTCAGCGGCCGCGCGACCAGCTAGATAGAAAACAGTTTGTCCCACCTGGAACTCGTAGGCAGGGGAATTTTTTGGGCCGGACGTCACTTTTAATTGGTTAATATCAAAATTACCGGATCGCAAGATATGCTTATCCTGTTCGGAGATTTCGGCGTCCTGAGGTTTGAACTCCCAGGGCACGTAGGCGGCTGTCTGATTGGCTGGTCGGGCGTATCTCTCTGACAAAAAAGTTTTAATGGCTACGGCCAGCTTTTCCAGCTCAACTAAGTTTTCGGGGGATCTTTCAAAAGACATAAGTAACGGATAGTATAAACCATCGTGGGTTTTTGAGTCCAATTTTCAGCTTATTTACTGGGGCTTTACAGATTATCCAGGTTGGATTAATATATAGACAAATATCTATTGATTGTATATGGAATATAGAATTTGGAATTTAGGGCCTAATCCGAAACCCCAAATTCCAAATACAAAATTCTAAATTCTAAAATATGGACAACCTCTTCAAAGCCTTGGCTGATGCCAACCGGCGCAAAATCATCCAGTTGCTCAAGAAAAAAGACATGTCCGTGTCTGATCTTTTGGAGCACTTTCCATTTACCCAAGCTTCGCTTTCGCACCATTTGGACATTCTCAAGCGCGCGGACCTGGTGATGACCGAGCGACAAGGCCAATTCATCATTTACTCTTTAAACACTTCCGTGTTCGAAGACGTTGCCTCTATATTCCTTAACCTCTTCAAATATGACAAACGAGACAAATAAGCCGTCACGTACAGCTCTGTACATTCAGATTGTTATTATTGCTCTCATGTTTATTGCCGGCGCGGTTTTGTATGCATATCTGCCGGACATGCTTCCTATGCATTGGGGATTTGACGGACAGCCCAATAATTGGTGGCCAAAAACTTATGGCGTGTGGCTAGTCCCCGGTTTAGCTGTTTTGTTCATGATTTTATTTCCCGTGTTGCAAAGATTGGATCCCAAGAGTCAAAATTACGAGAATTTTGCCAAATCATGGGCCGTGATTCAAACATCCATCCTGGGCATGCTGGCTTATATGTATGCCGTCACGCTCTTTGTGACATTTTATCCGGTTTACAATAGTTTAGTTGGTCGCTTAGTTGTCTTTGGCATTGGCATTTTGTTCGTGATCATAGGCAACTACATGGGCAAAGTTCGTCAAAATTATTTCGTAGGACTGCGCACGCCTTGGACGTTAAATGATCCTGAAGTCTGGCAAAAAAGCCAGCGTTTAGCTGGCTGGATGTTTGTTCTGGCAGGCCTCGTCGCTATTATTGATTCCATAGTTTGGATTTATGCGCCGGTTATCTTTTTTGGGGTCGTCTTGATTATTGTGATTGTGCCGATAGTTTATTCGTACTTACTTTCAAAGAAGAAGAAAAGTTAATCTGTCTCAGATTTTTGCGCATAGTAATTTTTAAGTGCTTCAATTATCGCCCAAATTATAATTCCGATTTCTAGGATAAATGACCAGTGGAAAATGAAGTTATAAACCCAAAAATCGTATTTAACCGGTACCGTAAACAAGTAGTAACTGACTTTTGAAAATGGATAAAGCCATTCAATCCGGCCGACTATGGTATCCAGGATCAGGTGAAGGAAAATGTTGGCAAAGAATATAGTCGCGGCGGTCAAATATTTTTTTTGTTTGAATAGCAAGATAGCTAAGAAACTCACGAGAGCCAGCGCTACCCAGTAAAAGGAGATATGAGTCCAGTAATCATGATGCAAAGTCTGTCGGTTGTCCAAAAGATAAAAATATAAAATATCCAGGTCAGGCAAGATGCCGGCAACTAAGCCCAATATCAAAAATCGCTTCTCCTTCAAGAGACTTTGAAGTTTTTTAGTGAGCAAATATCCTGCCGGTAAGTGGGCGAGAAACATGTTAAATGGAAATGGTTTTCATATTGCTATGTGGAAAACTTAACTTTTTAGCTTAATGGAGGGGCTTTACAGGTGTTCTAGTTTTGTTCTATACTATGTTTAATGCCAAATTACTAATGCCAAATGCCAAATTTTGGAGGCCTACGGCATTATTTGATGATAGGCGGTTAATGTCAATTTTATGAGTGAAAATATCATACAGCAAAAAACGTATACATTAGCCTTAGATGTTATTAAGGTCTATAAAGATTTGATTGATCGTAAGAAAGAATTCGTAATATCACGTCAGTTATTAAGGTGCGGGACCTCGGTCGGCGCTAACGTTGAAGAGGCTATTGGTGGTCAGAGTGATAAAGATTTTTTTATGAAAATTACTATTGCATATAAAGAGGCGCGTGAAACCAGGTATTGGTTGCGGCTATTAAAAGATTCCGGTTTTTTAGATTCGATTACGGCTCAGGTATTGGACGATAAATGCACAGAAGTTTGCCGTATCTTATCTAAGATTCAAATAACTATGAAAGCCAAACATAAGATTTATGCATAAAATAAAATCGATCCGTAGGATCGCCCCAAAACTTGGCATTCGTCATTTGGCATTTGGGATTAATTAAGTTTTTAAATTAAAAAAATATGCTCCAGCCCCTAACACCAAAGCAAAAAGAGGTATTGGATTTCATAATTCAGTTTATCAATGACCGCGGTTTCGCGCCATCTTTCCGCGAGATCGCGACCGGTTTAAACTTGGCCTCGCCCTCGACCGTACACGTTCATATCCAGTCTTTAAGATCGCGCGGCTTTTTAAAACCCGGGGGAGCGGCGCGTGAGCTTGAGCCCACGGACAAAGTCGTGCGTTGGGGCAGGAGCGTCATCTTGCCGCTGGCCGGTTTGATTACGGCCGGCTTGCCTATCGAGGCTATCGAAGAACGCGAGACGATTGCCGTGCCAGTTGATTTGGCTCCCAACTCATCCAATTCATACGTTTTGCGCGTTAAAGGGCAATCCATGATAGAAGATGGTATTTTTGATGGTGATTATGTCGTGGTCGAGCGCAATCCATCGCCTAAAAACGGTGATGTGGTCGTTGCGCTTTTGGATAACGCCTACGCCACTCTCAAACGTTTTTATCGCGAGCGTGATCGCATCCGTCTCCAACCGGCTAACGCCACCATGAAACCAATCTATTGCTACGACCCGATTATCCAGGGCGTGGTCAGAGCAGTTATCAGGAAATTTTAATTAACATACAACATACCTCGTACAACATACAACGTGGTTATTATGAGAATAAGTCGTTTTGAAGACGTGATAGCATGGCAAATAGGAAGAGAGTTAATCAGCCGCTTGTATTCGGTTTTGGGTAAATGTAAAGACTACAGCTTTAGAGATCAGTTGCAACGAGCCGCGGTGTCGATTAATAACAATATAGCTGAAGGTTTTGGACGAATAGGAAATAAGGAGTTTATTCGATACCTAAAAATATCCAAAGGTTCCTGTTTAGAGGTGAGATCGATGCTTTATACCGCTAAGGACATCAAATTAATTGAGGAAGTTGAGTTTAAGGAGCTATTCACATTAACGGTGCGTATTGAACAAATATTGGTTAATTTAATCAAGTCTATTGAACTTAAATAAACCAACGTTGCACGTTGTATATTGTACGTTGTACGAAAAAAGTTGCAGAAAGCATTAGTTTGCGATAACATTCGCCATGTTTCGTAGTCGAAACAAGAGCATGGGCCAGTGGCGGAATGGTATACGCAACGGACTTAAAATCCGTGGCCGAAAGGCGTGTGGGTTCAACTCCCACCTGGCCCACCAACTTTCCCTAAATATGCAAAAAAGAGTCTTTATAGTTCATGGCTGGGACGGATATCCGGAAGAGGGGATTTTCCCATGGTTAAAAAAAGAATTGCAAGATAGAGGTTTTAGCGTTTTTAATCTTTCGATGCCAGACCCATTGAAACCGCAAATCGAGATTTGGGTCCAATATCTTAAAGAACAGATTGGAGCTCCTGACGAAAACACCATTCTTTTTGGACATTCGATCGGAGCTCAAACCATTCTGCGGTATTTGGAATCTCTGCCCAAGGATGAAGAGATCGGCGGGGCTGTTTTTTTGGCAGGGTGGGTTCATTTGACTGACGAGGCTTACGAAACCGATGAGGACGTGGAGATTGCCAAGTCTTGGCTGGAAATCCCAATAAATTGGCAGGCTGTTAAATCTCACGCAGATAAATTTGTAGGTATATTTTCAGACAATGACCCGGTGGTACCGGTATCGGATGCGAAAATTTTTGAAAGCGAGCTTGGAGCAAAAATTATTTTAGAACACGGGAAGGAACATTTTAGCGGAAGTAGCGGAATCAAAGAGTTGCCGTCAGCACTTGAGGCTATATTGTCGTTGGAGGAGTAGGTTTTTTAAATTTATATGGCGAAATATCAGTTTGACCCTGGACAGTCAGAGATATCTCAAAACAGGGAAAAGTTAGAGATTTTTGTCGAACAGCTCGAAAACCGATTAGGCCATCAAGCTAGGATTGTTGGTATTTTGGAAATCGGGTCATTCACAAAAGGTGAGGCCGTTCCCAGCTCGGATTCGGATCTTAGGATTTATGTTGAATCGCCGGAAGTTTATTTTTGGCAAGGTTGGGGAGCCAACCCGAAAGCTAAAACTAAACCTGAGAAAGAAAGTTATTTTGATGCCTTTGTGCAGGTCAATCCCGGTTTGCCACGCGTAACTTACGATTGGGACGCCTTTAACAATCCGATTGCCAACGAGCTTTCCGGCGCCTTAAGCGTTAACCTTGAGTTTGGCATTACGGATTCCCGTTTTGTCGAGTACCAATTTGATAACTTAGCGACTCTGTCCAATGGGGAATACGAGTTGTTATTTCAAGGCCAAATTTTATACGATCCGCAAAATACATTGTTGAAGTGGCATCAAAAACATTACGGTGAGCGCTATGAATCTCTTTATCGTTTTTATCAAACGCGATATCTGGATCAGTTACTACCTGAGGTAGCGATACATACCGAGCCGGATCATTATGATAAGCACAAAATAGAAAAAAGCGGGCAGATTATGTGGGTCAAGTGGGCCGTGCGAGCTATTCGTGATGCGGTGGCGTCAAAGACATATCAGGCGACTGGTAAGTTTGTTTATCTCAAACAAGATGTTTTATTTTTATCAGAAGCATCTCCCTCAGCACATGTCTTTTATCGATCAGCTTTACAGATGGAAGACTGACCCGACAGTCCGAGCTGAAATGGTCCGGAATTTTATAGCTGATCCCGTGCCATATTTTGCTGAGTTCAAGAATTTGATGCCAAAGTTGGAGCAGGTAGTGGCTGATGTCAATAAACTCGAGCTTTGATTTGCGACATTGCGCAGACGGGCGGTTTGCTCTATCTTATAAGCATATGAAACCTCTCAAATATTTGATTTCAGTTGTTCTGCTTGTAATCTTTTTAGGAGCAGGTATCTTCATCGGCTACCGTCTTTTCAGCCCACAAGCGATGAAAACTCAAATCACGGCCCAGGTCATATTGACGGCTTTACGCGACCGCGGTTTTTTGGTCACGCAAACGTATATCTTTGACGAACCGGTAACCATCGAGAAGAAATCCGGGAGCGCGTTTAAGGATTTTTTCTTCGGTCAGACCATTACGGCGAGGGGAGCCATGGAAGCTAATCTGGGAATTGATATGAGCAAGATAACGGCTGAGAATATTCAGATCCAGGATGACAAGGTTATAGTCACAATCCCAAAGGCTCAGATCTTTAACGTGCGTCTTATCGGGCCATTGGATGTTCAAAATACGCAGGGTATTCTTAAGCGACTTTTGGAGAGCGATAATGGATTTAATGAAGCGCAGGCCGAGCTGACGCGCGTGGCAGAAGAATCAGCCAAACGTCAGGAGTTCATCGATCGCGCCACCGAATCAGCCAAATCAGAAGTCGCCCGTTTGGTTGGTTACGTGGCGCAAGGCAAAACGATAACGGTCCAAGTCAAATAAGCTGTCATTCTAAACACAGAGCTAAGTTTAAATTAAATATGTTTTTTAATATAACAATCTCAAAGGATAGTTCCGATGGCAGTCGCTATTTGGAGATCCTGATCATAGCCTTGCTTTTGACGGCGGTTTTTCACTTCCTGCCGGCTGACCATCCCATGGGCATCGCCTTTGCCGTCTTTGTCGTGGCTTTGGCCTTAGGCATGGTTTTAGTCGCCGGGTTGGGACAAAAGCCCATAAGCGTCTGGTCCTATGTTTTCCTGCTCCCGGCCCTCATTTCCGCCGTGGCCGACGCGCTTTACGCTAGCCAGGTAGTCCAGGGTTTGGCCTTTTTGATCTCGCTCACGTCACTCTCACTTTTTGCCTTTTGGCTGACAGTTCCCAAGATCGACTTTGCCAAAGTCAGGGAGTTTTGGCCGGCCATGTTTATCAAAGAAACCATCTGGCCTTTTGGGTCGCTGGCTAAAGTTGTTTCGAGGATGAAGGGCGACAGTCGTCTGGGCGGGATTCTGATAGGTACGATCATCGCACTGCCGTTTCTTTTGATCTTCATCGCGGCTTTTGCCTCGGCTGACCAGCTTTTTGCAAAATCTTTCTCTAATATTTTCCAAAGCGTCGATTTCAGGATATACGTTTTCAAACTAATCCGCGACGTGGTTGTCGGTCTTTTCTTTTTAGCGTCTGGGACGACCATGCTGACCCGTTTGGTGGAGGGCCGAGAGCCAGCTGACGCGCCAAAACAACCGACGGTCTTCAACCAAACCGTTTTCGCGACTTTTCTGGGGTTGATCAACGTGTTATTTTTGATTTTTGTCGGTTTTCAGTTCGCTTATTTTTTCGGCGGGCAATCTTATCTGGTGTCGCAGGGGATTACGTTCGCCAGTTACGCGCGTGAGGGATTTTTCCAACTGCTCTTCGTAGCCGGCGTGGTCTTTGCCATCACTTGGGTCATTTATTGGCTGACGGATATGCGCCAGCGTTGGACAAAGATCTTAAGCATCGCTTTGATCGTTGAGACGGGCATCATCATCGCCTCGGCGCTCAAACGTCTTCTGCTCTACATCGACGCCTATGGTTTGACCCTCGCCCGTTGGTGGGCGGCTTTTTGCATCATCTTAATCGGATTAACTCTGCTCATGGTTTTAGTGGCCGCTTTAAAAAAAGTGGATTACGCCCCGGCGGCTAAGTTCGCTTTCTTAGGCGTGATGATCATCAGCTCGTTGGCATTGCTCGTGCCATCGGAGAAAATGATTGCCGCTTACAATATTGATCGTTTCTTGTTTGATAAAGATATTTTAGCCAGTCAAAAATCAAGCCTTGATTTCAGTTATCTGCGTTCGCTTTCATCCGATGCCGCTTCCGAGCGCGTCAGGTTGGCCAACGCGGAGTGGCCGGCCGACCCGACTCATGATCTGTATGCCTGGCAGATTGATCAGGGCAGTTATATCGGACAACTTAAGGGTGAGAAAGAAAATCTCAAACCCCATTTATCCAGGTTAGGGCTGGGTGCGTCACTTTCTGACTATTGGGCGCTGAACACACTTGATAGCTTGAAATAGGGCTCTTTGCCTTGGCACGGCAGTCGCGACTGCCGTGCCTTGACACTCACGACTTTCTTACCTATATTAACCTTCAACCGGGGTAGCTCAGTGCGCTAAGAGCGTAAGGGGCCAAATATCTGTCAGGGGAGGTCCTTTAAGGTCGCAGGTTCAAATCCTGTCCTCGGTACCATTTCTTTAACTTGTATAGCGCGCACCTAGCTCAGTCTGGCTGGAGCGTCCCGACGTAACACTCGGGAAGGACGCAGGTTCAAATCCTGTGGTGCGCTCTGGAGAAGGCGTCCGGCTTCCAGCGGGTTTCGACACCCCGCCAACATCCTCCGCCTTCTCCAACTCTTGGGATGGGACGTTCCGGTTCCTCTGCGCCTCCCTCCTCCCGGAGGCGTCCCATCCCTCTCTCTTGGAGCGTGAAGTTGTCGCGAGTAACCCCCCCCCTCCCTCGCCCTTCTTTCGCTCCAGCTAATTCCGCAGCGGTCTCACGTCCGGGAACCAACGAAAGTTGTAACTCCCACTCCGCTTCGGAACCCCGCGTTTCCTGCCTCTTTTCCCGGGCAGACCTGTAACGCGGGTTTTTTTAAACACCAAAATCCAAACACCAATGTCCAAATTTGGTGATTGGTGTTTGGATTTTGGTTTTTTGGTCATACATTGACGTTTTTATCATTTTGTGTTTTTATCACGTCACAAAGGAGGCAGATAATGGCAAGCAGAAAGAAGGCTCTTTCCCAAGCGCAACAGCGCGAAATCTACACCCGCGAGGGTTGGGTCAACGGCTACAACCTCGGCAAGCTCACGGCGTGGGCAGGTGGCCAGGAGTTGGCGCTAACGCCCGACGAGCTGATGTGGCGTAAGCTGTTCAACTCCTCAACTTTTGCCCTACGGGTTGCAATTAAGGAGGCCTTGCAGATCCATGCTCCGGGCAAGATCATCACTTCGCTGACGTCGCCGAGTAATCTTCTGACCAAGTGGGTGACCGACACGCTCGACTCACTAAGTGAACCTCAGCGTTGGTTGGCCAGCCATCTCGACTGGAGTCGCGTCAGAGCAATTCCGATCGGATCTACGCGTTTAGCGTTGGTCGACACCATGTCTCCTCACGGCGCCCGTGTCATTCATCTGGAAGAGGATGATGACGAAGCTCATGTCCAGGAATTCTCGGAGTCAGACATGTTGGATGTGGTTCTCGAAGCCTGGGAGGGTAACAAAAGCACGGCGGCTAGTCGCTGGCTATTCAACAGATTGCAATCCGCCATCACGTTCTTGCGTAGCCTCGCTGGAGAGTACTTCGACACAGCCGTGGCGGTTTCGCCTGACGGTAAGCGTGTTCTCGACGCCGACTACGTCATTGTCTACAGCCGAAATGCTAAGAAGCGCCTCACGTTCCGCTCCTACCAAAGTGTTGCGTTCCTGCTGCACAAGATCCGGCTCGGAACGCCTCATGTCATCAGGCTTGACCTGCCTGCCCGCAAGAAGACGGAAGAGGGGATACTGAAGGGGCTGCTCATGCCGTGCGTGATCAAGAAGCATCTCGATGCCGCTGCGGCCATGAAGCGAAGCCAGACCCTCGTTAAGCTGGGTGAGCTGAAGATCCTCTTCATCCCTGCTTCGGACGTTCCGGACGAACTCAAGGCACCGTTGGCCTCGACAGCCCCGCCGCCCGCCGCTTCGTCCGACGCACCGGCTACTTCGCCCACCCAACCCAGTCCTGGCAGCGAGGCTGTGCCCGTCGTCAGCATCCCTCCTCCCAGCCGAGTGGAGGTAGTCAAGCCCATTGCTTCTTCCACTATGCCGGCGGTTCTGGATCCGAACAACGCCCAAGGCACTCCGTCATCTACTCCGACGGAATGACCGTCCTTCATCCGCTTCTCGACCCATCAGGGTCTTCTTTTTTTAAACACCAAAATCCAAATGCCAATCACCAAATTTGGACATTGGTGTTTGGGTTTTGGTTATTTATGATATGTCCGTCCAGCTATGATTGTTTGCGCTCTGTATATCTGTTCAAGCAAAACTATCCGCGCTAGCGAGTGGGGGAGCGTCATCTTACCCAAGGATAATTTCAAGTCAGCCTTCTTGAGTACCTCGTCGTCCAAACCCCAAGAGCCACCGATTAAAAAGATAATTGATCGCCCGGTCGAAGCTTCGCGCTCGAGCAGAACTGAGAATTCTTGGGAGCTAAATTGACGTCCGTTCTCATCCAGTGCTACCAGGTAGGCATCTTTCGGTAATTTATTCAGCAGGCTTTGAGCCTCGATCTGTCTGGCTTTGGCGATGTTGGGTTTGGCTGATCCGCCATGGCCTTCCGCCACCTCGATCAGCTCGATTTTTCCAAAAAGTGAACATCTTGTGGCATACATGTTGATAGCTTCTTTGCCCCAAGGTTCCTGGGGCTTACCGACACTGCGTACCTGAAGGTGGGTTTTCATATATTTTGGCTTATTAACGCCTCTTGACAGAGGCTCGGACTTACATTATTATACGGGCACGTCAAAAAACCAACTCCCCAACTAAGTAACTAGTAAAAAGTAAAAAGTAACGAGTCAGGACTTGATACTAGTTACTTGCCACTCGTTACTCTTAAATCAGGGGGAGCAATGGAGAATCCAATTATCATGAGCAAACTGCAAACTGTCCGCCTCAGGCGGATTCAAGGCTAAGCCCATAGGAATCTCCGTTTGGAGATGAGAATGCTTGGCCCCGGCCAAGTTTTTTAAAACCCATTAGTGTCAGAGACGGCCACAGGACGGTCAATCCAATCGACCCGTGTCCGCCTCACCCAAGTTCAGCTTGGGCCGAGAAAGGCAGGAACCTCGACAATTTGTATCATCCTCTGCAATGATAAGCCGCAGAGGTGATAGAAGATCATACGTACAAGGCATGTTCTTGATAGATGAAAGCATCTATCAAACATAACAATAAATGTAAGCGTAAATAAACTGCCATCTATAACTAACCACGTCCTAAAACGTCCCAAGCGTCCTCAGGCGTCCTATCGAAAGGACGTTGAAGGACGTTGAAGGACGACTGGGACGCGGGTTGGGGCATTGGATGGCCGAAGCACGTAAGAGCGCACGGTGGATGGCTTGGTAGCGAGGAGCTGATGAAGGACGTAGCAGCCTGCGATAAGTCTCGGGGAGGTGGCAAGCAACCTGTGATCCGGGAATTTCCGAATGGGGCAACCCATCGCGATGAAGTCGCGATATCCAACGCTGAATTCATAGGCGTTGAGAAAGGCACCTGGGGAAGTGAAACATCTCAGTACCCAGAGGAAAAGAAAAAAACGACATCCCTTTCTAATTTCTGCGGAACATTACACGCAGAAATTAGTAAAGGGATATTATTCCGTGAGTAGTGGCGAGCGAAAGCGGATCAGCCTAAACCTTTTTGTGTCAGCCTGTACACCGAGTTGGACGTAAGTTTGACCGCGGGTACGGGTGATGAGCTTGGGCTGTCGCACAAGAAGGTGTTGCGGACGGAACACGGACCCCCCAAGGGTTCCAACATGAAGATGACAATATAGTCGAATCAGCTGGAAAGCTGAACCAAAGAAGGTGATAGACCTGTAGACGAAATATTTTTATCTCGTGTGTTCTAGATCCAAAGTACTATGGGGCTCGAGAAACCCCGTAGGAAGCAGCCACGACGATGTGGCAAGGCTAAATACTCCTCCTGACCGATAGTGAACTAGTACAGTGATGGAAAGCTGAAAAGTAGCCCGGGAGGGCGATGAAATAGTATCTGAAACCGTGCGCTTACAAGGAGTCGAAGTCCCGACATTTATTGTCGGGATCACGGCGTGCCTATTGAAGAATGAGCCGACGAGTGTGCTGTGTGTCGCGCGGTTAAGCTCCTGCGGGAGCGAAGCCATAGTGAAAGCGAGCCTGAATAGGGCGATTGTGGCACACACACGACCCGAAACCCGGTGATCTAGCCATGACCAGGATGAAGTCCCGCGAAAGCGGGATGGAGGTCCGAACCCACGACCCGTGCAACAGTCGGGGATGAGTTGTGGCTAGCGGTGAAATTCCAATCGAACTGGGTGATAGCTGGTTCTCCCTGAAATAGTTTTTGGACTAGCG
>Ga0172379_10000607_pt1 | contig 87584 bp, 68 predicted proteins | sample GrowelOW334metaG_FD_119756 | JGI IMG/M metagenome (GOLD analysis project Ga0172379, IMG submission 119756) | Groundwater microbial communities from an aquifer near a municipal landfill in Southern Ontario, Canada - Groundwater well OW334 metaG | ecosystem: Environmental > Aquatic > Deep... | reverse complement strand
TTGGCGGCGTAGAAAAACTGAGCTTATTGGATTACCCAGATCGTCTCTCAGCTATTGTTTTCACTCAAGGATGCAATTTTCGCTGTCACTTCTGTTACAACCCCATGCTTGTCTTGCCCAACGTGGGCGGGGCTGAAAATAAGTTAAAAGATCGACTCATTAGTGAGGACGATCTTTTAGCTTTTCTGCAAAAAAGAATAGGAAAATTAGACGCCGTAGTCATCACTGGTGGTGAACCAACCATTAATTCGGATTTACCAGAGTTTATTACTAAAATAAAAAACTTAGGTTATTTAATAAAGCTAGATACTAATGGCACTAATCCGGATATGCTTAATTATTTAATTAATAAAAAATTATTAAATTACATTGCTATGGATATTAAGGCGCCACTAGCTAAATATGAGGAAGTGGTCAATGTGCGTGTGGACTTAAATAAAATCCAAGAAAGTGTTAAGATAATAAAAGGAGTAAAATTGCCTTATGAGTTTCGTACGACCGTAGCCCCAAATTTTTTGAAGCTAATTGACGTTGGAATCATGGCCAAAGAATTAGTGGGTGCCAAAAAATGGTATTTGCAAAAATTTGAGAGCAATAAATCTTTAGTTGATTCTAAGTTGGAAAACACCATAACTTATACTGATCAAGAATTAGAATCTATGGCTCAGCTAGGACGTGCTATTATGAAAAATTGTTATTATCGAACCTATGCCTAAAAAAAACATAATTAAATTTATGGAACCTACTAGTCTAGAGGGTAGGTTTAATAGTTTAGCCAAACAGAACGAAGAACTCATCGGAGAAGTCCATCTCCTTACTAAAAAAATTAAACAGTATTTATTGTTTACTAAGGTTATGACGATTTTGAAAGTTATTTTTATTGTCGTGCCGATAATTTTAGCCGTTATTTATTTGCCACCAATTCTCAAAAATTTTTTATCTCCCTACCAAAAGTTATTAAATCCTAACTCTCTTGGTAATATTAATCCTTATTTGCCTAAGTAAAAATTAGCCTAAGTTCGGAAAAAAGGGTGTTGAGCCCTTTTTTGTTGTTTAATTGAAAAATAAGCGATTTTGTGGGTATAATGTAGTATATGAATATACCAGAATATATTAAAAAAATTATTGAACAACTTAACCAAGCCGGGTTTGAAGCCTGGATTGTGGGTGGCTGTGTTCGCGACTTATTAATGAATCGCCAGCCTAAGGATTGGGATATTACAACCAATGCTAGGCCAGAAGCTATGCTGAAGATTTTTCCGGAAGCAGTTTATGAAAATATTTTTGGTACTGTACTTGTGAAAGTAAAAAACGAATCAGGCGAGACAACTGACGTGGTAGAGGTGACAACTTATCGTAGTGAGCAAGGTTATTCAGACCGCCGTCATCCAGATGAGATTAAATTTGAAGATAAGTTAGATGAAGATTTAGCGCGTCGTGATTTTACTATTAATGCTCTGGCTGTAGCCCCATTGGGTACACGTAAATTTGAGAAAAATAATTATAATAAATTAATTGAACTAGATAATGAGGCTTATGAATTGGTGGATTATTTTGGGGGAGAAAAAGATATTAAACAAAGAATAATCCGTGCCGTGGGAGAGCCGGGCGAACGTTTTCGTGAAGATGCTCTGCGATTAATGCGCGCCGTTCGTTTTTATTGTGAGCTTGGTTTTAAAATAGAAGATAAAACTGAGCGCGCTATGATTAAGCTCGCCGGCGGAATTAAATTTGTCGCCAACGAAAGAATTAGTGATGAATTAATTAAAATTTTAAAAAGCGATCGCCCGGCTGAAGGTATTAGAAAATTAGAAGAAATAAAATTATTACAGTATATTATCCCAGAACTTTTGGAAGGTATTGGCATGGAACAAAGGGGGCATCATATTTATACAGTATTTGATCATGGTGTTTTAGCTTTAAAACATTGTCCAAGTGCTGATTGGCGGGTACGTTTAGCAGCCTTACTTCATGATGTAGCTAAGCCAAAAACCAGAAAAGTTATTGCGGGTGTTAATACTTTTTATAACCATGATTTTATCGGCGCCAAGATGACTAAAAAAATTGTAGACAGGCTCAAGTTAAGTAAAGTAGATGCCGAGAAGGTAGTCACGCTTGTGGCTAATCATATGTTCTATTATAGTGTTGATGAAGTCACGGCCGCTAGCGTGCGACGCTTAATTGTGAAAGTGGGTGCGGAAAATCTTAAAGATTTAATTGATTTACGCGTGGCCGACCGTCTTGGTTCGGGCACCCCCAAAGCGATGCCCTACAAGCTTCGTCATTTTCAGTATATGTTGGATAAGGTGCGCCATGATCCTATTTCCGTAAAAATGTTAAAGATTAATGGTCAAGATTTGATGGATATCTTAAAGATTGAACCGGGTCCTAAGATTGGAGCGATTTTAGATGTCCTCTTAAGTGAAGTTGTTGAAAATCCTGAACTAAACACTAAAGAGTATTTAAGTAATAAAAGTCAGGAGTTAAATAAACTGGACTTGAAAGAATTAAGAGAGCAAGCTAAACTGGTCATTGAAGAAAAAAGAATCGAGGAGGATAAAAAAATTAAAACCAGCCACCACGTGGCGTAAAATGTATGAAAAAATTATTTTTTAGTGTCTCGCTTATTTTAGTTTTGTCCGCTTGCACAAATCAAAAATCTGTAGAGCCTGTAAAACCTATGAATGAAGAAACAAACACCCCAGCTGTCGAACAACCAACCTCTAGTGCTCCTAATAATTGGGAATCAGGATTAAGCGACAAATTTAAAGGCGCGAAGATTACCACGAATCTCGGAATTATTACTGTGGAGTTTTATGGTGATGCTTCACCTAAGACGGTTAGCAATTGGCTCGCTTTAGCGCAAAGCGGTTTTTATAATGGCACCGGTTTTCATCGTGTGATTAAAGATTTTATGATTCAAGGTGGTGATCCAAATTCCAAGGATGATGATTGGTCTAATGACGGTATGGGTGATCCTGGTTATAAATTTGCTGATGAATTTAATAGCAATAAATTAGTGGCTGGTAGCTTGGCTATGGCGAACTCTGGACCAAATACTAATGGCTCTCAGTTTTTTATCGTCACCGCCGAGAGCACTCCTTGGTTAGATGGCAAACATACTAATTTTGGACAGGTTACAGCTGGTATGGATGTGGTAAGAAAAATTGAAGCTTTAGCGGTTAATCAAAACGATCACCCCACTACTCCAGCCACCATTGAATCCATTGAATTAATAGCCAAATAGCTTGCAATTTCGCCCTAAAAATGTTTTACTAGGGCGAAGCTAGGGCCTATGGTATAGTGGTAGCACAGTGTGCCGATTATGCAACGCATAATCGCGCATCCACGACAGCATAGCTGTCGGGACATTCGTCCCGATTTACAATTTTTGAAATGTTTTATTCATATATTTTAAAATCTAAACTAAACGGCGCATATTATGTGGGCAGTTGCCATGACCTAGAGAAGCGAGTTGACTTACATAATCATGGCATGGCTAAATCAACCAAAAGATATGCGCCGTGGAGCCTAGTTTACTATGAGACATTTGAAGATTTAAAAGACGCTCGCCAACGCGAAAAACAAATTAAACTTTGGAAAAAACGTGAAAGGATAGAGAGTCTTATAAAACATTTCAAAAATTAAAGTAAATCGTGGATCCGCGACAATTCTAATGGGCCTGTAGTAAAGTGGTATTACATCGCATTCGCATTGCGGAGGCGGGAGTTCGATTCTCCCCAGGTCCACACGGACCCATTAGAATTGTCGGGACATTGCCGAAGTCCGGGTTCGACTCCCGGTAAATCCACACGCGGTTCGACTTGCCCGCCCGAAGCCCGCAGGGCGAAGGAGGGTTCCGCCTAGGTCCACAAGTTAGTTTGTAAAGTCCATAAAGTTCATAAGGTTCATAAAGTCTAGAACGATTAGCTTGAATACAAAAATAATGTATTAAAAATAAAAAAGTTAAACTCAAGAGATTTTATAAACTTTTGACTTTTAACTTTATAAACTAATATCGTATGTTAAAAATTTTAATCAAGTGGCTCGTTAATGCTGTGGCGATTATGATTGCCGCGCAGATTTTATCCGGAGTGAGCATCGCTCGCTTTTGGACGGCTTTAATTTTGGTCGTGGTCTTGGGCTTAATCAATGCGGTTATTAGACCTATTTTAATTCTCTTAACTTTACCGATTAATATTTTAACTCTAGGTTTATTTACTTTAGTTATTAATGCTTTGCTAGTTTTATTGGCTTCAGTGATGATTTCCGGTTTTGTGGTTACTAGCTTTTGGCAAGCTTTATTGTTTAGCGTCTTAGTATCTGTCTTCAGTTATGTTTTATCGATGTTAACAGACAGAGAATAAGCTCTCGGGTTGTAGTATAGTGGTAGTACGCGTGCATGGGGTGCATGTAGTCGCGGTTCGATTCCGCGCAGCCCGACAGGGTTAAGTTAAAAATTTAATTCCGGGCTGTGGTATAGTGGCCCGTCTTCTCCGCCTATGGCGGATACGGGCGGGTAAATATTACGTACGTTTTGTAAAAGTAAATTATCGAGATAACGGGATATAGTATAGTGGTCGTACGCACGCTTCGGGTGCGTGTAGCCCCGGTTCGATTCCGGGTATCCCGACCATTTTTGGTTCGATGGAGTTTATCCGCCACAGTCGAAGACGGAGGCGGACGCAGCCCGACCATATTAATAAATAAAGCATGTTTAAGCAGATTAAAAAAGTTATCAAAAAATTATTGCCCACTTCAATTAGAGGGGTGGTAAAAAAAGTATTTTATTTTCCAAAAGTTCAATTTGCTAGACTAGCTTTTATTTTTAGCGGCACAGAACCAACTTGGTTGTCGCCGGACTTAATAGATGCCTGGATTAAAACTTTCCCGCCAGTAGGTGATTATGATTATAGCGATGAAGGACGGGCTAAACGAGGACTTGAACGTGCTAAAATGATATTAGATTTAATGGATGGAAAAGCTCCAAACAGTACTTTGGAGTTGGGTTGTATGGATGCTATGGCTTCAGCAACTTTATTACAGGAGGGCGTTGTTTCGGCTATAGGTTTAGATGTTGATGACGCTATATCGCCAGCCGCCAAACAAGCAGGTGTAAAATTTTTACATATTCCGGCTGAAAATATACCCTTGCCTGATGATAGTGTTGATTTGGTATTTTCCTTTAATACTCTGGAACACGTCGTTGATCCAGCTCAGGTAGTACAAGAAATTAAAAGAGTTTTGCGACCGGGTGGCTATTTTTTTGCTGACTTTGATCCTCTTTATTATTCAGCTCGAGGTTTGCACGCTTATAGAAAAATTAATATCCCTTATTGCCAATTTTTATTTAAAAACGAAGATTTGGTTGCTTATGCCGACAAGCATCAATTGAATTGGGCAGAATTACCTGGCGTTAATAAATATTCAGCAGATCAATTTAGACAAGTGTGGTCAAAAATGAATGAAGATTTTGAGATAAAACATTACAGTGAAGAGGTTGATTTAGTTAATATTGATCTTATTCGTAAATATCCGTCTTGTTTTAAAAAAGAACGAGTGCCGTTTCATAATTTCCTTGTTAGTCGTATGCGGATATTGGCTAAAAAGAAAATATAATTTTTAAACATAAAAGACTCCCTAAAAGGGAGTCTTTTGTTTTGGAGCAGGTGAGCGGAATCCGCCGTCGCCAAAAGTTCTGGCGGGCAAGTCGGACTGATTATTGAGCGGGTAACGGGAATCGAACCCGTGCCTCAACCTTGGGAAGGTCACGTTCTACCATTATACTATACCCGCGGTAGGCTATTTTTTTGCTGAAAATAGTATATAATTAAAATAACGGATTATTATTAAGATAGCAAATGTATGGCTAAAAAATACCAATGCACTGTTTGTGAACACATTTATGACCCAGCTGTGGGCGATCCGGAGCGCGGTGTGCCAGCTGGCACGCCTTTTCATGAATTGCCAGAAGATTGGCACTGTCCAGTTTGCAAGGCCACTAAAGATAAATTTGAAGGCACATTAAATGAATACGAATAAAGTTGAACAAGTTGCCAAAGCCTTAACTGGGTTGATTAAGCCCGGTAAAAAAGATGTTTTAAGTAGATTTTTTAAAACTGATCCGGGTCATTATGGGCATGGTGATGTTTTTATTGGAGTGATGGTACCCCAGCAACGTCAAGTAGCCAAACAGTTTAAGGATTTGCCTTTAGTTGAAATTGCCAAACTTTTAGCTAGCCCGATTCATGAGTATCGTTTAACTGCCTTGTTAATTTTAGTAGAACAGTTTGTCGTGGCCGATGACCCACAAAAAGCCAAGATCGTTAAATTTTATTTGGCGCGTACCCCTCGAATTAATAATTGGGATTTAGTAGATTTATCAGCTCCAAAAATCTTGGGCGCTTGGCTACTTGATAAGGATAGGAAAATTTTAGATAAATTAGTTAAGTCTAAAAATATTTGGGAACGTCGTATTGCTGTGGTTTCCACCTTCGCTTTTATTAAAGCAGGCGAGACTAAAGACACTTGGCGTTTAGCTAAAATTTTACTTAGAGACTCACATGATTTAATGCACAAAGCCACTGGTTGGATGCTTCGTGAAGCCGGTAAACGCGACCCCGAAAGTTTAAAGAAATTTTTAAGTGAACACGGCGCTAAAATGCCTCGCACCATGCTTCGTTATTCTATTGAAAAATTTAACGCCATTGAGCGCAAAAAATATCTAAAAATATGAAAAACAAAAAATTATTATTATTCCTTAGTTTGTTTTTCGGTGGTTTATTATTTTGGACTACCAATGTCCAGGCCACTGTTCCTACTAATTGGCTGGGAAGGATATTTTTACAAGTAGAGTCTCGTGGCGAAGCTTGGTATGTTAATCCGCTGGACGCTCATCGTTATTTTTTGGGGCGCCCGTCAGATGCTTTTGCTATTATGCGCGCCTTAGGTTTGGGTGTGTCTAATAAAGATTTTTCTGCTTGGCAAGGCAAGGCGCCACTTAGGTTGTCTGGCAGAATTGTTCTTAAAGTAGAAGATTTGGGAAAAGCTTATTATGTTAATCCAAAAAATTTAGAATTATTGTTTTTAGGTAGTCCAACCGATGCTTTTGCTGTGATGCGTCAAGTAGGTATCGGTATCACTAACGCCAATTTAAATTTAATCCCGGTTGAATTTAATCTACCCATTGTTAAAAACAATACTACGGCATCAACTATTAATGGCCAGGCCACTAGTTCTCGTTATTTGAGTTGGACCTATAAAAAGAAAATTTATTCCTTGGACTTAAGTTTAGACTCTAAGCTTAATCAAAGTTATGCTGCAAGTCCCAAGGATTTTATTTATCGTGGAGCGTTGCCTGATGATTGGCGAGAGAGATATTATAAAACATTTTTAATTCCTAAGACCAATGATAATTCTATTAGTCTTTTGATTAATAAATTTAGATTGTTGGCTAAAAATAATAATTTATCTGACGATGAATTGGTGGAATTAGTCGTATCGTTTGTTCAGGCCATTCCTTATGACAACACCAGAACGGGCTCTTTGCTTAAGCCAAACTACCCCTATGAAACTTTATATAGAAAGCTGGGAGTTTGTTCAGATAAAGTATTTTTAGGTGTTATGCTTTTAAGAGAATTGGGTTATGGTGCGGCTATTATGGATTATCCTGATCGTGATCATTCGGCTTTAGGAATTCAGTGCCCCAGTCAATATGCAGTCCATAATTCTCCTTATTGTTTTGCTGAAACCACTAATTTCTTCCCCCTAGGTTTTGTGCCCCAAGATTTTGGTGCCAAAGGTGCGGCGGTAGCGCTGGATGAGAAAACCATTACCGGTCAGTTTGACAAAGTTTTTGAGACTAACATTTTGGGTAGAGTGGAAATTTATCAACAAACAAAAGGTAAGGTTTATCAGGGTATTGCTGTCACTCATCAGTTGGTTAATCGGCTTAAACTTTTAGAAATCAATATAGCCAACAACAAACAAATTATTAACACCCTACAAAAGCAAGTGGAGGACAAGTTAGCGCAAATTGATCTCTATAAGCAAAGATTGCAAGACCTTCAAGCACAAAACAAAATTGAGTCTTATAATAATTTAATTTTGGAGTATAATCAAGTAATTCAGGAGTATAACCAGTTGGCCGGTAATTATAAAATAAAAACAGAAATATATAATAGTCAGGGAGTTTTCTATAATGAAGGAATAGGTGAGTTGTATGTGGCTGGTCCTGCTTTGTAGAATTTAGTTTAATAATTATAAATTTAAAAACGATAGCCATAATAAGGCTGTCGTTTTTTAAATGGGTGATAAAAGATATTTGGGTAGTGATTAAATAAAATCTAGCATTTTTTCTTGGACAATATTTTTTTAGTTCCCGCAAGGCCCACTAAACCCAAGGCACCGATAATAGCAGCTTTTTTGATTTTTTTCTTAGTGGCGCTATCGGTTTTATTGTATTGTGCTTTAACCTCTTTAACCACTTTATTAGTTAGGGCCAGTGCTTCCTGGCCGATTTTTTTAGCCGTTTTTAAATCAGCTTCATAATTGGATTGTTTTTTCTTGGTAGCCATAAAGTTTTATTTTTAATTGATTATATTGTATCATGAAGGGGAGGTTTATGCTATAATTAATTAAATTATGGGGGTAATTTATCTAGTAAGGCACGGAGAATGTGTCGATAATGTTAAGCATATTTTAAATGGACATCATGATACGTCCTTAACTGTTTTTGGTCGACAACAGATTAGTTTGACTGCTAAAAAATTAGTTAAGATTAAAATCAAAGCCATTTATTCCTCCCCGTTGCTTCGAGCTAAACAAAGCGCTCTGATTATGGCTAAAGTTTTAGGTTTTAAACCAAAAGATATCATTTATGATTTAGATTTAATAGAAAGAGACTATGGAGTATTAACCGGTCAGCCAAGAAAAGATCTCCCGCTTTTTTCTAAAAAAATCTTACAAGGTGATAAGATTGAATATTTTTTGGATGGACGTGGGACCGAGCCATATTCGCAAGTATATAGGCGAGCCAAAAAGATTTTAGCTAAATTGCGTTTGGTGGTTAAGGAAGGTAATATAGTAGTAGTGACTCATGGAGATTTTGGTATGATGATGCGTGCAGTAGCTAATAGCTGGACCTGGAGGCAAGGATTAATGGCACCTTATTGGGAAAATGCAGAAATTATAATTTTAAAATAGGAGGATACCCGCCTTCGTTAAAACTACGGCGAGGTAAAAAAACATATGAAAATACGATCAATCAAAGCTTCAGAAATTTTAGACAGTCGAGCTAATCCTACTATTAGTGTAACAGTGGTTTTAGAGGATGGTTCCAGTGGTACCTCGGCGGTGCCATCTGGCGCTTCGACGGGAACCTACGAAGCTCATGAATTGCGAGATGGTGACATGAAAAGATTCGCCGGTTTTGGCGTGTTAAAGGCTGTCAGTAATGTCGATAAAATTGCGGAAAAATTAGTAGGTATGGAGGCTAGCGAACAACAGGCGATTGATCAGACAATGATAGAGCTTGATGGCACTGAAAATAAATCTAATTTAGGTGCTAACGCTATTTTAGGAGTGTCTTTGGCGGTAGCGGTAGCTGAAGCTAAAGCAGAAAAAAAACACCTTTTTGCTTATTTGGCTAAATTTAATCCGGATTATAATGGTAAATTTGTTTTACCGATTCCCATGATGAATATTATGAATGGGGGTAAACATGCCAACTGGGCAACGGACATCCAGGAATATATGATTTTGCCTATCGGCGCCAAAACAATGGCCCAGGCGGTACGAATGGGTGCTGAAGTTTATGGGAAATTAAAAGAAGTTTTAAAAGACAAAAAGTATAACCTTAATGTGGGAGATGAGGGTGGTTTTGCTCCAGACGTTAGTTCTAATGCTGAACCCTTTGATTTAATTAGTCAGGCCGTTGAACATGCTGGCTATCAAATGGGCTCTGACATTGTTTTGGGAATTGATGCTGCCGCCTCAGAATTTTTTGTAGGTGGTCAATACGAACTTAAAAAAGAAAACAAAACCATTAGTGGTTTAGAATTAGTTAATTTTTACAAAGAACTGGTTGCTAAATACCCAATTGTTAGTTTAGAGGATCCCTTTGCTGAAGATGATTGGGAAAGCTTCGCCACTCTAACGGCGAGTCTCTCTGATAAACAAATTGTGGGTGATGATCTTTATGTGACTAATTTGTCCAGATTAAAAACTGGAATAGAGCAGAAGGCTAGTAATTCTATTTTAATTAAATTGAACCAGATTGGTACTTTAAGCGAAACCATGGCGACAATTTTAGAGTCTCGTAAGCATGGCTTAACAGCAATTATTTCCCATCGTAGTGGAGAAACCGAAGATACTTTTATTGCTGACTTAGTAGTAGCTTTTGGCACAGGACAGATTAAAACCGGCGCTCCAGCTAGAAGTGAGCGGGTAGCCAAATACAATCGTTTAATGAAAATTGAAGAATTAATTAACACCGGCAGTGAATATGCTAAATGGCCTTTCTAATTTCAAATTTTAAATTCAAAATTTTAATCCGCCAACTGGCGGATAAATATCAAATTTTAAATTTTAAATTAAAGTATTTGTTATTGTTTTTAAATTTGAAATTTTAAATTCAAAATTATTTCCTATGTTTAAACAAAAAACTTATTTATTTTCTCTCATTACGTTAATGATTTTTTTGGTTGGGGTTAGTTCTGCCCAGGCTATTTGCCAAGGCAAAGTTTATGTCACTGTTAAAGAGTATTACGGTGAGACCATTAAAAATGCCAAATTTACCATTAGTGAACAGTTGGTGAATACTAATAATGATCCGGTGCCTGGAAAAATTTTAGCCGCCAATTTTACCGACAAATATACTGGTATTGGTCTGGCTACGGTTAATTTAACCGATGGTCTGGCTAAGTATGCTCTAAAGGTTAGCAATCCCACTTTTGAAGGAACTGATTTTTGGTATTACAATCAATTAAATTTAGCTTGTGGTCAGAGTGCCACCACCACGATTACTTTGGGGGCTATTAAATTTAAGGCCACTGCCAATATTGGTGATTTGCAAAAAAGCACCAAATTTATTGTTTATAAACAAACGACTGATGCTAACGGTTTACCAGCGCCTTACGGTAAGGAAGTAGGGGGTGGTGATACCGGAACTATGGGCGAAAAGAAGTTTTATTTACCACGACAAGATCAGACTATCGATATGCCGACCAAGTTTTATATGATGGAAATAAAAAATGCCCAGGGTTTAAAATTTTATAAATACGATATTGAGCCGCCAATCAACACCTTAAAGGAAATAAATTATCGTTTTAGCGATATGATTATTAGGGTTAAGGATGAGGTGTCGGGTGCGCTATTACCAAACATTAAATTAAATTTGTTTGAGAGACTACCTGGGAAAACCGGTGGTTATGAGACCGGAAGAATGATTACGACTCTAGAAACCGATGATCGTGGACAAATTTATTATCAATATCCGGCCGGTAACTATATACTCCAATATACTAAGCCGAGTGGAGAAAAAGTAAATTTTGTGGACATTACCATCAACACTGAGCGTCGTCAGGAGTTTGATATTTTAATTAAAGAATATAATCAAAAAGCGATTTGTGATATCAAGTCTAAACTGCAACTTGGTTTTAGAGATTTTGACGATAAAATTATTGGTAATTTGAATTTTAATATTTACGAACAAAAATTAAATGATAATGGTGTGCCGATTGCCGGTGGTAAGATTAGTCAAGGGCGAGTTGATGCTAATGGTTTAGCTAGTGTTGATTTTTTTCCGCAACCAGCTAAAAAATATTTATTAGAAGTTTGCGACAAGAGCGCAGTTTTTGGCTGTTTCTGGTTTTCGGGTATAGATTTTGAGTGTAAAGAAAATTTAACTCTAGAAAGAAACTTAAAATCCGTAGATGTTGTTTTACGTAATGGCGCCAAGGGTTTATTGCCTGGCCAAAAATTTAGAATTTATCTCAAACAATTAAATGTTGATGGTAAAATTGTTATTGATAAAACTAAACAAGTGGGACAATTTACTCTATCACCTCGTGGCGATTTCCGTTTGTATTTAGATAACCGTCAATTAAATGGTGACGATATCGAATATTTACTGGCTATGGATTATGGCAAAAAAGAAGTGTTTGTGCCATTTAAAGTAATTGACGACGCTAAAACAGTTTTACAATATTTAATTGGCGACCCCCTAACGCCTTATGGTAAACCGGTTATGACCAGCTCTAAAAATAAATTGGTTGGTCGAATTTTATTGCAAGTAGAATCTAAAGGTGAAGCCTGGTATGTTAATCCAGTCGATAATAAACGTTATTTTTTAGGTAAACCGGAAGAGGCCTTTGCCGTGATGCGTCGCTTATCGATTGGCGCTACGACGGCTACTTTAAATAAAATTAGAGCTAATGTGGATATTATTTCTCCTACCGACATTGATACAGATGGCGATGGTTTATCTGATGCGGTTGAGGGTGGGCTCGAAACCGATCCTAATAACCCTGACACCGATGGTGATGGCTATGGTGATTACAACGAAGTAAAGGGTGGCTATAATCCTTTTGGCGCCGGTAGCTTAAAATTTGACGACAAGTTGGTTACTAAAAATTTGGGTAAGATATTTTTACAGGTTGAGAAAAAGGGAGAGGCTTGGTATATTAATCCGCTTAATCGCGAGCGTTATTATTTAAGTCGTCCCTCTGATGCTTTTGCTATTATGCGTAAGCTGGGCCTAGGTATTACTAATGCCGATTTGGCAAAGATTACCGTGGGGCCTGCTTTAAAATAAGGTTTTGACAAAGTGGTCTTTTGGTTATAAACTGGACTAGTTAATAAAGAAAAATTATGAAAGATAAGCAAGTAGATAATTTAGAAGTTATTCGACATTCCTTGTCGCATGTTTTAGCTTGTGCTGTAACCGAACTTTATCCGCAAGTTAAATTAGCCATTGGTCCAGCCATTGATAATGGTTTTTATTATGATTTTGATTTTGGTACCGAGGGAATTAGTGAAGGAGATTTATCCAAGATTGAAAAAAAGATGAAAGAAATTATTTCGCGTAATTTATCTTTTGAAAGACGAGAATTAAATATCGATGAAGCTATAGCTTTAATGAAAGATAGGGGTGAGATTTATAAAGAAGAATTAATTAATGACCTAGCTGAAGCTGGAACAACAGAAGTTAGTTTTTATAAATTAGGGGCGTTTGATGATTTATGCAAAGGACCTCATTTGGAGGCTTCCGGAAAAATTCCAGTTGGTAGTTTTAAATTAAATAAACTAGCTGGCGCTTATTGGCGTGGAGATGAGAAAAATAAAATGTTGACCCGTATTTACGGTTTAGCTTTTGCTTCTAAACAAGATTTAGAAGATTATGTCGCTTTAATGATTGAGGCGGAAAAACGCGACCATCGTAAACTCGGCAAAGAATTAGATTTATTTGTTTTTTCTGATTTAGTGGGCAAGGGTTTACCGATGTTAACCGCTAAAGGTGCGACAATCAGGCGAGAATTAGAACGCTTTATTGTGGATGAAGAAATTAAGCGTGGCTATCAACACGTGGTGACCCCAGATTTAGCCCATCTAGATCTTTATAAAAAATCTGGTCACTATCCATACTATAAAGAATCCATGTATGCGCCAATTATTATTGACGAAGAAGAATTTATGCTTCGTCCCATGGCTTGTCCGCATCACTTTGAATTATATTTAAGTAAGCCTCATAGCTATCGCGATTTGCCGATGCGTATTGCTGAACTAGCTAAATTGTATCGCTATGAACAATCCGGAGAATTAACTGGCTTAATTCGCGCTCGCGCTTTTTGTTTAGCTGATTCACATATTATTTGCGCCAACCCCGAACAGGCCAAAAGTGAAGTAGCGGGTGTACTAGATTTAATAGATTTTGTTATTCAGACTTTTGGTTTATCTAAAGGTGGTGATTATTCTTATCGCTTGTCATTAGGTGATCGTAGTGATGACACCAAATATTTTAAAAATGACGAAGCCTGGGAGATCGCGGAAAATAATTTACGTGATGTTTTGACTGAACGTGGTGATAAGTTTACCGAGGCTCTGGGCGAAGCCGCTTTTTATGGACCAAAAATTGACGTGCAAATGAAGAATGTGATGGGTAAAGAAGATACGGCCTTTACTGTTCAGTATGACTTTGTGATGCCAGAGCGTTTTGCGCTAAATTATATTGATAGTGATGGTCAAACCAAACAGGGTATTGTGGTGCATCGCTCATCCATTGGCGCTCTGGAACGCATCATGGCATTTTTAATTGAATATTATGCCGGCAACTTTCCAGTCTGGTTGGCGCCAACGCAAATTAAATTATTATCGGTTAGCGCTAAGCATCACGACTATTGTCAAAAGCTGGCTGAAGAATTTAAAGCCTTGAAATTTAGAGTAGAGGTGGATGATGGCGATGAAACCGTCGGCAACAAGACCCGTAAAGCGGTTAATGAAAAAATTCCGTATATTCTAGTTATCGGCGACAAAGAGATGGAGAGTACTAATTTAAATATCCGCGATCGAGGTGAACAAAAAACTAGGGAAATTAGTAAAGAAGATTTTATTAAAGAAGTGGGGGAGAAAATAAAAGACAGGATTTAAGATTTACGATTTAGGATTTACGAAAAAAATCGCCAATGGCGATTTTTTTTATTTTTGTATTTATCCGTAATTCGTAATTCTTAAATCTTAAATCGTTACTTCATTAGCGCCGCGCCGATAGCACCGGCGTTGGCGCCGAGCTTGCTTTTAACAATATTTATTTTTCTAGCATCTTTAGAAGCTAAATGTTTTTTCATAGTTTTTTGGGCGGTGGTTAAAAATAGGTCGCTACTTGAACTGGCGCCCCCACCAATAACGATTAGTTCGGGGTCAAGCAAATTTACAATATTAGCAAAAGCTAACCCTAGATAAGCGCCCAGTTCTTGAAAACATTTTTCTGCCAAAATATCACCTTCGTAGGCTTCTTGAGCCAGTAAGCGGGGATTGTTTTGGGTTAATTTTTTATAAGCTTCTTCTAGCGTCATTTTATTATCAAAATCAATGATCATATCGCAGATTTCACCGGCACCACCATGTGCTCCTTGATAAATTTGGTTATTAAACCACCACCCGCCACCAATACCAGTGCCGATAGTTAGAGCGTAAATATTTGTTAAACCTGAGCCAGCCCCAAGTACAGCCTCGGCACGAGTAAAACAATTAGCGTCATTGTCCATTTTCATGGACATATTTAAATTTAGTTCATTTCTTATGCGAGTCAATAGTTTAACGTCGTCTAAAATAGAGATATTAGTACAAGTAATAATTCTTTCAGCTCGATGATTAATGGTGCCCGGAACGCCTACGCCCAAAAATTCTACTTTTTTATTATCTTTAATAGCTCGTTCTATTAGGGGATCAAGCACCGCTTTAAGCATAATCATTAAGTGACTAAGATTGTCGGTAGGGGTGGCGACTTGAAAATTTTCTATAACAACGCCTGCGCCAAACAAAACACCATTGATTTTGGTTCCGCCAATATCAAGGCCGATACGATAATTATGTTGTTCTTTGTTGATAGCTGGCATTTTTAGCGTGATTGATATTTGTCGTTAGTTTTGATATCTCTATTTGGCGGTTCATTATAGTTGCCTTCCACTGAGTAAATAGTGCGACTAGTTACATAAAGACTTATAGCAAAAGCTGATAAAATTATCAAGAGACCGATGGCTCCCATAGCCATTAAATTAGTGGCCTTTTTAACCTTTTCTGGGTTACCGGCTGCTGTCATCCAGATAACGCCAGCGGCAATCATTAAGATAATAAAGATAGTCCCTAAAAGTCCCAAAAAGACGTTAACTAGACTGGCTGTGATAGTGCGAATGTCTTTAGGGCGATTTGGTTCGTTGTAGGCAGTATTGCCAACCTGTCCTAAGCCATTGTTCATAACGGCTGGTAACCATTGGCTGGGCTGTCCTTGGCTCAGTGCCAAGACTGGACTAGAAGAAGCAAAACAGATGGCCATGGCCAGTAAACAGGCGAGGCCTAATTTGGTCAAGTTCATAGGGGTTGTGATATAATAAATTATATGAGACTATGTTAAATTATAGTAAAAATTAGCCTTTTCGTCAAAAAATACCTTTTCATCAAAAAATAAAAACCTGGATCCCGGCCTCCGCCGGGATGACAGAACTGGTCAAAAAATATGCGTTTAGCTGCTCGGGTCGCTTACAATACGTTAGCTCAATTATCTGGCAAACTAGTCAGCGCTGGTTTGGGTTTGGTAGCAGTCGGTGTGATGACTAGATATTTGGGTCAAAGTGGCTTTGGTGAATTTACTACCGTGATTGCTTTTGCTTCAACTTTTGCCATTATTGCTGATTTGGGTTTGTCTTTAGTGACAACTCAAATGATTAATAAGTCGGGGACCAACCAAGAAGAGGTTTTGGGTAATCTACTAACTTTCCGTTTAGCCTCATCTTTGATTTTAATTGGTTTAGCTCCTTTATCGGTTTGGTTTTTTCCTTATAATCAGGCAATTAAAGTTGGGGTAGCAGTAGTTAGTTGGTCTTATTTGTTTTTTAGTTTTAATCAAATTTTTGTTAGTTTATTTCAAAAAGAATTAAAAACTCACCTAATAGCCATAGCTGAAGTAGTAAGTCGCGCTGTCTTACTAGTGATAGTAATTTTAACTACTTGGTATAATTGGGGTTTAACTGGGGTGCTGTGGTCAATGGTTGCTTCCAATATTATTAATTTTTCTCTGCATTACTGGTTCGCTAGACGCTTGGCTAAATTTGGTTGGCGTTGGTCTTGGACGATTTGGAAACAAATTATGTCTCGCTCTTGGCCACTACTTGCTACTATTGTTTTAAATTTAGTTTACTTGAAAGCTGATATTTTAATCTTGTCTTTAATTAAACCGCAGGCTGATGTTGGTTTGTATGGCGCGGCTTATCGTGTAGTGGACGTCTTAGTGGCTTTGCCTTTTATGTTCGCCGGACTAATGTTGCCTATTTTAGTTAAGCATTGGTCAGATGGGGCGCACAGTAGCTTTAAATTTGTGGCGCAAAAAATATTTGATGTGACAGTTTTAGCTACGGCACCACTACTCATGGCTGGTTATCTCTTGGCTCGTCCGGCTATGTCAGTTGTTGCCGGAACCAATTTTATTATTTCCGGCAGTATTTTAAAAATCCTATTACTGGCGGTGGTGGCTGTTTTTTTTAGTTGTGTTTTTACTTATTTAATGATTAGCTTTGAGGAGCAAAAACGTTTAATTAAATATTATCTATTAACAGCTATCACTGCAATGCCCGTATATTATTTTGCTATTTCCAAATATTCTTATTTTGGTGCCGCCTGGGGTACAGTGTATAGTGAAGTATTAATTTTTATTTGTTCAGCTGTAGCTGTTTGGCGTTATAGTCACTTCTTGCCGAATTTACGTTTATTGCCTAAAGCCTTAGGAGCTACCGCGGTGATGGCGCTGGTTATTATTAGCTTATCCCTTGGCTTAGATGTTTTTACTACTTGGGGTTTAGGCTTAACAGTTATTGGTGGGGTGGCTAGTTATTCTTTAATGTTGAAAATTTTTGGTTTGTTGAAATTAAGTGCCTGGCAAGGATTGCTAACGGACAAGAAATAAATAATTTAATTCGGATGTGCCCCATTCGTAGCGGGGCTCGCGAAGCGATAACGTATGAAACAATGTTTATTAATTGATAGTAATGGTCAAGTTAATGAGTTTCTGTCTAGTCTACTTAAAGCTCTGGAGCTTGAAAATTGTCAGATTAGACTTTTGTCGAGAAGCCAATCTTGGTTAAAACAACGCTTTGTCGAGCGTCACCAAGTTTATGGAAACCTCTATCAACCTTTAAATAACTATTGGTTATTAATTATTTTATGGCCTTGGCTGACTGTTTGGAATTTTTTTAAATTAGTTATTTATCAAAGTCAGCATGGGGTTAAAACCTTAATTTGTTTGGGAGTTGGAGCTAAGTTGTTGTTTAGCTTGCCAGCGAGGATTTTGGGTTGGCGAGTAGTCTGGTTAGAGGAGCCTAATTTTAATTATGATACTTTGCCTAAAATAATTTTGAAAATTTATTCGAGTTTAAGTTTTCGCGCTAAATTGATTTGTTTTTCTTTAACTACTAAACTGAAACTGTTATCAATTGGCGCTAAAGAGGACTCTTTAAAATTAATTTGGCCGGGAATTTCTTTAGAGGATTTCCAAAACCAAGATAGTTTATTTCATAGTTTCGCTAAAAAAACTTATTTAGCCAGTAAAAAGTTCTTTACTATAGGCACGATTATTGATTTTAATCAGCCACAACGTACGGAAATTTTAATGCGTGCCGTGAGTCTAGTTAAAGAGATTATTCCTCAAGTGCGTTTAATTATTATTGGAGATGGAGCATCTCGTGAACAAGCGCAGTGGTTAACTAAAAAACTTGGATTAGAAGCGCAGGTTTGGCTCGTTGGCTCGCAAACAGATTTGAAAAAGTGGTATGCTAATTTTGACGTTTTCATTGTAGCCAGCGATAAACCAAATTTAGATGATTTTATGGTAGCCTTAATTGCTATGGCTAATGGTGTGCCGGTAATTGCGCCTCAAGGGCAATCACTGGAAGATTGCTTTTTAGGAGGTCAAGCCGGAATTTTATTATCATTAACAGATGAAGAAGAACTATCAATGGAGCTTATTAAATTAGAACAACAAGTAGAATTTAAAAAAAATTTAAGTTTGAATGCCAAACGAGTGGTTAACGACTTCTTCACTCTGGCTCGAGCTGGTCATGAATTTAAACAAATATTAGATTAACTTAACGAAATGCGAATAACGCGAATTAGCATGCGAATACCTCGAAAAGAATAGTCACCGAATATTTTATAGACCTTTTGTAATTATTCGGGGAATTTGCATAATAATTTGAGGATTAGCATTATATATGTATGGATAATATTAGAAAAGCGGACAAAGCGCGTTTGGATGTGGTGTTAGCTGCACAAATTGGCGAACCTCGTCATCAAGCACAAAAAATGATTAAACTGGGGCAGGTGTTAGTTAATGGTAAGGTGGAGCTAAAAGTAAACCATCGAGTAAATGAAGGGGATGCTATTAAAGTTACTAAAGCAAAACCAGCTATAGTCAAGGCAAAACTAGAAGCGGCGTTGCCTGAAGTGTCAGTGATTAAAGAAACTGACGACTATTTGGTGATTAACAAACCAGCCGGTTTAATGGTGCATGGCGCTAGGGGAAATACCGGACCGACTTTAGTAGCTTGGTTAATTAAAAATTATCCTAAAATTGCTAAAGTAGGGGATGATTTAGAAAGGCCAGGTATTGTGCATCGCTTGGATAAGGATGTTAGTGGTTTGATGGTAGTAGCTAAAAATAATAAAAGTTTCGAAGATTTAAAAAGTCAATTTAGCTCTCGTAAAATTTACAAAGAATATCAGGGATTGGTTTATGGCGCATTGACCGTAGAAGAAGGCGTCCTTAATTTTCCTTTGAGTCGTTCCACGAAGGGCCATAAAATGGCAGCGCATCCTTTCGGCACTGAAGGCAAGGAAGCGATTACCGAGTTTAAGGTATTGAAACATTTTGTTAATTATTCATTATTGTCATTAGTTATTAAAACTGGGCGCACTCATCAAATTCGCGCGCATTTATCGGCCTTCAATCATCAATTGGTCGGCGACAATCTCTACGGCACCAATATCACGAAGATAAAAAATAAAAAATTTAATCTCGGTCGCGTGTGGCTCGTTAGTGTTAAATTATCCTTTACAGATTTAGCCGGAGAAAAGCAGACATTCAAAATTAAGATACCGGCGGAATTGCAAAAATTTTTAAAAGAAATTAAATAAATTTTTAAATTTTGTAATTTTTAATTTTGTAAATAAATCATAATTTTTAATAAAAACTCATTATTCAGTCCTTTGTATTAGAAATTAAAAATTATTTTAAAATTATAAAATTAATAATTAAAAATTAATTCCATGATTATTACTATTGGCGGTTTAGCTGGATCTGGAAAAAGTACTATTGCTAAAAAATTGGCTGAGAAATTAGCTTGGCCAATGTATGGCATGGGCTCTTTGCGTCGTCAGAAGGCGATAGAACTTGGCATGACCTTGGCTGAATATAATAAGTTAGGCGAAACCGATCCCGAGACCGATTTGGCAGTGGATCATTACCAGGAAGAATTGGGAAAAACACAGGACAATTTTGTGATTGAAGGACGTACTTCTTGGCACTTTATTCCGCAAGCTATAAAAATCTTTCTCACCGTGGATGAACTTGCTGGAGCTGAGCGTATTTTTAAAGCCGGTCGCCTGGGAGAAGATAAAAATTTAAATAGTGTGGAAGATGTTATTACCAGTAATCGCGCGCGATTGGCTAGCGACCGAGTACGTTATCAAAAATATTTAGGCGTAGATGTTTACGACAAGTCGCATTATGACTTGGTGGTAGATACCACTAAGTTAACCCCAGACGAGGTTTTAGCTAAGGTTTACAATTTCGTTGTAAATAAACAATAAGTTTTATATAATAAAGGTAAATAATAAATAAAATTTATGTTAAAAGTAGCTATCAATGGTTTTGGCCGAATTGGCCGAGCCTCCTTCAAGGCTTTGCTTGAGAAAAAGAATGTGGAAGTCGTGGCGATTAACGATTTAACCGACGCTCCAACTTTAGCCCATCTTTTGAAATACGACAGTGTCTACGGAGTTTATGGTAAAAAAGTGGAAGCAGTAAAAGGTAATTTAGTAGTGGCGGGGAAAAAATATCAGGTTTTTGCGGAAAAAGATCCTAAGGCTTTGCCTTGGAAAAAATTGGGCGTGGACGTCGTGATTGAATCCACGGGAATTTTTCGTGATAATGCTAGTGCTGGTCAACATCTAACTGCCGGAGCTAAAAAAGTAATTATTACGGCGCCCTGTAAGGAAGATAAAGATGATGTTAAGACCTTTGTCCTGGGAGTTAACGCCGAGTCTATACGAAAGACTGATACGGTTATTTCTATGGCTTCTTGCACCACCAATTGTCTGGCTCCCGTGACCGACATTATCCGCCAAGCTTTTGGCATTAAGAAAGCTTTAATGACGACCGTTCATTCCTATACTGCTGATCAAAATTTAGTCGATGGACCACATAAGGATTTGCGACGCGCGCGTAGTGCCGCCTTGAGTATTATCCCTACCACGACCGGCGCCGCGATTGCCGTGACTAAAACTATTCCGGAATTAAAAGGTAACTTTGACGGCATGGCTTTGCGTGTCCCAACTCCGGTTGGCTCACTTTGCGACACAGTTTATTTAACCAAAAAACAAGTAACGGTTGAAGATATTAACAAAGCGATTATTAAAGCCACGAAAAATTCTAAATACAAAGGCATCGTAGAAGCTACCAACGATCCGATAGTCTCGCACGATATTGTCGGCAACCCAGCTTCGGCCATCGTAGATTTAGCCTTAACCGCTGTTATCGGTAACGACATGGTTAAAGTAGTGTCTTGGTACGACAACGAATGGGGTTACTCCTGTCGTTTAGCTGATTTAGCAGAGTTTATCTACAAGAAAAAATTATTATAACAATTAATTCGGATGTGCCCCGTTCGTAGTGGGGCTCGCGAAGCGATAACAATATGAAGAAGTTAAAGGAGAATAAAAGTTATTTATATATTTCTGGTGTAGCGACTGGTCTGATTATGGCCATCTTGTCAGTTTTCACATCTTTTCAAATGATGAGCTATGTGGAGAAAGGTGGTTCTTTTACGGTATTGATTATCGGCTCTATTTTATTAGGTATTGTGGTTGGAGCTTTGATTGGTTATTTAGTTAACAGTGTGTCTGATTAATTAGAATTATGGAAAATTTACTTAAAAAAATTAATGAGTTGCGGGAGAAGATTCTAGAATTAGGGAGGTTACTTTGACTTGAATGGCAAACGTAGCTTGGCCTCTGAATTAGAGAAGCAAACTTTTGCGCCGGATTTTTGGCAAGACCAAGAACGCGCCGTTGGGATTAGTAAGCGTTTGGAAGACTTAAAAAAAGAATTATTACTCTGGGAAACTATTGCCAATGATGTGCGAGCCTTGGAAGAAATTACGGCCGTGGCGCAACAAGAAAGTGATGCGACACTAACAGACGATTTAAATAAACAATACGATAAATTAAACAACCAATATAAACAATTGGAATTTTTGGTTTTATTTTCCGGTAAGTATGACGAGTCTAGCGCCATTTTATCCATTCATGCGGGAACGGGCGGAGTGGACGCGCAGGATTGGTCGGAGATGTTGGAGCGAATGTATTTGCGATTTGCGGAAAAGATGGGTTGGCGCGCGGAAATTTTAGACCGCAATATGGGCAACGAAGCTGGCTTGAAAAATAATTTAATCAGGATTGAAGGTCGCTGGGCTTATGGCTATCTTAAAAGTGAAGCCGGGGTTCATCGGCTAGTGCGCATTTCTCCTTTTGATGCCGAAGCTATGCGTCAAACCTCTTTTGCTTTAGTGGAGGTCATTCCTGAATTGCCAGATACGGAGGTAGTAGATATTAAAGAGGATGATTTGGAATATGATTTTTTCCGTTCCTCGGGACCAGGCGGGCAAAATGTTAATAAGACATCCAGCGCGGTGCGTTTAACTCATAAACCGAGTGGGATTATTGTGACTTGCCAAACCGAACGTTCCCAACATCAAAATCGCGAGCGCGCTTTGGCGATTTTAAAAGCCAAACTGGTCCAGCGTTCTCTGAGTGAGCAAAGCGCCACAATGAAGGGGATTAAAGGTGGCACGACCAAGGCCGAGTGGGGACGACAAATTCGCTCTTATGTACTAGACCCTTATCAATTAGTTAAAGACCATCGCACCAACGAAGAAACGAGCGATATTGAATCAGTCCTGGATGGAAATATTTTGCCATTTATAGAAAGCTATTTGAGAAATGAACAAAAAGGAAAGACAGAGCTGGCTATAAAATAGCTTTTAAGCGAAATGCAGGAATTTTTGTTTGAGACGAGGATTGCCAGCGTCAGAGTTTGAAGCGTAATATTATTACGGTGAAAATTATGGCGCGCCAGCAAGACGAAGTATCAGACAAAAATAACAAATTGTAGCAAAAGAAATTTTATGGCCAGCTCTTATAGGAAGTCTAAAATATTTTTAGCCGGTTCTTTGGGATTTATTTTGGGACTTGGTTTTGCTTCGTATACACCGCCAGTTAATGCTATGGCGGTTTTTATTTTGTTTTGGATTTTGGTCATTATCACTTTAGTGCTTTGGCCAAAAAAATTAGCTTTAGGGTTTTTAATGGCATCTTGTGTGGCCTTGGGTTATTGGCGGTATCAATTAACTACCACGCCGAGTGAAGTCGCCTCGTATTACGACAAAAATATTACAGCGGTGGGAATTATCAGGCAGGAGCCGGAAGTTAAGCCCATGGGAATTAATTTAACTTTGAAGTTGACCAGTATTAATGGGCAAGTACTTCGTGATAAAATTTTAGTCAGCGTGTCGGCTAGGGAACATTTTAATTATGGCGATGAAGTCCGATTGGAATGCTTGCTAGCTAGGCCTGAACCGATAGAGGATTTTGCTTATGACAGGTATTTGGCGCGCTGGGGAATTCACGGAACTTGTCGCTCCACAAAAATAATTTTGTTGGCAAGCGATAAAGGTAATCCCTGGCTAGCAGGCTTAAATAAAATCAGACAGGCCAGTGACCAAATTATCAAACGCCATTTGCCCAGCCAAGAAGCCAATCTGGCCTCGGCCATGGTTTTGGGCACAAAAAGTAATCTGGGTCCGGAATTAACCCAAGCTTTCTCGGCTAGCGGCCTAACGCATATTATCGCCATTTCCGGCATGAACATTACTTTGATTGTCATTCTACTTTTTAATCTTTTGTTGTTTTTTGGTTTACGACGGCAAATAGTTTTTTGGGTGGTGGTCGTGGTTATTACCAGTTATGTGCTGTTAATCGGTGTGCCGGCTTCGGCGGTGCGCGCGGGGATTATGGGGCTTTTGGGATTGTGGGCGGTGTATTTGGGGCGTTTGAATAATTTGGATAATGTTTTGGTGGCCACGGCGGTTATTACTTTAAGCTTTAATCCGCTTTTACTTCGCGATGATGTCGGTTGGCAATTGTCTTTTTTGGCTTTGGCCGGACTGATTTATTTATATCCTATCGGGCAGAAATTTTTTCATAGCCCCCAATCTTTTATAAATTTTTTGTTGGATTCTTTGGTGTTGACCGTGGCCGCGCAACTGCCGACCTGGCCGATTATCGCCATTACTTTTGACCAAATTTCTTTAATCGCCGTGGTGGCCAATTTATTGGCCGTGTGGATTGCCCCGGCCCTCCTTGTCGTTTTGTTAATCGCCCTGGGCTTGTCGGCGATAGTGCCTTGGCTGTGGTGGTGGCTTCCGGCGCTCTTTGGTCTAAAGTATTTAATAGATGTCGCCCTCTTAAGCGCCTCTTTCCCTTGGGCCGTTATCAAAGTCGGCTCCCTAGCGCCCGCCCTGGTGTTTATTTATTATTTATCTTTAATTTTAGTTTATTATGGAAAAAAACTTGCTAAAAGACGAGAAAAAGTGTTAAATTAACCTATAACTTAAATAATATGGCTTTATCAAATCAGCCTCCTAAGGGCACGAGTGATTGGTTTCCAGAGGAACTTAAAATCAGACAATATATTTTTAACGCCTGGCGACGAGTTTGTTTGCGTTATGGTTATGAGGAATATTTAACTCCACTGGTGGAATCGGCAGAGATTTATCGCGCCAAATCGGGCGAAGATGTGGGAGGTAAGGAACTGGTGACTTTTACGGATTTGGGTGGACGAGAATTATCTATTAGACCGGAGATGACTCCGAGCGTGACTAGAATGGTTAGTCAAATTTATGAAGCCGTGCCGAAACCGATTCGCTATTTTTCCATTGCCAATTTCATGCGCAATGAAAAACCACAACGCGGACGCAATCGCGAATTTTGGCAACTGAACTGCGATATTTTTGGTTCCAATTCTATTAATGCCGATACAGAGATTTTGCAAATTGCTTTAGACATCATGCTGGAGCTGGGCGCGCCCAAAAACTCTTTTAAACTAAAAGTCAGCAGTCGCGCTATTTTACAAGAATTATTTTCAACTTTAAAAATATCTGAAAAGCAAGCGACGCAAGTAGCACGTACTTTGGATAAATGGCAAAAACTAAGTCAGTCGGCAGTTAATGAAAGTTTGACTAAAGTTGGTTTGAATAAAGAACAGATTAAGAGCTTGAGTGCTTTTATGAGCAACCAAAAATTAGCAAATACCCCGGCTAGTATCGATATTCAATCTATTCTGCAGACCCTAAAAGATTTAGGTTATGGAGCTTACGTGGAATATGATCCAACCATTATTCGTGGTTTTGATTATTATGACGGCATGGTCTTTGAATTGGTGGATACGCACAAAGATAATAACCGCGCCTTGTTCGGGGGCGGTCGCTATAATGGCCTGGCTAATTTATTTGGCGCCAAAACTTTCCCAGCTGTCGGTTTTGCTCCGGGCGATGAAACTACTAGATTGTTTTTAGAAAGTTGGGGTTTGACTAAGAAAATTAAAGAGACTAATAAAGATATTTATTATTTGCCCTTATTGGATAAGACTTTAAGCAAGGTCAACGCCAAATTAGCCAAAGCTTTGCGCGCGCAAGGCTTGGAGGTGGTGGCCGGTCTGGAAGAGCAGAAAATCAACAAAGCCCTTGACTACGCCAACAAAAAAGGCTTTACTAGGGTAGTTATCTTTGGCTCAGAAGAATCTAAAAAACATATCTATAAAATTAAAGATATGCTGAGTGGTAAAGAGAAAAACATTTCTTTCAAATAAATTTTAGGAGGTCAGTCATGACACAAAAACAAGTAGTCTTTAAGAGACAGCAAGACATTAAGCGCTTTCTTGATTACAGTAAAACGATTGGTTTGCTCAATCCCTTTACTGTCGTGACGGGAGCTGATGGTAGCTGGTCCATAGAAATGCCCAAAAAGAAGTAAAAACAGCCTATGCCCCTGATTAATATCACGGGCTTTTTTCTTGTAAAAGTTTTGGTCATTTGTTATGCTAAAAGGAGTATTATCGTCAACAATACTCCTTTTAAATATGGGTAAAATTGAATTAGCAAAAACTTACGAAGCGTCCAAGTTTGAGGACAATATTTATCGTCTCTGGGAAGAGTCTGGTTTGTTTAATCCGGACAATTTAAACGTGGCACCGGATGCTAAAAGCTATACGATTATTTTACCGCCACCCAATATCACTGACAAACTTCACTTAGGCCACGCCGAGATGCTGGCTATTGAAGATTTATTTATCCGCTACAAACGTTTGCAAGGATTTAGAACCTTGTGGTTGCCGGGCACCGACCACGCCGCCATCGCTACCCAAACCGTGGTGGAGAAAAAAATTAAAAAAGAATTAGGGCAAAGTCGGCACGATTTGGGTCGTGAACAATTTTTAAATCACGTGTGGGCTTTTTTGCGGGAAACACAAACCACTATTTTAAACCAAATTAGAATTATGGGCGCATCCTTAGATTGGTCGCGCTTGGCTTTTACCTTAGATGAACCGCGTCGTGAGGCCGTTAAAACCATGTTTGTGAAAATGTATGAAGCAGGACTCATTTATCGAGGTGAACGCGTGGTTAATTGGTGTCCACGTTGTCAGTCTACTTTGGCCGACGATGAAGTGGAGTATCAAGAACAATCAGCTAAGCTTTATACTTTTCGGTATGATGCGGATTTTCCGATAGCTATCTCTACGACGAGACCGGAAACCAAACTAGGCGATACAGCCGTGGCAGTTAATCCAAAGGACGCGCGCTATAAAAAATTTATCGGTCAAACCATAGGGGCTAATTTTTGTGGCATACCACTAAAACTGAAAATTATTGCCGACCGTAATGTGGACGAGACTTTTGGCACGGGAGCTCTCGGCGTGACCCCGGCGCATTCTACTCTCGATTCACAAATGGCTGTGAGTAATAATCTGCCGATAATTAAAGTTATTAATGAACAAGGATTAATTCACGAAGGCTTTGGGGAGTTTAGCGGAACAACCGTGGAGGAAACAAGAGCGAAAATAGTAGAACAACTAGAAGTTAATAATCTTTTAGAAGCGACAGAAGATATATCTAATAATTTATCAATTTGTTATCGTTGTAGCGCGGCCATTGAACCCCTGCCTTCTAAGCAGTGGTTTATCGCTGTGGATAAACCAGTTAAGGAGCTAAATAATAAATCTTTAAAAGAGCGAGCTAAGGAAGTAGCGGAAAATGGACAAATTAAATTTTTACCAGAACGATTTAATAAGCGTTATTTGGACTGGATGGATAATTTACGTGACTGGTGTATTTCCCGCCAAATTTGGTTTGGACACTCTTTACCAGTTTATTATAAAGGTGAAGAAATTTATGTAGGGCTAGAAGCGCCAGAGGGTGATGGCTGGACGCAAGATGAGGATACCCTAGATACTTGGTTTTCTTCTGGCATGTGGACTTTTTCCACTTTGGGTTGGTCTGATAAATCTAAAGATTTAGCTAAGTTTCACCCAACGCAACTATTAGATACTGGTTATGAAATCATTACTCTTTGGGTTAGTCGTATGATTATGATGAGTTTGTTTGCTGTCGGTGAAATACCTTTTGAGACTGTTTATCTCCATGGTTTGGTTTTAGATAAGCACGGTAAAAAAATGAGTAAGTCCAAGGGTAATGGTATTGATCCGCTAGACATGGTGAAGTTGTACGGCGCGGATGCAGTGCGTTTGTCGCTACTTATTAGCGTAACTCCTGGCACTGATTTTCGAATGAGCGAAGAAAAAATTGGTGCTTATCGCAATTTTGTAAATAAGTTTTGGAATATTTCTAGATTCGTTTTATTAAATATTGATGAGCCTAAATTTGATTTAACTCGCCCACTAGGCGCCACTTTGTTTGACGAGTGGATTTTAACTAAGTTGGATAATTTAATAGTCACCGTGAGTGAGGCTTTAGATAAACACGATTTTGCCTTGGCTGGTGAACAATTGCAGAAATTTACCTGGGACGATTTGGCGGATTGGTATTTAGAGGTAGCTAAAATTGAAGAGGATAAGGGACAGATTTTAAATTATATTTTAAATACTTTGCTCGTGCTCTGGCATCCATTTATGCCTTTTGTGACCGAAGCTATTTGGCAAGAAGTTTACTCTGGTCAATCTTTACTTTTAGTAGAAAGCTGGCCAACCAGTAAATTAGCTAAAAAAGATAAGGCCGAGACTGCCGTAGACTTGATTCAAAAAATTATTTCAGGTATTCGTAACGCTCGCAGTGCTAATAAATTAGAACCAGCACAGGCAGTCAAAGCCGTCATTTATGCTGGCAAACATTTAGAGCTTTTACAGAGTCATGCTGAGATTATTAGAAGTTTACGTACTAGTGTCGGAGAGTTAACCATTACTGACAAGGGTGAGATAATTAATGAAGCTATTTATTTTAGTGAATCGGGCGTCGAGGTTTATTTGGTAGCGCAAATTGATAAAGGTAAAGAAAAACTAAGATTAGAAAAAGAATTTGTAAAATTGGAAGAATACATTACCACGCTAGAAGCTAAACTAGGAAATGAAGAATTTGTGTCCAAAGCCCCTAGAGCCTTAGTAGACAAAGAACAAGAGAAATTATCCCAAGCGCAAAGTGAATTAAGTAAAATAAAAGAGAGATTGGAGTTGTGGTAGTTTTGTATCTTACTTTATAAACTTTCAACTTTATAACTTTATAAACTGTTTCTATGTTGCTTGTCAAAAAACATGGAGTCATATTGTCTCCAACTAAATTAGAGTTTGAATCGCGAGCCGTTTTAAACCCCGGTATTTTAAAAGAGGGCAATCATGTTCACATGGTTTATCGCGCCGTGGATGAAAAACACATTTCATCTATAGGCTATGCCCGTTTAAAGGGTCCTTTGGAAATTGAACAACGCTGGAAACATTCTTTCATGAAACCTAGTTATAAATACGAGTCTATGGGCATGGAAGATCCACGTCTTACCCGTATTGGTAAAAATGTTTATATGACTTATGTGGCGCATGATGGAAAAAATGCGCAAATCGCTTATGCTGAAGGCTCTAGCGTGGCTAATTTAAAAAAAGGTGGTTTAATCGGACCAAAAATTAGATATGATATCGCCGGTAAACATTTTCGTCAGAACAAGCTTAAAGATGATTATTACTTTTTTGAGTCATTTTATAAAACCTATAATGGTAGTGATATTTTAATTTGGGAAAAAGATGCTATTTTGTGGCCGGAAAAAATTAAGGGCAAGTTTGTGCTAACTCATCGTATTTTACCAGATATTCAAATAGCTTATTTTAAAAAATTTGCTGATTTGAAAAAGACGAGCTTCTGGGCAGATTATTTGGAAGATTTTGACCATAATGTCCTTTTGGAAGGTCGTCACGGTTGGGAAGAACGCCATATCGGTGGGGGTGCTCCACCTATAAAAACTAAAGAAGGTTGGTTGATGATTTATCATGGAGTAGAGGAAACCAACAAACAAAGAACCTACCATGCCGGCGTGGCCTTACTTGATTTAAAAGATCCTAGTCGTTTAATTGCTCGCTTGCCTTATCCTTTATTTTCTCCTGAAGAAAGCTATGAGTTAGCAGGTGATGTGGATAATGTGGTTTTTCCGACTGGCACCGCTTTGTTTAAAGATGAACTTTATATTTATTATGGAGCGGCCGATAGCCATATTGCCGTGGCCAGCCTTAGTCTTCATGAATTATTGATAGAATTGAGAAGGCACAAGGGAGACTTAATATGAAGCATGATCTCTCACCTAGCATTCTCTATGTGTCGTCCTTTCCACCACGTGAATGCGGGATTGCTACTTTTGCCCAGGATTTAACTAACGCCATTGACCGAGAATTGGCGCCAACTCTTAAATCTAAAATCTTAGCCATGAATCCTAATGACATGTCTATTTTTAATTACCCCAAAAAAGTAATTTGTCAGATTAGCGATGAGGATTTACAAAACTATTTAGATATCGCTAAGAAAATAAACAAAAACTCAGAGATTAAATTGGTTAATATTCAACACGAATATGGTTTATTTGGAGGTGATTGGGGCAACTATATTTTACCTTTCATGGAAATTATCAATAAGCCGATTGTGGTAACTTTCCATACTATTTTAGCTAGACCTGATAAGCGTTTGAAAAAAGTGACCCAAGATATTGTGGCCAAAGCTGCGGGGGTCGTAGTTATGACTCATCATACAGCCAAGGTGCTTAGACGCACTTATGGCATTGAAAAGAAAAAACCCATCGCGGTTATTCCGCACGGAGTTCATCATATTTCTTTTCCTTCTAAAACTGAGTCTAAGAAAAAACTAAGTTTATCTAGTCATACGGTTATTACTACTTTTGGCATGCTTAGTCGTGACAAAGGAATTGAGTATGCTATTGAAGCTATGCCAGCCGTGGTGGCGAAGTATCCCAATGTTTTATATTTGGTTTTAGGTGCAACCCATCCTAATGTGGTACGTCACGATGGCGAAGTTTATCGCAATAAACTGGTGCGTTTGGTGAAAAAGTTAAAATTAGAAGATCACGTTAAATTTTATAACAAATATTTAGATTTAGAGGAATTAATTGATTATCTAAAAGCTACTGATATTTATGTTTCGCCAACACAAAATCCGCGTCAGGCAGTTTCTGGAACTGTGTCTTATGCACTTAGTTGCGCTTGTCCTATTGTCGTGACCGCTAGTCAATTTGCCAAGGATGTCATCAATAATGAACGTGGCCGTCTGGTAGGTTTTAATAATTCTACCGACATCACCAAGGCGGTGTTGGAAATTTTGGATGATCCGATTATGCACTCTAACATGAAAAAGGATACTTATTATTATTCCCGTCACATGACTTGGCAAAACGTCGCCCTATCTTATTTTAAATTTTTCAATCAGTTTGCTAAAATTATTCCTCGCGAGCCGGATAAATTGCCACCAATTAGCTTGGCGCATATTAAAACCTTAACTGATGAATTTGGTATATTGCAGTTTGCCCGTCATACCAAACCAGACCCACATTCCGGCTATTGTTTGGACGATAATGCCCGCGCTTTAATTGGTTGTATCAGGCGTTTAGACGCGCGTCCGAGTAAAGGTTTAATAGATTTAATTAATGTTTATTTTTCTTATTTAAAAAAATCGCAACGCGCTGATGGACATTTTGATGATTTTATCAACCATAACCGCACTATTAACGGCGATTTACCGGAAAGCGAAGATTCATTTGGTCGCGCTATTTGGGCTTTAGGCGTAGCGGTTGGTAGCCAAGAATTAAATGCCGACCTATCAGCCTTGGCTTCGTCGATGTTTAAAAAGTCATTACCGGTAATTAATGAATTAAAATTTTCTCGCGCCATAGCGTTTGCGATTATCGGTTTAAGTGAGGCTTATGCGCGTGCCGATGACGAGTTAAAAAACATTATTAGCCCTTTAATTAAAGAATTAAGTGATAAATTATTAGCGCGTTTTCAAGAACAAACCAACATCAGTGGTAAAGAAGGGGATAAGTGGCGCTGGTTTGATGACCACCTGACTTATTCTAATTACAAAATTCCCGAAGCCTTATTGTGCGCTTATAGTATTATTAAAGATAGACAATATTTAAGCGTGGCCAAAGAATCTTTGGAGTTTTTAAATAGCGTAGCTTTTGATAAGGGTTATTATAATGCTATTGGTCAGGACGGCTGGTATTTTCGTGAAGGTAAGCGCGCTTATTTTGATCAACAACCAGAAGATGCCGCTAGCGCCGTAGAAGCTCTAACCTGTGCTTATAAAATTACCAATACTAAAAAATACGCGGACGTGGCAAAATTGGCTTTTGGTTGGTTTTTGGGTAAAAATCACTTAAGTCAAATGGTTTATGATGAGGCTACCGGTGGTTGTTATGATGGACTAGGCAAACATTCGTTAAATTTTAATCAGGGTGCCGAATCAACTCTGTCATATTTTCTGGCACGTTTGGCCATGGAAGACCTTTCTAAAAGTAAAAAATAATTTTTATTGATAGCTAAATTGTGATACAATGAGATGGTTACAAAACTGTTTTGGCTGTAATTTGTCTTTTTTGCCCGATGCTTCGTTGGACTAGCGCGAAATGATTTTCACCGTAATAATATTACGCCTCAAACCCTTTCGCTTGTCCGCCTCGCCTCGGCCAAAAAATCCTAAATTTCGCTACAAAACAATTTTGTAGCCATCTCATTTATGAATAAGATTATTGAACAAGCTCGTGAGAAAGCTGTTGATGTTTTAAAAGCCTGTGCTAAGCCGACGGGATTTTATGCTTCGGGTTTGCCGGGTGGCTATGAAGCGACTTGGGCGCGTGACTCTATGGTCACAACTCTCGGGGCTATTTTTGTCGGTCGGGAATTTAAAACACCTATTAAAAAAAGTTTAGAACTCTTATCTCGCAATCAGTCACTTCTCGGGCAGATTCCTAATTGTGTCGGCTCTTATAACACCGACCGCCGGAGTGATGTGACTTTTAACAGTATTGATTCCAGTTTGTGGTATATCGTTGGTTTTTTAGCTTACGCTAATGCTTTTAGTGATAAAGATTTTTTTGCCAGTCACAAAAAGCACTTAACCATGGCTTTGGTGTGGTTGTCTTATCAAGACCCAGATGAGGTTAGAGTTTTAGCGCAACAACCGACTATGGATTGGCAAGACGCTTTTCCTCATAAGTATGGTTATACGATTAATACTAATGCACTTTACTATGGAGTTTTAAAAATGGTTGGTAAAGATCGCCAAGCTGAGCACATGAAAAAAATAATTAATGGTGAGCGTGATAAATACATCTCTCTTTACGATAAGAAGCTGGGTTATTATTATCCTTGGGCGTGGAAAAATCATGATGACGACCGTGAGCATGAGGAGTGGTTTGATTCGCTGGGAAATTTATTGGCGGTTGCGACGGGTTTGGCGACGCCAAAGATTGCTAAAAGTATTTTAAATCACATTGAGAAGGCGAAAATAAATCGACCCTATCCGGTCAAAGCTATTTGGCCAACGATTAAGCCGGGAGATAAAGAATGGCACAGTTATTTTTCTAAGTGCGATGCGCGTGAACCACTGCACTATTTAAATGGTGGGATTTGGCCGTTTATCGGCGCTTGGTATGTCGTGGCTTTAGTTAAAACCAAACAATTTGCCAAAGCCGAAAAAGAATTAACTCGACTCGCTCAAGCGAATTTACAAATTATAAATTATCCCAAACCTCCGCAGTATATGTATGAAGTTTCTAAGAGTCGACATATTCCGCTAGCTGAATTAATGAAATTGCGTCATAAAGAATTTAATGAGTGTCTAGATGGAAAAACAGGCAAGCCAACCGGTGAGCCATATCAAGCTTGGTCAGCTGGCGCTTATTTATACGCTTATCAATGTTTAAAAGAAAAGAAGGTCATATATTTTTGATTTGTATCTTGAATTTAAGGATGTTAAACATGCGCTAATAAGAAAATTAGCGTTTTGTTTTTGAGCGGAGCGTTACATAATTTCATTTGTTTGAGCCGCAGGCGAGTTATGAAATTATGTTAGTGAGAGCGAAAAAATACAGCTAATTTTCTTCTAAGCGCGATTTTGGCCCCACCTTATTAAAAAGGTGGGATGAAAGGGTTCTGTGGATAACTTTAGGAATTATTTTTTAAGAAAAAATTTTCTGCTCGTCAGAAATTTTTTTGTTTTAGGAATTATTTTTTTCTTCAGAGTAAAAAATAAATTATTTTCTAAAAAAATCATTATTAACTTGTTATTATTGATTTTTTTGAGTTAGAGATTAAATGGAAAATTTTTTTTAGTAATTTATTTTTAATTTTTTTTTGTAAATTAATATTTTTTGGTTCTTTTTGTATTGCTCCTTATATTTTTTTTTGCTATAATAGAATTATATAAATTAGAAAAGAAAATTTTTTTCAAAATTCGTGTAAGAAATTTTTTATCTAAGGAAGGGGGTGATCTTATGGCAGCTAAGAAAAAAGCAAAGAAGGCCGTGAAAAAGACCACTAAGAAAGTGGCCAAGAAACCAGCCAAAAAAGCTAAGAAAAAGAAGAAATAGTCTTTTGGTATAAAAATCCCATCCGCGATGAAAATCGGGGTGGGATTTTGTTTTTGAAAAAAGACCCCTAGTGTTAGAGGTCTTTTTTTTGTTTGAAGAGTTTGGTATAATATATAGTAAGCAAGAGAAAAAGTTTATCCACTCAAGTTTTTAAAAGTATTTTTAAATATATTAAAGCAGTTCAAGTAATTAAAAAATTTGGACTACTAATTTTATGAAAAAAAACCTAGCGAAAAAAAAGAAGAAGATGAGTCTTTTTGAAAGAAGACTTATAACCGGTGGACTAATTTTTTTTATCGTCGCTTGTTGGTTGGTGATTGGTGCTCAAATTACAGTTAGTATAAAGGGTCCAAACAAGGCCAGGGCGATGACCTCTATTGCTGGTTGTACTTTTCCTAATGGAAATACGGGCTGTGCTAGTGGTGTTTGTAATTCTGGAGATTGTACGCCAGTCGTTCTTGGCGGAGTAAGTACTTGCGGTTGTGTCACCTCTGCAACTGGTCCCACTCCTAGTGGAGATTTAAAAGATTTTTCTGTAACCGCTGGTCTTGCTGGTTGTACTTTTCCTAATGGAAATACGGGTTGTGCTAGTGGTGTTTGTAATTCTGGAGATTGTACGCCAGTCGTTCTTGGCGGAGTAAGTACTTGCGGTTGTGTCACTTCTGCAACTGGTCCTACTGATGTAACTTCTCCTAGTCAGACTGGTACGGCAATTCCAACCGGTGGAGTTAGTAAGCCCAGTGTTACTGCTGGAAGTGACCCTGTCTTTAACTGCAAAGAAGGTCCTGATGGTATGTGTACAAATGAAGGTGATAGTTGTGGTAGTGGAAGTTTTTGCATGTCTTATTATGACGAAAAAGGTAGCCTTACTTGTGTCTGTTCTTCACCTGATTATAATCCAAATCCTGGACCAGTTATTTATTAAAAAGTATGAAAAATACCCCCCGATGCTCATCGGAGGGGTATTTTTTTGTAGTTTTTATTTACCTAATTTTTCTTTAATTAATTGCCTAGCAAGTCTTGCTATTTGGTGGTAGTGGAAATTTTTCTCAGCGTGAACGATGCCGGCTTGACCCATTTTTAGGCGGAGGGCATCGTCAGTTAAAAGCTGATGAGTATATTTAGCTAAATCAGCAATAGAGGCGCGATAAGCAAAGACCTTTGGCTTATCAAAGACGATTTTGTGATCAGCGTCAAAACCCATGTGTTCATAGGCCCATTCTTCTTTGAGCTCCACGGTTTCTCCAACTTCAGCTAAAAAGCCGGTTTCACCATGAACAATGGTGTCCACTGGTCCACCCACATTAATAGAAATAACCGGAGTGCCACAAACTTGCGCCTCCATTTGAATCATCCCAAAACCTTCTAGGCGACTCGGGGCGGCGTAAATATCGGCCGCAGATAATAGCTGACTCATAAAATCATGCGAATACATGCCGGATAAATAAATAATTCGGCCCTTATCTAGCCCTAATTTTTCAATTAGTTCTTCTTCTTCGTGGCGATGATCATCGGCGCAGTCGCTGTCCGAATGTTTGCAGACATATTTCCAATCCTTAAAATCTTTATTAACTTCCGATAGAGCTCTAAACATTTCTTGCGCTCCTTTACTCGTGACATCTCCGCCGACGGTTAGTAGCATTTTTTCGTGTTCCTGAATGCCGAGCATAGAACGCAGGCGTTTGATTTCAGTCGAATCTTTGGCCCAGGGTTTGATTTCGGCTGGGTCGTAACCAATGGGCAACATTTTAAAATTAGTCGTATCTACGCCGTCGCGTTTAAAAGTTTCGGTTACCCAATTACTGGTGGTGAAAGTTAACGGTAAAGCGCTTAGTTCTTTATGATAATTCGCTACCCAGCCATTAGCCACAAACCAGGGGATAGGTACTACGCCTTTGCGTTGCGGTGAAAAAACAATATCCGGTGAATATGACCAAGAACCAATCCCAATAGCTAGGTCGGGCTTCCAGGCATCTAGAACCCATTCTTTTTGAAAGCTCGGGCGATAATGACAAGGCATGACCTCCACGCCGAGCTCAGTACCAAGCTCTTTAAAACCTTTGTAAAGTAAATTTCCTTGGATGCTCAAGCCGTCGGATTCCACAGGATGGGCAAAAAGAATAGCGATTTTCAACATAAGTTTATTTCTTAAATTTTTTAAAGGCTTCTGACTTGGTACAGTAGGAAACATCGGTTCCCTGGGGCGCAAAGCCGTAAATATTTGTCATAACTTGTTTTTTGGCTAGAAATTCTTTGGGGTTTAAAGATAGAATAAAATCACTGTCAGCCTTTGGTTTTAAGTCGGTTTTTTTATAATTAAAAAAGAAAGCTTCCTTGGCGTTTAAAAATTTTTTGGCAAGTAGTTGTTTGATTGCCAGGTGAACCGCGATGTGTCGTTCGTGTCCATATTCGCCGTTAGAGCCGTGCGTAAACAAATAATCAAACGATTTATTTTTAATCGCCCCAACAATTAATTTTTTAATCGGGACTAAACTTTTCTCTATAGTGAGTCGGCCTTCATCTTCTAAATCAGTAATGATCGCGCGAGCACCAAAATGTGCGCAGATTTTTTTAAACTTTGGGGCACGGTCGCGGTCTGAGGCTCTACACAAAGCTAAAATAGTCCAATTAACTTGGGGAAAGCGAGCTATGGTGCCTCCGAGCCAGATGGTTTCATCATCCGGATGAGCAACAATAACCAAAGCATCGGTTTTGGATGTTAGTCGTAGTGGCTTCATATTTTAAGTATATCATAAGTATATCAGAGACTTTCCTAATCTTTCAAGAATTGACTAGGGTTTGGCACATGCTACAATTATGAGAAGAAGATACAAGGTTAAAAAATATGAAAATTATTGTTACTAAGGATTTAGAAGAACTTAGTTCGCAGGCGGCTAATTTGATTATTGAACAAATTAGAACGAAGCCCAATTCGGTTATTGGTTTGCCAACTGGGCGTACTCCGGTTTTAATGTACCAAAAGTTGGTTCAAGCCTATCAAACGAGCCAAGTTAGTTTCGCTCAAGTTAAAACTTTTAATTTAGATGAATATGTCGGCTTGTCTCGCACTAGTCTTGATAGTTTTTATGCTTATATGAAAAAGAATTTTTTTGACCATGTAGACATAAAGCAGGAAAACATTTTTGTGTTAGATGGTTTAGCTACTAATTTGGCTGATGAATGTGTGAACTATGAAAGACAATTAGAAAGTTACGGCGGAATGGACTTGGCAGTCTTGGGGATTGGCAAAGATGGGCACATTGGTTTCTGTGAACCTGGAGTTTCTTGGGAGTCACGAACCATGGTGATTAATTTAGATAAAAGCACTCTTCAAAGCAATGCAGATGGTTTGGTGGATCTTGATAAAGTTCCAGAGAGAGCCTTGACTATGGGGTTAGGAACAATTATGGAGGCTAAGAAAATTATGCTTTTAGCCTCAGGTGTTTCTAAACAAGAAATAGTCGCCAAAGCTTTAAAAGAAAAACCAACCGAAAAAGTACCAGCCTCAATTTTACAAACCCATACCGAACTAACAGTCATCTTAGATGAAGCCGCCGCTGGAACGACTAAATTTTCTTAAATTTTTAGATTCTAATATTTTACAAAAAAATAAAGACTGCTTATTGTAAGCAGGTTTTCATGCCGAAGTTAAAAATATATGGAATTTTTTGAGGAGATAAGGCTAAAATTAAAGAAAAACAATGAGGCTTATTTTAATGTCAAAGTTAGACCAAATTCTAATGTTAGCCAAATAAAAGAGGTGACGGCCGAGGGAGTGGTTCGTTTGGATTTAAAAGCCAAACCGATTCACGGCCAGGCCAACGAAGAGTTGGTTAAATTTTTAGCCAAAGAGTTGGGGGTTTCCAAAAATAATATTAAAATTTTGTCAGGTCGGAGCGGGAAAGAAAAATTGGTAAAAATTTTGGTTTAAATTTTTTGAAAAAACTCGCTAAATATAGTAAAGTTAATAATTACTTGTATTTGATTTTAAGCTTAATTATTATTAGGCCTTATATGTTTTTCTTTAATCAGACATTAAGTCGCAAAAAGCGAGGATTCATCTCATTAAATCCTGAAGGTTTTGACCTAAGGCCCAGAAATTTAACGGGATTCACTTTAATAGAGCTGTTGGTTGTCGTAGCTATTATTGGTGTTTTGGTTACCCTGGCTACTCTGGGGCTTAATTCTTTGCGCACTAAAAGTCGCGACACCAAACGCATCTCTGATGTTCGGCAAATTCAAGAGGCTCTGGAAATATATAACAACAGCAACAGTGGTTATCCTACGACCATCACGCCCGGTAACGCCCTGGTTGATCCCGGTGGTGTTACTTATATGAATAAAATTCCCAATAATCCAACGCCCTGGGTCGAGGGCGCTTGTACCAGTGGCGCCGATTATACTTATACCAGCGCCAATACCACGACCTATAATTTGGCTTATTGCTTAGCCAGGACCATCCAGGACGTTCCGGCCGGCAATATTATCGCGGTACCGAACAGTATTAATGGCGGTCAAACGGCTCAGTCCACTTGTCCGTCTTACGGCGCTTATTACAAAAATATTACGGTGACTAATAACGATGCCAGCGTTACTTTGACCAATTTTCAAATTGAAGTTGATCTGGATACCACCGCCATGGTCTCGGGCGGGCATCTCCGTAGCGATGGCAATGATTTGCGGATCACTTCCAGTGATTGTCTGACTTCTTATGCTTTCTGGCTGGAGCCCGGCACCATCAATACCGCCACTACCAGACTGTGGGTTAAAATTCCCAGCCTGGCGCCCAGCACAGCCGTGGTTTTGAAAATGCATTACGGTACCCAGACCACCAGTGTCTCTGATGCCTCAACTACTTTTATTTATTATGACAATTCCGGAGTGGCCGGCAGTTATAATATGGGAAGTCAGCTGGATTATTTTGTGGAAGGACACACCAGTGCCGCTTCACTGGTTATCGGCGCTTTTGGCGAATCAGCGGCGTTTCACAATCATTATCGTCTGTGGATGCCTTGGTCGGCCGACAGTCGCATTGGCTCGGTAGTAGCTGATGTGGAAACTGCTCGTCTAACCGGTAAACCACTCTGGTCTAATTATCGTTTTAAATTAATAGTCGAACAAGCTGGTTCTTCCGGCAATCGAGCTATTTTTTGGCTGTATAATCGCGACAACTCCACCGTGGGTTTTAATGATTTTTTTGATAATTATTTAACGCTTAATTCCAGTAATAATTGGTTCTATCATCCGGCTTGGCCCTGGGTGGCCATCGGCAAATATGACGATACTTTAACCGGTCAGCCCAGCTCGTCCGTGGGCACGGAAAGCAGTGAATAAGACGGATTGACTAATGTCGGCCGGGTGTTAAGCTTAGTGATTATGAATAATCAATCACCCCTAGCCGATCGTCTGCGTCCGCGTAATTTGGCCCAGTTCGTGGGGCAGGAAAAAATCGTCGGCGAGGGAAAATTTTTGCGTCTGGCACTGGAGCGAGGAGATTTGTCTTCGCTGATTTTTTGGGGACCGCCCGGCACCGGCAAGACGACCTTGGCTTTGATTTTGGCCGAGGCGTTGCAGGCTGAATTCGTGCGTTTTAGCGCCGTGACCGAAGGCGTGAAAGATTTGCGTCGCGTCATTGATTTGGCGCGCAATAATCGTTTGTTGGATAAACGAACGATTTTGTTTATTGATGAAATTCATCGTTGGAATAAAGCTCAGCAAGACGCACTCTTGCCTCATTTGGAAAACGGAGATTTGATTCTAATCGGCGCCACTACGGAAAATCCCAGTTTTGAAATCCGCAGTGCGCTTTTGTCGCGTTGTCGAGTCTTGGTACTGGAGCAATTGACGCGCGATGATTTGGTTAAAGTTTTACGACAAGCCCTGGCGGATCAAGAGCGGGGACTGGGCGATTTGCAAATAAATTTAGACGGTGAATCGGCCGAGTTAATCGCCGACTTGGCTGGAGGCGACGCTCGCGTGGCTTTGAATATTTTGGAGTCGGCCGGTTTGATGAATCCGATCATTGATCGAACCGTCATTTTAGAAGCCGCACACAAAGCGGCCTATCACGACAAGTCGGGGGAGAGTCATTATAATTTAATTTCGGCTTTGCATAAATCCTTGCGCGGGTCGGATGCCGATGCCGGTCTGTATTGGCTGGCGCGTTTGATTGAGGGTGGCGAAGATCCGCTCTATATTGCGCGTCGCTTGGTGCGCTTTGCTTCGGAGGATGTGGGTTTGGCTAATTCCAAGGCGCTTGAGCAGGCCGTAGCGGTTTATCAGGCGGTGCATTTTTTGGGTTATCCGGAATGTAATGTTCATTTGGCACAATTGGTGGTTTATCTGGCTAAATGTACCAAGTCTAATGCCCTGTATACCGCCATGGGTCATGCTAGCGAACTAGCTAAGAGCACTAGTCATCTAGGCGTACCTCTGCATTTGCGTAACGCTCCGACCAGTTTGATGAAAGATTTGGGCTACGGAGATGGCTATAAATACAGCCCAAACTTTGATTATCAAGAAGAGCAAACCTATTTACCGGAGGAGATAAAAGACAAAAAGTTTTTAAAGTAGCTTAATTTTTGCAGACACTTCTCCAAAAAAACTTTGTATTAAACTTAAACTAAGTTCCCAATAAAGATTTAAGCTTTAAAATAATCCCTGCTAGCCAGGGATTATTTTAGTTAATTTTTTATTTTTATTTTTGACATTTTTGTGTTTAATGCTATAGTAATATTAGATATCTTTAAGGTTATTTAAATATTTCTTTGCACATTTTTTAATAAGAAGGGGGATCTATGCCGGTTGAATCATCTGACCAGACGCGTGATAAAGCAAAACAAAAGATTCCGACAATCACTAGAAATTATCCGACGATTGTCGAAAAACCAAAAATTTTAGGCACGGTCAAAGATTTTGCGCTTGGCATTATTAAAACAAATTCTGCGTATAGTGAAGATTTTTTAAAAATTATTCCAAAAGATTTGGTCGAGGAATTAGTTTGTATGGCTTCTTATGAAGAGCTTGATGACAAATTCACCCACTTTTTAACGGTAATTGAGGAAACCGTTAAAAAACATCCAAATGCCGAACAGTTGGATAAATTTTTGAGAGAACTGGTCAATAAGGTTTATTACGCTGAATGATTGTTTTATATAAGTCGCCCCAAGAGGTGACTTTTTTTAATATTTTTAATGAAACAACACACTATTTTAAAAAAAATAGAAGACTTGGCTTTACCTGTGGTTAAGGTTTCTTTGGCTTTAGTCTGGGCAGTTTTTATTTTTGCTATTTTAGAGCGTCCGATGTCGGCAGTGGAAAGTGATGCTAAGGGTTTTACGGTGAGCGATAAATTCGTTCATGTTTTTTTGTTTGGATTTTTATTGTGGTTAGTGCTGAACGCAATTAAAGAGTGGCGAGGACGTATTTCTAGGTTTGGTTATATTATTTCAGTGGCCCTGGTGTTTGGCTTTGCTTATTTGTGTGAATATTTACAACGCTTTGTGCCGACTCGTACCTCATCTTTGACGGATTTAAGTTTCGGCGCCTTGGGGATTATTTTAAGCCTATTTTTGTATTTGTACTCGTCATCCCGGCGGAGGCCGGGATCCAGGTTGGGAAATACTAAACCTAAACTTTTAGTTCACTTGTGCTGTGGTCCTTGCGGTTCGGCGTTGAGCGACGAATTAAAAAAGGACTATGACGTGAGTTTGTTTTTTGCTAATTCTAATGTGGATAATCCTCAAGAATTTAAAAAACGCGCGGACAACGCCAAAAAAGTTGCCAAAGAATACGATTTGCCATTAATTACCGAAGATTATAACCACAAGGAATGGCTAGATTTAATTAAGGGATTAGAAGACGAGCCGGAGCGTGGCGGACGTTGTTTGAAGTGCTATGAATATCGCTTAAAACAAACCGCCGACAAAGCCGAGGAGCTGGGTTTTGATTATTTTACCACTTCATTATCGGTGAGTCCGTATAAAGATGGCCAAGCCATAATTCATCTTGGTAGAACAATTGGGGCGAAGATTAAGCCAAAATTTTTAGATAGACACTTTGGTCACGCCGAGGGCTTTAGAAAATCAGTCGCCAAGGCCAAAGAACTTGGTCTATATCGTCAAAAATATTGTGGTTGCGAGTTTAGTAAGAAGTAATAAAAATAGGCTTTTGTCAATTGACAGTCAATTTTTAAAGATATAAAATACTAGCGTTTTCATTATGGGAAAAGAGGGATTTTTTAATACATAAAAATAAACTAATTTCGGTCTTGGCGTTTTAAGAAATGACAACCGAAGAAAAACTATGGCAAAATTTTTACAAAAGAAATTTGTGCCCGGAGCAATCGCATTACTTTTAGTTTGCGGTTTTTTTATTTTCGGGACAAATAAAGCTTCAATGGGAGTGGGTTATACTCAGGGTGATGTAATTATTAATGAAATCTATTCAGATGGTACTGGTGCGGAATGGGTGGAATTATTAAACACCTCCACCATGGACATTTCGTTATCTAATTTTAAATTATCTGAATTAAGTAATCCCAACACTACTCCGACTGAAAATCTATTATTAGATCTTTCTGGCACAATTCCAGCCCATGGTTTAGCTGTGTTTAGTGTATCAGGACTAAATGATGGCGGTGATTCTGTTGCTTTGTATAATGGAGCGATTGACCAAGCTAATTTATGGCAAAGAGTGACTTACGGTACAGTGACTGGTTATCCGGCAACAACCGGCTTAGAAACAGCTACCACTGCCGGACAATCAAGTGCGTTTGTTAATGGAGTTTGGTCAATTTCTAGTAGCCCAACTAAAGGTTGGTTTAACGATGCCGGACAAGACGGAAAAGCTCCTTTGTTAAATAATTTGCCGGGAATTTGTTCTGTCGGTTCTTGCGTGGCCGGAGTACTTTCTAATATTGGTAGTTTTACTGATCCAACTAATGCGACTGGTTTGTATTTTGAAAAAGAAGGCTTTGGTAAAATTTCTTTTAGTTCCCCTTTAAATTTAACTGATCAGGGAACAGTTACGACTATTCAAGGTCTGGGTCAAAAATTAGATTCAACCAAGGGTCATATTAAATTTAGCCCAGAAACCACTTCAGCGCTTCAGGGTGCCGGAGCTACTCTGACTATGTATGGCTTAGCTACTGGTGGTTCTATCAGCGCTTCTGATTTAATTGTTAAGACCGATGCTGGCGAGGTGATTCCTTCTAATGATCCTAATTATCCAGCTATTACTAATTTTGTTTACGATTCAAATGCTGGCACCGTAACTTTTGGCGCTAGTCACTTTACTCAATTTGATTTACCAAACAAGGATAATATGTATGTATCCACTACCGGTGACGATACGACCGGTAATGGTTCCTTCGCTACTCCTTACAAAACTATTGCTAAAGCTATAACTGAGGTTAATGCTGGCGGAACGGTTAATCTTGCCGAGGGAACTTATTCGCTTGATAGTCAAATAAGAATTGCTAAAGCGGTTAATATTATTGGCGCATGTGATTCAACTGTAATTACTAAAGGAAGTGCCACTTGGACAAATTCAACTGGCTCAAAGGGCTATGCTCCACTTATTACAATTAGTAGTGGCAGTAACGCTGTTAAATTAGAAAATTTAAAGGTGACTGGCGCAGCTACCATTGTTATGTCAAATGGTAAAAATGATTATGGCCATGGTATTAATGTGGTCAGTTCTTCAAACGTGACTTTGAAAAATATTACCTCTGTATCCAATGCGGGTGCCGGTTTAATTGTTAATAGTTCAAATGTTACAGCGGAAAACTTAAATACAAATAGTAATGGTTGGTATGGAGTTAACGTTGATAAAGCAAACAGTGGCGATGCTAGTTTTATTTTAACTGGTAACGGAGTCCTTGCTGAATCAACACAAATTGTTTCTGATAATACTACTGGAGCTTCAGTGACCGCTACGGGCTATACTTCATATTTAGTATCTGGTTCAACGAAGACTATATGGAACAAAGGAGATTTAAAAAAATATGTTTTAATCACGAGAGATTCTTCTACTGTTTACGCGACTGTCCAGTCTGCAATTACCGCCTCTTTGGTTGGTGATACGATTAATATTGGTGCTGGCACGTACACAGAACAATTGACTATAAACAAATCATTAACATTAACCGGTAAAGGTGATACCACAGTTATTCAGTCACCAGAGACTTTGACAGTTGTCGGCAATAGCAGAAAACCAATCGTAGTAGTAAATTCTGCTAGCGATGTAAAAATTGATCACTTAAAAATTGATGGTCTTGGTAGAGGAAATTCAAACTATAAATTTACTGGCATTGGTTATTATAATTCTGGTGGAACAATCGACCATGTTACGATCACAGGTATTCGTGAAACTCCATTAAGTGGTAGTCAACAAGGTGATGGAATTTATTCGAATACTACTGACAGTACTCCGCGTACATTAAATGTAACAAATAACATTATTTCTGATTATCAGAAGAATGGTATTACTCTTAACGGAAACGGTTTAACGGTTAACATTACTGGTAATACAGTAACTGGCGCTGGGGTTACTGATAAAATTGCTCAAAATGGTATACAAGCTGGAGATGGTGTAACAGGCACGATTTCTAATAATGTGGTAAGTGGACATGCTTGTGATCATTCATCTTGTGGATCTGATTGGTATAACAAATCACAGGCATCGGGCATTATGTTGTATAATACCGTTGACGCTTTTACTGTATCTAATAATACTGTGAAAGATAATGATATGGGTATTTATACTCAACCAACTAGTGGTTTAGTAAGTATTACTAATAATACAGTCAAAGATAATCGTTACTTTGGTATTTTATTTGAAACTGGGTCAACTAATGTAACCGGTGGCATTATTAGTAATAACGGGATTGGTATATTTAATCCATCTGAGCATAATTCAGGTAGCACAATTATTAATAATGTTCAGATAATTAATAATTCTACGGCTAATCTACAAAATGATACAGATGCTTTAATTATTGATGCTACAAAAAATTGGTGGGGAAGTTCTGAAAAGACAGCTATTCAAGCAAAATTAACCGGTAGTGTTACTTTTGAACCTTATTATACTAGTTCAGCTAAAACTTCTTTGTCTGATGCTACTTATACTGATGCTACTTATACTTCCGACACTGAAGGTCAAGCAGATATTCCTAGTAACGATGTAGTTCTTGATGATGACACTAAACTTGATTTATCCGCTGGGACCAACGAAGTCGTTAGTGGATCAGTTACTATTGGCGGTGAGAGCAAGGATTTAGACGGAGGCTTAGTTGCTGGGGTTGATTTGACTGAGGCGCAAACCGTTGGTGACGAAACTGTAACTGTTGGTGAAGCGGTAAAAATGACTTCTTCTAACGGTGATGACGTTCTTTTGTCCAACTCCGAATTAACTAACGTGTCTGTTGCTATTCCAAGCGGTACGACTGTTATGGCACCATCTGGTTGGGATGGTAAAATTACTCCTCCTAAGGCTGATACCGGAGCGACTGGTAATGCTCCATCCGGTTTTTCGGTAGGAAATACTAAAATTGAAGTTGGTTCGTCTGCTGGAATTTTATTATTTGATAAACCGGTTAAAATTACTTTAACTGGAGTAACCGGAACTGTTGGTTATAGACCAGCCGGATCTGACAACTGGAAAACCATAACCACTCAATGTACTAGCGCGACAGATTATAGTAATATCAGCTTTCCTGGTGAATGTTATTTCCAGACCGGTAGCGATACTGTCATTTGGACTTATCACTTTACTACCTTTGGTAATTTAAACACTGTAACTTCCGGTGGTGGAGGTGGAGGAAATGATGGAGGAGGCGGAGGCGGAGGCGTGTCAAATGTCACGAGTGCTTGTGTTGGCGTTGATTATGATGAATGGCAGACTAGTTGTGTTAATAATCTACAATATCGTAACATCAAGGCTTTGAATCCAACCGGTTGTGCGATGACTTCAGCTCAGCGTGAAGCTTCACAACGCGCTTGTAGCGTGGCTGGAGTAAAAGTAGAAGACACTAAGACCACAACTGAAACTAAAACTACCGACAATAAAGTAACTACTCCTAAAGTTCTAGGCGCCAAGACTTATGCTAACGGAACTTTATTAAAAGGTTCTAGCGCTAAGATTTATTTATTAGTAGATGGTAAAAAATATCACATCAAGACTTTGAAGGAACTATGGTCATATAGAGGCAAGAAAGCTATTAAAGTGACCGATGAAGTTTTGGCTCAATATACTGATACCAACACAACCAAAGTAGCTGGTAAGAAGATTGTCGCCGTCAAAAAAGCGGTTGCTAAAAAAGTAGTGACCCCTAAAGTAAAATAAGACTTTTTCACAAAACTCCTCCGAGCTTATCGGGGGAGTTTTTATTATTGACAAAATATAATAATTATGTTAAAAATAACCAACAGAACATTGATAACAATTAGAAAGGGATAAATTTGTTAAGAAAAATTTTCTTAATTTGCTCATTTTTTGCTATTTTTAGCCTAATATCTTGTGAACAAGCCGAGCTAAAAATCAATAAAGGTGATATGGTCAAAGAGCCTTTACCTGAACCAAAAGTCCTAGTGACTGAGGCTTCTGTCAGCAAATACGCTTGGACCGGCAATCGCATGGCTAATGGCGAATATCCGCACCCCGGCGCCTGTGCTACTTCTGACTATTCCGTGCCTTTGGGTAGTATCGCTTATATTGATGGTGAGCGTTATATTATCAAAGATCGCACCGCTCTCTGGATACAGCCAAAATTTGGCTTTACTTTAGACATTTATAGCGAAGAAACTGTGGAAAATATGCTCAAATTTGGGCGAAAAAACCGCGTGGTCGTCGTTGAAATGAACTATTATTATCCTTACTACCGCCCTGGGTAAACTGGGGCTTTTTTATTGTTTAGAAATAGATTGACAAACGATATATAAATTGGTATATTATACTATTATTATATCAAAACGCTGTCAGACAGCTTTTTTTGTTGACCTTATTTGACTGTTCTTAACGCATTAAGAACGCAGAATAAGGAAATTAACCCCCTCCCGACCTCCCCCAACGCATTGGGTGAGGAGGATAATTATTAACCCCACCCTGTCCCTCCCCTTCGTAAGGGGAGGGTAAAATAATGAAATATGAAAATCAGAAACATCGCAATTATCGCTCACGTTGACCACGGCAAAACTACGCTTGTGGATGCTTTGCTTAAGCAATCTTCAACTAAATTATCCAAGGATTCAGGCTCTGAATTAATCATGGATTCCAATGAATTGGAAAAGGAGCGCGGTATTACCATTTTTTCCAAGAACGCTTCTATCGTTTGGAAAGATTTTAAAATTAATATTATTGATACCCCAGGTCACGCCGACTTTGGTGGGGAAGTAGAACGTGTTCTAAAAATGGCTGATGGCTGCTTGCTACTCGTTGATGCCAAAGAAGGACCAATGCCTCAAACCAGATTCGTGTTGAAAAAAGCTTTGGCCATGAATCAAAGAATTATTGTGGTCGTCAACAAAATTGATAAGCCGGATGCTCGTATTGAATACGCTTTGAACAAAACTTTAGATTTATTTATTGAACTTGGTGCCAGCGATCATATTGCTGACTTTCCAATTATTTATGCCAGCGCCAAAAAAGGCTTGGCAGGATTAGAACCGGATTTAGACAAGATGACTAATATCGAACCGGTGTTTGATATTATTATTAAAGATATTCCTGAACCAACCGGCGATATTACCAAACCTTTGCAATTTTTAGCTAACTCCGTGACTTCGGACGCTTTCAAGGGTCGTCTAGCTACCGGTCGAGTTTATAATGGTATTATGCATGCCGGCGAACGTATTAATTTGATTAATCGCGCGGGTGAGATTAAGCCATATCGATTAACCTCTTTAATGACTTACGTGGGACTGGGTCGCGTGGAAGTTGACCAAGTAGAAGCAGGGGATATTGCTGCCATTGCCGGAATTGATTGCGTGGATATTGGCGATACTATTGCCGACATCAACGAGCCGGTTGCTTTGCCGATTTTAAGTGTGGAAGAACCAACCGTAAAAATTAATTTATTAGTTAACGATTCTCCTTTGGTGGGAACTGAAGGAAAATATACTAACTCTCGTCAGATTAATGAAAGGTTAAATAAAGAACTGGAAACTGACATGGCTTTGCGTGTAGAAGTTAGTCCAACTGGTGGTTGGATTGTATCTGGACGCGGTGAATTGCATTTGGCAATTTTGCTGGAACGTTTGCGTCGTGATGATTATGAAGTACAAGTTTCTCGTCCTCAAGTTATCACTAAAATTGTTGATGGCAAAGAACTTGTGCCTTGGGAAGATGTCCACGTGGAAGTTCCGGAAATTTACGGTGGCTCAGTTATTTCTAAGTTGTCAGCTCGTCATGGCGAACTCCAAGATATGCGCACCGAAAATGGCACTACTTTTTTGCAATTTAATATGCCTACTCGCGGACTCTTTGGTTATAAGAGCGAATTTTTAACCGACACCAAAGGTTTAGGAATTATTAACTCTACTTTTTCTGAATATCGCGCTGACAAAAATGCTTGGCCGGAACGCGAACGCGGTTCTTTGATTGCTCATGAATCAGGCGTGACTAATCTTTATGGATTACTCAACGCTCAAGAACGCGGAACTTTATTTTTTGGCGCCGGTGTCAAAGTCTATCAAGGACAGGTCGTGGGTCAACAAGCTCGCGCCGGAGATTTGGCGGTGAATGTTTGCAAGACCAAACAATTATCCAATATGCGCTCCAAGGGTGACGGCTCGGCCGAACATTTTAACGCCCCCAAACCCATGAATCTGGAAGACGCCCTGGAATATATCGGCGATGACGAATTGGTGGAAATTACTCCGATATCCGTGCGTATTCGCAAAAAAATCCTCAACAAACAAGACGAACGCAAGAAAATTTTAGGAATCAAAGAATAAGAAATCACGCAACACGCAACACGTAGCACGCAACACAAATACGAATAAAACAAAACGCACTTCAGTATACTGAAGTGCGTTTTGTTTTGATTGGTGCCCAGGGAGGGAATCGAACCCTCACTTCCTTGCGAAAACAGGTTTTTGAGACCTGCGCGTCTACCAATTCCGCCACCTGGGCTTAATTACAGCTTAAAACAATATAAACAATATACCAATTATTGTCAAAGTTTTCAACCAAGGAAATTGTCAAAGGTTAACTCTTAAGCTATAATAAGATAAGACTTTTATGGGGAAAATAATTGCCATTGTTAATCAAAAAGGGGGAGTAGGAAAAACCACCACAGCGGTTAATTTGGCGGCTTATTTGGCGCACCTCGGTAAACATGTGCTCTTGGTGGACGTGGATCCGCAAGCCAATGCTACATCGGGGCTCGGCATTGAGCACGAAAAATTGGAACACGGGATTTACGAGGCGATTATTGGTACCAAGAAAATGCTAGAAATCGTCAAGCGCACCATGCAAGACCGTTTTCATATCGCGCCCGCCACCGAAGCTTTAGCCGGAGCCGGTATTGAACTGGTTGGTTTGGAAGACCGAGAATTTCGTTTACACAATATCTTGCAAGAAATAAAGGGGGAGTACGATTATATTATTATTGATGGTCCGCCGTCGCTGGGACTGCTGACTATCAATAGCTTGGTTGCCGCCGACGAGGTTTTAATTCCCGTCCAAAGCGAGTATTATGCTTTAGAGGGCTTGGGACAATTATTAAATACGATTAATTTAGTTCAGAATAATTTAAAACCAAATTTAAATATCATGGGCGCGGTTATTACCATGTTTGATAAACGCAATACTTTATCTGGCGCGGTCATGAACGAGCTGTATCAGTATTTTCCGAATCGCATTTTCCGCACGATTATTCCTCGCAGTGTAAAGCTAGCTGAATCACCTAGTTACGGACGCAGCATCCTCCACTACGACCCGTCATCTAAAGGCGGACACGCTTACGAAAAATTGGCCAGAGAAGTTCTGGGACTGGAATAAATTTTAAATTAAAAATTATCTTATGCCTTTAGGTAGAGGATTGGGATCTCTGATTCCGCAAAAAGTGAACAAGACTTATTCTGACGACATCACACCAGCGATGAGCGTGGTTAGTGATGAAGATAAAATTTTACATATTGCGCCCGATGCCATTAAACCAAATTCTCAGCAACCACGTTCTGATTTTAATGAAGCGAACTTGGAAGACTTAGCGCGTTCCATCAAAGAATACGGAATTTTACAACCTTTAGTCGTTAGTCGTCGAGGTGAGGGTTATGAATTAATCGCCGGTGAACGTCGTTTGCGCGCGGCTAAAATTGCCGGGTTAAAAACAGTCCCGGTAATTGTTAGACTTGCCGATGAACAGAAAAGATTAGAAATGGCTTTGATTGAAAATATTCAGCGTGAAGATTTGAATCCGATTGAGTTGGCTATGTCATATCGTCGATTGGCCGATGAATTTAATTTGAAAACCGAAGAGGTGGCTAAGCGACTCGGTAAATCTCGACCACTCGTGTCCAATATTATGCGTTTATTGGGTTTGCCAGCTGAGATGCAAAAAGCTTTAGCCGAAGGATTGATTAGCCCAGGGCATGGGAATGCTCTTTTGGGCTTAGACAGCGAGGCTAAGCAGTTTGAACTATTTAGGAAGATTGTGGCCAATAAAATGACTGTAGCCCAGGTAGCGGAGGAAACCAAGAAAATGGGTGGTACCAAACAAGCAAGAATTAAGGATAATTCTATTGATCAAGATAGAGTTAATAAATTACAGGAGTTTTTTGGCTCCAGAAGTAAAATACATAGAAAAAATAAGGGTGGTCAGATTATCATAGACTTTGCCGATGATGAGACTTTGAATGAGATTATTAAAAAAATAAGTTAATTTGTTTGCATTTCGCATTTGGGGTTGCCCCAGTATGAAAATTAGCGTGATATTTTTGAACGAAGCGTTACATAATTTCATTGTTTGAGCCGTCAGGCGAGTTATGAAATTATGTTAGTGAGAGTGAAAAAATATAGCTAATTTCCATCAAGGGGCGATTTGGCGCCACCTTATAAAAGGTGGCAAAAGAAATATTTTTAAGTAGACCTGTGTATAACTCTCTTTATTTTAAAATAGGCAATAATACAAATATATAATTTTAGGAGATATTTTACCTAATATTAAACAAAATCAATAAGTTCTTGACTAAATTAAAAATTTAGCCAAGAGATTTGACATATTCATTTATTTTTGTTAGGATAAAAAAAGTTTATAAAGCCTAATTATCCAATGAGGCCTCGTAAAATTAAGATCGGATACACAATACCTGTCTGCGCAGGCAGGCACGAAGAGCGACCATAAACGCTTATTTTAGCGTCTTTTGCCAACTAGGCCACCGCTTTCTTTTTACACGGAAGTTTCAAGTACAGTTAAATTTGTTAAATTAATTGTTAAATATATTTTTAAAGCGTCTTTCTAAAACAAGCGCTACAAGACTCAAACCCTCAGTTTGAGATTTTTTTGTGGTTTTTGCTTAGACGCTAAAAAAGATTTTCTTGGAAGCCACGGCTCCAGGTCTTGTCAAAAAATAAGCTTTCCGATTTCATCTCATCTTCACGCCGTCTTGGCTTGAAAAAATCCTCAACTTAGCCCCGCTAGGTCTCGGATTTTTTCAAACCAAGCCGATGCAAATCTGAGCGAAATCGCAAATCTTACTTATTTCCAAGACCTCGCTATCAAGACAATTGTTTTTAGCTTAAGGCCCTAATGCTTATGTCAACAAAAACTCTACTTAATCTTGACCGTCACCCTGATCGTAAATACTTCATCGACTCAGAGGCAGTCATGAGGATGCCTGACTTAATTGAAGTGCAAAAGAATTCCTATGATTGGTTTTTAAAAGAAGGGTTAGCTGATTTGTTTGATGAGTTTTCTCCAATTACCGACTTTATCGGTCGTGATTTGGAATTGTCTTTTGGCGCGTATTATTTCGACGAGCCAAAATTTAGCGAATCTGAGAGTAAAGCCAAGAACGTAACTTACGAAGCTGCTTTACGTATCAAAGCCACTTTGCTGAATAAAAAAAGTGAACAGAGTGTCACTCAAGAAGTTTTTTTAGGAGATTTTCCTTTGATGACTAAAAATGGCACTTTCATTATTAATGGTATTGAACGTGCTATCGTTTCTCAATTAATTAGATCAGCCGGTGTTATTTTTAGCTCCGCTCCGATTAAAGGTAAGAATTGCTATAGCGCTAAAATTATTCCTAATCGTGGTGCTTGGATTGAATTGGAAAGTGATTCCAATAATGTCATTTGGGCCCGCATTGATCGTAAGCGTAAAGTTGCTGTAACTTCCTTGCTCAGAGCTTTTGGTTATAATACTAATGAAGAAATTAAAGCCCTGTTTACTGAAGTGGATGCGCAAAGTGAAGATAGTTTTATTGATGCTACGCTGTCAAAAGATGCTGCTTCTAATGAAGAAGAGGGTTTAATTGAAATTTACAAACGTATTCGTCCCGGTGATTTAGCCACAGCAGAAAACGCTCGTAGTTTAATTCACTCTATGTTTTTCCGTTTTGACCGCTATGACTTCGACCGTGTCGGTCGCTATAAATTAAACAAACGTTTTGGTTTCAATATTCCTAATAACAAAGAAACCAGAATCTTGCGTCGCGAAGATTTGGTAGCCATTATTTCCGAATTGATTCGCATGTCAAACGTTCAAGCACCAGCCGATGATATTGATCATTTAGGTAATCGTCGTGTGCGCGCCATTGGTGAACTTATTCAAAACAAAACTCGTGTTGGTTTCTCTCGCATGGAACGCATCATTAAAGACCGCATGAGTATTATGGAGTTGGAAAGTTTGACTCCTAACAAATTAATTAACGCTCGACCCTTGATTTCTGTGGTGAAGGAATTCTTTATGAGCTCCCAATTGTCACAGTTTATGGACCAGACCAATCCGTTGGCTGAGTTGGAACACAAGCGTCGTTTATCAGCTCTTGGGCCCGGCGGTTTAACTCGTGAGCGCGCTGGCTTTGAAGTTCGTGATGTGCACTCTACTCACTATTGTCGTATTTGTCCGATTGCTACTCCGGAAGGTCCAAACATCGGCCTGGTGGGTCACTTTGCTTCTTATGCTCGTCTTAACAGCTACGGCTTTATTGAATCTCCCTATCGCAAAGTCTTACATGATATTCCTAATGATCCAAAAATAACTGAAGGTAAAATTGCTCGTGCCGATATTTATGAGTTTGATAAAGACGGTAAGAAAAAAGATGTCTTAGTGAAGGCAGGAGTTGTTATTGATGCTAAACATGCCGCTAAACTTGAAGCTAAAGCTGGGGCCATTTTAATTCCTATAAAGCCTGTCGTTACTAATGAAATTATTTATTTAGACGCTATTGAAGAAGAAAAGGCGATTACTACAACTTTTACTGTGCCGATTGATGCGAACGGTCATTTCATGGTGGAAAAAGCGGAAGTCAGAAAATATGGCGAACCTACTTTAGAAGAAGTTACCAAAATTGATTATATTGGAGTAGCTGCTAATCAGATTATTTCTATTGCTACTTCCTTGATTCCATTTCTAGAACACGACGATGGTATTCGCGCTTTGATGGGAACAAACATGCAACGTCAGGCCGTACCTTTGATTTTAGCGCAAGCCCCAATCATTGGTACTGGTATGGAAGCTCGTGCGGCTTACGACTCCGGACATGTCATTATTGCCGAACAAGACGGTGAGGCTGTGAAAGTAGATGGACGTCGCATTGTTATTAAAGATGCTAAAGGCGATTCTCATGAATACTCTTTGAGTAAATTTTTACGTTCCAACGCTTCTAGTTGTATGAATCAACGCCCAACTATCAATAAGGGTGATAAGGTGGTGAAGGGTCAAGTGATGACTGATGCTGCCGCTATTGATAAGGGTGAATTAGCTTTAGGCAATAATATGCTCGTGGCTTTTATGACCTGGGAAGGCTTCAACTACGAAGATGCTATTATTATTTCTGAAAGATTGGTACGTGAAGATTCTTATTCTTCCGTCCATATTGAAAATTATACTATTGATGTTCGTGATACCAAGCTTGGTCCTGAAGTTGTGACCAATGATATTCCTAACATCAGTGAAGAAAAATTAAAGAACTTAGATGAACGAGGCATTGTTCGTATCGGCGCTGAAGTATCAAGTGGTGATATTTTAGTCGGTAAGATTACTCCTAAGGGTGAAACTGAGCTAAGCGCTGAAGAAAAATTACTCCGCGCTATTTTCGGTGACAAAGCTAAGGACGTTCGTGATTCTTCACTTTATTTGGAACATGGTGAACACGGCAAGGTAATTGATATTAAATTATTTTCTCGTGAGCAAGGTGATAAATTACAGACCGGTGTAATTGAATCTATTCAAGTAACTGTCGCCAACCTACGTAAGATTCGCGCTGGCGACAAAATGGCCGGACGCCACGGTAACAAAGGTGTTATTTCCAAGATTGTACCGGTAGAGGACATGCCTTACTTAGAAGATGGTACTCCAGTTGATATTATTTTATCCCCACTTGGCGTTGTGTCTCGTATGAACTTGGGTCAGTTATTAGAAACTCACTTAGGTTTTGCCGCTAAACGTTTGGGCTATAAAGTAGCTACCCCACCACTCAACGGCTTAACTGAAGATCAGATTAAAGGAGAACTTAAAAAAGCTGGTTTACCAGAAGACGGTAAATTAGTTTTGACCAATGGTAAAACCGGCAAGGCTTTTGATAACAAAGTCACCGTGGGTTACAAATATATGTTGAAGCTCAACCATATGGTTGAAGACAAGATTCACCAACGCTCTATCGGGCCTTACTCCTTAATTACTCAACAGCCTCTCGGAGGTAAAGCTCAATTCGGTGGTCAGCGTTTCGGAGAAATGGAAGTATGGGCCCTGGAGGCTTATGGCGCGGCTCATAACTTGCAAGAAATTTTAACCATTAAATCTGATGACGTCTCCGGACGTAGCAAGGCTTACGAAGCAATCATTAAGGGTAAGACTATTGAGAAACTCAACGTGCCTGAATCCTTTAATGTGTTGGTTCGTGAATTAAAAGGTCTAGCCCTGAATGTGGATTTATTGGACGAGAATGATAATTTAGTTGACTTGGAAAAACGTAACGAAGAAAGAGAAGAAAGACGACATGATGATTACGAAGCTCCACAACAAATAGTGGAAGTTAAAGAAATTAAAGAAGTTCAAGAATAGTTTTTCCATAAATTATAAATATACTCATATGCTTAATCCAATAAGAACCACCGACTTTGAGGCCATCAAGCTCAAAATTGCTTCTCCGGAAGATATTTTGGGCTGGTCTTTTGGCGAAGTCACTCGACCGGAAACTATTAATTATCGCACCCAGAAGCCGGAAAAAAACGGTTTGTTCTGCGAAAAGATTTTTGGCCCGGTCAAAGATTATGAATGTCATTGTGGTAAATACAAAAAGATTCGCCACAAAGGTATCGTTTGCGAAAAATGCGGAGTAGAAATTACTCGTAGCATTGTGCGTCGCGAACGCATGGGACACATCAAATTAGAAACTCCAGCTACTCATATTTGGTTTTTACGCGGCTTATCTTCTAAATTAAGCCTAGCCCTAGGCTTGTCTGTTCAGGCTTTAGAAAAGGTAGTTTATTTTGCCAGCTTTATTATTACTGATGTTAACGAAGATTTACGTGAAGCCACGATTGAACAAATTAAAGAAGAATACAAAGCCAAAAAGAAATCCATTGAAAACGAAACCGACAACAAAGCCAAACAAATTCGCGCTAAAGGCGCCGAGATGGTTAAGGAAGGTAAAAGTGAGTTTGAAGCTAACGCTGCCACGGAAAAAGAAGTAGAAGCTTTGAATAAATTACGTGATGAAAAAACTTCTACCCTAGAAGAAGCTTTTGCTCAGGCCCAAAAAGAATTGAAGGCACTCAAGACCATGACGGTAATTTCTGAAAACATTTATCAGAACTTGAGTTTAAAATATGGTCATATCTTTACCGCCTCTATCGGCGCTGAAGCTGTCTACCAATTATTAAAACGTCTAGACTTAGATAAAGAAATTGAACAAATAGAAAAAGAATTAGTAGAGGTCGTGGAGTCTCGCAAGGATAAAATGACCAAGCGTTTGAAATTTTTCAAGAACTTAAGAAAAAATAACATCCGTCCTGAATGGATGATTATGACCATTATTCCAGTTATTCCTCCTGATTTACGCCCAATGGTTGCACTCGACGGCGGACGTTTTGCCACTTCTGATTTGAACGATTTATATCGCCGTATTATTAACCGTAACAATCGCTTAAAACAATTAGTAGAATTGTCTGCCCCGGAGGTAATTTGTCGCAATGAAAAACGCATGTTGCAAGAAGCGGTTGATGCTTTGATTGATAACTCCGTGCGTCACGGTAAAACTGTGGTGGCTTCTACTGGTCAAAAACGTACTCTAAAATCTTTAGCTGATTCGCTCAAAGGTAAACAAGGACGTTTTCGTCAAAACTTGCTCGGTAAACGCGTTGACTATTCTGGACGTAGCGTTATTACCGTTAACCCCAGATTGAAGTTGTATCAATGCGGTATTCCTAAGCGCATGGCTTTGGAATTATTTAAGCCGTTTATTATCAGTCAGTTAATTGCTAAAGAAATTGTTCATAATGTGCGTAGCGCTAGCCGTTATATTGAAGCTGGTCATGATGAAGTGTGGGATATTTTACAGGTAATCGTTGATGAATCCTTCGTCTTATTAAACCGCGCTCCAACTTTGCATCGCTTGGGTATTCAAGCCTTTAGACCGATTATGATTGAAGGTTTAGCTTTACAAATCCATCCTTTGGTTTGTGCCGCTTTTAACGCTGACTTTGATGGAGATCAAATGGCCGTGCACGTACCTTTAACCAAGGAGGCTCGTTGGGAAGCAGAAAACATCATGTTAGCTTCTCACAACTTACTCAAGCCAGCTACTGGCGAACCAGTCGTGGCGCCTGGTCAAGATATTGTGTGGGGTGTTTATTATCTCACTAGTTTTGAAGAATTAGTTGAAGAGAAACATGTTAAATATTTTTCCGATATAGCCGAAGCTAAGTTCGCTTATGACTCAGGAAAGATTCGTTTGCGTCAACCAATTAAGGTCCGTATTAATAACTACGGCCTGGAAGGTATGACTGATACCACGGTTGGTCAATTAGTTTTCAACGAAGTCTTGCCTGAGAAATTGCGTTTCGTTAACAAGATTGTGGCTAAGGGAGAATTAAAGAACTTAGTCAAAGATTGTTTGCGTCATTATGGCGAAGACGAAACTGTGGCCTTTGTGGATAACTTAAAGAATTTAGCTTTTGACTATATTACTAAATCCGGTTTGTCTTGGGGTATGGATGATTTACCTAAGTTTGAGGAGGTTCAAAATAAAATTACTGCTACCGAAATTATGGCCGAAGAAGTCATGGCTAGCTACGAAGACGGACTCTTAACCGAAAGTGAACGTTACAGTAAAATTATTGAACTTTGGACTCGTACCAAAGAAGAAGTAACAGAAATTTGTATTAATAGTTTAGATAAAAACGGTCCGGTTTATTCTATGATTAAATCCGGAGCGCGCGGTTCTTGGGCTCAGTTAACCCAGATTTTGGGCATGAAAGGTCTTGTAACCTCTCCCTCCGGCGCGATTATCGAATTGCCAGTGAAAGGAAACTTCAAAAAAGGTTTTGATGTTTTGGAGTACTTTATCGCTACTCACGGTGTGCGTAAAGGTTTATCCGATACCGCTTTGCGTACCGCTAACGCCGGTTATTTGACCCGTCGCCTTGTTGACGTCTCTCAGGAATTAGTCGTTTATGAAGAGGATTGTGGCACTGATAATGGTATTACTTGGACCGCTGAAGATAGCAAGCAAATCGGTCGTGCCTTATTACCTCGTATTACTGGTCGTTGTTTGGCTGAGGATTTGAAAAATATTAAGGGTAAGGTTGTCGCTAAGGCTGGAACTTTGATTACGGAAGCGGTGGCTACCAAGCTTGAAAAAGAAGAAATTGATGAAGCCAGAGTACGTTCCTTAATGACCTGCCAATCTATGAAAGGTGTTTGCCAGAAATGTTACGGTTACGATTTGGCTTACAACAAGCCGGTGGCTATTGGCACGGCCGTTGGTATTATTGCTGCTCAATCTATCGGTGAACCTGGTACCCAGTTGACTATGAGAACTTTTCATACTGGTGGTGTGGCCGGTGGTGATGATATTACCCAGGGTTTACCTCGTGTGGAAGAAGTCTTTGAAGCCCGTACTCCTAAAAAACGCGCCTTTATGGCTGATATGGCGGGTCGCGTTAAGATTGAAACTCAAGCCAGAACCACTGAAGATAAGGATGGTAAAGTATTATTTTCTAATTTACGTGATAAGATTTTACAGATTCATTACGAAGGAGAAGAAATGGATCGTTACGCTTTTACTTTGATTAAAGCCAAAGGCAAAAAGAAACCAGAAATTTTGGTGGCTGATGGTGATAAGGTTAAGAAAGGCACTGAACTTTTCCGTTTAGAAGAAGAAGTTGTGGCGGCTAAAGAGGCCGGAACTGTTAAGATTGAAAAACAGGCGGTGACAGTAGCCGTAACAGCTGATAAAATCAGAGAATATATTATTCCTAGAGGTTTTGGTATTTTGGTCAATGATGGCGACGAAGTTAAGGCCGGTGATCAATTAACTGAAGGTAGTATGGATTTGAAGCGTTTATATGAACTCAAGGGAATGGAAGAAACTCAGAAATATATTATTAAGGAAATTCAATTTGTTTATTCTTCACAAGGTCAACCTTTGAATGACAAACACATTGAAACTATCGCTCGTCAAATGTTCTCTCGTGTAGAGGTAATTGATGCTGGCGAAACTGATTTGATGGAAGGCGAAGTGATTGAAAAAGTTATTTTCAATCGCGCTAATGCTCGCGCCACTAAGAATGGCAAGCAACTAGCTACTGCTCGACAGATTTTACTTGGTATTACTAAAGTATCTTTGTCTACCAACAGCTTCTTATCTGCCGCTTCTTTCCAAGAAACCTCCCGCGTGTTGATTGACGCCGCCGTTACTGGTAAGATTGATTACCTGGAAGGACTCAAAGAAAACGTTATTATTGGTCGTCCGATTCCGGCTGGTACCGGCTTTAAAGCCAGTCAAGCTGTTTCGGCTGTTGAATAGGGGGTATAATATAATAGATAAAAATATAAAAAGACCGCTGATTATAATTAGCGGTCTTTTTGTTTGGCACGAAATTTTTAATTTTTAATTTAGAATTTTGAATGAAGGTATCCGTTTAAAGCGGATGATTTCATTACAGTAAGTAGTAGCCCAGAAAACTAACCACAAAGCCGATTACACCACCGACAATAGCTTGTTTTTTAGTGTGGCCGATTTTTTCCGCTAGGTGCGGATATTTAGCATCTAAATAATCGTCTTCATCTAAGTCGGCGACTAGGTCATTAAGAACTTCACCTTGCTTGCCAATATAGCGTCTAAGGCCGACCGCGTCACGAATAGTCAGGGTGGTTAGGATTAGAGCAACAGCAAAAGAGGCAGTTAGGCCTTCGTTAAGAAAAATAATAGTGGTTAAGGAAACTGTCATAGCGCTATGACCAGAAGGCATGCCAGAATAAGAGGTGATGTTTCTCCAGCTAACCTTGGTGTGGTTGGATTTAATAAAAAACTTGCTAACTTGAGCTAAGAGAGCCGCCAACAAAGGCAAGAGTAAGTATTGCATAGACTTGAGTTTACTTTTTTAGATATGCTGTTATTATATTATAGTAAGCGGGAAATAACAAACTAGTTATATAACATGTAACATAAAACATGTAACAAGGAGGAGCTAAAAAGGTTAGAACTATAAAATTAGATTTTTTGTAAAACATTTTTTAATTGTTTTTAAAATTAAATTAGTACCCTGTTGCGTGTTACATGCTACATGTTACGTGAGTTTTAATATGAAAATAGTCATTAGGGCGGGAGGGCAAGGTTCCAGGCTTTGGCCCATGAGCCGACAAACTTGGCCGAAACAATTTCAAAAAGTGGTAGGCGAGACCACGATGCTACGTTCCACCTGGGAACGAGTTAAAGATGCGGTAGCAACCGACGACATTTTTGTGTCTGTGAGTAAGGATTTAGTTAACCAACTTAAAGAGCAATTACCGGAATTAGCGGAAGCTAATATTATTGCCGAAAGTTCAGCACGCAATACCGGACCGGCGATGTGCTTGGAGGTAGCTTGGCTCAAGCAACTTTTTGGCGACGAAGAGGTTATTGCCTCTATTCCAGCTGATGATTATATTTCCGACACCAAAGCTTTTCATGATTTGTTAAAATTATCGGAAAGTTTTATTAAAGAAAATCCTGGTCATATTTTAACCCCAGCGGTTAGACCGGAAGTTTTGGACACTGGTTATAGTTATTTTAAAGCGGGAGCTAGTTTGGCCACCTCGGGCGAAGAGGCGATTTATAGTGTGGCACAAGTGATTGAAAAGCCCAATGCTGATTATTGCCAAGAGTTAATTGACTCTGGAGTTTTTTATTGCCATACCGGTATGTATATTTGGCAATTAGGACATATCAGTAAATTATTTTCTGAGTTACAAAGTGAGATGTGGATAACTTGCCAAGAGGTAGCTAAACTGATAGGTTCTAGTGAACATGCCCAAGCAGGTGCTTTGTATGATGCCCTAGAGAAGATGAGTATTGAGTCAGCTATTACCGATAAAGCCCCAAGCGTGGCCATGAGTGTGTCTGATCGCATTGGTTGGTCGGACTTGGGTAAGTGGCACATTATTAAACGGATGCTATCAGAGGAGGGTCACAATTTGACTAAAGGCGAGGTAATTATTAATGACTCTAGAAATAATTTGATTTATAACATGAGTGATAAGCGAGTAGTGGTAGTGAATGATGTGGAAGATTTAGTGATTATTGATACTAATGATACGATTTATATTTCCTCTCTAAAAAATTCAGCCGAAGTTAAGAAATGTTTGGATAAATTGCGAGAAGCTGGTAAAGAAGAATACCTGTAGAGAATTTCTAATTTCTAATTTTTAATTTCGAATAAAGCTTTAATAATTTAATTTTTAATAAAAAATTGCTCCCAGGTATTTAAAAATATTATTCAAAATTCTAAATTCAAAATTCAAAATTAAACCCATGTCTAAAGTATTAAAAAAAATAATTTTAACAATCGTCATCTTGGTAGTGGCTTTTTTAGTCGCGCTTGTTTGGTATAAATCTCAGGCTAACTACAAAGCAACCTCTGATATTAAGTTGGAAGTAGTGGCTGGCGCTAAGGTTGATGATATTGCTAATAATTTATGGCAAGTCGGCTTAATTAAATCACCTTTGATTTTTAAGATAGAAGTTAGGTTGGCTGGCAAGCAAGATAAATTACAAGCGGGAAATTATGTAATTAAAGCCGGCAATGATATGTCTAATATTATTAGCTTATTGGTGCGGGGCGAAGTAGATTATAATGAGAAAAATATTTTAATTAAAGAGGGGATGCGCTTAACTGAAATAAATAAATACTTACAGGACAATAAAATGTTAGCTGATGATTGCTCACCGTTTTTTTCTACCTATATCAGTAAATTGCCGGATAATTTAAAAAATTACGATTTCTTGCGTGAAGCACCGACCAAGGTGGACTTGGAGGGTTATTTTTTCCCCGATACTTATCGCGTTTTTGCCGACGCTACCTGTGAAGAATTAATTACCAAGGCGCTTAATAATTTTAATAATAAATTTGATGCCGAGATGCGCGCGGAAGTGAAGCGTCAAAACAAAACTATTTTTCAGATTTTAACCATGGCTTCAGTTTTGGAAAAAGAAGTAAAAAGTGAGGCGGATATGAAAATAGTTTCGGGAATTTTTTGGGACCGTATTAAAAACGGTCAACGCCTGGAATCTTGCGCTACTCTAGCTTATATTTTAGGTGAGAATAAACCACAATATACTCTAGCTGATACGCAAATTGATTCGCCTTACAATACTTATCGCAACGATGGTTTGCCACCAACCCCGATTAATAACCCAGGACTTAAAGCGATTCGCGCCGCCATCTATCCGACTAAAACCGATTATAATTATTTTCTCTCTCGCCCCGACACCGGTGAAACCGTCTTTGGCAAAACTTTTGAAGAACACAAGGCCAATAAAGCTAAATACTTAAAATAAATTGAGTCATATTTTTTTAAATGCTATAATAAATAAAATAGTTTTTAAGTTATTGACCGCATGAAAAAGACAATAATTTTTTTAAGCTTTTTGTCGTTAATATTTTTTTGTCGTTTGGTTAAAGCTGATGATAATCCGACCGTGGTTTATGATAAGATATTTAACGCTCGGTCTTTTTATTTTGACATGAATGCAGATTCTAACGTCAATAAACTTACTCGAGAAAATATTTTAGGGGTAGTGGCCGAGAATAATGACGAACCAGCTACGTCATATCGACTCAATGATATTTCCGTGGTTAATGTTAATAATAGAATATTTTTTAAAACACAAAATTATCCAGAGTGGGTGGATTTAGAAAAAAGTGGAGCACTAAGCGTTCAGGGTGATAAAAGTGATCTTTTTGGCGCCGTCAGTGTTTTGTATTTTTTTAAACCACAACTAAAAGTTAAGGATCAAAGCCAACTTGCAAAAATTTCACTTTTAACTAAAGAGATTGGTTTAGGCGCAAATATTGAAAAATATACCGATGGTCTTATGGGCACCAAAGACTGTTCCTTAAACTATTATGATAAATATAAAATTAGTTTTGATCGTAAACAAGTGGCTATTTATTGGCAAGAAATCATGAAAATTATTTTTAATAATTCAAATGATTATCAATCCTGGGCCAATGATTTTATTCCTAAATTACAAGAAAACCCTGATGAAAAAATAGTCGTCCGTTTGGAGATGGGCACCTCAAAATCAGGTGGTGACTGTTATATTATGGATTCATATCAAGATAATTTTTTTTATGATGCGATTATTACGGACGTCAATAGTCAGGATCTAACCGTTAAATCACCAATTGGTCCTCAAAGCCGAAACCTTAAAATAACCGAAGCAGAGGCCGTAATAAAAAGTAGCCAAGATCTTCAAGTTATTTTGGATTTAAATGGAGTTAATAAAGATATTTTTGTACAAAAAAAATATTATGAAAAAGTTTTGGGTTTGTCTAATAAGAACTTAATAAAAAATCAACCCTATAAAACCAAAGAATTGTATGCGGTCAATAATTATGTAGTTTACGGGCTAAAAAGTTCCCTCGGTTTAAATCCTGATCAAAGATTGACAATAATACAGCTTTATACCAAGACCTATAAAAAATTACCAAGAACCCTAAAAGAGTGGAACGAGATGGTGACCCTGACAACCCGTTATACGAATTGTTTAAAAAATCAATATAATAAAGACTTGGATTTGGTACCTTTAGCTATAAATAGCAATTTAAGTGGTATAGCTAAGTTTACTATAAAAACCGATTTAATTTGTTATGATGAAGGATTTTTGCGTTTGGATAATAAAGCGATTTCCGGATCAAGAGTATTGGCTTATCAAGAATATGGCCAGTCAATTAGCCCACAGGTTGTTTGGTTTGACACCAATGAATTAAGTAACGGTAAACAGTCTTTTTATGTGGCCGTAGTCAGTAATGGTGGTACGGTGCGCAAGGCAAACAAGAAACCATTAGTAGCGACTGTTAAAAATAATTCCAGCAAACTCGGCGATTTAGTGGTTTCTAAATTAAACATTGGGAAGGTTGATTATCAATCAGACAACTTGCGCTTTCAGTGCACAGCAGAATTAAAAAATGTTGGCACTGCAGATATTCTCGTACCCTCTGGCACCCGTTTTATTTTGCGTTGTGTTGATCAGGCTTGTAAAGATATTCAAGTACCCCACGGAACTAGTTGCTATGAGAATGACGTTTGCCAAACCGATTATGGAAGTTATGAAAACATTTTATCTATGTCCATTGGTACCGGTATTTACACCTTGAAGCCGGGAGAAAAAAAATCTGTAGATTGCAGTCACTATATTGACAAGAATACTCTAATTCCCGGAGAGTATGACATTGAGTATCTTGTTGATACTGATAATAATATCAAAGAGAAAAATGATAATAATAATAAATTACAAGCCAAGTTAGTAATTAAATAAATTTTTAATAAAAACGTTCCCGAGCTATATTTATGTGTGAGTGTTTTTATTTTAGTGACAGGGGAATAAAAAAAGGAGATACGATTAGTATCTCCTTTTAGCTAATTTTTAGCTTAGGATTATTCTTTTTGTTTATTTTTAAAACAAACAACGTATCCTTCAAGAACAGAAGTTATTGTATTTTTGTTATAGCTTGGGTTTACGGTCGATACTTCTAATTCTAGGTGTTGCCCCTTGAATGTTGATAGAGCCTTGGCGAATTTTTCAGTATCACTATAGTTAAAATAATAGACTCCATTGCCATAACAAGTTATTTCTACTGTTTTTGTGGTACTTAAACTTACTAAAAGATATGTGATGGCTATTATAAAAGCAATGCCAATAAGGATGTCGCGCGTTTTCATTTCAATACTCCTTGAAAGGTTGGTAAAATAATAATTATTAAGCAGGTACATAACCAAGGTGTTCTACGGGAATACCTTTTACTTTTTGGCCACTTAGTGGTTGCTTTTTAGCAGGCGGTGCTTGTTTAATGGACACAGCGTCTTCATGTCTGTGTGCTGTTTTTATTTCTCTATTGATTTCGGTTGAAATGAAATCAATGTTCTTAACGAAAGGCATAATAATTTTTTGTTCGCCTCTTGTGACGACGGAAGAAAAAATTATTTCCAAAGACTTGTGTTTGCCTGGCTCAACGCTATTTATTTTTTCATAAGGGATAGTGTAGCAAAGTTGGCCAACGCGATGAGTTAAAATTTTCGCCTGGAAATCAATAATCAACGATTGTCTTGGCGTGAGATTTTTTAGTTGTTTGGACCAACGTTTGATCGAGAGCGGGGTAGCAAAAAGGGCGGGTAGAGAGTAAACACCCAGGAAAAAGTATTCCCAGATGTTGCGGTGATTTTTGGACTCGCGAACAAAGCCCTCAATCCAAACAACGGTCTGATCTCTTAGCCAAAAAGCTAAATACCATAAGGCTAAGACGACAATTATATTAGCGACCAATCTAATCCATGGTCTAGGGTTTAAGGAAATAATTTCCTGTTGCATGAGATACTCCTAAAATATATATAATTAGTTTTCAAAGATCTTTTTAATTGTTTTTATCATAACATATTATAGTAAAAAAGTCAAGTTCGTGTGAGCACTTGTGCACCAGATTTATGAGCTACCTTTAGGTGGTGAATAAACTGAGGCCTACCTTATGAAAAATTTGGCTTAGATTGGCTAAAAATAACCAAGAAACACGTAGCATGTAGCACGCAACAAGGAAGAATTTAAAAGTTTTAAGCTTAAAACAGGTTTATTCGGTAAATTTAGTTTTTTAGTTCTAACATCAATAATACGCCCTGTTATGTGTTACGTGTTGTGTGTTGCGTGACCAAGTATTGACATAAATCTAAATTATGATATTATAAATCCACAATTTACTAGTCGCAGACAGTAGGCATCTATAAGACCTGCCGAGATCCGCCTGAGGCGGACCAGCCTAGGGCTGGCATAATATTTAGTCACTGTTTAGTGATTAGAGCTTATCTCTGCGACCTTAAAGGTCGTTTTTTAATTTATTAGTATTTTTAAATAAAACTATGCCAAAAACCAAACAGCAAAAACAAGTCATTTTGCGTGATTTGGCAAAAAAGTTTGAAGAGGCAAAATCCATAGTCTTTGCTCACTTTACTGGTTTAAAGGTTGTCGACAACGAAATGTTGCGCAATGACTTAAGACAGGAAAAGAGTGAATATTATGTGGCTAAAAAAACTTTGCTCAATCTGGCTTTGAAAGAAAAGAACTTAGGCAATTTTGACCCTAAGGGTTCCGACGGACAAGTAGCTGTAATTTTCGGCTATGAGGACGAAGTAGCTCCGGCTAAAATTTTGAATAAGTTTATCAAAGACCACAGCGGACAAGTTACATTTTTAGGCGGTGTTTTGGAAGGTCAAGTTATTGACGCCAAATCTGTTCTAGCTTTAGCCAATGTACCAAGCCGCACAGAACTTTATGCTAAATTAGTCGGTTCCATTAATGCTCCGGTTTCCGGATTTGTTAACGCCTTAGCCGGCAACTTGCGCAACTTGGTTGGTGTCTTAAACGCCATCCAAGAAAAAAAATCTAATTAAAAACTTAAATTAATTTTATGGAAGAAAAAAACATTGTTGTACCTGAGAAGTTCGCTTCTTTGGTAGAAAAAATTGAAACTATGTCCGTTTTGGATTTAGCCGAATTGGTTAAAATTTTAGAAGAAAAATTTGGTGTGTCCGCTGCCGCTCCTATGATGATGGCTGCCGGTCCTGCCGCTGCCGCAGAAGCTGTAGAAGAAAAAGACAGCTTTGATGTCGAATTGACTGACGGTGGTGCTAACAAAATTAACGTCATTAAGGCTTTACGCACTGTGACCGAGTTAGGTTTGAAAGAAGCTAAAGATTTAGTAGACGGCGCTCCTAAGATGGTTAAAGAAGGTGTTGGTAAAGAAGAAGCTGAAAAAATCAAGAAGATTTTAGAAGAAGGCGGAGCCAAGGTAACCTTAAAGTAATACTTTATTTAAAAAACACCCCGTTTCATTACGGGGTGTTTTTGTATTAGCTTAAAGTGAAATAAAAAATAATGCTGGATAAAAATTTTAACTTTGTTCGTAAAATTTCTAACAAAAATTTTAACTCCTTCGTCAAACAAAAAATTATTTGTAAAGAAATTTTACTCCAAAAGTAATTAAAATTTTTATAGGCTATTATTTTTTTATTCCACTTTTCAATTTAGTTGTTCTAATTTTTGGGTGCGCTCATAAGAAAATTAGCGTAATATTTTTGAGCGGAGCGTTACATAATTTTTATTGTTTGAGCGGAGCGAGTTTAAAAATTATGTTAGTGAGAGTGAAAAAATATAGCTAATTTTATTCTAAGCGCGATTTGGCGCCACCTTATAAAAGGTGGCAAAGAAAAAATAATTTAAGTAATTAAAAAATAAAACCCCCAATTTAAGACTAGGAGTTTTTAATATGATTTATTATTTTTTTAGCTTGAATCTAATTATGTCTTGTCCATTAAGCAAGTAAACCGTCTGACTAGCACTATCAAAGGCCAGAGATTTGAGATCGGACCAGGCGTCGCTAGTGTATTGTGACAAGAGCTTGCCGTTACGACTAAAAATTACCACTCGTTTACTGTCGTGATCTATGGTCAAAAGATAATCAGTACCACTGGGCGCTAACAAACCTCGGGCACTCGCGAGTACTGGAAAGGGTTGATCCCAAGGTGTACCACTCGGAGCCCCTTTATCAAATTTGATAATTTGGTTACCGAACAAAAGATAAGCTGAAGTTTCAATGGCAATACCGTCTATATCATTTACTAAGGGTTGAGTTAACCAAGCGCTGGAACTGCCAAAGACTCCGCCACTTGAGGTAAAGCGATAAATTTGTTTACTGGTGCTATCAAATAAATAAAGTCGATTATTGTAAACATTGCCAATTAAAGGCGAGGTAGGGGCATTGGTTAAATTTTGTTTTTTAAGTTGTCCGGTTTTAGCGTCCAAAGAAATTACCGTGTTACCGGCTAGCCACCAAGAAAAACCATCTTTATCAGTATTAAGAAATAATGGATTACTGGTTTCGGTTGTGAGATCTTTGAATTCTTTGGTCGTGGAGTTTAATTCGGAAATATTGGTTCCGTTGGTTAGATAAACCTTATCACCAACCAAGTTTATTGCGCTAGCTATCTTAGAGCCGTCTAAGCTAAAAATAGTTTCGGCATTATCAGCTCGAATCAAACCACTAATAGCATCTACTAATTTTTGATAGCGAATATTAATGGCTTGGTAGTCTTCGTTGTGCTTTTTGCTTTTACCGATATTGGCCGACAAAGTTTGCATAAGGATACCCATTTCTTCCACGATTATTTGAGCTTTATTTTTATTGTTATAAATTAGCTCTCCCTGAACTTCTTTTTCTTTATCGTTGAATTGTTGACTGGCTTGTTCCCATGTATTACTTTTTTGTCGTTCGGCTTTTTGGATATTACCCCAATAAATACTAGCCATTAAACTAATAATTGATAAAACAATCACCATTCCCATAATTAAGTGTTGTTTGCCTAGGCGTTTTTTGGTAACAGCCAAACGTTCTTGCAGATTTTGTCGAGCCTCTCGCTTGGCTATAGTCTGAGTAATATTTTGTCCTATGGTCCAGACCACCTGCCCGGTTTTTAATAAGCCAGCTCCAATGTTTTTCAGGGAAACTAAACCTTCTTTTTTAAGCCAAGTTAAGTCACCTCGTTTTAGAAGTAACTTGTTTTGCTTTTTGCTAAATTCCGGTAATTTTAATTTACTTAAAAGTTGTTTAATTTTAATAGGATTAATAAAACCGGGGGAGCGTAAAATTTGGTCGGTTTTAGCAGCCGTGCGATTAAGAGTTTTAATAGATTCTTTGTTGAGGTCGCGCTCTTGGCGAAAGCTGGGTTCGCGTTCTCGGTTGGTAGCCAGAGTGTGATAGGCTGGTGTCGGTTCTTGTCTAACGCGTTGACTAGGAGCTAGCGCATAAATGTCATCAGCTTTTTTTGAAACATGGTGGTTTTTTATAATTAAACCAACAAAGGGCATGTAAATATTAGTCTGTTCTAAAATGTTTTTGATTTGTTCGGCAGCACCTGATGGTTGTAGGGTGGTAATGATTTTAATGAGTTGATTTTCGGTTAAGAATTCGTGTAAAGCTTCGTTAGTAAAGACAAAGTAACCGTCAGTTGGAATAGAACCAGAAATAGTATTGGTAAATAGTTTGTCAGCCAAAACCACATCTTGGGTGGGGTCGGCAGTGCTCAGAGTGATGTTGAGTAAGTCATAGCCGTTGATTTGTCGGTTGCTTTTAATTTTCGGTTTATAAATTAAGAGGGCCTTGTTATGGCCCAAATTACAGAAGTATAACTTATTTTTGTAGATAACTCCGATAGTTAAGTTGCACTCATCTCTAGCAACTTGAATTTTTTCGGTTTGAATAAAATTAACAATAGCTTGGTTGAGTTTAGCCAAAGAAGATTCAAAAATATCACTTACCGTAATAGTAGCTAAACGGGTTAGCAAAGGTATTTGTTCATTTTGATAATAAAATAAGTTGATGCGGTCGATAATAAAACTGGCCAAAGCGATGTCCGGTTTACGATTTTTTATTTCAGCTAAAACAAACAGCTTGCCTAAAAGCTGTTCTTCCTCCATAGAGGGCTGACTTAAAAATATTTTGCTCAAAATATCAGAACCGTTTTTAGGATTAACAGCTATTTGAGCTATTTTATAAGGCATAAATTAAGTGTTCACAACAATTAAACAGCCAAGTTTGCCTTGACGTTCGCTTGCTTATATTATAGTATAAATTCAATAAAAGTTGAAGCCTAATTGTGAAACATATGTTAAGTAAGCTATTTGGCTCTAATGCTCGAGTAAAAATTTTGAAACTATTTCTTTTGAATCCTGATCAAAAGTTTTTCGTGCGCGAGGTAGCCAGAAATCTGGAATTACAGTTAAATTCGGTTCATCGAGAAATTGCCAATCTAGTATCAATTGGACTTTTGGCGGTTAAGGAGGCCGAAGCGGGGGAGTTGGATGGCACTAAGGTCACCAAACAAGATAAAAAATATTATCATGTTCAAGAGAATTTCGTTTTTTATAAAGAGCTTAAAGCCCTGTTGGTTAAGTCGGAAGTGCTCTACGAGAAAGAATTTACCGACAAATTAAAGAAATTAGGCAAGATTAAGCTCCTTATCCTTACTGGTTTTTTCGTGAACGAGGAGGCAGCGACCGTAGACTTGTTCGTGGTAGGGGATTTTAACAAGGAACGTTTAGCTAAAATAGTCAAGGAATTAGAGGGTAATCTGGTCAGGGAAATTAACTATGCAGTCATGACCGAAGAAGAATTTAATTACCGCCGTGAGATTGCCGACGTCTTTCTTTACAGAATATTAGACGGAACCAAAATAGTAATAGTTGATGAAAACGGGGTCATTTAGACCCTGTTTTTTTGTGTACTTGTGGTGATTTTCTGACTTGTGGTGAGCTTGTTAAACCAACCATTGACTATTTTTTAAAAAAATGCTATATTATTATCATAATTTATAAGAATCTATAATCTTAATAAAAATTGTTTAATTTTAGCTAAAATTTGCTAAAATAAAGATATTAGGAGAGATATCTTTTCTTAAATATGAAAGACGATTCCATCTTAAACACCATTATATCAGACAAGCAAATGAAAGATTTGGCTAGTTTAAACGTGGTTGAAACTGTGTCTGCCTTATTGGAACAATTGAATAAAAGAGAGCAAGACGTGCTAAAAAGACGCTTTGGTTTGTTTGGTGAACCCAAGGAAACTTTGGAAAGTATCGGTAGCCGTCATAAATTGACCCGCGAACGTATTCGTCAGATTGAAAGTGGCGGAGTTAATAAGCTAAAAAAGAACCCAGAGTTAGAAGCTCGTTTGGGTACTTTGCGCCAAGTGGTCACTGAATTAAGTGAGGAGCATGGTGGTTTGATGGAAAAAAATTACCTATTCAATATTTTATCTAACTTATCTCAAGATGCGCAAGATAGCCGAGCCAAGTCCAATCCTTATTTTGAGTTTGCTCTATCTCGTTTATTGAACGACAGTTTTGATGAAGTTAGTAACTCTAAATATTTTAATAATTTCTATAAAGTAAAATATCAGAACTTAGAACACATGGAAGCTGTAGCTGAAGAGCTATTGGCCGCAATCAAGGACTATAAAAAATTATTAGCTACTGAAGAATTGATCGATTTGGTTAAAGGTTTAAAATCTTATAACGCCAATACTGAAAAATTTAATGTATCCGGTAATCTTGATTTTAAAGAATTGATTAGACCCGTGGCCGGTGAATCCACCGAAGCCGTTTATAATGACCGAGCTATTTATTCTTTATTGTCCGCCCTAGCTGACGTAGAACAAAATAAATTTGGTGCTTGGGGTCATAAAGAATCTCGCGAAGTTAAACCTAAAACCATCAACGATAAAATTTATTTGGTTTTGAAAGAAAATAAGAAACCAATGTATTATGGCGATATTGCCAAAAAGATTTCCGATATGGGTTTTGATGGCAAAAAGGTTAACACTGCCACTACTCATAACGAATTAATTTTGGATGACAAATATGTTTTAGTCGGTCGTGGTTTATATGGACTAAAGGAGTGGGGTTATAAAGAAGGAACTGTCGCCGACGTCATCGCTGAAATCCTAGCTGAAGCCCAGGAGCCTATGAGTAAAGAGGCCATTACCACTAAAGTTTTAGAGCAACGCTTAGTCAAACAAACCACCGTTAACCTAGCTCTGATGAATAAAAACAGATTTGAAAGAACTAAAGATGGTAAATACAAACTTAAAGAAATTACCGCATAATTTAAAACCCCCGATCAATTGGTCGGGGGTTTTTGTTTAAGCCCTTTTTATGTTAAAATTAAAAAGACTGGAATACGGAATCTATGCTTATTAATCTTGACTTCACACAATTATCTGAAATGACAACCCTGCCCTTGCCCGACATTGTTTGGCGGTTAATGTTTTGGTATTTTGGGTGGTTGCCGATAGCGGTTGTTTCAATTTGGGGTGCCTTGCAGCTCTGGTTGTATTATCGACAAAATCTATATGCAGCCAAGCAAAAAACTATTGTCTTGGCGATTGATATTCCGCAGAATAATGTCCAGTCTTTGCGCGCGGTGGAAAATTTATTTGCCTATATTCATGGCGCTCAAAAAACCCCGAATCTAATTGAAAAATGGTGGGAGGGTTTATATCAACCATCTTTTAGTTTTGAAATTGTAGCCATTGATGGTTACATCCAATTTTTAGTAGTGGCCCCGGCTCAGTTTAAAGATTTTGTAGAAACAGCTATTTATTCTCAGTATCCAGATGCAGAGATTTCTGAGGTGGAGGATTATGTTAGTGATGCGCCTGACAGCTATCCAGACAAGGATTATGATTTGTGGGGTTCGGAATTTTTATTAACTGCCAATCAAGCCTTACCAATTAGAGTTTATAAAGAATTTGAACACCAATTCGGCGAACCGGAAACTTTGTATCGTGACCCAATGGCCAGTTTAATGGATTTAATGAGTAGCTTAAAAAAGGGTGAACAGTTGTGGTATCAGATTATTGTGAAGCCAACTGGCTTTGAATGGGTTAAAACTTTTGAAAAGGAATCGGGACGCATTATCGGCGATAAGCCAGGCCCAACTCTTTTTTCTGTTGTCTCTGGTCATGTCACCGATATTTTTAGTGCGGGCATGGGTAAAGAACTTGAGCCACCTAAAAAACCGGAACCGCCGTCCATGATGAATTTGCGCCCAAGACAAAAAAAGCAGATTGAAGGCATTCAGAATAAAATTAATAAAATCGGTTTTGAGGCCAAGATACGCATGATTTATTTGGCTAAAAAAGAAATGATGAATAAACCTAAAGTCGTTAACGGATTTGTCGGTTATATGAAACAATTTGCGGCCAATGATATGAATGGTTTTAAACCCGATGCGCCCAAGACAGCCACTTCTACTGCTTATTTCCAAGCTGAAGCAAGAGCCAATGTTCGTAAAAACAAAATTATGCGTGCCTATAAATGGCGAAGTTCGTGGTTAGGTCGCGTGCCGTTTCTTTTAAGTAACGAAGAGTTGGCGACTATTTGGCATTTCCCAATTGATGCTGTCGTGAAAGCGCCGTTAGTGCAACGCGCCGCCGCTCGTCGGGTGGAGCCACCGATGCGCTTGCCAGTAGGTGAATCCAGACCAACTGTTAATTATGAATCTATTTTTAATGACGAAGAAGTGTCTTTCCCGCCTAATGTCGAAAAACAGTCACCCCAGACTAAATCTAGTTTTGAAGATTTTTTATCAGAAGAAAAAGAGAGACCCAAAGTGCAAAGAGATCAGGCTCCGGATAACTTACCCTTTGTTTAATAATAAAATTTATGGCCGATAAAAATTTAGATTTAACAATTTTTGGAGAAACTACTTTTCGTAATCAGCATCGTAAGTTTGGCATTAAAACTGACGACCGTCGTCGTCATATGTATGTCATTGGTAAAACTGGTATGGGTAAATCCACCTTGTTGGAGAATATGATTATGGAAGATATTCGCGCCGGTCGAGGTGTAGCGGTAGTTGATCCGCACGGCGATACCGTAGAAAAAATTCTACAGTATATTCCGGATGAGCGCATTCAAGATACCATTTATTTTAATCCGTCCGATACGGAGCACCCGATTGCTTTTAATATTTTAGAACAAGTTGATTCTCATTATAAACATTTAGTTGCTTCCGGACTTATTGGCGTCTTTCAAAAACTTTGGGCGGATTCTTGGGGACCGCGCTTGGAATATATTTTGCGTAATGCTATTTTGGCAGTATTAGATTATCCTGGTTCTACCTTGCTATCTGTGACGCGCATGCTCTCTGACAAAGCTTTTAGAAAAAAGGTTATTGAAAATATTCAAGATCCAGTCGTGAAAGCTTTTTGGGTTAAAGAGTTTGCGGGTTATGCGGATAAATTTGCCGCCGAAGCGGTAGCGCCTATTCAAAATAAAGTCGGACAATTTTTGTCTAGTTCTTTGATTCGTAATATCGTCGGTCAACCCAAATCAGCTATCAACTTACGTGAGATCATGGATCAGAAAAAAATTCTTTTGCTGAATTTAAGTAAAGGACGTATCGGCGAAGATAACGCACAACTTTTAGGAGCTATGATGATTACTAAAATTCAATTAGCTTCTATGAGTCGCGTGGATATTCCTGAACATGAGCGTCAAGATTTTTATTTACACGTTGACGAATTCCAAAATTTCGCGACTTCAAGTTTTGCCAACATTTTGTCAGAAGCCAGAAAGTATCGCCTTAATTTAATTATGGGTCATCAATACATTGAACAGTTGCCAGAAGAAGTGGCTTCAGCTGTTTTTGGTAACGTCGGCACTTTGGTGGTCTTTCGCGTGGGCGCTACGGACGCAGAAGCCTTAGTTAAAGAATTTACTCCGACTTTCACGGAAGAAGACTTGGTTAATTTACCCAAATATAATATTTGTTTAAAATTAATGATTGACGGTGTGGCCTCTAATCCTTTTTCCGCCCGTGGTTTACCGCCACTACCGAGTGAGGAAAAAACTCACAATGAAGAAGCAGTTATAAATTACACTAGAAATCATTATGCCGGTAGTCGCTTCGATGTGGAACAAGCCATCGCTACTTGGCATGAAGATGAAATAACTCAAACCACGCCTAAAACCGATAAGACGAATGATAATAGTGATACCACTATAATTATTAATAAAGAAGGTGGTAGGAGCGCCTCCGCCCCAGTCCGCCAGCCGGCGGAGAACTCGAAGGAGGTGGAATGTGATGGTTGTGGTAAAACTACTAGGATTAATTTTGAACCGGACGGTATCCGACCAATTTTTTGTAAAGATTGTTTGACTAAATCCAAGGAAGACCGCAAACGTCAAGTTGATTTAAGAAAACAAGCCAAGGTTCAAGAGTTGAAAAATTTAAATAACGCTCCTAAAACGAATACCACCATAGCTCGTCCGACAGCTGAATTGAGTTTGTCTGATCTAGGTAAGGCGACGCCAGTTGATTGGCGCGGTCATAAACTAAACTCCAAGGAGGGTGGCCACCATGAAACTAAAAGCTAGTCTACATATTCATACCAAGGAAGATTTAAGCGATGGTCGAGTAATTAGCTACGACGTTTTTAAGCTCATTGACGAAGCCCATAAATTTAGATTTCAAGTCTTAGCTTTAACTTGTCACAAAAGCTTGGCTACACAGCCGCAATTTATTAAATATGCTCGTGAGCGAGGGATTTTATTAATTCCGGGAATTGAGTTGGAATTAGAAGAGGGAAGTCGTCGACCACATGTAGTGGTCCTAAACGGTGACACAGAAGTGTTGCGAGTAAAAAATTTAGTTGATTTAAAAAAGTATAAAAGCAAGCACCCAGAAACTTTTATTTTGGCGGCGCATCCTCATGCTGGTGGCCACTGGTCTCTAGGTTTAGATTTACTAACTAAATATATTCAAGTTTTTGACGCTGTGGAACATACTTGGTTTTATAGTGCTTGGTTTAATAGCAATAAAGCAGTAATAGCTTTGGCTAAAAAATTTAATAAACTAATTATCGCTACCGGTGATATTCATACCTTGAAATATTTAAACTCTGATTATACTTTTATAGAAGCCAACAGTCTAAACCTCAAGGATGTTTTGTCGGCCCTTAAGGCTGGTCGAGTAACTAATGTAACCAAAACTAAATCCTTAATAGAAATGTTTTTGTTTTTACTTAAGTTTTTAGTGTGGAGTTCTGTTTTGACCTTTTTTAACTTTCGTGGTAGAAGATAATTGTATTTATTCATAATTCTTAAATCCTAAATCATAAATCGAAACCGAGATTGCCACGCTTCACTTCGTTGCGCTCGCAATGACAGTGTTGTGATATGTAATTCTATGAATTATTTAAAGATTGGAAAAGCTACTGATTTAACGGGGGAAAACTATCGCTTATATCGGGCGCTGGAAATTTTTCCAGGATTTTTGTCTTGGGCTACCTTGCTTATTCTGGCTATTGGTTCTTACTGGGAGCCGGTATGGGTAGCCGTCTTTTTAATTTTGTTTGATATCTTTTGGCTCTTACAGGTGGTTTATTTGGCGCTATATTTGATTTCTTCTTTTCGTAAATTGCGACGCTCCATGAAAACCGATTGGGAGAAGCTTTGTCAGGGTTTAGCTATCCGTCAGTTTGTGATTAAGGACGTTACTAAAGGAACCTATACTAAAAATTTAGCCTGGACCGATATTTATCATTTAGTGATTTTACCAACTTCGACCGAGGAGTTGGATGTCCTTAGGCCGACTTTTGATGGCTTGAAACATGATAATTATCCTAAAGATAAAATGATTGTGGTGTTAGCGACCGAAGAGCGTAGCGGTGAAGAAGGAAAAAAGCGCGCCGAAATTATTAAACAAGAATACGGATCTTTGTTTAGAGATTTTTTAGTGACCGTTCATCCTGATGGTATTGTTGGCGAAATAAAAGGTAAAGGAGCGAATCAGGCATTTGCAGCGCGTACCGTTAAAGAACAAATTATTGATCAAGAGGGTTTAGATTATGACACGATTTTGGTTAGTGTTTTTGACAGTGATACCGTGGTGGGTAAAGGATATTTTTATTGTTTAACTCATAAATTTTTTACAGCCGAGGATCCGCATCGTTCTAGCTATCAGCCAGTGCCGGTCTACAACAATAATATTTGGCAGGCGCCATTTTTTGCGCGCATCGCGGCTTTCTCTAATACTTTTTGGCAGATGATGTTGCAAATTAGACAAGAGAAGTTAGCGACCTACTCTTCGCATTCTATGGCTTGGCGTACTTTAGTGGATATCGGTTTTTGGTCGCCATCTATGGTAAGTGAGGATTCTCGTATTTTTTTTCACGCCTTTTTCTTTTACAAGGGAGATTATCGTGTGGAACCTTTGAATTTTATTGTCTCCATGGATGTTTGTATGGACAGATCTCTTATTACTACGGTACGTAGTTTATATAAGCAACAACGACGTTGGGGTTGGGGAGTGGAGAATGTCCCTTATTTAATGTTTAATACTATTAAAGAATGGAAGAATATACCTAAGAGAAAAGCGCTTTATCAAATCTGGATTCAGATTTATGGTTTTCATTCTTGGGCGACCAATGCTTTAATTATCGCGGTTATCGGATGGCTACCCTTGCTAATAGGCGGGGATAGGTTTAATGTGAGCGTCTTATCTAATAATCTGCCAATCGTCACACAAAATTTAATGAATTTGGCTTTGGTGGGAATGCTGTTGTCGGCGATTGTGTCTACTTTGATTTTGCCACCCAAGCCTAAACGCTATGGCGTCGGTAAGCGCACGATTATGTTTTTACAATGGATGTTTTTGCCAGTGTCGATTGTTATTTTTGGCGCCATCCCAGGGCTAGAAGCTCAGACTAGACTAATGTTTGGAAAGTATATGGGATTCTGGGTAACTCCCAAGAAAAGATAATATGACTATTTTTAATGACAAAAAACCAGGCATGAGCTTTATCCGCTATTTTCTTGCGATGGGTTTGTCATGGGTAGTGATTGTGGTTGGATTGATTAATTTGCAATAAAATAAAAAACACCCACCAGAGAGGTGAGTGTTTTTATTTAGAAAAATTTTAATCTTTCTTGGAGGTTTTGATGCATTTAGTACAGATTTTCAATTTAGCGCCGTTGACTGTTTTGGCCTGCAAATTGATATGCTGACGTTTTAAAGTTTTGATATTGGAATGGGAACGGCTTGCATCTTTAGTGGAGCCACGTCCGCAAACATCACATTTTCTAGCCATAGAGTTGATAACTTATTCATTAATTAAACGCTAAATTAAAATATCATTATTTAGTCTCTTTTGTCAAGTTTTGGCTAAAATTTTATAATTTTTATAATTTTATAATTTTTAAATAATATTCAAATTTTTAAAAATTATTAGCCGAGACTGCCTTAAAAATTAAAAATTATTTATAAAATTAAAAATTGGAAATTAAAAATTATTTCAATCTTTTGACTTTTTAAAGGTTTTTCATTATATTAAGACAATATGTTAATTACAATTTTTGTCATCTGTGCCCTAATTATGTCGGCGGTTGTTCATGAAGTTTCTCATGGAGCCATGGCTTATTATTTAGGGGATACTACTGCTAAAGACCTAGGTCGTCTAACTCTTAATCCAATTAAACATTTGGATTTGTTTGGTTCCATTATTTTGCCACTAGTTTTAGTTTTAACCAAATCTCCATTTTTCTTGGCTTGGGCCAAGCCCGTGCCCTATAACCCATATAGATTACGCGATTATCGTTTTGGTGACCTAAAAGTAGCCTTGGCTGGACCTTTGTCTAATTTGATTATAGCTACATTTTTTGGGCTCTTTGTTCGTTTTTTACCTCTAACGGTCAATATTAAAATCAGTTTAATTAATATGTTTTTAATGGGAGACAACAACACTTTGCTAACTGCCATGTCTGGTTCTTTGGTTACCAGCACCTTTGTTCTATCTGTTATTTTTTGTATTTTAAATTTAGCTTTAATGATCTTTAACTTAGTGCCTATTCCACCCCTGGATGGTTCTAAGGTGGCTATTGCTTTCTTGCCGGAGAGTGGGCGACAGGCCTTTTATCGCTTGGAAGCCTATGGCATGATAATTCTCATAGTTCTTATTTCCCTGGGGGTATTTGGCTTTATGTTTCCCTTAATATCTTGGTTATTTCAACTGATTACGGGGCTTTAGGTCTTTTTTTATTTAATATTAAACAAAAAGTAATATTAAAGGGTTTGCCTCGGTTCTATTGACTTAAGACTTAAGTTCTGATAAAGTATAGATTAGTTAAAAAATTCCCGAAGATTCGGGTTTTTATTATCCAGTGAGCGAGCGAAAAATAAAACTTTGATTTTTCTGAGCGAACGCAGATAATATACGGCTTTAGCCGTTATTATTTACTTTATAAATTATGCCTACAATTAATCAACTAGTGCGTTTTGGTAGAAAAAAAATTGGTACCAAGGCGAAATCTCCAGCCCTAAAAATGAGCTTGGATAGTTTACATCGCAAAAAGAACACTACTATTAAAGGTGCCGCTTTTAAGCGTGGCGTCTGTTTGAAAGTTACTACTACCACTCCTAAAAAACCTAACTCCGCTTTACGTAAAATTGCTCGCGTAAGACTGTCTAACGGCATGGAAGTAACTGCTTATATTCCAGGTATTGGTCACAACCTACAAGAGCACTCCATCGTTTTGGTTAAAGGTGGAAGAACTAAAGATTTGCCTGGTGTGCGCTATAAAGTTATTCGTGGCGTATATGATGCTCAGGGTGTCGACAAACGTCGTCAAGGACGCAGTCGTTACGGAGCCAAAAGACCTAAATAATTTCTAATTTCTAAATTCAAATATGAGAGGTAAACAAGCACCAAAAAGAGTAATTGAAGCTGACACTCGTTATAGCGATGTTGATATTGCCAAATTCATAAATTATATTATGAAGGATGGTAAAAAAACCGTAGCCGAAAATGTGGTTTACGAAGCTTTTGATATTGTGAAAGATAAAACTAAACAAGACCCTCGTCATGTTTTTAATAAAGCCCTTAAACAAGTTTCTCCATTATTGGAAGTTCGCGGTCGTCGCGTTGGTGGTGGTAACTACCAAATTCCTTACCAAGTAAGAGGGGAACGTCGTTTTAATCTGGGTTGTCGTTGGATGATCGATGCCGCTCGTGGCCGTAAAGGCAAGAAAATGGCCGAAAAATTAGCTGAAGAAATTATCAATTCCGCTAAAGGCGAAAGCGCTTCTGTTAAAAAGAAAATGGATGTGCACCGCATGGCCGAATCCAACAAAGCTTTCGCTCACTTTGCGCGTTAAGACGCCTCAGTGCGAATCCATAAATTTAAAATAAGTTAAAATACTATGGCTAGAGATTATAGTCTAGAAAAGACCCGTAACATCGGTATTATGGCGCACATCGACGCCGGTAAAACTACTTTTACCGAGCGTGTTTTGTTTTATACCGGTAAAAAACACAAAATTGGTGAAGTGCACGAAGGCGCGGCTGAAATGGATTGGATGGAACAAGAAAAGGAACGCGGTATTACTATTACCTCCGCCGCTACTACTTGTTTTTGGAAAGACACTCGCATTAATATTATTGATACTCCAGGTCACGTCGACTTTACTGTCGAAGTAGAGCGCTCTTTGCGCGTGTTAGATGGAGCGGTCGCTGTCTTTGATGGTTCTCAAGGCGTCGAACCTCAATCAGAAACTGTCTGGCGTCAAGCTGATAAATATCATGTGCCTCGTTTATGTTTTATCAATAAAATGGATAAAATGGGCGCGGATTTTTATATGAGTTTAGCTTCCATTCGTGAACGTTTGAGTAATAAAGCCGTGGCCGTTCAATTACCAATCGGCGCAGAAGAAACTTTTTGTGCGGTCATTGATTTGCTCACTCAAAAAGCTTGGCAGTTTAAAGGACAAAACGGAGAATTAATTGAAGAAATCCCTGTGCCAGAAGACATGAAAGAAAAAGTTACCAAATTCCGTAATGAAATGATTGAACGAGTGGCCGAAGTAGATGAAGTCCTAACTGAAAAATATTTAGGTGGTGAAGAAATCAGCATCGAAGAGCTAAAGGCTGCTATTCATAAGGGTGTTATTGTTAATGAAATTTATCCAGTATTTTGTGGTACCGCCTTAAGAAATATTGGCGCTCAATTAATGTTGGACGGGGTGGTAGATTATTTACCATCACCACTCGAAAAACCGGAATTATTTGGTACCGACCCTGATGATGAAGAGAAAAAAACCTTAATCCCGGTTAATGATACTGCCCCCTTTGTGGCTTTGGCTTTTAAAATTGCCACTGATCCATTTGTGGGTAAATTATGTTTTGTCCGTGTGTATAGTGGAGTTTTGAAAGCTGGCTCTTATATTTTAAATTCTAATAATGGTACTAAAGAACGCATCGGACGTTTAGTTCGTATGCACGCCAATCATCGTGAAGAAATTGATGAAATTTATGCCGGAGATATCGCTGCCGTTATCGGTTTAAAAGCGACTGTCACTGGTAATACCTTATGTGAAGAAAATCACCCCATTCATTTGGAAAATATTACTTTTCCTGAACCGGTTATTAAAATTGCCGTGGAACCAAAGACCAAAGCTGACCAAGAAAAAATGGGCATGGCTTTAGCTCGTCTTGCCGAAGAAGATCCAACTTTCCGGGTAGAATCCGACGAAGAAACCAACCAGACTTTAATTTCTGGTATGGGTGAATTACATTTGGATATTATTGTGGATCGTATGCGTCGCGAATTTAATGTGGAAGCCAATGTTGGTCAACCTCAAGTATCATATCGTGAAACTATTCGCGCTGAAGCTGAAGGTGAAGGTAAATACGTTAAACAATCCGGTGGACGGGGACAATACGGACATTGTTGGTTGCGCGTGGCCCCTAACGAACAAGGTAAAGGTTTTGAATTTATTGATGAAGTTAAGGGTGGTTCTATTCCTAAAGAATATATCCCAGCTATCGGCAAGGGCGTGAAAGAGGCGGTGGAACGCGGATTTTTGGCCGGCTATCCAATCGTGGATATTAAGGCTACTGTTTTTGAGGGAAGCTACCATGAAGTTGACTCTTCTGAGATGGCCTTTAAGATGGCAGGTATTATGGCTTTTAAAGAAGCGGCTGCCAAAGCTAAGCCAGTGCTTTTAGAACCTATTATGAAAGTGGAAGTTACTACTCCAGAAGAATATATGGGTAACGTGGTAGGGGACTTGAATTCCAAACGCGGACAAATTGAAGAGATGACTGATCGTGGAAATATTAAAGTAATTAGGGCTAAGGTGCCTTTGGCTGAGATGTTCGGTTACGCCACCAGTTTGCGCTCTATGTCTCAAGGTCGCGCTAACTATGCTATGGAATTCTTGCACTACGCCGAAGCTCCAAAATTCGTAGTGGATAAAATCATTGGCGAAAAAGGTAAAAAATAAATTTTCTATAAAAATAACCTCGATAACTGTCGAGGTTATTTTTTTTATTTTTTTGTGCTATAATTAAAAAATAACATTAATTCATTAATATGAAATTTAAAATTTGCCAACCTAAGTTTAAGCAAGGTTTTACTTTTATTGAGTTTTTAGTTGTTTTGGTTATTATCGGTATTGTTATTAGTTTGAGCGTGGTGGCTTTAAGCTCTGTTAAAGCCAAGAACAGAGACGCCAAAAGAGTTTCTGATATCCGTCAGATACAAACGGCCTTAGAAATGTATTATAACAGAAACAATTCTTATCCTGATAGTTTAACCCCAGGCTCACCTTTAGTTAGTGAAGGCAAAACTTATTTACAAGAAGTGCCTAGTGCTCCTAATAATCCGGATGGTTCGTGCACAAGTGATGACTATACTTATACCGTTGATTCAGGCGGAATGTCTTATCATATAGGTTATTGTCTTGGAGGAATTATTCAGGGAATTAGTTCTGGAAATTTAGTAGCTGTTCCTGGACAACTCGACGTTCCAGTGGCGGCGGCAGCAATTTTTGTTCCTACTACTACAGTTAAAGTGTTGGTGGTGGCTGGCGGTGGCGGTGGAGCCGGCGGTGGTACTTCGGCTGGCGGTGGAGCCGGTGGTTTAGTTTATAATGGCGCCACTAATTTTTATGACGGTGACAACACTGTAACGGTTGGTGATGGTGGTACAGCCGGAGCTACTACCGGTGATCCACGAGGTGGCAATGGTGGTGATTCTGTCTTTGGAACAATTACAGCTACCGGTGGCGGTGGCGGTGGCGGTGGAGTTACTAATAGTGTTAATACTTATATTGCTGGAAAAAATGGTGGTAGTGGTGGCGGTGGCGCAGCCTGGTGGGGTGCTGGCGCTAAAGGAACGGGCGTGGCCGGTCAGGGATATAATGGTTCGGACGGAGTCGATGCTAGTCCATATAAGGGTGGTGGAGGAGGTGGTGCCGGCGGAGCAGCCGGTGTCCCGGGTAGCACTACCGGAGGAGCTGGCGGTATTGGTTTAGCTTATGATATTAGCGGAACTTCATTGTATTATGCCGGTGGTGGTGGCGGTGGTGTTAATGGAGTGGGTACCGGAGGAACAGGTGGTTCGGGAGTCGGTGGTAACGGTAGTGCTAATAGTGGCACAGCCACTGCTGGCACGGCTAATCGAGGCGGTGGTGGCGGTGGAGCAGGTGGCGCAACTATTAAGGCCGGCGGGGCAGGAGGCTCCGGTGTGGTGGTTGTTTCTTATCCGAACGGGACGCTCGTGGCTAGCGGTGGTACAGTTACCACATCAGGTGGCAACACTATTCATACCTTTACTACTCCTGGTAGTAGCACCTTTACGATAATACCGGTTGGTGGTCAACTGGTTACCCCAACCTTCAGTCCAGTTGCCGGAAGCATTGCTTTTGGTTCGACGGTAACGATAACTTCGCCAGGAGCCGATGCGATTTATTATACGACTGATGGTAGTACACCGACGACAGCTTCAACCAATCAGGCCACCACACCTTTAGTTATTAATTCAGCTATAACGGTTAAAGCTATAGCCGTGAAAGCCGGATTTACCAATAGCGCAGTTGGTAGTGCTACTTATACTGATATTTGTGATGATACAACTGTGTCCACTTTTTCTATTGTCAGTGTTACTCCTCGTGGCACATATTCAAGAGGCAATGCCTTAACAGCCGGCAATTATTTGGAAGTGGTAGTTAATGTGACTTGCTCGGGTACTTATACCTTAAGCGCAGCCACAGTAAATGGCTTTAGTTTTAGTGGTTCTGGCAGTTTTGCTACTGCAGGTTCTGCGACGATTAATATTCCTGGTACCGGCACACCGACAGCTGCTAGTGCTAGTAATTTTACTTTAACGGACACCTCTGTTAGTCAGGCTTTTAGCATTACTCCAACCACCTTAACGGCTGTTATCGCCTCTATAAATTCTATTACTATTACAGGAACTTATTTTAAAAATAAGGTTATTCCATATTATGGTAATCCTTTTTGGTACACAGCCTCGTCCAACGTCACCGTCACGCAGGCCGGGACTGCTAGTGTGACCTATAATGGCCTGACTGGTTGTAGTATGACGACATATAGTGGCTATGTGGGGATCGGTACTTCTAATTTGAGTGCTACGGTGATACAAGGCACACCAGCCAACAATCAAACCTATACAATTACCGCTTCAGGTAACGGGGCTAGCGCTACAACAGATGTTACTGTTTTGGCGCAAGATGCAACCGACGTTACTAGTGGTATGGTGGCTGAATGGAAAATGGATGGTAATAGTAATGATACCTTGGGTAATAATAATTGTACGACTAATAATATTAGTTATGTTACTGATGGCATGAGTCAGGCGGCGGTATTTAGCACTGCTTCATCTTCTGCTTTTTATAAGAGTAGTCCTACGAGTCTTTATAACCCTATAACCAGCGCTTATACAGTGTCTATGTGGGTAAAAATTAGCCCTTTGAGTGGCACACAAATGCTATTTAATTATGCACAAACAACAACCAAGGGTCAATATTTGTATCTTAACAATTCCCAGCTAACGTATTATGTGGCTAGTGGCGGTACGCACTCCGTTAACTATACTGGTGGGCCATCAGCTGGTGTTTGGACTCATTTGGTTTTTAAAACTACCGGTACTCCTTATCTATACACATCTTGGAAGAACGGAACACCATATAACTATTCATCAGCTTCGGGAGGTGGTACAATAGGAGCAATTACTCCAAACTTACTGTCTATTGGTAGTGGTAGTTTTAGCACACAGGCGACTAATTATATTAATGGGCGTATTGATGAAGTACGTATTTATAATCGAGAACTAACTGAAACGGAAATCCTTAGTTTGTATAATTATTATGTAGCTAATGGTTCTTTCTAGAATCGTTATTCCTAATTTTTATAATTTCTATTAGCAATAATAACTTTTCATGAAAAGAAATTGTCAAAGAGTGGAAAATTTAACGGGATTCACCCTGGTTGAGGTTTTGGTTGTTTTGGCTATTATGTCCATCATTATTAGCTTAACGCTGGCTAGTTTGAATTCCATTAGACCTAAAAATCGCGACATGAAGAGAATTAGCGACGTTGGTCATTTGCAGGAAGCTTTGGAGATGTACAGAGGAGAAAATTACGTTTATCCTGCCAGTACTGCCGTGGTGGCCGGCCAGCCCTTGGTTGGTCCCAATGGCGTTACTTATATGAATGTAATACCAACGTCTCCGGGGCATCTTGATGGTTCGTGTGCGACCGACAGCTATACTTATACCATTCAAAATAGTGGTCTGTCTTATACTATTCAGTATTGTTTAGGGGGAACTGCTCAACATCTTAGTGCCGGTAATCTTCAGGCTGTGCCCGGACAACTGGGTGTTCCGGTGGCAGCAGCATCTTCTTTGCCCACTTATTACCCAACCAGTGGTCTATTGGCTTATTGGCCCATGAACGGCAACAGTAATGATACTTACGGTTCTTATAATGGGACCGATCATAGTATGTCCTATGTCACTGATGGTCTTAGTCAGGCGGCCAGCTTTGGCGGTAGTTCTTATATAGATTATGGGGATGTTTTGGATATGGGCACCAACAGTCAAACCATTAATTTTTGGATGAAAACAAATACCTCTCCCAGTACTTATACGGGGATTATTTGTAAATCAAAATATGCTTCCGAGGTTGGACGTTATTGGATAGATGCCGGTGGTAATGCTCCGGGATATTTGGAAGCCGGTTGCGCTAATGCTCCGGTAGATACCCACATTACCAAACTCTATCCTTACTATGACAATACTTGGCACATGGTCACCGGTCTTTGGAATAGGACCGGAAATATGTCTTTATATGTAGATAACGAGTATTTCACGGGAACTTCTATTTCGGCTTTTAGCGCAGCTAATTGGCAAACCGCCGACAAGTTATTGTTTGGGGTTTATAATGACACCAATGGCACTAGTCCCAAGGCCGGTTCTTACTTTAACGGCAGATTGGATGAAGTGGTTTTTTATAACAGAGCCTTAAGCACCTCGGAAATTGGTACTATTTTTAATGGCCAGAAAAGCACCTACTTCACTTCGCCCACCGGCACTATTGCTAATTGGAATTTTGAAGGCGACGTTACCGACTCGGTTGGTTCTTATAACGGCACCGCCTCTAATCTTAGTTATGTTGCTACTGGTACCAATCAAACAGCTAGTTTTAACGGCAGTAGCAGTATGGTTACCATTGCCAGAACCGCCGATTTGGAACCAACCAACGCCGTCACTGTTTCTACTTGGGTAAAATTAAATAGCCTAACCTGCTCCACTTGCGCGGGCGGTATGACCGGCGCTTATTTGCTATTTAAAAAGAATGCCTTTGCTCAATATTTTGAAGGCTACACTTTGTTTATCTTTGGATCAAAATTCGGTTTTGGTATTTCAACTGGTAATTCTGGCAGTTCTCAAAGTACTTATGCTCTAGCCAACGCTTCGACTGGCACTTGGTATCATGTGGTGGGAACCTTTAGTCGCCCGACTATGAAAATATATATCAATGGCGTCTATCAATCAACTGCTTCTCATGATTACAACATAAGCTACGACACCGGCGTTGGTATGTTTTTAGGCAGAACCAATAATGCCGGTTTTGATGGACTGTTAAACGGTTATCTTGATGATACAAAAATTTATACTCGTGCCTTAAGCGCTACGGAAGTTTCGAATCTTTATAATTTAACCAAAGGAAATTATTAAAGTTAATTAAAAAAAAGAAGGTTTATTTAAACCTTCTTTTGTTTTTTTGAAAAATTTTTAGAATGTGTAGCGCAGTGCGATTGATGCTTTCAATGACCCCTTAAGTTCTGGATCGTAAGGAAAGATAGCCCCGGTAATCACAATATTTTTGGTGTAGGGGATAGTCATACGAACCAATGCGCCAACGCCATAGAAACGTCTAGCAACTAGACCACCTTGACCTTGGCCAAGCTGATTTTTTACGTCGAAGGTTAATTCGTTACTATACCAGAAGCCACTGCCACCATGCTCTACTACCGACAGGAGCGAAATTTTTTTGTAGCTAAGATAAGCGTTAACGTTTACTCTCCATGGTTTCTCAGCGTTTTCCAGCCCAGCTCCGGCGGATAACGATACCCAGCTGGCTGGTGAAAAGGTGAGTCCGGCATAAGTTTCAGCCCAACCATCTTTATTGGTTAAGCTCCAGGCATACCAACCTATAGTTTCGTTACTGTCTGTCTTAGATACGTAGCAAGATAATAATAATCCAGTTTGATTATAATTATTTTGTGTTTTGCCTTGGGGGATTGATTTGAATAATCCTTCACACTCTACGTAACCGGTTGTTTGTGCCTGAACACTAATAGTCATGATAGCTACTGCTAATAAAACTGCTAAATTCTTCATTGTAAAACTCCTAAATATTGATGAAATGTACTTTTTCTGTTTTTATTATATTAGCATATTTTATCTAAAATGTCAATACAGTTGGGTAATGTGTACACACATATTGCACTTTCATGATAATCTGGGGGTATATGTCAAAAACTATGCCCAAATCAACCCAGGAGGAGAAGTTGAGGTGGATTACGCCCATTCTAACCAAGGAGCTGA
>Ga0172379_10000606_pt1 | contig 87584 bp, 79 predicted proteins | sample GrowelOW334metaG_FD_119756 | JGI IMG/M metagenome (GOLD analysis project Ga0172379, IMG submission 119756) | Groundwater microbial communities from an aquifer near a municipal landfill in Southern Ontario, Canada - Groundwater well OW334 metaG | ecosystem: Environmental > Aquatic > Deep... | reverse complement strand
TTTCTCTTATGCGTCGCTATTTTCTTGAGCTTGCGTTTTCTACCACAGGGCACGACGGTTCTCCTTGGATACGTTTGATGCGAAATGAGGCTCTTTCACCGCGCAACAAAGGCAATAGTACACAGTTCCGTCGAGGTCGTCAATATACTGTCAAGCTCGGCGTTCGAATCGCGGGAAAAGACTCACTTTTTCGCGGCGGCGCCTTTTTTCCTTGGCGTAAGCCTGTCGATGACAATATTCACCTCGGCTACGAGGATTCCCGTGAAGCGCTCGATGTTGTCGACGATATATTCCTGCAAGGCATGGGCATTGGAGGCCATCCTCGTGCCATAGGGAACTTCGAGCACGACCGTTATCCTGTACCCTTGCGTATCATCACGGATGGCGAGCCTCTTTACCTTGACGGAAGAATCGTACTCATCGACGCAGTGGACGACCATCTGCGAGAGGGCCGCCTCGGAAATCGCCACCCTTCCCCGCTTCGTATATTCCGGCCTGACCACCGCCTTCTCATAAATCTTGGGAAGCGAGGCTCCGGCGCCGAAACTTCGCTTGAGAAAAACACGAACGCTGTCGTAGAAGATCGATGGATAGTTGCGGCGAATTTCCAGAGCAGGAACGGGGATGACATGCTTCCCCTCGATCTGGCGGGATTGAATGGCTTTTTCTATTTCGGCTTTGGTCGCTATGTCTTCAATCTTTATAGTCTTGAACGGTTGGGGGATTTGGAGGCGCTCGCAAATTCGCGAAACCATTTTTTCGCTTGTGCCTATGATGAGAATCTTCCGGAACTTCTCCCGCTGGAGAGCTTTGGCTACTTCGTCCCTGTGGGCCTTTTCGTGGAATAGGGCTGTCTTGACCGCTCCCAGATAGAGGGCTTCTTTCTTCGCGGATTTGCCCGCGATGAGCTGATCCCCACGGATGAGAAGTCCGTCATCGATGATCATTTCTATGCCGTATTTCTGCGCAACGAGCTTGGCCCGAAAGCTCTTGCCCGTTCCCGTGGACCCAACGAGCGCGTAGACTCTGACGCCTCGCAGGAGCCAGAAAAAGGCGTTAAACAGCCGCATCATGTATGCCGTTCACTATACTTGCTCCTTCGGCGCCACGTAAAGGGTGCCGCAAAGACGCGAGCGCAAGCACGGTGGCGGTGAAAGCGGGAGAGAGTCTGCCCATCGCGGCCAGCGCTTCCAGGTCCGCTAGAGGCCAGAAACGCCGGCTGGTCGGGTCAACTCCCTTGGGAAAGGCGGAGAGGGGGATGGTTGCCGCGAGGACAAGCTCGGATCCAGGCTCGAGCGCCGCACGAATGCTCCCTAGCGATGTCTGCTCTTGAGCGGCATGGGGCGATTTCATTCTTCCCTCTGAATCCATGATAAAAATGGGATGGATGGCAAGGGGAAATCCAGCTCCCGCGGCGGACGGAATCGTTATGCCGAGCCTCGCGAAGGCTCGCCCAAGACTATCCTCCAGCTCCTCTTTTCCGTTTGCCGCTCCCTTGATGGGGCAATCCCAGAATTCCGTGATTGCGGAAACGGCGCCGGGATCCAATCGAACCTCGTTGGAAAGAGCGACTTTTTCGGCGTAAACCCTTCCTGATTCATCGAAGACGAGAAGGCTCCAGGGAGTGGCTGGAGAGGCATCTTTCTTCCTGCCACCCGGCCGTGCCTCCTTTCCTCGGTTTGCCAGCCACTGGCCGACGAGGGCAAAGCCGAGCAGAATGTACAGCAATCCTCCGGACACGAATCCCCAGAGCGCCGTGCTCGCGACCAAGGCAGCCCATATCGTCAGCCCCATGTGGATAAGGAGCACCGCTGCCACCATGAGAAGACTGCGTCTGAGAACAGGCAAGCTTCTATCTTCCAGGACGAGCCCTTTGACCTGATGACTCATATAGGACTTCAGCGTTTCCTGGGGCATGACGAGGAGAAAGCCCATCGCGAGGGCCATGACGCCTTCCAGAATCGCCGGCTTGAGGCGGAAGAATATCTGATTGCGAAGAATGAGCGAGAGGGCTCCCATAGCAGCCAGGAGGAGGGTATCGGCGGCGATAAAAAGATCCGCCTTCTTCTCTCTCAGGAGACTGACGAAGAATTCAAGGATTCCGATGCCCAGCCCGATAAAGAGGCCTATGGTCTCCCCGAAGAGAAGATCGGCGGCGATGTAGGCTAAAAGCGGGATAAAGCCCGCCGATAGGCTTTTGAGCAAGGTGAGGGCGTTCACTCCAAAAAAGATATCGATTTGCCGGCAAAGGCGCAATGGCCTTTATGGATTTTGAGGCTTGGCTTGGCGTATAGTAAGAGCTCGGGGCGCGCGAACGCGGCGCCATGAAGGAGACGATCGTGTCCATGATATATCATCCGGCGACCGGTATCGACATTGGAGATCCAGAAACCTTGCCCTTCGACGCGGCAAAACTTCCTTCCAGCGCTGAGGTCGCGACCGCGGCCTCCAGCCTCATTCTCTCGGCATCAGGATGGAGGAAGGTCTTCGCGTCGCCCATCGAAGGAGATCCTCGCGCCCCCTGGTCGGTCGACAGCAGCCCCGACGATTCCCTCTCGATTCGGATTTCATCGGCCGACGCGGTCATCGCGGCGCTTATGGCCGCGACATTCGGCCGTTTTATCCTCGGATGGGAACCGGCTGGCGGCGCCGCGAAACCATCGATTCTCCTCGGAATAGATTCGCGCCCCACCGGTCCGGCCATCGCCGACATTTTCGCGAGGGTTCTGCTCGGCATGGGGATCGATGTCAGGTACAGCTTCATCGTGCCCGCGCCGGAAATCATGGCCGCCGCCGGAAAGGATGGAAGACTGCCGGCTGACGATCCCCGGCATATCGCTGGCTTCGCCTACATTTCCGCGAGCCACAACCCGCCAGGACACAATGGCGTCAAATTCGGAATGGGGACCGGCGGAGTCATGAGCGCAGCCCAGATTGCCCCGCTCATCGCCGAGTTCAAGGCGGCGCTCACCGCGGAAAATCCCGCGCTCGACGCCTTCAATTTCGTGGCAGCGGCGCGGAAGGAAGACATCGCCGCTTGTTTTGAAGCCTGCACGACATGGAAGCGACACTCGCTTTCCGATTATACGCTCTTCGCCCAGGAAGTAGTGACCGGGGAATCGGAAATGGATGCCCAATCGGCCTACCTGGATACGCTGGCCGAGGCATGCGGCAAGCGCCCGCTTGGCATCGTCGCCGAACTCAACGGATCGGCGCGCTCAGTATCCATCGACAAGGATTTTTTCGAGGGACTTTCGATCCGAACCAAGTTCTACAATGACCAGCCACGGCTTTTCGGCCACCGCATCGTTCCCGAGGGAAGATCGCTTTCCCTCTGCGTGCGCCTCCTTGGCGAAGCCCACGCTGCCGACCCGGCCTTCCAGCTTGGCTACGTGCCCGATTGCGACGGCGACAGAGGCAATCTCGTCTTCTACGACAAAGCCCAGGGAAAAGCCAGAGTCCTCGAAGCCCAGGAGGTATTCTCGCTCTCCTGTCTGGCCGAGCTTGCGCACCATGTAAGGTCGGGGAGATCTGCCCGACTCGCCGTTGTCGTGAACGACGCCACCAGCATGCGCATCGAACGTATCGCCGGCTTTTTCAGCGCCAGGGTGTTCAGGGCCGAGACCGGAGAAGCGAACGTGGTCAATCTCGCCGAGACGCTGCGCTCCGAGGGCTGGATCGTGCGCATCCTCGGCGAAGGCTCGAACGGAGGAAACATCACCCACCCTTCCAGGGTGAGGGATCCGCTTTCTACCCTCGGCGCGATGATACGACTGCTCCGCCTTCCCGACGAAGTCGGCGTCCCAAATCTCTATCGAGTCTGGCTGAAGGCCTGCGGCAAGGAGTCAGCCTATAAGCACGATTATGATCTCGCTGATGTCATCGCCACGCTTCCCGCCTGGATCACGACGAGCGTTTTCGAGGATAGGGCAGCCCTCCACGTTCACTCGGCTGACAAGATCCTGCTCAAAGCCAGGTACGCGGCCATTTTCGCCCGCGAATGGGAGCGGATCCAACCAGAACTCGAACGACGCTTTGGCATTGTCTCCTGGAAAGCCTTCGCGACGAACGGCACGGAGGAGAAGGCGATTGGCGATGATTTCGCGGCTTCCGGCCAGGGCGGCCTGCGCATCATCCTTCACGACTCGGATGGCGCGCCCAAGGCCTTCCTCTGGATGCGGGGCTCGGGCACCGAGCCGGTGTTCAGGATCATGGCCGATATCGAGGGCGGCAGCCCGGCCGATGAGGAGTATCTCCTCTCTTGGCAGGCGGGGATGGTCGCCGCCGCTGACAAATAACCCTTCCGACCGCGGTTCCAGGGTATCGCCACCCGCGGCTGGCAGGCCAAGCCGAAGTCCCGGCTCGGGCTGGCCCTGCCGAAGGTCGGAAACGCGTGTCTTGTGCAAAGTCCAGCCATCGTGTACGATGGCGAGGCGGACAAGGAGTCAGGATGGGTATTCGCGGAGAGCTTTTTTCGACGAGATTTGCCTGCGACAGCAGGACTTATTTTTTTAATGTCAAGCAGAACAGGAACGGCGATGTGTTCCTGAGCATCGTCGAGAGCAAGCCGAGCGAAGGCGAGAGCTTCGACCGACGTTCGATCGTTATATTTGGCGAGCAGATGGATGGATTCCTGAAATCATTCCAATCCGCGCTCAAATACATAGACAAAACCGGCATAAAAGTGGCTCCGGATCCGACAGCCTACAACAGGGCGGACGCCGATGAGGTGGAGCGCCCCCGCAGGAGCGAAGAATCCCGCCCGCGCCGCGACTCGGAAAACAGCCACGAAGCTCGTTCCTCCACCTTCCGCGAGCACAGCGGAGCCGATCCCCGCCGGAGAGCGGTCGTCAGGACAGGCGCTCCCTCAGGCCGCCCAGGCGCCCCATCTGCCAGGAGCGGCGCTCCATCAGCGCGAAGTGGGACTCCCCCCAACAGAATGAGCGGAGCTGCTGGTAGAATAGCCTCTTCGGCAAGCAAATCCCAGGAACGCTCGGGCAAGGCTCCCTCGACAGGAAGCCGCGGAACGGAAAAGCCCGTCAAGAGAATCATCGTGCGGAAAGCCAAAAAATCGGACGCTGCGGACTAAAAGCCCGCGCCCTCTTCATTCGACATGGAAACCGGGTCTCGCCCAGAGCGAGAGCCCGGTTTTTTTTATCGCTTCCTTGTGTGCCTTCGTGGGATATCCCTTGTGTCGGGCAAAGCCGTACTCCGGCTCGATCGCGTCCAATCGCTTCATGAGCCTGTCGCGGGCGACCTTGGCCAGGATGGATGCGGCCATGATCGATGGCAACAGGCTGTCCCCCTTGATCAGCGGGTGGACATCCCGTCCCAAGGACGGCGCCTTGTTTCCATCGACGAAAACGATCCGTGGCTCGCGCGATAGCGCATCATAAGCTCGTTTCATGGCAAGGAGACTTGCGCGCAGAATGTTTATACGCCCAATTTCCTCCCAGGTCGCCCAGCCAACGGCCCAATCGAGAGCCTTTTTCGTTATGATCTCGTATGCTCGTTCCCTTCGCGATGGGCTCAGGGCTTTCGAATCGTCCAGCATTCCGCAGGGAAAATCGGCGGGAAGAATGACGGCGGCCGCGCAGACGGGACCGGCCAAGGGGCCTCTTCCCGCCTCATCGATGCCGCAAATTTCCTGCAGCGGATAATCGAAGCTAAAGAGATCAGCTTCTCTCAAAACCTTGCCCATGTCAGCGCCTTCCTCCCTGATCAGTCGAATTCAATGAAAACGGTATGATGCATAGGTGCCCGCATCGACAAAACCAAGCTTGATGTACAAACGCCGAGCTTCTTCGTTCTCCGAGCGAACGTAGAGGCAGACGCCCCGCCCAAGCGATGCCAGAAGCGAAACAAGGTTCTCTACCATCATGGATCCAAGGCCGCGGCGCCTCATTTCCGGGCTGACATAAATGCCCCCGAGTTGATCGATTCCCAAGCCTCGGGCATTCGTGTTGGCTTTCCCGACGACTTTTCCATCAATTATCGCCACCACCGCGATCTGCTTTCTCAGAATCCTTATGATCCGTTCAGGGAGCGATGCCGCGAAAAGCAACTGACGACTCCTGATTTCTTCCTTTTCATACGCTTCGTGCAGCGAACAGAGACTGGAGAAATCCCGGAGCGTGGCGCGCCTGATTTCGATTCCGCCCTTTCTGGCCGCGATTTTAGCGCCCGAAAAGCCGCTCTCAGAAAGCACGCCGGATGGCGAAGGCGGAGAAAACCGCATCAGGAGATACTTCCTCGCTTCGGAGGGAGCAGACGCAAGTATCGCCGCGACTCTGTCCAGATCTTCCCCCGGACCTATCAATGACGATAGCGCGCCCCCGGCGTCCGCGACGGAGACGAACTCCCGGACTCCCTCTTCGCTTGCCGGCAAAATACATAGTCCCGCCCCATCCTGCTGCAACAGCGCCGCGCCGTCGATGAATCCGGGGGTTTGCGCAACGCTTTCGGCAGAGGGGAACATCCCGCGACGATGAATCCACGGTCTGTTTCCATCCATGCCGCGGAGGCGACCGCCGGATTCTCCGCGATCCACCCAGCGCTTCAAGCGCTCCGAGAGGGCAACGCAGCGATATTCCTCAGCCATGAGGAATTCGACGAGAGCCCCTGAATAATCGGGAGTCAGCCTGATCCATCCTGCCCTGGAGGGCTCGCCGCATGCGTCACTCATTGCAGCGTCTTGGCGGCGAGAGGAACATGTCCTTTGGCTGGGATACGTCCGAGCAAGGCATCGAAACCCGCCTCGATACAGATTGGAGCGTAATGGTAGACAGCCACGATGGCCGAAGCCCAGGAAGAGTGCCCCGCGTGAACCGGGGAAAGAACCGAGACAATGGCCACCTTCAGCCCGGCATCATGCGCGATCGTGGCGAATTGCAGCCCGGCCCTGTTCGCCACGCAGACGATGGCCGCATCACAGCCCGCCAGGCTCGCTTTGAAATTGTCGAGCTCGTCCTTTAAAGCCGAGTTTTCGGGTCTGTAGGAAAACTGGAAGGAAGTTGAATTAGGATATTTGCCCCTGCCGATGGATACGAAAGTATCGAAGGGCCCGGCGATCATAACCTTGCCCTTAGGCAGGAAGGGAAGAGAGCCCCCCACTCCAACAAGGGAAACGCTCCGCCTCGCGAGATCCCTGAAAAAGGCCTGCGCATCAGGATCAGGAAGCAGCCGGCCAACCTCGGAAGCATCGGGCACGAGCCCCTTTTCGCCCAAGGGGCGAAGATACCTCAGCTTCAAGGCCACGACGCGCCCGGCTGCCTCGCGGACTCTTTTCCTGAAAAGTTCATCATCCCGATAGCGCGCGAGCAGACCTTTCCACAAAGCCCCATCCAGGTCGGGAGCCGAGGATAGCAATATCATGTCGTTACCCGCCATCAAAGCTTTGACGCAGGTATCCAGGATGGAATCCGATCCCAACGCTCCGGCCATGTAGAGATCGTCCGTGATGACGAGACCTTTAAAGCGGAGCCTGCCTCGCAGATACCCCTCGATCATCGTCTTCGAGAGCGAAGCGGCTTCCAGATTGCCCGTGATCCGCGGAAAGGCGAGATGGCCGCTCATGATCGCTGGAACGCCTCCGCGCACAAGGCTGGCGAAGGGCAAGAGTTCGCGTTTGAGAAAGGTGGCTTCATCGATATCGATGACAGGAAGCGAACCATGGGAATCCTTGGGCGTCGCGCCATGCCCAGGATAATGTTTTGCGGTGGCGATGACGCCCGCGGCCAGCGAGCCCCGCGCATAGGCCATGCCAAGCTTGGCGACGAGAGCCGGATCGTCGGAGAAGGCGCGGGGGCCTATGATCGTACTGTCGGGATTCGTGGCTATATCGATGTCGGGAGCGAAATTCATCGTGATGCCGAGTGCCCTCAATTCCCGACCAATATAGTAACCAGCGAGATAGGCATCGCGTCCGGAGCCTGTCGCCCCTATGGCCATATTGCCCGGTGATTCCGAAGTCCTTCCCTTTACATGGCGAATCCAGCCGCCTTCCTGATCGGTGGCGAAGAGAAGTGGGATTGAGGGCTTTCGCCCCAAAGCCTTTTTCTGGAGCGTCGCGATCGCGTCGGCGAGAGCCGTCGTGTCTTCGGCATTCCAGCCGAAGATCTTGACGCCGCCTATTCCCCAGGTTTCCACCCAACGCAGGAGGGATGAAGATGGACTGGAACCGGCATACCCCACCATGAGAACTTGGGAAAGCAGTTCCTCATCTTTCAAGGTCGACACATAGGAAGCGGCGATGGACGACGCCCAGCTTTCCTGAAGGAAGGCTGGATAGGAAGAAAGGTTGGGCTGAGCCCAGAAATCGCGGGGCGCGGGGCCCATGCCTGAGTCCGCCGCGAAGAGAGGGATGACGATGGCGACGATAAGGACGATGGCCGCCGCCTTCCTCATCCTAGCGATAGGCTGCCCCCCGCATCTCATCGATGTACTGCGACGCGACGTGCGCGGCGATCGCGCCGTCGGCGCAAGCCGTGATGATTTGCTTGAAAGGTGAAACGCGCACGTCGCCTGCGGCGAAAAGCCCCGGAACGCTCGTCGCCATCCTTTCGTCGGCTATGATCGAATTCGTCTCATCCTTCGCAACGTCGGGGACGAGGGCGGTGTTGGGATCCGATCCCACAAAGACGAAGACCGCGTCGAAGGCCTCATCACGCGTTTCGCCCGTCGTCACATCCTTGAGCGTCACGGATTCCACTTTCTTGGAGCCTGCGATTTTCGTCGCCACGGTATTGAAGAGCACGGTGATTTTCGGGTTTGAGAGCACCCTCTCCGCGAGGGCCTTCTGGGCCCGGAAGCGATCCTTGCGGTGGATCATGACGATCTTGTCGGAAAGCTTGGCGAGGTACATCGCCTCGTCGCAGGCCGAGTCTCCGCCGCCGACGATCAGCATCCTCTTGCCCTTGAAGAAAGGTCCATCGCAGGTGGCGCAGTAAGATACTCCCCTTCCGATGAACTCCTCCTCGCCGGGAGCTCCGAGATGTCGATGCTTGGCACCCGTCGCGACGATGACCGCTTCCGCCTCGAAAACGCCATCGGATGTCTTGATCGAAAAGCCCGTGCCGCGCTTCTCGATTTTTTCCACCGAACTTGATATGAATTCCGCGCCGAAACGTTCGGCCTGCACTCGCATGGTTTCGGCGAGATCATAGCCGGAAACAGGCTCGAGGATACCTGGATAGTTCTCCAGCTGATCGATGAGCAAGGTCTGGCCGCCCGGCGCCATTTCCTCGATGACAAGCGTTGTTAGGTTGGCCCGGGCTCCATACTGTGCCGCCGCCAATCCGGCCGGTCCCGCTCCGACGATGATCAATTCATAGCTGGATTTCATGCCATTCGACTCCTTGTCCATGTGCCCATCCCTCTTTCTTGGGTAAAAACCCTACGATGGTTATATATAAATAATACTATATAGTAATAATTTCAAGAACTTGACGATTATTCCGGGATGATGAGCTTAACCGACGCTCCATCGGCAAAACGCTTTTCAATCCTTCCTCCGAGCTGGCGCGCCAGAGCTTCCACTATTTCCAAACCAAGCCCGGTTTTCGCATCGAGGCCGGAAGGAAGACCAATGCCATCGTCGCTCACGGAAAGCTCCATTCGATCGGCAAAACGGGCGAAGGCGATGGTGATAGTGCCTGGCCTTTCACCAGGGAAAGCATGCCTGTAGGAATTCGAAACCAGTTCGCCCGCCACCATGGCCAGGTAGGAAAGTCTTCCCGCGTCGAGAAGCCGATCCTCAGCCTCCACGACAAGGCTCACGGGGGAGCCGATATGCCCGTAGGTCTGGGCCATGAGCTGCGCGAAGCGCTCGAAATAATCCCGGGCAGAAACGCCATGTGTATCTTCGGACTGGTAAAGAGCCTCGTGGATGATGGCGATGGACTTTATCTGGGCAATGAGCTCGGAGAGCGAGCGCTTCGCGCTTTCCTCGCTGACCTCCATCTCCCTCAAGTGGGCAAGGCTCGCGATCACCTGAAGATTGTCGCGCACGCGGTGGTGAATTTCCTTGAGCAGGATTTCCTTCGAAGCGAGGTTCTCCTCCAGGCTCTTTTGGTAGAGGCGCGCGGCGGTGATATCGTGAATCACGCCCATCGTCACCGTGCCTTCGGTCTTGAACATCGAATGAAGCAAGGGGTCTGTAAGGGGTTCGCCGTAGGCATTGACCGACGCGTAAACTATTTCCCCCGTTTTTCCATGCAGAAGCCGGACTTCAAGCTCCCGAGTCATCCTCTGACCAGACCTGCGCTCATCAAAGAGCTTGGGCGGCGTTTCGGGAAAGGCATCCTGGGAACGTATCCTTGCAAGCACGGCCTCGCGGGAAACCGAAAGCCTATCATCCTGGTGGATGATTTCGGTAAAATGCTTGCCGAGGAGCGCCTCGGGCTCATAGCCGAGGCTGCGAGCCGCGTCGTTGAGATAAACGAAATAGCCGGAAGCGTCGAGAGCATAGACGATGTCGGGAAGGGCCTTCACGAGATTCGTGAAACTATCGCCGCTCCGTCCGCCATTTCCAGGCGCAATGCCGGCGCCCTGCCGCATCGAGTCGAGGTCTGAACCGGCTGCCGCGACGAACGGCTTTTCACTCTCCATTATTTATTGATAGTAAATGGCCCGCGAGCGAACAGTCAAGCGCCCGGGCTAGTCCCTTCCTCGGTCTTTCCGCTATATTTAAGCCATGCTATTCAGCTATCATACACATACGGAATTCTGCGACGGAAGAGCCAAGGCTTCAACCATGGCTGAAGCGGCCTTCGAAGCGGGCTACTCCCTGCTCGGCTTTTCCTCCCACGCTCCTCTTCCCTTCGATACGACATGGAATCTCAAATGGCCGCGACTCGGCGAATACGCCGCGACGGTGCGTTCCCTGGCTTCGCAGTGGGCTCCGCGGGGCATGACTATCCTTCTCGGTCTGGAAATAGATTACATCGCGAACGTAGCCTCGCCCAAAGACAAGGTCTACGACGTCATTTCCCCCGATTTCAGGCTGGGCTCGGTGCACTTCGTCACGGGCCTCTCGGGAGATGAGTTCACGGTCGACGAGTCCGATGAAAAATTCACCCATCATGTCACCAACGCGGTCGGGGGCGATGCCTCGATTATCTGGAAACAATACTACGCGAACCTCATCGCCATGATAGAAAAAGGCGGCTTCGACATCATCGGCCATTTCGACCTCGTGAAGAAAAACAACGCCAAAGGCAAGTGGTTCGACGAAGCGGCCAAGGGATATCGCGACGCAGCCTTCGCGGCGGTTGACAGGGCCGCGGAATTGAATTGCATCGCCGAGATCAACACGGGCGGCCTCGCCCGGGGGAAAACGGATTCGACCTATCCGTCGGCGGCGATCTTGAAGCATATGAGGGAGTCCGGCCTGCGTCTGACGATCGGTGACGACGCCCATGCCCCCGCCCACCTGGGCGCATACCAAGGAGCCGCAATCGAAGCGGCCAGACAAGCTGGATACAAGAGTCTCTGGTATCTCGACGCACATCGGGTGTGGAAGGAAATCGGGGTCGGGGAAGCGGGCATTCGCGGGACAGTGGGCGGGGGCGAAGCCGGGATCCGCTGAGCCTGGCTAAACCGCTTCGGGGATAAAAAAAGCGGGGCGGCCATCGCCGCTCCGCGTCAATTCATCGTATAAAGAACCGAAACCGGTTTCAGCGGTTCCGCCTCTCCTCGCTCTTCTGGCATTCGATGCAAAGCACGGCGTAGGGAATGGCGCCGAGTCTTTCCTGGGGAATTTTCTTCCCGCAGGCCATGCAGAGCCCGTATCGCCCCTGGCTGATGCGCGTAAGCGCCGCATCGATGGCCTTGAGCCTTTTGATGTCCTGCGATCCAAGCGCTTCTATCATTTTTCGGTCGATATCGTCAGAGGCGACATCGGCAACGTCCTTTGGATCCATTTCGGCAACGATAGCGCGGAACTCTTCATTCGTCGCGGCGAGAGCCTCGAGAATCTCCCGTTTTTGCGAAATGAGCAATTCCCGCATCTGTTCGGTAAAGGTTGTATCCATCAGACTCCCCCAAACAAGGTATTTTTTCAGCGCGATCCATGAATTTTGGATGCGCACAATGCATCAAATACGGCAAAATGTCAAGTCATGCTCCCTGATAGGTCCCGCGCATGTTGACATTCATCACGGCGGTACATACTATTTCATATATTTCCTGGGCGCAAGTACCAATAAGAAAATTTGGCAGCCTACCAATCCAAGGAGTTGACGTGGCGAAAGAAGAAGCCATAGAGGTGGAGGGAATCGTTCGCGAAGCTCTCCCCAATACGATGTTCAGGGTCGAATTGCAGAACGGCCATATTATCCTCGCCCACCTTTCGGGCAAAATGCGAAAACACTATATCCGAATCGTTCCAGGCGACAAAGTCCGTGTCGGACTCTCGCCCTACGACCTATCCCGCGGCAGAATCATTTATCGCGAAAAATAATCCCGCTTCCTGATTCTCACCCATGTGGCGCCCCGCCCTCCTAAGTTCCGGTCGGCGGGTCCAAAACTCCCGGCGAGACTGTTGGTTTCGAGCGCTCTCCTCACGATGTCCGCCATTACCGGCTCGCCCGCCGAATGCAGACCTTTCCCATGGATGATCAGCACTTTCTCCAAGCCCGAACGGCTGCTCGCCACGAGAAAATCCGTTACGAGGGCGTCAGCCTCAGACGCCGTTTTTCCATGCAAATCCAGGACCGCTTGCGGGCGCATGTGCCGAAGCCGTTCGGCTTCCTCGATCCGGTTTCGCCTGTCATCGCCCTCCACATCACCGGCCTCATCCTTGTCGGGAACCCCATGTATCGTCATCCAGTGATTCAGATAATCCGCGGTGCTAACGGTGGGCACTGCCCTGGCTTCAGGCTTGCTTCCGGAGGCGAAAGCCGATTCCGAAACATCGGCGTTCTTTCCCCCCAATCCCGGGGCATTGGCTTTTTTGCCGGGGCCTGGCTGAGCATTCTTTTTCTTCGCGCCTTGTTTTTGGCTTTCATCCCACTGGCGCAGTATTTTGTCGAAATCCATGATACCTGCTTTGTTATGCAAGGATAGCGAAAAAGCCCGGCCTCAGTCAAATGAAGCTCATCCGCGGACACTCCTTCCCCATCAGGCCGCGTACAAAGCCCCTGCCGCGGTCGAAGGCGTGCCCCCGGTTGCGGTCGGCCACGTTTTCTCCCATACTTCAAGGCGCAAGCGAGGAAACCATGATCAGCGCACGACGGTATCGCCCGACCAATACCCGCTTATTCACATGGCTTGTCCGCCATACCTATGCGACATACATAGCGAGAGCCTATGGAGCCCGAGGCCTCGGCCTCGATATTTTCAAGACCGCAAAACCTCCCTTCATCCTCGTCGGGAATCATTCCACCCTCCTGGATCCCTTTCTGACCAACTATTTCGTGCCCCACCCCATTCATTGGGTCGCGAGCGATGGCAACATGCGCAACCCCCTGATGCGTTTTCTACTCATAAAACTGGTCGGATCCATCCCCAAGTCGAAAGCCATCGCCGACATAGAAACAGTGAACTGGATCGTCGAATTCATACGAAAGAAGAAAGGTGTAGTCGGCTTTTACCCTGAAGGGCAATCAACGTGGGATGGGGCATCGATGCCGGCTTTCGGATCGACGGCAAAACTCATCAAGCTTCTGAAGGCGCCCGTCATATGCGCCGTATCCCGAGGCGCCTATATGACAAAGCCGCGCTGGGCGTACACGAGGCGCGAAGGAACGATGGAAATACAGTTCAGCATGCTTTTCACACCCCAGGCATTGAAGAGTATGAGTGTCGAAGAGATCGACGTGGCATTGAACGCGGCGATATCCCACAACGATCCATCATGGGCCAGAGCGAGTGGCACGCGATTCAGCCATGCCCGGCGCGCCGAATGCCTCGAGCTCGCGCTTTTCGCCTGCCCGTCCTGCGGTGCGCTTCACACGATGAATTCCAGGAATGAAATGATCTCCTGCGCAAAATGCGGCTTCTCCGCGGAGTATGGGGAGGATGGAAGCTTCAAGCTGACAAAAGCGGGCGACAGTCCTATCCCCGTCTGCGAAGCTCTCGGGATCAACGCCAAGGAGATGATCTTCCCTTCCATCCAGGAATGGGACAGTTGGCAGCGCTCGCATCTCAATTCCCTCATCGCCGGGGATTTCTCCTTGGCGCCCGGAAGACCAATATTCTCCGATGAAGAGGTAAGGCTGCTGCGGGGCAAGCGTATGGATACGATGAAATCCATGGGCTACGGCAAGCTTACCCTCAGCGCCGACAGCCTCACGCTATGGCCGACGAAAGGCCGTCCGATCGCTTTCGATCTTAGGGAAATCGAAGGGCCGGGGGTGCTCAAATGGAACTTCTTCGAGTTTTATGTGGGAATGACGGTCTACAGGGCTCGTTTCAGCGATAAAAAAGCATCGGGCTATAAATACGCCACCGCTCTGGAACAACTCATCGCGCTGAGGCGGGGAAGTTGATTCCCCTGCCTCGGTACTGGCCAATCAGTCCTTGTACCAGAGGCTGAGAGGCTTCGAGAAGCTTTTTTTCTTCGCGAGTATCATATAGGAAATGAGGACATACATAAGATAGAGCGCCGCAACCCCCATCATGAGCCAATAATACGACATCGATCCCGTCACATATGCTTTCGCGGGCAAATTGATCGAAAGAATGAACGGAATGGCCAAGATGAAGGTCAACCCCGCTGAGAGCATGTAATCCGACGATACTTTCGTCTTGAATTCCGGATCCATGACTCTGAGCAAGGCAAGTCCGGTGGATAGCGTGCCCGTCGATACCCCATAGAGCATGAGCATTCTTTCGAACTTGAAATCATTGAACATACGCGAACTCATCCAGGGAACGGTGATAATGACCATGAGCCCACATAGCGTCGACATGACCAGGATCGGCAGCCAATATTTCCCCACAAAGACGAGGGAAATCGCGGCGAGCGCGCCTGAGACCATGAAATCGACGGAAAATCCCGACACTCTCGTGAGGGTATCGTCGTCGACGATATGGCCGAGTTTGAAGATATCGATGAGCTTCCGCACGACGATGGCGCAGATTGCCGAAAATATGAAATTGATTCCCCAGAAATTGGCCGCGAGTTCGGCCCCCGACTTACCCGCGAAACTGAGGAAGTAGGTGAGAACTTTCAGCAAGAGAAAGGAAAGGAAATAGACAACGCAGACGGCCGCAATATGAAAACTGAAAGAGTCGATGGCTTCTGAGTCGGTGGTGAGGCGTCCGCCCACTGGCTTCTGCGCATCCTTGGGGACTACGCCAGTGAGCAAAGCCTTGTCTTTCATGAAGGCGAGCATTTCGGAACGTATCCACCCTTTCCGTATGCCCATATTGATGAGTATGACGCCGCCGAAGCAGGCCCAGAGATAGCCCAGGGCGGCAAAGGTGAGGCCTACCGAAGCTCCCCCTTCGAAGCCCATGGCCTCCCAGCCTTTTCCGATAGCATAGGCCTGGCCCGGCCCCAGGGCGAAACCAAGCGGCAGATGAAGCCCGAAGGCAGGATGGATGGATGGCAGGAACAGCAAGGTAAGGGCAAGTCCAAGCAATGCCTGCGTAGCGTATCCCATGAGTATGCCCGTGGACATTCCCAAAACGCCCCCGCCCTTGTGCCCTTTCACTTTTGGGGGAGATGAACGGAGTGACATCGAGATGAATGAGATGTTGAGGAGGTGATAGACGAGATCGCCAAGATTGTTCATTTTGTAGCCGATCGCGGGAAGCAGGAAGTTGTACACCGGCAGGAGAATGAAGCCCGCGGTAAGGGCGTTGGGGATGAGGTATTTCTGGAAAAATCTCACCTTGGAGCGTACGAAAGTCGCCAATAGCAAAGCGGTCGAAATCATTCCGGCATCGATGATCACTTTCCAGGAAAACTCCATGTGTCCCTCCTTGCTGTCTTGAGCATGGTAGGCGCCCCCCCTTGCGCGCGCAAGGGGGGGCGCGCCACGGCGCATGAAGACGGAACGCGCCGCCGGCTCTGGACAAAGAGCTTCCGCCGCCCGAAAATAGACTACCATGCAGTTGCGCGATATTGCCCGCCTTGCCTCATGCAGCATTTTCTCGGGAATCGAGCCCGGCGAACTGGCGAAAAGCCTTGCGGCCATACCTCACTCCCTCAAAAGTTTCGCGGAAAAATCTGTCGTTCTTCTTGCCGGATGCAAATACACATCCCTGTACATCCTTATAGAGGGAGAAGCCTACGCGGAGATGACAAGCGATGAGGGGAAGATCATGCGCGTCGAGAGTTTCAGGGCGGTGGAAGCGCTCGCTTCAGCCATACTTTTCACGCCCGAGCAGGCACTCCCTGTAAGTGTTGAAGCCAAGACGGATTGCCGTTTCGCCGTCATTCCAAGGGATAGCCTCCTCCAGCTTTGCATGAGGCACCAGCCACTTCTTGAGGCGCTGCTTGGGGAAATCGGGAGACGGGTGGATACCTTGACCGAAAAATTGAAGGCCGCGCAATTCATCACCCTGAGAGAGAAGATCGCCGACTGGCTGCTCAGACGCTGCGAATTATCGGGGTCGACGATGATTCATCTGGAAGCTTCCCGCGAAAGGATGGCTGAGCTCTTTGGCGTCGCGAGGCCAAGTCTCTCACGCGAACTGGGCGCCCTTGGCAGGGCGGGGATGCTGAGACTTTCCGGAAGGGATATCGAGGTACTTGACGTTGGCGCCTTGAGAAGACTCAGGAATTCGCGGCCGGCTTCGGCGCGTCGATGAACCGGTCGATCAAATAGCGGGCGACCGAACCTCGCGGGGGGATGTCGGGTAGATCGTTGAGGGAAAACCAGCCGAGATGGTCGATCTCCTCTCCATCAGGACGGGCTTCGCCAGATTTGTACTCCGCTTCGAAAGCGATCATGAGGGAATCGGGAAAAGGCCAAGGCTGCGATTTCACGTAGCGAGGTTCCCCTACCTCAATCCCCGCCTCCTCCATCACTTCCCTATGCACCGTCTCCTCCAGGGTTTCACCCAATTCCACGAAGCCAGCGATAAGACCATGCCTGCCCGTCGGAAACTTGGCGTTGTGCGCGAGGAGGATTTCGTCGCCGCGGTTCACGAGGACGATGACGGCAGGCGATATGCGCGGGAAATGAGCGCGGCCGCAGGCATCGCAGACCCTGGCTCCCTCGGTTTCGCGGCCGCGCCCGTCGGTGAGCGGAGCGCCGCAGAAGGAGCAGAAGCGGGCTACCGACGACCAGTGCGCGTAGGATTTCGCTTTAAGCGCGAAGGCAATGGTATCCTGTGACGCTATGCCTATATATTGGCGGAGGGGCAACCGTACGGCGCCTGGAATTCCGCGAGTCTGATCCTCGTCCAACTCCAGCGCCAGATAGGTTTTGCCACTAAACTTGAACAGCCTGCCTATCGCGCCGGACAGGTCTTCCATCCCGCTCAGGCCACTGAATCCGGGAATCGGAGGCTCCTCGAAGATTGGCAGGCGCTTTGCGGCCCCGACCTCATCCTGCGGCAGGATGAGGTCGGGGCCGCAAAAAAGAGCGTAGCCAAATATTTGGGCATCCGTCATAAAATTCGTTTTTCCGCGCTCAACGGTGGAGCACCGTTTCTTCGATGATCCTGAGCTGGGATCGATAGAGCCCTGTTATGTTCGTGCCATAATCGGCCACGAGCCTCAACATGTCGCGGGGATTCTTGTCCTCATCCATCCCATTGATTCTGTCGCCCGCGTCGCCCAAGCCAGGCATGATGTACGCCCTCTCGTTGAGCACGGGATCCATCCACAGCGTATAGACGGTGACATTCTCGATCGCCCTGATGATACGCAGGCTGCCCTTCAGCGCCGAAATCACGTTGAGGAACTTGATGGATTTTGGCTTGATTCCCTTCTCCAGGAGGTATTTCACCACCGTTACCAGGGAGCCTCCCGTGGCGTTCATGGGATCGGCGAAGACGAGATTCTTGCCATCCAGCTCTTCGAGCTTGAAATAGGAGCGGTCCAGGTCGAGCAGGTATTCCATCGTCGTCTCGCTCTTAGAATCGTCCCGCTTGATCTTGAAGAGCGCGAAAGGAGTTAGATAACCGGAGGAGGAATATTCCTGTATTTCCTTGGAGACGATCATGGATGGCAGGAGAGCTCCCCTCAGCATAACGCACATGACGGTATCGGCAAGCTGGGCGTCGATGTTAGGAATCTTGTGGACCGCGTAATTTTGAACGGGAATGCCAACGGGCGTCTTCACGATGAGGTAGTTCTTGTTGGGACTGCCCGCTCCCCCGAAGGCGAGGTTGAAGAGAAGTTCGAAGGCGCGCTGGATGTAATAAACGAATTCTTGCCGGCCTGTGTCAACATCGCGCAACTTGGCGATGAGCCGTGAAGCTTCACCATGGTTTTCCTGAGGTGTCGCGAAGGAATACACCTGGATCCGTGGTTCGCTTTCGCAGATTTCATGCATCAGGCTTCCCATCGTGTTGTAGAGGTCGATAAGGGAAGCCTCTTCCCTGCTTTTCTCGAACTCGGAGCGGCTCGTGCTCAGAATGTTGAAGGAAACCATAGCCTGGCGATAGAGGGTATCCATTCTCGCGAGATAGGCATTGTCCTCGGCTGATAGATAGCCGTCGAGATCCTGGGCCTTCAAGATGATCTTACTCACTGCGATCTCCCGGGGTCGGCGGGTTTGGGAAACCCACCTAAAGTTGTGCGATCTTGATTACAGCGCGACTATTTCGCCGAGCGTACCGTTCCCGATGCCGACAGCGTTCCCCTCATCGAAATCGAGGTGGCATTCGAGGGCATAGCTGGCGGACACGCGGCATACGACGTTGAGGAAGATCGCTCCCCTTTCGCCGCCGGCCTTGAGACTTACGAGCTGCTTGTCAGCCACGCCGAAACGCGCCGCGTCCGCCGGGCTGAAATGGATGTGCCGTTTCGCGATGATCAGTCCCTTGTCCTTCTTGAGGGAACCAGCGGGGCCGATAATCTCGAAGGCGGCGCTCCCATCGAGCTGGCCTGATTCTCGCACCGGGCAGCCTGGAACGCCAAGCTTAAATTGATCGCTCGCGAGGATCTCGCACTGGGTTTCCTTGCGTTCAGGCCCGAGAATCCTGACTCCCTCGAAGGCATTCTTGGGGCCTTTTATCGTGACGGTCTCTGCGCAGGCGAACTGGCCGGGCTGGATGAGGTCCTTGGTCTTGGTGAGCTGGTATCCTTTTCCGAAGAGGATGTCGAGATCCTCGCGGCTCACGTGGATATGACGGTTGGACAGGTTGATGACGACGTTCGTTTCGGACATGGCATTACCTCCGTGCTGGTTTGCAGCACATTATACAATCAAATGGCAAAAAATGACGAAAAAGGCTTCTGTTTCCGTAGAAAGTAGACAGTCTTTCGAAAAGGGTCAAGGGGAAGAAGCCTGAAGCGCCGCGAGCCGCCCAAAAACAGGAATCAGACTCTTGTAGCTTTCCCTGTATATCGCGAAGAGTTCGTCGTAAAGCGCTTTTTTCGAACCGTCGGGCTGGAATGTTTTCTCTATGGACACGAGCCTCTCCGCCGCGACGCCAATCGATGGAAACTCGCCGAGGGCTACCATTGCCAGGCAGAGATCGCCGAGAAGCTCGGCTTCCCGGAATGCCGGCACAAGGATGGGTTTTCGCGTTATGTCCGCTTTCATCTGGTTCCAGACCGCGTTCCCGGCAGGTTGCCCCGTCACGCGGAGATCATCCACTTGGGCGCCGAGCGATTCCATGACGTCGATGACATCGCGCATCGCGAAGCCGGCCGACTCGGCGACGGCCCGGACCATGTCCCCCCTGTCATGGCGGAGAGAGAGGCCGACGAAGGCGCCACGGGCGTCGGGATTCCATAGCGGCGCCCTTTCACCCGCCAGATAGGGCAGGAAGATGAGCCCGTCCGCCCCGGCCGGCGCCGCGGCGGCAATCCTGAAAAAGTCGTCATGATCGTCCGTCCCGATGCCCGCCACGTCCATGAACCATGAAATAGCCCGCCCGGTAGCGGAGATGACTCCTGAGATATTTTCATAAGGCGCGATGACGTGCGGCATGAACAGAAGCCGGGGATCCCTCGGCACCGCGGCATTCCAGCAAAGATTGATGCCTTCCGATGTGCCCGAGCGGTCGCAGGCACGGCGGAGCTTCGTGGTAGCCGTCCCGATCAGGGAGACTATGAAATCGGGGCCGCCCGCGACGACGGGAATGCCTTGAGGGAGTCCTGTCTCCCCGGAGGCCTTTCGCGTAACCTTCCCAACGATGGAACCCAGCTGAGCGAAAGGAGGAAACTTTCTCTCGTCCAGATCCAATAGCCGCAACGAAGCCGCGTCCCAAATAATCGCCTGATAGCCTTCGGCAGGAAGGATGCTGATCCAGTTGCCGCAGAGGCGGGCGATCAGGAATTCCGGGCAGGAAGAGAACCAGCGAGTTTTTTCATAGAGATCGGGACGGTGAGCCCTCATCCAAAGGATTTTTGGAAGATTGTAAGCCGGGTCGAGGGACCTTCCAAGGATCGGTTCGGCTAGCTCAGACTCTTCGGCCGCCCTTCTATCCATCCAGGTGATGGCGTTGTGGAGAGGCTCGCCCGCCCCGTCCACGGGCAAAAGCGTCGGACCGTTGCCGCTCACCACGACGCACTCCACCTCTTTCAGTCCGGTTGCCGTCCGGGCCGACAAGGCGGCGAATAGCTTTCTCATGGCTTCCGTCCACGAATGAGGGTCGATCTCATGTTCGACGGGATTGGCGCCGATGATGCCCTGTATCGCCTCCCTCTCCACTCCCAGGCAAGTTCCGTCCCGCTCAAAGAGGGCGGCCTTCGCGCTCGTCGTGCCGATGTCGATGGCGATGATCATATCCGGCCACCCTTCACCCGATCATCGGTTGGGTCGGCGCAGGATTGATCGACGAACCATGTCGCATCGCAGAAGTCCGATGTCTCACAGTCGCGGCATTCCTCGCCCGGACAGGCAAAGAACCGTTCCGTGCCGCGCAGGCAGTCTGCCTGGGCTTCGAGTTCGTCCAGGTTGCGCTGTGCTTCGGCGATGGCTTCTTTCTCCGCGTCGATCCGTTCCTCGTACTTCTTGATGAGGAGAGCCTTGCAAAGCTTGCCAGTGGAATCTTCTTCCGCCACGTCGAAGAATTCCTTGATCTCGCCGAGACTCAGTCCGTAGGACTTCAGTTGCTTGATCCGCTTGAGATAGATGATGTTCCTGCCGGGATAGCGGCGGTGAATTCCCTCGGTCCTGTCGTTCGACTTGAGTAGGCCCAGTTCCTCATAGTAGCGGATTGTCCTCGCGGTGAGGCCGAACATTGAGGCGAGATCTCCGATCTTCAGGCTGTCATCGTTTGTTTTCATGGCTGGCAATTGAGATGATAGCCTACTTGAATATTTTTTGAAATATGGTATCATCAATTTTACGTAAGATTTTTTATTACGTAAATTTTAATCCATTGCCGATTCCGATTTTCCGTGGAGGACTCTATGAAGCGTCGCTTGATCCTCGCCTTGGCTATCCTCGTTATCGCCCTTCCCGCGTTCGCGAAGCCGCCCAAGGTGGGCGTCTTCATTCCAGGCGTTATGGAAGGCAGCCCTACCTATACCGATCTCGCCGCAGGCGCTCAAAGGCTCATCGCTGAGATCCCTGGAGCATCGGTCAAGGTGTTCGAAGCTGGATTCAACCAAGCCGAGTGGCAAGAAAAGCTGACGAGCTTCGTGGCGACCGGGAACTACGACTTCATCCTCACCTCCAATCCATCGATGCCTGACCTCATCGCCGCGGTCTCGCCGCTCTTCCCTAAACAGAAATTCATTTGCCTCGATGGCATGAGTCCTGGAAATCCCAATCTTTATACCGTTCTCTACAATCAGACCGAGCAGGGCTACATCACCGGCTACCTTGCCGGGCTCCTTTCAACCAGTTCACTTCCTGGCGCCAATCCTGCCAGGAAGGTTGGCATGATCATCGGCCAGCACTACCCCGTCATGGACAAGCTCATCATTCCCGGCTTCGAGCAGGGGCTCAAGGCCGCGGACTCCACTTTCCAACTGGACGTGCGGGTCCTCGGCAACTGGTATGACGCTACGAAGGCGGCCGAGCTTGCCAACAGCATGATCGATGGCGGCGTTGACGTCATCCTGCCCATATGCGGCTCCGCGAGTCAGGGCGTCCTGAAAGCCGCCCAGGATGGAGGGAAGTATCTCGTCTTTTTCGACAGTGACGAGTACGCGCGAGCTCCAAAGACGATTCTTGGCTGCATAGCGCTCCGGCAGGAAAAGCTCGCGTACACGAAGTTGAAAGAAGCCGTCGACGGGAAGCTCGCGTTCGGAAAGGCCGATGTCGTAGGGGTCAGGGAAGGCTATATCGAACTTCTGGATACGAACTTGAGCTATCTCGGCGGAGTTCCCCCGACGGTGCGCGCCAAGGTAGCGGAGGCTATCGCCAAAATCAGGAACGGTTCGCTCACTTTCAAGGTTCCTCAATTCTGATGAAGAGCATCGTCCTCGAAAATATCGACAAGTTTTTCCCCTCAAGCGGAACCTGGGCAAACAGAAAGGCTTCGCTGCGGTTGTCCGCGGGTGAGATCCATGCCGTCATCGGCGAAAACGGAGCCGGCAAGACGACGCTGATGCGAATCCTGGCAGGACTTGAGACGCTCGATTCCGGCTCCCTTCGGATCGACTCCCTTCCCGTTTCCTTCCGCAGTCCCGCGGATGCCATGAAACTCGGGATAGGCATGGTCCACCAGCACTTCCTGACCATCCCGGGCTTTTCCGCGGGCGAGAATATCGTGTTTGGCGAAGAACCGCGGGTGTGTGGATTTTTCGTTGGGCGAAAAAGTTCGGAGGAGGCCGCGGCGGCGGCAATGCGCCGTTTTGGCTTTTCCATCGACCCAGTGAAGGCGGCCGAGCTCCTGACCGTCGGGGAGAGGCAGCAGGTTGAGATCCTCAAGTTGCTCTACAGGGATTGCGAGGTACTCATCCTCGACGAGCCCACCTCGGTCCTCACCGAACAGGAAATACAATCGTTGTTCTCGATATTGCGCAGGCTCAAGGCGGAAGGGCGAACGATTGTCATCATCACCCACAAGGTCAAGGAAGTGAAGGAAATCGCCGATGTGGTGAGTGTCATGAGGGAGGGAGCGACGGTCGGCAGTTTCAAAACCTCGGAAGTATCGGAGTTTGCCCTTTCGGCCTCGATGATGGGCAAGGCTGTTTTCAGAGGACATCGTCCGCGCGCCCTCTCTCTTCCCGGAATAGAACCTGTCCTCAAGTTCGAAGCGCTGAGCCTGCGGAGCGGACATCGCGGCGCCGCGCGGCTCGAGAATATTTCGCTTTCCGTGGGCGCAGGCGAAATCTGCGGCATATGCGCCATTTCGGGGAATGGACTCTCGGAACTCGAAGATCTGCTCGCGGGCATGCTGAAGCCAAGCTCCGGCGCGCTCCGCTTCCTCGGAGGCACCTACCCGAGACTCAGGTCCGCGCCCTGGAAATCGCGGGGCATAGGCTATGTTCCTTCGGATCGAATGAAGCGGGGCTCCTGCGCCGGGAAAACCGTGGCGGAAAATTTCATAGCGTTGGACAGGGCCACGTTCTTCCCGAAGGGCATCCTCGACGCCGAAGCCGCGAAAACCGCTTCGGCCGACGCCATCCGAGAATTCTCTATAAAAGCCAATCCCGGAAATTATGTCGATGAGCTTTCGGGAGGCAATGTCCAGAAAATGATATTGGCAAGGGAACTCTCCGACCCTCCTCCCAGGCTCTGCATCCTTTGCGAACCCACATGGGGTCTCGACGCGGCATCCACTGAGTTTGCCTATGACAGGATACTCTCTCTCAGGGAAAAGGGTTCGGCTATTGTCCTCCTCTCTTCCGATCTTGACGAAATCATGACCTTGGCCGACAGGATAGTCGTCTTGCACAAAGGCGCCGTAAAAGGCGTTATGGCGAATGATCAGGATGTCACGAGAGAGAAACTTGGCGCGCTGATGCTTGGCTTGGGCGCCACGCAAACGCTGACACGATCGATTGGCGGCTCCAATGATTGAACAGGAAAGAAAACGCGGGAAAGTGCTCATTGCTACAATCGCCGCCGCTATCGCTTCAGCCTGTCTGCTCATTCTTCTTTTTTCGAAAGACTTCGCCGGCTCGCTTTATCTCTTCTTCATCGCGCCTCTTGCGAACTCTTATTATCTGGGCAATCTCATGGCTTCGATGGTGCCGCTTATCGTCGCCGGGCTTGGCGTCGCTTTCGCCTTCGAATCGCGCAACTTTAATCTTGGCGGCGAAGGGCAAATCTACGCTGGCGCCCTGGCGGCAACGCTCGTCGCCCTCCTCCTGCCCGAAAGCCCCGCCCTTGGCGTCCAGCTCCTTTCCTGCGCGGCCGCGGCCGCGGCGGGCGGGCTCATCGGCGCATTCTCCGGCATGCTGAAGCGAAGGCTCGGCGTCGACGAGTTGATCTCCTCCTTCCTGGCATCATCGCTCATAGTCCTCCTCGTCGATTACATGGTGACAGGGCCGCTCCAGGATCCGGCGAGCAATTTCCAGACGACTCGGGCGATAGCGCCCGCTACCGCCTTCGCGAAAATCTTCCTGCCTTCCTCGCTGAGCATCGGCATCTTCGTCGCCCTCATCGTGTCCTTGGCGGGCAAGGCCGTCATGGACAAAACTCGATTTGGCTTCGAACTCAAACTTTGCGGGGCAAACGGGGAATTCGCTCATTATGCGGGAATCGACAGTGGCAGATACACGCTCATTCCCATGGCATTGTCGGGCGCGCTCCACGGGCTCGCCGGCAGCCTCATGATCTTCGGTTCCTATTATAGAGTCATGCGCGGGTTTTCCTCCGGCATTGGATGGAGCGCCATAGCGGTATCGCTCATCGCGAAGAACAATCCGCTCGCGCTCATACCCGCCGCGGCCTTTTATTCCTATCTCGATTCGGGCGCCAAGAGCGTCATGATGGGTTCGGACGTGAGTTCCGAAATTGTGGCGATTGTCCAAGCCGTTATCTTCCTTCTCATAACGGCGAGCAGGTTGCCCTTCATCAAGGCATTCGCTCCCAAAAAGGGCGGCTCCGAATGAACCGGCTGGGCACCGCGGGAATGCTGGCGGGCAACGCGATCGCTGCCATGACTCCCCTTATCTTTGCCTCGATGGGCGGCCTCTTCACGGAATTGGCGGGAATGCTCAATATTGCCCTCGAAGGCTTGATCCTCGTCGGGGCCTTTTTCGCGATCGTCATCGCGTCAGCGACGCAGAGTCTCTTTGCGGGCTTCATCGCCGGAAGCCTCGCGGCGATGATTCTCGCATGGGTTTACGGTGCCGCCACGATACGGCTGAAAGCTAATATTTTCGTCACCGGACTCGCGGCCAATATTTTCGCCTCAGGCCTTACTGTCGTGCTTTCCAATCAATGGTTCGGCACAAAAGGTGTCATCGCCCTCAAGGCTCCGGAATTGACGCGGCCTTTCGTGGGGACGTTAGGCGGCATACCATTTCTGGGGCAGGCGCTTTTTTCGCACAATATTTTCTCCTATCTCTCATGGATCTGTGTCATCGCGACCTGGATCATCATCCACAAGACTCCGGCGGGGATACGGATGAGGGCCACGGGGGCCAATGCAGAAGCGGTCGCGGCATCGGGATTCAAGCCGAATGCGTATCGGCTTCAGGCCATCGTCATGTCGGGTTTTTTTTGCGGCATGGCGGGCGCAAGCCTCTCGCTTCCCCTGGCGGCGTATGTCCCGAACATGAGCGCGGGCAGAGGATGGATAGCCTTGGTGGCGATCTATCTCGGGGCAAGAAAACCAGGGAGGATAGCCATCGCCTGCTTCGTCTTCGCCTTCGCGGAAAGTTATTCGAATTATGCCCAAGGTCTGTTCAGGATCCCGAGCGAGTTCATGCTGGCGATTCCTTACGCGGCGACCTTGATCGCCCTTCTGGCCGCGTCACTGGCCGAACGCGCGAGGCGCGTGAATCGCTAAACGTTCAGAGAAGCGCCGGCAATTCGTCCAGGGACAAGATCCTTTCGAAGCCAAGATCGGCGAACCTCCCTCCCTCGTCCTTTAGAATGGCGCGACCACCGAGTGAGAGGTAGCCTTTTATGTATTTGGGGCTGTCGTCGATGAAGACCGTCGTTTCGGCGGAAAGGCCTGAAGCTTCCAGCGCCCTCAGATAGGATTTGGGATGGGGTTTCCCGACGAGTCCGTTGTATTTTATGTCGAAGACGTGGGCAAAACGATCCGCTATGCCCAAGGCTTTCATGACTCGCTCGGCGTGCTCAAGCGGAGCGTTCGTGAGCACGATTTTCGGGTAATCGAGGGAATCCAGAAGCGTCTGGAGACCCACATCGACGGAAAGACCGGCTTCCTCTCCCTCGGGGTGGATGGATGTGAAATAACCTTCCACGTCCTTGAGTCCTTTTTCGAACACGAGCCACTCGAGGGTGGTGCCAAAACGCCTCGCCCCTTCCCTTCGCCGCGCGTTGGTCTCTTCCGGCGGCCAGCCGAGATACTGGGACACATAGTCATTGATTCTTTCGAGAACCCTCCGCTCCATACCGTTCTTCTCCGAATAGAGCGTATTGTCAAGATCGAACATCAAGGCTTTCGTCATTGGGAAAATAGTACCATGGATGGCCGGAAGGCTTCAACCGAGGCCTTCCAGCCTGCCGTTGCCCGTAGCCTTTGCCCGAGCTTTGCACTATATTTTCCCTGGGGGGAAAACCGAATGATACCAATCGGCGACGAGAATTCATGCGGACGAGGCAAAGCCGTCGTCACCTGGACCATCATCGCGATCAACATCGCCGTTTTCGTCTTCATCCAGGGCTTCGGCTCCAATGACCGCAGCACTTTGGCCTTGGCGGTGGTGCCATCGGAAATAGCGCTCGGACAAGGTCTGCTCAAGCTCCTCACAAGCCAATTCGCCCACGCGGGTCTCATGCATCTGGCGGGCAACATGCTCTTTCTCGGCATCTTCGGCGACAACGTCGAATGCCGGATCGGGCGCCTCCGCTATACCGCCCTCTATCTCATCTCAGGAACCATCGGCGTACTCGCCCATGTCATCGCGGCGACAGCAATTGGAGGGGCCGCTGCCGAAGCGCCCTTGATCGGAGCTTCCGCGGCGATCTCGGGAGTGCTCGCCGCTTACCTCGTGCTATTTCCAGGAAACAAGATCGTCGTTCTTCTCTTCTTTTTCATACCCACGGTCCTCTCGGCATGGCTCGTCATTGGCGTCTGGTTCATCCTTCAGGTCATGGGCGGCTTTTCCGGGCTTGCGGCGGGAGGAACGGCCTATATCGCTCATATAGGCGGATTCGCCTTGGCATGGTTTTGGGCGCGCCGGTACAAGAAGCGCGAGCTTGAGCGCGTCGAGCGGGAAAAGCGCGAGAAGCTCCAGCGCGGCGAATCGGGCGGCGTCCGATGGTGGATCGTCGACGATAAAGACTGAGCGCGCCCATGTCCGACCGCAACCAGAGCTTCGATGCCCTCTTCCTCCGTTCGAGAGACAGTCCGGCGGGCGACAGGATCGTGAGCATGCTCACGGCCGAGGAAGGAATTCTCGATGCCTTCGTCTTCGGAGGAGCCCGCAGTTCACTAAGGTCCTCGGCATCGCCTTTCGTATTCGGCAAGGTTCTCATCTATGCCGATCCCGTAAAGCATTACAGAAAGCTGAGCGATTTGACGATACTCGAATCGTTCTCGCGATTGAGGGAAAGCTACGCCAAACTATGGTCGGCGAGCGTGATAACCGAGCTGATCGTCAAGACTTCGGGGTGCGGCGGGGAGTATGGCGAAGTGCTTGAGCTATCCCTCCAAGCGCTGCGAATTCTCGATTGTAGCTCTGAAAAAATCGCCGACATGGCTCTCCTGGCCTATCTTTGGAAGACGATCGGGATCATGGGACTCCAGCCCGATCTCGATCGTTGCTCACTCTGCGGCAAGAGACTCATCCCACTGGATGGGGAGGGATCGGCGCGCTCGGGCATGCAGTATTCCGCCGCGCAGGAAGGCTTCGTCTGCGACGCCTGCGGCGATGAAGGAATCGCCATAGGACAGGAGGAGTTCCGCTGTCTGCGCAGTTTCTCACGGGACGGACTCGCCGAATCATCGACACTAAGCGCCGGAGACGCGGCTCTCTCTTCCTTGAAAGGGATCATCTACTTTCTCTCGCAGAAAGCGGCAGAGGGTACGCTTCTCACCCTGATGACACAATGAGCCGCGATGCGCTGAGGCTTTATCCAGGGCCGATTTTTGAAGTATAGTAATCATTCCGGAGCGTGAGCTTCATGAGCGACGCCGCGCTGACATTTCCGCGGCGCCGCCTCCGGACATAAAAGAAGGATATATATGAGAGCTGTCGAAATCATCACGAAAAAGCGCTCGGGTTTGGCGCTTTCGGACGAAGAGATCGGATTCATCATTGAAGGCTACGTGAACGGATCGATTCCTGAATATCAGGTTTCGGCCCTTCTCATGGCGATATTCTACAAGGGCATGACGCCGAACGAAACGGCGTCCCTCACCTCCAGGATGCTGCGTTCGGGCGACGTAATGGACTTGTCGGGTATTCCCGGCCCCTTTGTCGACAAGCATTCCACGGGAGGGGTCGGCGACAAGATTTCCCTCCCGTTGGCGCCCATCGTCGCGGCCTGCGGGGCGAAAGTGCCCATGATGTCGGGCAGGGCTCTCGGACATACGGGAGGCACACTCGACAAGCTGGAATCCATTCCCGGCTACAGGACGATCCTGGACCTCCCCGCCTTCCGGGCAGGGATTCTCGCCGATGGCTACGCCATGACTGGTCAGACAGCCCGGGTCGTCCCCGCTGACAAGAAACTCTATGCGCTCCGGGATGTCACTGCAACGGTTGAATCGATTCCCCTCATAACCGCATCGATCCTCTCCAAGAAAGTGGCGGAAGGCGCCGACGCGCTCGTTTTTGACGTGAAGTCTGGGCCTGGCGCCTTCATGAAGACCTTCGATGAAGCGAAGGCTCTGGCAAAAAGCCTCGTCAATACAGGGACGGCGATGGGTAAAAAGATCGTCGCCCTCATCACCGATATGTCCGAGCCCCTGGGCAGGACGGTAGGGAATTTCTTCGAGATCGAGGAGACGCTGGACTGCCTGGAAGGCTCGGGACCGGCCGATGTCATGGGACTCGTGAACAGACTCGGCGCCTGGATGCTCTTTGTATCGGGAATCGCGGGGTCGGTTGAAGAGGGAGAGGCGATGTGCCATCGCGCCGTGAGTTCAGGGCGGGCGATGGAGCTCTTTCTCTCGAACGTGGCGAGGCAGGGAGGAGATCTCTCCAAGCTCAGGGAGCTCAGAGGAATGTATCGCTCCAAATATGTCGCGGAACTGAAAGCCCCGGCCAGCGGATATATCGCTTCCATCGACGCGTGGAAAATTGGGCTCGCGGGAGTGCAACTCGGTGTGGGCAGGAACACAACCGACGATGTGGTGAGCCCCGATGTCGGCTTTATTTTCGAGCACGTGAAGGGCGATCGAGTGGCAGCGGGAGATATCGTGGCGCGCGTCTATGGGAAGGATAAATCCTGCCTGGCCCCGGCCATGAGTCTCGCCATCGAATCCCTCCGCGTATCGAACCTGCCTCCGGCAGCTTCACCACTAATCCTCGAGGAAATTTCAGCCCCATGAAATGGCTCAAGGACGACATCGACTCCAGCGCCGTCAAGGCGATGGCTCGCGCCTTCGACATAGACACGCTCACCGCCTCGATACTCGCGCGAAGGAAAGTCACCGCGCCCGAGCAAGTGCTTTTTTTCCTCGAAAACGATCAGCGCTATCTCCACAACCCCTTCCTCTTCGAATCCATGGAGGATGCCGTTGACAGGATTCTCCTGGCATTGGACGAAGGCGAGAAGGTGATGGTCTTCGGCGACAGCGATACCGACGGGGTTACCGCGACCACGCTGATGGTCGAAGCCCTCGGCGCCATCGGCATCGAGGCGACATGGAGAGTCCCGAGGGGAGAAGAACCCTACGGGCTTTCGAATATGGCGATCGATGATTTCGCGAAGGAAGGCGGCAGCCTCATCATCACGGTGGACTGCGGCATATCGAACCACGGAGAAGTGTCCCACGCCGCGGATCTCGGCATTGATGTCATCATCTGCGACCACCACAAGCTGCAGGCTGAACAGCCCCCCGAGGCTGTCGCTGTCATCGATCCAAAGATCGAAGGCTGCGGCTATCCTTTCCGCGATCTTGCGGGGGCGGGGGTCGCCTACAAAATCGCGAAGGCGCTTTCCTTCGCGAGGACGGGGCTCTACAAGCAACCCGTCGCGCTTTTGGCGATAACCAGCATCGATAGTCCCTCAACGGCGGCGACCGCGTCGGAGACCCCAGTTTCCTTCGCGGCAAACGCGGGCAGTGACGCGGTCGCCGCGCGCTACAGGATAGAAGCGGTCAAGCTGCACAATCTCGTGGAGACATCGCGCTTCTCCGAATCGCTCGAGGCGGATTCCCCCAGGACGGCCTCGGTGCTCGAAAAATTGGCTCAATTCCTGCGCGGACGCTCGATTTTCGTCTGGAGAAAGGCCATACAGAATCGCGCATCGCGTTTGGTATTCGGGCCGCATGTGGACATTGAAAGCTACGACATCGCCGACGAGGCGATAACGCTCTTCCCTCAGTTCGCGGGAAAATCCCTTGCCGAATTGAAGGATCTTCTCAAGGTTTCCCGCTACGCATCCGGGGAGACGAGTGATATCGACGCGCTCAAAGCGCTTTTCATCGCCGTTGCCCAAAGAAAGGCGGGATTCCAGCCCGAGGAAGGCGAGGTCCTGCTTCAACTCGCAGCCCTTGGCACTATCGCTGATCTCATGCCTCTCAAGGATGAAAACAGGATCATCGTACGCCGCGGCGTGAACGCCATTGCCGCAACGCCGCGCAAAGGCTTGCGAGAGCTTCTGCAAGCGCAGGGGCTGGGCCGAAACCTGAGTTCCACCGAAATAGCTTGGCAAGTAACTCCCCTTCTCAACGCGGCCGGGAGGATCGGGAAGCCCGATATGGCGCTCCAGCTCCTCATGGCCGAGGATCCGGCGTCGAGGACGAAAGCCGTGGAGGATATCGTCCTTGCGAACGGCGAACGCAAAAAAATGGGTGCCGACACTTGGGAAGCGGTGTATCCCGCCGCCAGGGAAAGCTATGAGACGAACGATAAGCGCTTCGTCCTCGTGGGTTCGCCTGTCATCAAATCGGGGATAACCGGACTTCTGGCGTCGCGCATGGTGGGGACCTTCAAGGTGCCCGCCATAGTCGCGGCCTTCCGCGAGGACGGAACTATCGTTGGTTCGATCCGCACGGCCAACAACTTCAAGATATCGAGTCTGCTCGCGTCCTGCGCGGAGCTGTTCATCGACTATGGCGGGCACGACGCCGCCGCGGGCTTTTCGATGCCCCAGGCCAATTGGGAGTCTTTCGTAAAGTCAGCGGCGAGCCACCTCCGCACCGCCGAACTGGCGGCAGCCGAGGAAACAATCAGCATCGATGCCGAGCTCCCGCACAGCTATCTGCGTCCCGAACTCCAGAAAATATACGCCCGCTTCGAACCCTTCGGCGAGGAGAATCGCCCCCTGGTATTCTTCGCCCGAGGCGTTCCTATGGTGGATGCCCAGATCGTGGGGAAATCAGCGAAAAGCCACCTCAAGCTCACTCTTGATTTCGGGCACTACAAATGGCCGGCCCTTCTATGGGACGGCGCCGAAAAGCTGGAGCGCGACTTTTCCTTCAAGGCCAAGGATAGCCTGGACCTGCTTTTCAAGGTGACGCTCAACAAGTGGAATGGCGAGGAGAAGCCCCAGCTCGAGCTTTACGATGTCCGTCGCGAAAAGGCTGATTGAAGCATCGGGCGGACGGCGCCAAAGAGCAGCGCGCATATCGAGGCCAAGATCGCCACTGAAATCGCCGGTATGAAGCGCGGAGCCGCAGCGTAGAAGAGGCTGCAGAGCGCTCCCGCTCCCATGCCGAGCGCCGATGACATGAGGTTCGCGACCGAATATACCCCAGCCCTGGCTTCTTCGCCTTCCGGAATTTCAATTCCCTTCGTTTGGCCGCTAAAGCAGGTCGCGAGTACGGCATCGATCGCCGATTTTAGCATGCCATATCCAATCGAGGCCGCGCCAACCGCTCCAAGCGCCAGGAATACCCCGCCTTTCCTTAGGAAAATCAGTGGAATAAAACCTAGAAGATTCAATGCCGCCCCCAAAGCCGCACAGAGCGCGGGCCCCATCTTCCGAAACAGGAAGGGGTTGAGGAAAAGCATTGAGAAAAGGGTTCCACCTGAGAATATGGCCCCAACCATGCTTACCAAGGGCGCGCTCAAGCCGAGGGCATCGGAGAAAAAAGGGGTGAAATAGAGGCTGTTGTTCGTACCGACGATATAGTACACGTAAAAAAGCACATTAGCGAAGATCGAAGCCCTCGCTTGGCTATTCGACACGATAAAGCGAGTTGCCATGCGGTATGGCTCAACCATGGTGCGCCAATCCGGCATCCAACGCGCTCGGGGCGCGGACTTTCCTGTGTCGAGCCCCGCTCGCCGCTTTTCCATGAGATGACGGCCCAAGTCAGTCTCGGTAACGAGACGATTGCGCCCGAAAGCCGCGATTGTCATCACCGCCGCCGAAACGAGAAGGAAGGTGCGCTCGGCTTTGACTATGCCTGCTTGGGCGACAAATCCCCCAACAATGGGAACAAGAAGGCCGGAGGCGATAGTGAGCATATTGAAGATGTTGAAAGCCGATGCTCGCTCCCCGTTCTCGGAGTCCTCGCTCATCAAGAGAAAGTAGCCAACATTCATGACCTTGGCCGAATTGGCAATGAGAGTTCCAACAAGAGCAAAAGCGAAGCTGCCTTGCGCCGCGAAAATCAGAAGAGGAACCGCGGATCCGGTGATATCGAAAACGAGAGTCGCCTTTTTCCTTCCCATTTGATCGACAATGGAGGCGGCTAGAAAGGAAAAGACGATCGACGCTCCCGCTCCCGCCGTCACGAGAAGGCCAAGCTGAGTATCGGTCATGCCGCAAGCGCGGAAATAAAGGCTGAGGTAAAAAAAGCTGAGAGAATAAGAAATGCTCCAGAAGGGCAGGAATATGAGACAGCCAAACGTATTGCCGCGTTGGTGCCGGCTCACGTCGCCTTTCCTTGATTCTCTCGCGCAAAAATGCGCGCTCATGAATCGCGTCGCTTTCCGCCTATGTCCCTAACTGCACCAAACGCGCTTCCGGATGCGAGCCTCGAAGCTATGGAAGCCAGGTCGAGAGAATTGGCGGCCAGGACTTCATCGAGGATCTCCGCGGGAATGTTGTGACTTTTTCCCATGGCGGCGCGAGTCGCCGCGGAGAGTGTTCCCGCCAGCGCCGCGATGGTATCGGTGTCCCCTCCCACCGAGGCGCCCATGCGCAAACAGAGCCATGTATCCATAGGAGCGTAAAAGTGAATGCATAGAGCCGCCGTGGCCACATCGACGGATTCCAGGCCTGTCCCATAGACTCGGTATAGAAAGTCTAGAACTGTATCAGGGCTGGAAAATTGCCGGGCGATGGAACGGAAATGCTCCAGGCGTGCCGAGAGTGACGGGCCGCAAAGTTCCCAGGGCGCCAGCGCCGCCCCGGCGCTGGCCCCCTTCTGGGCAGCGACGATGGTCGCCAGGGGATCGCCACCCGCGAGAGCCGCTTTCAGCGCGTAGGCATAGGCGGTGGCTGATTCCAGGGCGGGCCGCGTATTGTGCGTGGGCAATAGGCAGGCCTGGACGCTCCGGTCGATCGGAAGATCATTGCATAACGCGAAAAGCGCCGCCGCTGGGCTGCGCATGACTCCTCCGCATGTAGTGCCTCCTAGTCCGGTCTTGGAAGGATCTGCCCCCTCGGCTATGGCTTGCAGAGCCGCCTTTGAACTGGGTCCTATGTAGCGCTTTTCGATCGCTCCGCTTTCCTTCACCCAGAGCAGAAGCCTTTCGGCCGTTTCGCGCGGATCGATTCTGCCTTTCTCGCAATATTCATCCAGAAGGGCGACAACTTGCTCAGTGTCGTCGGTTACCTGAGCTTTGCGGAGGTCCGGGTGATTCTTGGAAAATGCTGGCTCTAAGAGCGTAGCAACAAGTCCGAATCGATCGTCGATCTCGGCGCGGGTCATGAATTCAGTCGCCATGCCGAGGGCATCCCCCACCGCGAAAGCCTCGAGGAGGGATCGCAGGGAGGATTCCCCCGGCGGCACTGCGGGATCGCGGCCGCCACTCATTCCTCGCCCTCAATAAGCCCGGATATGAAAGCATAAGCCTTTGCGAGTTTCTGCCCCGGATCGTTCAGATAGAAACGATACGAGGGCTCCAGAGTATAGTAGCCTGCATAACCGCCAAGAGATCGCTTGATCGCTTTCCAGTCCGCTTCGCCTTCGCCGGCCGGCAAGTGCTTCGCGTCGCCGGCATGGTCGCTCATGTGCATATGGCACGGCTTTACCGCCGAGATGAAGGCCGCGGGATCCTCTTCGGCCTCGCAAGCTTCCGTTGTATCCACCATGGGCGCGGCCGCCGGCCCTGCTTTCAGTCCCTCGATATACGCCAGGAGCCCGGCGGGCGTTCGCCCCGGTCCCATCGGGCTGTTCTCTATCGCCAAGGTGAGGCCAAAGGCCGCGCATTCTTCGCCCAAAAGTTGAAGGTTCCGCCGTATGGGCTCCTCTAGAACCTGTCTGAGCCCAGGCTCTTTCTGCGGATCATGGGGATGCACGACGAGGACTTCCGCCCCCAAGGCAGAGCAAAGCCTGACGAGGTCCGATCCGAAATCCCTTGCCTCGGACACCATTCCCTCGCCCGCGTTGTAGAGCATCGAAAACATGGCGAGGGGATAATGCACCGAGGCCACATGGATCCCGCACTGTTGCGCTTCAAGCGCGAAGGTTTCGCGCGCGTCGGCAAAACACTGGGGCATCAGCTCGGCGTGCGAAAAGCCAGCTCGCGCGATGAGGCGGAGGCTTTCCGCGGCGCTTCTCGGGAAAAGCGCCGCCGTGGAAAAGGAATACTTGTTCGCCATATCAGCCGTCGATCTCCGCCTGCAGATCCGCGGCGGCTTTGTCGAGGGCCGCCTTGGGATCACGCACGTTGCGCTCGATCGTATCGATCATCTGCGCAAGTATCTGGTCCATCGTGCCCATCTGCTCGAAATGCCAATATGACCAGGAGTTGTCAAGCTGATCGAAGGCCACGCCGAACATGCCGCTACTCTCCACGGCCTTTTTGGCCTCGGGAAGCGTGAGACCCGATTTCCGGATCGGCAAATAGCCGGTGTTGAGCGCGAATGCCGTCTGATTTTCCTTGCTGGCGAGATATTTCACGAGCTTCCACGCCACTTCCTTCGTCTTGAGATCCTTGCTGAGAATCACGAGGACGTTGCCGCCCAGGGCGACCGAGGGCTTCTGGAAATAAGGCATCGGGATGGCGCCAATCTTGAGGGCGGGATCGCTGGCCCAGCGGGAGATTCTCGCCGATGTGGCGACGAGAAACGCGAGGTTCCCAGCGAGGAATTTTTTCTCCGCGTTGGAATGCTGGCCCATCGGCATAACCTTGTCGTCCACCAGCTTCTTCCAGAACAGGGCGACTTCATCCGCTTTCTCGTCGGCGAAAGCCGGGGCGATTTTCGTCCCTTTCACCGCGATGACGCTGTTGCCATTCTGATTGAGCATCGTCTTGAAAAGCCAGGCGACGTCGGTGACATCGAAGCCCCAGAAATCGGCGCTGCCGGAGATATTGCCTTTGGCTTGCGCCGCTTTGGCGATTTGCACGAACTCGGCCCATGTTTTGGGCGGGTTCTTCAGGCTGATGCCGGCTTTGTCGAGGATCGCCTTGTTGTAATAGAGCACAGGCGTGGAAATGCCATAAGGAACGGCGCATATTCTACCGTTGTATTTAGCGTAGTCCCACACGCCGGGATAGATGTCATCCTTGTTGAAATCCGGATCGTTGATCTTCGATTCGATGAAGTAATCGTTCCGGGCCCCCGTGTAGAGGGGCCCAGCAGCCATGAGGGCGACATCGGGAGCGGTGTTGGAGATGAGCGAGGCACTCACCTTCGTGGCGGTATCGCCATAATTGCCCGAATATGAAGACTCGATCGTGACATCGTCATTGAGGGCGTCATACTTTTCCAGCATCGCCTTGAAGGCTTCGCCGGAATTGCCCGAAACGGCATACCAAACCTTCAGCTTCGTCTGGGCGGCGACCGGGATCGCGGCCGCGCACAGAAAGAGCAATGCGGCGAACATCGTTACCATGCGTTTCATTGAATGCCTCCTGGAAGTATTTACTTCCGTGTATCGAGCCGCACCCAGGTCGGCTCGGGGTTTCGCTTCAGGACTTGAGTCCCGTCAACGTGATCGACTGCACGAATTCCTTTTCCATGAGCATGTAGACCACCAGCACCGGTATGATGGCCATGAGCGAGGCTGCCATCAGGGTCTGGTATTCGGATGAAGTCTCCTGGACGAGGTACTTGAGACCTATGGGAAGCGTCCTCATCTTCACGTTGTTCGTGACGATCAAAGGCCACATGTAGCTTCGCCAGTGTGTCAAAAAGGCGAACAGGGAGGCGGTGCCGATCGCCGTCCTGGAATTGGGCAGCATCACTTGGAGGAATATGCGGTAATAGCCGCACCCGTCTATTTTTGCCGCGTCGATGAGGTCGTTCGGTATTGTCTGGAAGAACGACATGAGGAGGATTGTCGTGAAAGCGCAATTGAGCCCGGGGAGGATGAGTCCCGCGTAGGTATCCACGAGTCCGGCCCAGGAAACGAGGAGGAAAAGCGGGATCATCGTGACCACTTCGGGTACGTACATGCTGCTCTGCATGAGACTGAACATTTTCTTACGGCCTGGAAACTCCAGTTTCGTAAGGGCAAAGGCGCCCATCGCCGAAATGGCGATCTGCAGGAAGGTTTGGATAAAGGCAACGCCAATGCTGTTCACATAGAATCTCAGGAAAGGAATCTTCTTGAACACTTCGGCGAAATTGGTCCACTTGAATGAGCTTGGGATCCATTTGGGCGGATAGCTGTAAACATCGGCTGAGGTCTTGAAGGCTGAAAGGAACATCCACACAAAGGGGAATATCATAAGGGCTGAGCTCAGGATGAGGAAAACGAAGATTACCGGATAACGCTTTTTCATTGTGCTTTTCATCGCCTCCTCCTTTCAGTCATAGCTGACATTTTTCCGCCCGAAGGCGCGCTGTACGAGGGTAAACCCGAATATGACGATGAAAAGGACAAGGGCGGCCGCCGCGCCGCGTCCCATTTTGCCCCGTACGAAAGACTGGTCGTAGATGTAGGTGACGAGGAGGAGCGTCGATTCGAGAGGGCCGTGGTTGGGGGTCATCACATCCACCTCCGTGAACACTTTGAGGCAATTGATGATCCCCATCATGATCACGAAGGAAGTTACGGGCGCCAGAAGCGGCAATTTCACCTTGAAGAAAACCTGCCGCTCGCTCGCGCCGTCAATCCGCGCCGCTTCGAGGTATGATTCCGGTATGCTCTGGAGTCCCGCCAGGAAAAGAATGACGTTGTACCCCAGGCCCTTCCATACGGAAAACAGGATGACCGACAGCAGGGCTGTCTTCTCGCTATAGAGCCATTGCATCGCCGGGAGTCCGAGGCTGACGAGTACTTGGTTCAATGGGCCAATCCCCGGATCGTAGAACCAGAGCCAGATGAGGCTCGATGCGGTTATCGGCACGACGACGGGCGCGAAGTGGGCGATTCTGAAAAATCTCCTGAAATGAATTTTCCTGTCCAGGAGGGTCGCTATGAAGAGGGCGATGCTCGTGTCGGCCACGAGCTTTATGGCGGTATAGAAAACGGTATTTCCCATGGCTTTCCAGAATCGCTCATCGTTGAGGACGAAACGAAAATTCTTGGTTCCCACGAAGTCACGCGCCGGAGTTGTGAGGCTCCAATTCGTAAGGCTCATCGCCACCACGAAAACGACCGGCAGAAGGAAGAGAAAAAAGAGGGTGAGAAAGAGCGGCGTGATCATTACCGCCGCGGCCCTTCGCTGTTCCCGGGCTTGGAGATTATTGCGCGAGCTGAGGCTACGCTTGCCGGCATTCATAGCCATCCTCCCTTACACATCCGGGCATCCTCGCGATGCTCACCAGATCAATCTTCGATATGAACTGCACGATCTCACCGCTTCGGATGAAGGGGTTCCCGTCGACAACGATCTGTCCGGCGGGCCCAAGACCGGACAGCTCCACGGTATCCTCTGGTCCGAAAAGAAGTTGCTCGGATGCCGAAAAATTGGAAAAACCGCGAGCCGGGCTTCCCGCGCTCACGATAACTGAATCAAAAAGCGCGAGCGCCGCGGCGCCTTTCATATACGCGGCGTTACAGAGTATGCCGGTCACTGCCCTGGCGTAGAACTCGCGGCTCCCTAACGGTGACACGATCACCTGAGCCGGCGCGACCATTCCCGCTTGAATGGCCGCGCCATTCTTTTTGACGCTGAAGGCGGGGCCAGCGATATCGGGGCTCGGCGCGCGTTTCAGCTTTTCGCCGCGCTCCAGGAGAGCCCGCACCGAGAGGCTCGCTATGCCGCCATCACTCGTGCCGAGGAAGGTGTCGCCTATGACAACATCGTTGAAGCCATAGGCGAGATGCTTTCCGTCCACAAGCACTTGCACCGCGCTCACTTTTCCGAAAGCAAGTCGCTCGAGGTCCAGAGAGGGTATCCGATCGATATCCAGGGTAACGATGGGACCCACATTGATCGTGCCGGCGGCGATGCCTAGAAGCGCCATGGGTCGGGGACCATTCAGCATGGCGTCCGCAGCGTAGGAAGCGAGTCCGTCTCCGCCCACGCAGACGAGAAGTTCCGCTCCCCAGGCTTCCAGGGCGGCTACCGCTCCCCTCAGGCTTTCCAGGTATCCCGATGCCGGCGCGGCTCCGAGTATCGTCCAGCCGGCCTGCTTGCCGCTTCCGGCAAAAAGTCCGCCGCATACGGCCACGCTTCGCCCTTCCAGGCGCCGCGCCAGCAGCCTTTCGGCGCTGATCGGAGCGCCTTCACCCGAGGCCGGTCCAAAAAGAATGCCCACCTTCATGCTTCGATCCTATGGCTTGAGGATGATTTTGAAGGCTTGGCCGGAAGCCAGCAAGTTGAAGGCGACAGTTCCTTCCTCAAGAGGCATCCGGTGCGTTATGACCTGGGCAAACATCTCCCTGTGGTCCGTGATGAGCGCAAGCGCCTTCCTGAAATGCCGCATGGCATATCCGAAGCTTCCCGCCAGCGTCACTTCCCTGTAATGGATCGCGTAAGCATCGATCGCGACGATTTCTTCCTTCGAAAGCCCCGAGAACATGAGCACGGTGCCCGCGTCGGCCACCGCCTTCACATAGTCGGACACGAGTTCCTTCTTGTTCACGGCGATCACGATGTTGTCAAATTCCCCGACCGGCACCCCGCCCGGTTCCCTGGCGTCGATCCCCCAGGACGCTATCTTTTCCCTGCGCATAGCCCCCGGTTCCACGACGGTCACGGGTACTCCCTGAGCCCTGAATACAAGGGCGAAGAGCGCGCCCATCGGCCCCGAACCCACCACGAGCGCCTTGCTGCCTTCGCGAAGTTTCAGATGCTCGAAGCCATTCAGGACGCAGGCGAGCGGTTCTACCAGGGTGAAACTGTCGTCGATGAGGGGAATCCGGAAGACGCCAGTGGCGACATAGTCGGCGGGAATGCCTACATATTCGCAGAAAGCGCCTCCATCCACGAAGGATTTGTTCCTGCAAAGCGTCCCCGCGCCGGCACGGCATTGCGGGCAGGAACCGCATTCTGCGTAGGGCGCCACGACGACTGGATCCCCAATGGAATATCCGCTCGCCGGCGAAGCTTTTTCCACGAGGCCAAAAAACTCATGGCCCAGAACGGCGGGAGGCGGGAAAAAATGGTGCCCTTTCTGATAGGTCTTGAGATCGGTGCCGCAAACGCCACAGCCCAGCACTTTGACGATGAAATCGGCTTCAGGCTTCGGCCTTTCCTGCATCTCCACATGCCCGATACCAGTATAAACGAGCGCTTTCATTTGCTGTTGGCCTCGCTCCGCGAGGCTTCTCCTTTCTTTGCCATGCTTGAGGGCTTGCTCGAGTGCCACGAGCCTTCTTCCCCGCCGATGAGATCGAGGGCCGCGATCGCCGTGCATTCATCCGTCACGAGGTCGGTGATGTATCCGGCCTTCGCCGCGGCGACGATGCCCGCCTGCTTGTTGCCACCTCCAGCCAGGCATATCGAACGCTTTACCTTCGCGAGCTGTTCCATATCGATGGCGAGCAAATCATAGCCATGCTCCGGTTTGAAGATTTCCCCATCGCTATCGAAGAAGTGGGCGAGGATATCGCCGCATGACTTGCTTTTTTTTAGCTCGGCTTTGTATTCGATCGGCAGTTCGTCGATAAGGTTGGGCGAATCGGATGGGGGCGCCCCGAGCCCAATGACCGCGGCTTCCACCTGCGCCCATCGTTCCTCAAGGACGACAACCCTCTGTTCCTCGATTTTGGAGAGCGGCGCGTTTTTTTCCCTCACCGAGGGAATATTCACAAAGAGCCCTTTTGCCCTAAAACAGGAGCTGAAGCGATCAATGATGGTATTGATCTGAAGATTGGGGTTATCGTCGCCGGAAATCCCTATGAGTGGCACGAAAAGCGGCTTCCCGCCCTTGCCTGAGCCTTTCGACAGAAGTTCCGCCGTCTTGTAGACGGTATTGCCCCAACCGAGACCAACTATATCGAAGCCGGAAAGAAGCTCGGGGAGGAGATCCGCCGCCCTTGTGGCTATGGCCATGGCGATTTCGTCGGCGTCGGCGCTCTTCCTCACGGGAACGACGATTGCCGATACAAGCCCCAAGCGGGCCGCGAGCGTCCTGGCCAGTTCTTCGGTCCGCAGGTCGGTGGGCGGGATGAGGGTTATCTTGACGAGCCCGAGATCCCTGGCACGTTCGATAAGCCTGGAAATCTGGGAACGCGAAAACCCTTCCTTCGCTGCTATGTCTTCCTGCGAAAGCCCTTCCGCATAATAATATCGAGCGATCCTGTAGATGGTAGAGACATCGGGTCCGGTTTTCATCGATCCACTCCCCTTCCCCTGGTCGCCTTGACATCTGCCCTGCTCATCACAGCAATGCTCCGAGCTTGGCGACGATTTCCCCGGGAACCTCGGCTTGGAAAATATTCCTGCCGAAAGCGAAACCCCTCGCTCCTTCCCGCAGCGCCTGAGCCGCGACCGAGAAAATGTCCCTGTCTTTCGGTCCGCCCGCTAGAATGAGCGGCACCGGACATGCGGCGGTCACTTTGTCAAAACCCTCGACAAAGAAAGCCTTGACGATGTCGGCTCCCAATTCGGCCGCTACTCTTGCCCCGTGGTACTGAATATCGAACGTGCTTGTCTTGCTGAAATCGGAAGCGATGATCTCGGCGATGACGGGTATCGAAAGCCGGTGATACGCATCGATGTCGGCGGCCATCGCCTGAAGGCTCCGATGATCGGGACCTCCAATAACCGCCATCATGAGCACCGCGTCGGCGCCCAGGGCGAGCGCCGTTTCGGGACTCACATGGTTGGCGTGTACCGCCGCGTATTCGTTCGCGAGCTGGGAGCCGCCGAAAGAGGTACGCAGCACCAGCTTCTTGCGCAGGAAGGAGGGAGCCGCCATTCTGGAAGCCATGCCCACATTCAGTATAAAGCCATTGAGGGAAGAAGCGGAAAGCGCATCCATGAGAAGGCCGGATTTTTCCAGGCCAGGCGTCACGCCGCTCTGCGCGTGATCGAGAGCGAGCAAAAAAAGATGCCCCTTGTCATCGAAAAGCCGATCTGTATTGCGCGCGATTCCACCAGTCATCCGATGCTCCTTCCAATGGCAAGTTTTAGATACGATTAAAATCATAATGCACATTTGTGCGTGTCTATTTCTCTTATAGAATAAATCCCCCTCTGCGACTTGTCAACATATATAATTCGCTTGAATCATCATTTTTGGGCGAAGATACAGAATGGGATAGGCCTTTGTGTTGCGCGCGGCAGAAGAAGGTATTGACTAAGAGCCTTTTGTGGAGGTATTTTAACTGCCGTCGATTGTCATTCCCCGGTTGTGTAATGGTAGCACGGCAGACTCTGGATCTGCTTGTGGGGGTTCAAATCCTCCCTGGGGAAAAAGGGTTTTAAATCGGTAGTCTACGAGAATATCGCCGTCAGGCGGGATTCTCGTCCGTGAAAGAAATGGCTCTCGAATAGAGAGCCATTTCTTTCACGAGGCCCCTTCGTCTATCGGTTAGGACAAAAGATTCTCAATCTTTAAAGAGGGGTTCGATTCCCCTAGGGGCTAAAAAAGGCTGGCAAGTCCTTATAATAAAAGGATTTATCAGCCTTTTTCTTAGGGTATTCAGCATAATATTATTCTTCGAATTCCGCTAATGAAATAGTACCGATTTGTTCGAGCAGTTTTCGGCTACTGAAGTTGCTTTCCCATACTCGTCTGATCTCTTCCCGTTGTGTTGCGTCACGCTTTCGGCACTGCGAACGCCTTTAATGATTTGTCATAGACAACTAGTCATGTATCTCGGAATTTATATTGGCAAGTAAAAAGTAGTATATTTAACGTATAAAGGACTGCTTAATTATTACTAATCTACTACCGAGTTAAGGGAAACAAGAACAAGAATATGACAGTAACATCTGAACATTCTATTCTCACCTCCTTATTAGAAAGATATCAAATCGTCTGTAATGACTGGTGTTTTCTCTTAGCAAACGATATCACGAAAAGCGAATTCATCACATGAACCCTATTGCCACAAATGAACAGCGCCAGAGCGACGATATCCTCATCATCGACGATACTGATGGCAACCTCAAACTCCTGGCAAAGGCTCTCACTCATGCTGGCTATACTGTACGCACTGCGGCTCGCGCCAGTTTTATCATCCATAGTATCAAGGCCCAATTGCCAGTTCTTATCCTACTCGATGTCCGTATGCCGACTATGGACGTCTATGAGTTGTGCCGCCGACTCAAGGCAGATGCAGAGACCAGCGCTATTCCCGTCATTTTCATAGGTGGATCGCTAGAGATCGGCAAAAGACTAGATGGCTTTGCAGCGGGGGCTGTCGATTTCATCACCAAGCCGTTCGATGACGCCGATGTACTTGCCAGGGTGGCCGCGCATGTAGCCTTATATCATGCTCGACAGGATCTCGAGCGCAAGAATGCTCAGCTCCTGGCCGAAACGCAGAAGCACAAGCAAGCCAAGATTCAGCTGCAAGAAGCAAAAACCAAAGCTGAAACATACCTCAATATAGTTGCCGATGTAATTCTTGGTCTTGATACACAAGGCACTATCACGCTGCTCAACGATAGCGGGCATAGGTTGCTCGACTATGAGAAAGGAGAACTTATCGGGAAGAACTGGTTTGACACCTGTCTCCCCGAAGAAGTGAGGGCGGAAATACACGGAGTTTTTACCAAGTTGATGGCTGGAGATTGCTTCGATGTCCAGGCTCACGAGAACGCGGTCATAACAAAAAGCGGCAGCAGGCTGGACCTTCTTTGGCACAACTCGCTGCTCCGAGACTCCGCTGGCTATATCATTGGAGAATTTAGTTCTGCTGAGGACATCACCGAGCATAAGCAAGCAACTCGGAAATTTGAAATACAAAACAAAGAGCTCCTCTTTCAAAATAAAGAGAAAGAAAAACGGGCTGCTGAGCTAATCATCGCCAATGAAGAACTTCTCTTCCAAAACGAAGAAAAGGAAAAGCGAGCAGCTGAACTCGTCATTGCCAACAAAGAACTTCTCTTCCAAAACGAAGAAAAGGAAAAGCGAGCAGCTGAACTCAGCGTTGCCAACAAAGAACTTCTCTTCCAAAATGAAGAAAAGGAAAAACGATCAGCTGAGCTTGTCGTTGCCAATGAAGAAACTTTTCAGCGCCTCCAAAATATCCAGGCATTGCATAAAATTGATCAAGCTATCGCAGGCAGTCTCGACCTAACACTTACCTTGAATGTCGTCCTCGAGCAAGTCAAAACTCAGTTGAAGGGAGACGCCGTTGTTATTTTGCTTCTCAATCAGTATACCCATGTATTGGAATTTGCCTCCGGACTGGGGTTTCGCAGCAAAGCCATCGAGCGTTCACGACTGCGGCTTGGTGAAGGACTCGGCGGACAAGCCGTATTGGAAAGAAAGACAGTGAGCATCACAAATCTTCTTGAGAATGATACTCAATTTATCCGGGCCTCGCTTCTCATTGGCGAAGGTTTTTCATCATACTTTGCGACTCCACTTATTGCCAAAGGCCAGATCAGCGGTTTATTGGAAGTCTATAATCGTTCGCCTTTTATACCAGACGAGAATTGGCTTGAATTCTTCAAGATTCTGGCTGGGCAAGCGGCTATAGCAGTGGATAGCGCCAGTCTTTTTTCTGAACTAAAACAATCCAATGAGCACCTGTTCGCGGCGTATGATTCTACCATTGAAGGCTGGTCACATGCGCTTGACTTGCGTGACAAAGAGACTGAGGGTCATACACAACGCGTTATGGAAATGACATTAAAACTTGGGCAAGCAGCGAGAATTTCCGGGGAAGATTTGTTGCATATGCGGCGCGGCGCGCTCTTGCATGATATTGGCAAAATGGGTGTACCGGACAGCATTCTTCTCAAGCCGGGAACACTGACGGATGAAGAATGGGGTGTCATGCGCATGCATCCCACGTTTGCCTTTGAATTACTTTCGCCGATCGCGTATTTGCATCCCGCGCTGGACATTCCCTACTGCCACCATGAAAAGTGGGACGGAAGCGGCTACCCGAGTGGGCTGAAAGGAGAACAAATTCCCCTTGCCGCTCGCCTCTTTGCGGTTGTAGATGTATGGGACGCTCTTTGTTCCGATCGGCCTTATCGACAAGGTTGGCCGCATGAGAAAGTATTGAATCATATCCGCTCGCTTGCAGGAACGCATTTTGACCCAAAAGCCGTAGAGCTGTTCCTCGAGGTTATAAACGAAGATACAAAGAGTACAGCTCAATTAGCGGTCTAAATACATGATCTACCGGTATTGGAAGGTGTTCTACCCATACCTGATGAAAGAAAACCTAAAAAGATTGGGAAAATGATCATTTGCAGGCTATTTTATAGCCCTAGGGGTTAAAAAGGCTGCTACATCCTTATAAAAAGGACTTAGTAGCCCTTTTCCTCAGATCGAACAAAATTTATTTTCAGCTTTATCAGGCAATCCAACCCAATCCCAACTCTTAATAGCTTCTTAACCAACTGTGCCTCCTCCTTAATGCATTCTCTATTCCTGCCCCGCTTTCAAATCGCTAGATTGGACCCTGAAGGGAGGAATCCATGTTCGTAGTCATCGCGGGGAGCGGAAGGTTAGGTGTCGGTCTCGCGCAAGCCATGTCATCCCGCAAGGATGATGTCGTCGTCATCGATGAAGGCTTGACGGCGGGAAGGCTTGGCGAGAATTTCGATGGGGTAATCGTGGACGGGAATCCTATGGACTCTGAAGTTCTCAGTCTTGCGGGAATCGGTCGAGCGGATCTTTTTATTGCCGTAACCGGCGATGATAACGTCAATGTTTTTTGCGCTCAATCCGCACGCACCTGTTTTGGGGTAAAGGAAGTGCTTGCACGCATCGCGGATTCGGAAAAGGAAGCCTTTTATAGAAAACTTGGCCTCGGGACGGTGTGTCCAACCATAACGGGAATCAACCAAGTGCTTGAGGCTGTCTCCCGCGATAGGTTTTCGCCGATCATCGCTTATGTTGATCCGAACATGATTTGCGTGCATCCGCTCGAGGAATGGATTGGCAAGAAGTATTCGCAAATAGAAATCTCAAAAGGCACAAAAGTCACGGGATTGGTGCGTTCGGGGCTGTTTTCGCGGCTATACGGCAAAGACGCCGTACGTCCCGACGACACGCTTCTTGTTTCCCGGAAATAGAGGAAAGGAGCACGTAAAATGGAACGCATAGTCGTTGTAGGCGCGGGAAAAGTTGGCTTTCATCTCGCAAAGACTCTTATCGGATCAGGTTATGAAGTCGTGCTCATCGAAAAGGATCAATCCCGCAGCATATTTGTAGCGCAAAGCCTTTCAATTACCGTGCTTTGCGGGGATGGCACCGATCAATGGATATTAAAAGACGCAGGTACGGGAAAGGCAAACTACTTCGTCGCCGTTACCGGCAGTGATGCGGACAATTTGGTCGCATGCCAGATAGCCAAGAAGCATTATCACGTCAAGAACAGTGTCGCTCGGGTCATCGATCCCGCTAATGAAACGCTGTTCAGAAATCTCGGAATCGATGCCGTGATCAATACGACAACATTGGCGGCCAAGACTATCAGCAACGTGCTCCCATCAAATGGCTTGCGATTGACCTCGATTTTTGACAGAGGCGATATTGAGCTTGCCGAAGTTGATATCACTCAGAGTTCGCCCGTTATCGGTATGGCGGTGAGCGACTTGGAGCTGCCGAAAGAATCGCTGCTGATTGCCATACTGCAAGGTGAATCTGCCTACCTGCCTCGAGGACAAAGTATCCTGAAAGCGGAAGATCGTGTGTTCGCGCTCGTCAATCGAAATGACGCCAACTCTCTGCGACGCGCCCTCATCGGGGGAGGCAGATAATGGTGGAACGAATTAAGGCCCGAATGGAGGCATCTCCCGCGGCGCAAGGCATCGCGGCGGAGTTATTGTTCGCTCTAGCGCTTGGCGTCGCTGGATGTCTGATAATTGTATTGGGCGCATGGATTGCAAACATACTATGAAATCTTCAACGCGTCTCGACGATATCAGGATCATTGTCTACTTTTCCGGCAAGATCCTGATAGGCATGTCCCTGATCTATTGGATTCCCATCTTCACCTCGCTTGTTTCAGGCGAATACAAGGTCATGTTTGATTTCATCCTCTCGTTTGGCTTGATACTTTCGATCGGCGCTGGGTTTACCCTTCTTGGCAAAGCGATAAAACGGCCGAGCTGGACTCATGGCATGGTCACCGCCGCGGTATCGTGGATCATGGCGATGATTCTCGCGGCGTTTCCGGATTGGCTGTCCGGCCACTACCTCTCCTATCTCGACTGCATGTTTGATGTCATGAGCGGACTGACGACCACCGGCCTCATAATGATCCAGGACTTGGACCATATTTCCAATGGCCTCAACATGTGGCGTCATCTCTTGACCTTCGTCGGAGGCCAAGGCATCGTCGTCCTTGCCCTTGCCATTTTTGTCGATGGGACAGGGGGTAGTTACGGTTTTTATGTGGGAGAAGGCAAAGATGAGCGCCTTTTCCCGAGCGTAACCCATACGGTTACGTCGATCTGGCGCATAAGTCTCCTCTACCTGCTTATCGGCACTGCCCTGCTGTGGGTTGCGGGGATCTCCATTGGCCTCACACCAGGGAGAGCATTCCTGCATGGACTCTGGGTGTACATGTCCGCATGGAGCACTGGCGGCTTCGCCCCAATGTCGCAGAGCATACTATACTATCACAGCGCGCTCTATGAACTGCTTACTTTTCTCTTCTTCATGGTCGGGTCGTTCAATTTCGCGCTCCACTCGGCGGTAATTCGAGGCAATAGAAAAGAGTTGTTCCGAAATATCGAGACGCTGTCTTTCGGAACGACGATGATGATTTTGTCTTTCATTGTCGGATGGGCTCTGATGAAGCTTAAGGTCTATCCCGGCATAGGCATGCTCATCAGGAAAGGTTATTACCAACTCGCTTCGGCACACACCACGACAGGCTTCATGACGATATACGGCAACCAATTCGCGAACGAATGGGGTAATGTCGGGTTGGTCGCTATGGTTATCGCGATGCTTATCGGCGGCTCGGCTTGCTCGACCGCTGGAGGATTCAAAGGTCTCAGAATTGGAATACTTTTCAAGGCGATACTCCAGGATACGAAGCGACTCTTGAATCCAGCTTCAGCAATTTCCATAGAAAAGTTTCATTATCATGGGGAGAGGACTTTGGCGGATCAGCAGGTGCGGAACGCCGCAAGCATTGTATTGCTCTATTTGGTCATGTTTACGGCTGCCGTGCTCGCGACATGCGCCGCTGGCTATCCGTTTATAGAGTCTGTTTTTGAAGTCGCGTCGATCACGGGGAATGTCGGGCTTACGATAGGCGTCACCGGCCCATCGATGCCCACAATTTTGAAGTACATCTATATATTCGTCATGTGGGCCGGACGCCTCGAGTTCATGGCCATCCTGGCCTCGATCGGCTTTGCGGCATCTCTCTTCAAGAGGAGCAGGCGATGAAAAACAAGCTATGGTTTCCTTTGCTGCTCTTGATTATGCTCTTGGCGTTTCAGGGAGAGGCTTCCGCCCAGGAACAAACCATTAGCATTGTTAAAACGGGCGCCCTGAAGCTCATCGATAATGCGAAAGCCTATGACGAGCGCCAGGTAGAGATAGCGGGCGAGCTAATTGGCGATGTGATGGTGCGCGGCGACTATGCATGGATATCGATTTTAGATGATGGAACCGCGATTAGCGCGTGGATCGAAAAATCCATGCTGCCATCCGATGCCAACATCGGCAACTATGCGAGGAACGGCGATATCGTGAGGCTTCGAGGGATCTTCCATCGGGCATGTCCAGAACATGGGGGAGATCTCGACATCCACGCAAAAACGCTCGAGCTGGTCTCAAAAGGCGCTTCTGTCAATCATCCTGTCGATACAAGCGTGGTAGTGATCAGCTTGACGCTTCTTGTCATAGGAGTCATCCTAGTCACTGCATGGCGGAGACGCGAAAGGAATGAACAATAAAATAAGCCCGACAAGCCAAAACATTATCGCGGTTGGGATAGGAAGTTCCCCATATTCCGCCCACCTTGCGCGCTGGACTAAAGAAAAGGCCAAATCGCTAGGGGCCTCATGGGTAGCGATTCATGTTGACGATGGCTCAAAAATGGAGCGCGCGGACAGGGAACGCCTTGCAGCCAATCTGGAAATCGCGAAGAGCCTTGGCGCGGAAATTTTAACCCTGGTAAATGCCGATGTCGTATCAGGCATCATTGGCACGGCAATCGACGCGGGCGCGACAATGCTCGTCATCGGGCGATCGGGATTGTCAAACTTAAGCTTCCTCCCTCACCGAGCAACCTTGGCAGACCGCGTATTAAGCGAATCGAAAACCCTCGATGTCGTGGTGGTATGCGATGAGCACCGCCAGAAAAAGGAAAGCCTAAGCGCTTCGCTGCGACATCTTGTCGTTGCGCCATTAGGCCAATATATAGCGTTGACTGCCGCATTCCTTTTCGTGACAGCCTTGAATTGGCTTCTGGCCCCGCTTATCGGCAATAGGAGTATCGCTCTCGTCTATCTGGCTACCATTCTCATTCTATCCCTTGTTGCCAATCCTTTCCCTATTGTCATTCTCGCCATCCTGTCATCCCTGTCGTACAATTATCTGTTCATTCCTCCGCGTTTCACGTTTGCCATCACTTCGCTTGAAGATATTCTGCTTTTTTGCCTCTATTTTCTTGTCGCAGCGGTGACAGGATCGCTTTCGGCGGGGCTCAGATCGAGGGAGCGCCTTTTAGCCCAGCGCGATAAGGCTGCTACCCTTTTGCTCCAAACTTCCGAGCAATTATCGATTCAGCAGTCGACAGAGCATGCCGCGAATGTAATTGCCCAGCTTATCGAGCGACATTCAGGCGGCGAGGCCCTCGTAGTGATAAGCGGCGAAGCAATAAATTCAGAAGACGTGTTTGGAAGCGGCAAAAGCCAAATATGCCCAGAGGACTGGGAAGCGATCCATGAATGCCTCGAGAAGGGAATCGCGTGCGGAAAATCCACGCCTCGCGTTCCCCATGCATCGTTCAAGTTCTTGCCTATAGCCGCAGGTGAAGAGCCTGCAGGGGCGATTGGATATAGGATAGCGCCAAAGCAGCGCAAAATCCAAGAAAATGATCAGCTTTATCTCGCGCTTGGGAAAAGCTTGGCACTCTTTGTCGCGCGTGAGAAGTCTGAAGCCGAAACACGCAAGGCTGCTTTGGAGCTTGAATCCAATCGCCTCGCAAAAGTACTGTTCGATTCGGTTTCGCATGAGCTGAAAACGCCCTTGACAATGATCACAGGTTCTCTTAGCGCCTTGCGCGAAGAATCTCTCTCATCCGACGCTAGGATAAGAAACGAGTTGCTTGAAGACGCTCTTGCCTACGCCGAAAAATTAGATAAGGTCGTCGAGGATTTCCTCTCGATTAGCCGTATCGAGACGGGAATACTGAAATTGAAAAAAGAAGCTGTCGAGGCAGGGGAAATCGCCCGAGCCGCGATGAGCCTTTCGTCGGTTGCGCTGCAGGGAAGGAGCCTGAACATTGTTTTGCCCGAAGCCCCCGCTGAGTTTTCCTTGGATATAATGCTCGCAGCGCGACTCATTTCAAATCTGCTTGAAAATGCCGTTCGCTACTCGAGCAGGAAGGATATAATCGCGCTTCTCCTCGCTAGGAAAGAAGGCGGACTTTCGATCATCGTAAAGGATCCCGGCCCGGGCTTCAGCGCCGAGCGAATGCGGTCTCCTTTTTCTAAATTTCTCAGAACGAAGGGGGATAAACCTGGGGGCATTGGTTTGGGATTGGCAATATGCCGCGGCATCGCTGAAGCCCATGGGGGGCGTATCGATGCGAGAAAAGAAGATGATGGATTCTGCGTGGAAGCGATCTTCCCCAACTGCGAGATTTTGGGGGAAGCTTTATGATGCGCGTTTTGATTATTGATGACGAACCCAGGATTCGGCGCTTGCTTGTTCTATCGCTTGGCAGCAAAGGAATAGAAACACTCGAATCGGCAACGGGCTTTGAAGGCTTGCAGAACATAATCAGCTTCAAGCCGGATGTAGTATTATTGGATTTAAACCTTCCGGACATGGATGGCAAGGAGTTGCTCGCAAAACTCCGATCGTGGAGCAGCATTCCGGTAATCATTTTATCGGTTAGGAACTCCCAGGAAGATATCGTATCTCTTCTCAATGAAGGCGCGGATGATTATATCGTAAAACCATTCTATACAAATGAAGTGCTCGCGAGGCTTAGTGCCGTGTATAGAAGGAATGCGCCCGATTCCGGAATGCAATATTCGAATGGCGACCTTTTCGTCGATCTGGAAATGAGAGAGGTAAAGAAGAAAGGAAGTTCCGTTCATCTGACAGCCACTGAATATTCCATTCTCGAGTACCTGATCCGGCATTCTGGTAAAATCGTTACCAAGGATCGCCTGCTCCAGGAAATATGGGGGCAGGGATGGGAGATGGAAGAAGGGAGCTTGCGTGTCCATATCCGCGCGTTACGCCTTAAGCTTGAAGCCGCCCCAGAGGATCCCCATCTCATCACTACGGAACCAGGAGTAGGCTACCGCCTTTCCCCTTCCGACGAAATCCACGAATGAGCCCGTTTTCGAGGAGAATCCATCAGCTCGCTTCATCAAGCTCTTTTCGCCAGCCTTGCTTGCTTGAAATCGGTATCTGTGATTTACTGTCGAAACCCAAAAGCATGCGCGCGATAGGATGTGCGAACCGATTTTAAATGTTGTCCATAGTCCATAAAGGCGTACCATGGAAAAAAGAATTGCCGCCGCGGCAGGCGGGCGAAGCGCACCGGGAAACTCCCTAACCATAATCCCCACCGAAGATTTACACTATTTTCTCGATGAAGTAGCCGATGGGCTCTACATTGCCGATGAAGGCGGCATAATCAAGTACGCGAATCGGAGGCTCGCCGCGATTCTTGGGATAACCGCCTCTAATGAGGTAATCGGCCATAGGTTATCGGAATTCGTCGAGCCCGATTTCGCCGTCCTGCTTCGGAATCTCTATGACAGGGCGGCTACCGAAAGCGCGGCGACATTCCGCGACATTATGAGGATATGCCTATCTGATGGATCCAGAGCTTGGATCGAGGTGCGAGTGAAGATAGCCGGCAATGGATCCGATTTGTCGGGCTTCAGCGGCATCGTCCGCGATATTACCGAGCAAAGGAGCGCGAACGAAGCGCTCAAGGCCAACGAGGCGCTGTATCATTCCATCGTGGAGATGTCGCCCGACGCGATCGTCACGATAAGCATAGACAGGAGCATTTCCACCGCCAACAACCAGGCTCTTCTTCTCTTCGGCTATGAAAACCCCGCCGATTTTCTCGGGCGCGATGCTTTTGCCCTCATCCTTCCCGAAGAAAGAAGGAGCGCCGAATCGGATTTAAGGCACGTTGCCATTTTTGGCAGCCTGCAGAACCAGGAATACCGACTGCTGCGCAAGGATGGAACGACTTTCTGGGCGGAAATCAGCGGAAGTCTCATCCGTGAAACCGAAGGGAAATCCTCGGAGATTCTCGTAACGGTAAGGGATATCTCGAAGAGAAAGGGCATGGAGGAAAATCTTCGAAACCTGTCCGTCACGGATGAACTCACCGGATTGTACAACAGGCGGGGATTCTCCTTCGCCGCCGAACAGGAACTCAAGCACGCGCATAGGACGAAAAAAGGCATGGCCCTTCTTTTCTTCGACATGGACAAACTGAAATCGATAAACGACACCTTCGGACATGCGGAGGGCGATGAAGCGCTTAAGGCGGCCACCATGGCCCTTCGCTCAACATTCAGGGAATCGGATATCATTGGCCGATGGGGAGGGGACGAGTTCATCGTTCTCGCGCTTGACGTTCCCGAGGGTAGCATAGCCATATTGCAGCGTCGCTTCGAGGAAAGCCTCGCCCGCCGCAATGCGGCTGAGGGCATCCGCTATCCAATTTCTTTCAGCACGGGAATGTCACGCTATGACCCGGAAAACCCCTCAACCCTCCACGAGATGATTAAGATGGCCGACGCGATGATGTACGAAGGCAAACAGGGCAAACAAGCAAAGCCTTGACCGGCCATCGCCGAGGGCCGGTCAAGACAGCATTGGCGAGGGTTCAGTCCTCAGCTCACGGCCCTCTCGAACCGCGCTTCGACCTCGCGCCAGTTGATGACATTGTAGAATGCCTCGATATAGTCCGCCCTCCTATTCTGATACTTCAAGTAATACGCGTGCTCCCAGACATCCACGCCGAGCAGAGGAAGGCGTCCCTCCGAGAGGGGATTGTCTTGATTAGCCGTGGATTCGATAAGGAGCTTGCGGGATCCATCGAGGGAAAGCCAGGCCCAGCCTGAACCGAAGCGCCCCATGGCGGCCTTTGTGAACTCGGCTCTGAACGCGTCAAAGCCCCCCAAGTCCCTTTCGATCGCCGCGGCGAGGGAACCGGAAGGCTTGCCGCCCATGCCAGGGCCGATGAGGTCCCAGAAAATACTATGGTTATAATGTCCGCCCGCATTGTTTCTTACCGTGGTCTTGATAGCGCCCGGCAGCTTGTCCCATTCTCGCACCAAAGCCTCGATTCGCCAATCCGCGTATTCGGTACCATCGACCGCTTTGTTCAGATTGGCCACATACGCGCCATGGTGCTTGTCATGGTGGATGCGCATCGTCTCGGCATCGATATAAGGTTCAAGGGCATCGAAGGAATATTTGAGGTCAGGAACAATAAATGACATAAAAAACTCCTTAGATTTCCATTCATATATTCAGGAAATCTTATTTTACTAAAATAGTCATATATCCGTTTGAGGTAAAGGCTGGGGACCAATCGCGGGTACGGCGATTAGTCCCGCTTACGGGGAAGTTGTTGGATCGCGAGCGTTTATAGCAATGGGGAAAAGATCTTCAAGAACCAGCCAACCGCTTTTTTGTACATCTTCATATGACCGAGCTCGCTCCGCGTCACTTCCCCGCATTCCTTCAGCGTGGAGAGGAAATCATCACGCATGGCAGCGATGCTTCGGCAACCACAGAGCCATACCCCGCACTCGAAATGGAGGAAGAGGCTTCTAAAATCCAGGTTGATCGTGCCCACGACGCCGAAACGGTCGTCCGCCACGAACATCTTCGAATGGATGAAGCCGGGCGTATACTCGAAAATTCGTACTCCGCTTTCGATGAGGGCTCCGTAATTCGCGCGAGTGACGGCATGCACATACCATTTGTCAGGGACATGGGGAGTGATGATTCTCACATCCAAGCCGTTTTTCGCGGCCAAGGCAAGCGCCGTCAACATCTCGTTATCGATGATGAGGTAGGGAGTCGTGATGTAGAGATAGCGCCTGGCTTTCGCGATGAGATTGAGGTAAACATTTTCGCCCACTGGCTCCTCATCGAGAGGGCTATCCTCATAAGGCTGCACGAAACCATCCGAGAGGTCCGCAGGCAATCCGGATACGGCGGGGAAATCACAGGGCGGGTTATCTTGTTTCCCCCTCCTGGCATGGTTCCACAGCTGGAGGAACATGAGCGTCAGGCTCATCACCGCTTCTCCTTCCAGCATGATGGCATTGTCCTTCCAGCGGCCAAATCGATTGAGCCTGTTGATGTACTCATCGGCGAGATTGATGCCCCCGGTGAAGCCTATCCGGCCGTCGATGACAAGGATTTTCCGGTGATCGCGATGATTGTGATTCGATGACAGTACGGGTCGCAGGGGATTGAAAACCGCGCAACGAATTCCCAAAGCTTCAAGAGTCTTGTTGTAGTGTGACGGAAACCTGGCGATGCAGCCAAAATCATCGTACATGACGCGCACGTCGAGGCCGCGCTGTGCCTTTTCGGTGAGGATGGCAAGAATCGTATCCCACATCTCGCCTTCCGCGATTATGAAGAATTCGAGGAAAATGTATTTTTCGGCTTTTTTGAGCGCTTCCACGATCCGCTCGAAAGCCAATTCGCCGGTTTTAAGATATTCAGTGGCGGTATTTGTCCAAAGAGGGCTCCCCGCGTTTGCGCTCAGATAGCGCGCCTGCAATGCGGCATCGGGATCGAGCGCCTCCAATTTCAGGAGATTGCGCTCGCTGCGATCCGCTGGAGTCATGATGCTTCCCGCGCTTTCCACCATTCGTCGCTTCATCGTCCTATTGAGGCGGGTCTTGCCGAAGAAAACATAGAATAGACCGCCAAAAATGGGAAATACGAGAATAGGGATGATCCAGGCGATCTTATATGCCGGATTGCTCGAATCGTTGAGGATCCAGATGACGACAGCCACGCTGAGGACAATGCTCACCGCGTAAAAAATGTAGAAGGAATCCGCGAAAATGTTCAGGACACCTATGAGGACGACCAGTTGAGCGGAAATGGCGAAAAAAACGAGAGTCGCCCTCCGCGAAAGAATTTTCCTGATCCTCTTCACGTTGTTTCGCCTCCGCCCCGACGGGGACTCCCTCAATCTTTTTCGATGATGCCCTCGGCCAAAATCGATTGGCCGCGCCGGCATTGTTCGCAAGGATATCCCGAAACCCCGCCCTGCTGTATAGTGCTCGCAGGAGAAGCTTCCCATGTTTCGAGAAATATGCGTCAGATGCCGACATCCCGCATCATCATGCATTTGCCCCGCCGAGCCAGCGATGCGCCTTCACACGAAAATCGTCCTTCTCATGCACCCAAAGGAGTGGCGCCGCGAGCGCTGCGGCACGGGACGAATGACCTGTCTCAATATCGCCGACGCTGAGATCATACCGGGGGTGGCTTTCGACGCGAATGTCCGGGTGCGGGCGCTCATCGACAACCCTGGAAACTATCCCGTTCTCCTGTATCCGGGAGCCGGCTCGCTCGATCTCAGCCTGCCGCAATCCGGCGCGAAGCTCGCCGACGCCGCTTCAGGACGCAGAATAACGGCCTTTCTCGTGGACGCGACATGGCCCTGCTCGAAAGTCGTCTTGCGCGAGAGCCCAGGTCTTCTGCGCTTGCCCCGCCTGATGTTTACGCCGGGTACTCCCAGCCGCTGGCTGATCAAGCGGCAGCCCGATCCCCTCTTCCTTTCCACGCTGGAAACCGTTCACGAACTGCTCCTCGCGCTGGAATCCGCGGGGCTTGAAGAGTACTCGGACAAATCCAGACTCCTCGCCGCCTTCGCGGCCATGCAGAATTATCAAATCGAACGGGCAATCGAAAACAAAAGACCGCGCTATCAATAGTAGGGAGCGCGACGCGCTATGAGGGCCTCGCAAGGGCCCAATTCCGCGGATCCGGGGGCGATGACTGATCCCGCGTCCCGGTGGCTTCCAAGAAGTACGCTTAGCTCTTTCCCGATTCCAATTCGAATCCGTCGCGAAGAAAAATTCAGGTAGACAAGAATCTTCCCACCCGAATGCCCATCCAGCCTTTCATAGGAGAGAATTTCCTTCCCCGAATCCATAAATCGAATTTCCCCATGGCGAAGCGCGGCCTCTTCGCGACGCAAGCTTGTCAGGCTTTTGTACCAGGAAAAGAGGGAATCCGGGTCAGCTTTTTGTGCCTCCACATTCCGTGCTTGCCAATCGGCATTCATGGGAAGCCAGGAGGAACGGGAGCCGAAGCCTCCATCGGGAGCGCCATTCCACTGCATCGGCGTACGTTCGGGATCCCGGCCCAGGAAGCCCAGAGGCCAGGTCGCGATGCCAAGAGGATCTCGCAGGGCCGCCCTGGGCAGCCTTTGGCAGGTCATGCCAATTTCTTCGCCATAATACAGGAAAGGCGAACCTTTCAGCGTCAGAAGCATGGCCGCGGCCACCTTCGCCCGCGCCTCGGTTATGGCGGGCTTCCGCGACCTGTAGCGCCAGGCCGATCGGGGCTTGTCATGGTTGCCCAGCGTGAAATTCGGCCATGCGCCCTTTGGCAGAAGCTCGTACCAGCGCTCCGCCGAGACGCGGAAGGCCTTGGCATCCCATGGTTGCTTTAGAAACTCGAAATTGAAAGCCATGTGCAATTCGTCGCCAGCATCGCCATGACAGGAAGCGGCGAGCTCCGCATCTTCGCCATACGGCTCGGCGATCAGGACTCGTTCCCCAGGGGCGCTCGAAGAGGGTCCCTCCGCCGGCGATTCATCCGCGACCTGGCGCATTTCCCTGAAGACTTGGTGAAAATCAGGATGATTGCGATCGTAGCGGTGTTTCTGGAAAAAATCGGGAACAGCCCTGAAGGAGAAAGGATTGGAGCGCAAGTCAGGATCTTTCATATACGCGGTGGCCACATCGAGCCTAAAACCATCGACGCCAAGATCGTACCAATACCTCATGTTATCGTAGAAAGCGGCCCGAAGCTCGGGGTTCCGCCAATCGAATTCAGGCTGATGCCGCGTGAATGTGCCCAAATATCGTTCGCCGGTTTCGGGATTGGGATGCCAGGCGCTGCCGAGTTCGAACACCGCCTTCCAGTTATTGGGGGGCGAGCCTGTGTCGGGCACCCATATGTACCAATCATGCTTGGGCGAGTCGCGGGAAGCCCTCGCCTCGATGAACCATGGATGTTCATCGGAACTATGATTCGCCACGAGATCCAATACGATCCTGATTCCGCGCTTTTTCGCTTCCCTCATCAGCGCGGCAAAATCCCCCGCATCGCCGAAAATCGGATCGATGCCTCGATAATCAGCGACATCATAGCCAAAATCCCTCATCGGACTGGGGAAGAAGGGGGAAATCCACAAAGCGTCGATGCCAAGTTCTACAAAGTAGTCCAGCTTCTCCATGATGCCAGGGAGATCGCCAATCCCATCGCCATTCGAATCCATGAAAGAACGAGGATAGATTTGATAGAAAACCGCCTCTTCCCACCAGGCGACACTCACGATTCGCCTCCTGCCCTTTTCAAGACTCTTTTTTTTTGCGCGAAATATTCCGCAGCCAAGCTTCGAGAGGTTTGCGCCAAACGATGCCCGCGGTGAAGATCAACGAGGCTCCGACCAGCAGCCCGAGTACGAGGCGATACCGACCGGAATACGTCGCCGTACCAATGAGGGAACTGCCTACGATACCGGGAAGGCGGGCTATCATCGACGCCGCCAGGAAGGCGAAAGCGGAGGCCTTCGTCATCCCGGCTATATAGCAGAGCATATCCTTGGGTATTCCCGGCACGAGGAAAAGCAAAAGATACGCAGCCTCCGTCTTCCGATCGGCGAGAAGCGATTCGGCGCGCGCCAAGCTCGCTTCGCTCAATATGGCAAGCATGAAAGGACGCCCGAAGAGGCGGCCAATCCCGTAATTCATCAAGGATCCGATCGCTATTCCCACGAGGCTCAAGGCGGTGCCATTCCAGAACCCGAATATGAAACCTCCCGCCGCTTGGGCGATTTCGCCGGGAATGATGAACACGACGACTTGCAAAATCTGCAGTCCCACGAAGACAAAGGGGCCAAGTGCCCCACTGTTTCGAATCCATTCCCTTATCGCTTCCCTGTTTTTAAAGAGATTGGCGATCTCGGCCCTGAAAATGAAGCCCGCCACGAGGATCAAAGCAAGGAAAAGCGGGAAAACCAGAGGCTCGAGGAGCTTCGCTCTTTTTTTTGCCATACTAGACGGAAAGATACACTTCCGATTTCCTTGCCGCAAGGTCGCGCATGCTTTGACGAAGACGCATTTTTTTGCTACAATGCTTTCATATGGAGAACACAACGGTCCCCGCCTATCAGATAGACCAACGCGTCGTCTATCCAAGCCAAGGAGTCGGTCGCATTCTCGAGATAAGGGAAAAATCCTTCAAAGATTCAAAAATCCTTTATTACATCATCTATCTCGAATTTTCCGACATGACGGTCATGGTTCCGATCGACAAGGCAGGCGTGCTGGGTCTCCGCCCGATCGTCCCCCAGGAAGAAGCCGAGCAGGCATTGACCTTCATCTCCGAAGACTATGCCCCAATCCCCACCGACTGGAAGCTCCGCTATCAGATGAACCTCGATTTGCTGAAAAAAGGTTCCATCATGGATATCGCGGCGGTGGTCAGATCCCTCTATCATCGTTCGAAAATCAAGGAACTTCCCATCCTCGAACGCAAGCTCTATGATTCCGCGATCAATCTTCTGCAGGACGAAATAGCCTACTCGCTCGGAAAAGCGAAAGATGAAATCGCCGAACTCATTCACGTGCGCCTCGAAAGCTGAAAAAAGAGATGTCCGGCCAGAGCTCGCTGGATTCCGATCACCTCATCGCTCATCCAAACCTTCCTCTGACAGGTGAGGTATTCCTCATTTTGACCGCTGCGGGCTCAAGCTCACGATTTGGCGAAGCGAAGAAAGAACTCCAGCTCTTGGGCGGCGCAAGCGTGCTCCAGCGATCGCTCGAGGCTTTTCTCAGCGTTGAGCGCCTGGCGGGCATCGTCATCACCTATCCTGAAGGCCGCCTGGCCGAACTACGTTCCGCCATAGAACCGGCTCTCGCTGACAGACTCTCGGCCCTCCCCTGCGGCATCAGCTTCGTCCAGGGCGGCCGCAGCAGGCAGGATTCCGTGGAGAAGGGGCTCGCGGCCGCCATCAACGTCGCCACGGGCGCCGCCATCGGCGAAGGGCGCGCCGCCGCCCTCGACCCAGCGAACGCTGTCGTCCTCGTTCACGACGCGGCGCGCCCCTGGGTGTCCGCCGACACGATAGGCGCCGTCCTCGCCTCGGCGAGGAAACACGGGGCATGCGTTCCCCTTGCGGACCTTCCCGACACGCCCAAGGAGATTACTCTTGACGGGCTCATCGGCGCTCATCCGCGGCGCGATTCGCTGAAAGCCGCCCAAACGCCGCAGGGATTCGCGCTCGCGACTCTCGCGGCAGCCTATGCGGCGGCGGCCGCCGATAGCTGGATTTGCACCGACGACTCCTCACTTTGGGATCGCTATGTAGGGAAAGTCGCCTATATCCCCGGCGATCGAAATAACCGAAAAATCACCTACAGGGAAGATATGCCCACGCCAGAAAGAAACTCGAACAAATTCAGGATCGGCGAAGGCTGGGATATACACCCGCTCGTTCCCTCCAGAAAACTCTTGATCGGCGGCATTCACATTACCCACGACAAGGGCGAGGCGGGCCATTCGGACGGCGATGTACTGTGGCACGCCATAACCGACGCCCTCCTCGGCGCCGCCAGCCTCGGCGATATAGGCTCGCACTTTTCCCCCGCCGATATCCGTTGGAAGGACGCGGATTCAGGCAGTCTGGCGAAGATGGCTGCCGATCTCGTCGCGGCCGAAGGCTGGGCGGTAGGCAACCTCGACTGCACGGTCATACTCGAGCGCCCGCGGCTGGGACCTCACCGCGATGCCATTCGCGAGAATATCGCCCGCATCCTCGGCCTGCCGAGCGCGAACGTTTCGGTAAAAGCCAAGACCAACGAAGGCTTCGGGGAGATTGGGGCGGGAAATGCCGTTGAAGCAAGGGCTGTCGTGCTCCTCGTCGAAAAATCCTGACCTGAGATTCCAAAGGCTAGAGCCTGGTCGCTTTTTGCCGCAGCGCGTCGAAAAGCGGAGCGAAAACGCTCTGGCTCCTGTAGAACACGGCGGGCTTTCCCTCGGGGGCATCGACCACCGTCAAGCCCTTCCGATAATGCCTGGATGTCCATAGATGAATCCATTCATCATCGGGAAGATAGAGACGGCGCGTCCGCGATCCGCCTTCCGGCGTCGGGGCTATGAGCATATCGTGACCGAACATGTACTGGTCATCGAACTTCCATAAAGAATCATCGTCCTGGAAATGCAGAGCTGGATGCCCTAGAACCGGCAGGCCTTTTTCCACCCATTCCTCACAGTAATGCTCCCTGTAAGGCGCGAGCATTCCATACAACTCGGCGGCGGCGATAAAGCGCCTTGCCTCCATCGCATCGTTCAAGGCAAGTGAAGCCGATACGACAAAAAGAGGTCCGAAGGTGGCTACTTCAAAGGGATAGGCAGTGGGGCCAAGCTCCGCTCCCAGATCGGTTCCCTCGACTCCTTCGATGGGAAGGAAAACCTGACCTTCGCCGGAAAAAGCGAGCGAGAGAACCGCGCGTCCCAATTCGGCCGCGCTTTTTAGCCTGGCTGAACTGGCGGGAAGCGGTCTTGCCGAGGCTGAGGCGAGAATATCCGCCCATCGGTCAGCCTCTATTATGACAAATTCCCCTTCAAAGCGCCTTCCCGGACTCTGGATGAAGGCACAAGGCTGCAACCCTCCTTGCCTCATCACGTCGAGCAGTTTGGATGACTCGTCGGAGAATTCCGAACTCATATCGAGGATAAGGCCCGACTGCGCCCATCCAGGAAGTCTAGTACGTCTCGCCAATGCTTTTTCGGTTTTGTGTTCTTCGCTTTTATAGCGCGTCAGCAACTCCATCCCAATGGCTGGAGTTTTCCCGAATCCGAAGACAATTTCGCTTGGCATGGAAGCGCATATGAGATCCGTTGCCGACGCGCCGAATTGCCACGTGAACGATCCCAAGCCTTCGATATGGATCCATGAGCCGAGGCTGGAAAAGATCGTCGGGTTCTTGCGCGATCGGGAGTTCTCTCCTTTGACCTGCATCTCAACTTTTTGCTTTTTCATGTCATAGAGCGTTGATGGGCCTGCCCCCAAAAGCCTCTCGCCGGGATGCGCGCCGAGACGCAGCTTAATGCCTGGCCGTGAGACATCGGTCGGAAAGAAGCGCATCCGGAGCATTCTGTCTACATAGGAAATCCTGATCGTGCAGAGGGCGCCAAAGTTCAAGACGATAGTATCGGAACCTTCATTGAGGATATTGCACGCGCCCAGACTCTGCCAGGATAGCGCGGGTCTCGCCGTGGATCCGTCCTTCTTTGATGCGGACGATTTTTCCTTTGGAGAGCCAAGATAAAGGGAAGGGAAAAAGGACGAATGCCGCAGGACCCGAGTGCCTTCAACGGTCATCACGAAGCCGTCTTTCCAGCGTTCGAAAGAAATCACGGATCGTCCTCCCCTATAAGCGCGTGAGCGAAGCTTTCATGCCCCAGATGGCCGGGGCAGTCCGCTAGTACCATACACGAATGGCATTTTCTGCGCAATCTCGGAGGCAATGCATGGAATGCCCAACCGTCCGGCAATTCCCATCGCTTACCGCTCGCAGGCAACTGAAAACATCAAGAGATTTTTTTATCGATAAGTATTGACCTTTTTTCCGGCAATCCTGTATAGTTCACTCGCCCACCGATTCTGCGAGCCTCGAGCTTTCAAAATCGGATTTGAAGGCTTCCGGGTTGTGCCTCCTTCTCCGGAAGCCTTCTTTTTATGTTTACATTATCGCCTTATCCAGTATCTTCAGAGCCAAAATCAAAATATTCTAGATTGCGGTTAAGCTAAAAGCATTTTATACTACCCAAATAGGGCTACATGAGGAAAATTTCCTCTTTTCCAATTTTCACTAGGAGGTTCTCAATGAAGAAGATTTTGGCAATGCTTTTCTGCTTGCTTGCCATCGTCGGCACGGTCTCTTCCCAGCAAAGATTTCTCACTATAGCAACGGGCGGTACGGCCGGTACCTACTTCCCTCTCGGAGGAGCTCTCGCCGAGATATGGAATAAGAATATTCCGAAGATGAACGCCAATGCCACCGCTACTGGCGCCTCTCTGGCCAACGTCGCCATGCTCGCCAAGGGCGAGGTCGATGTGATCTTCACGCAAAACGATATCGCTTATTATGCCTACAACGATACCGAAATCCTGAAGGGCAAGGGAACCAAGGATATCCGCGGTCTCGCGGCCCTCTACAACGAAACGGTGCAGCTCGTGGCTCTCGCCGATTCTGGCATCAAGAACGTGACGGATCTCAGGGGCAAGCGAGTTGGCGTAGGCGCCGCTGGTTCGGGCACCGCGCTCAACGCGATGCAGGTTTTGGAAGCGGCGGGTATTTCCTTCAGCGACATCAAGGTACAGTACCTCTCCTTCGCCGAGTGCGCCTCCAACCTCAAGGACGGCAATATCGACGCGGCATTCAACGTCGCTGGCGCCCCGACGGGAGCCATCCAGGACCTTGGGGCTTCCAAGAAGATCCAGATCGTCGCGATCGATGGCGATGTTGCGAAAAAGCTCATGTCCAAGTATTCCTTCTACACGGTTGAGAAACTTCCGGCAGGCACCTACATCGGCCAGAACGCTGACGTCAACACTGTCGCCGTCAAGTCCATGCTCTGTGTCAGCGCCAAGCTCGACGCCGATCTCGTGTATACGCTACTCAAGACCATGTTCGCGAATGGGGAACGTCTTGCCGCCTCGCACAAGATGGGCGCCAACATCAAGATCGCCAACGCCCTCGATGGCATGTCCATCCCCCTGCATCCCGGTGCCGAGAAGTTCTACAAGGAGAACAAGTAATTACGGCTCGCGGCCGTCGCGCTAAAATTGATCTAGATTCGAAAGATACTGCATAATAAGCGGGCGTTGGCTTTTGCCGACGCCCGTCTCTTGGAGAATAACCATGAAACGGGCAATAGGTGCGGTATTCGCCGCGATTTTTGCGTTGGCGGCTTGCATTTTGCCCGTTTATTCGCAGGACAAATCGCGACAAGCTGAATCAACGGTCACTTCATATACACTTACGATTTCAGATCGCGAATCCAGGGTCATAGCGGAAATTCCGCTAAAAAGTGGCCGTTTCGATCATGTCTTCGTGCATTCGATTCATCTGACCCCGGTGGTTGAGCGTTTCAAGGTAATTCCCGGCCCAGGAGAAGGGCCTATTTTGCATTTGTTTGAGCTGGATTATGAGAGCTGTGGCGTTGGCATGCCGTCAGACACTGAGAATGGATTTCGCTTAGTTGACGGAAAATTCATATTGGATATGTCGCGCGATTTCGCCGTCATTCCCGTGATGGTTTCGGTCGTGCCGGGACACGGAATCGCAGCTGATGGTCATTTCTTTCCCTTTACCGACTGGGTGCCTGAAGGGACCCAGCTGTTCCTTGCCGCAAAAGCGGCATTTTGATGTCTTTAGAGGAGGTAGATCCACATGGGTGGAAAGCCAAAAGTTGAAGCAGTGGCCGATGACGCTCCCGTCAATGCCCAGGAGATAATGCGAAAATTCGATAAGGAATCGGATTTTCGCCAATTCGTGGGGTTCTTCGGCAAGTTGACAGCAGCGCTCTGTATCGCCTTTTCCCTTTTTCAGTTATATACGGCTGCATTCGGCGTCCTCGACGCCATGATGCAGCGCTCAATCCATTTGGGCTTCGCGTTCTGCCTTATCTTCCTGTTCTATCCGACAAGCAAGAAATGGTCCAGGACGAAACTGCACCCCCTCGACGCGGTTCTCTCGGTATTGGGTGCCGCCGCCCCTCTCTACATTACTGTTTTATGGACAAATACACTGGCGCAGCGTTCGGGTTCCCCCACGACACTCGATATCATAATCGGGATTATTGGTGTGCTCCTGGTCCTTGAAGCGACCCGTCGTGTCGTCGGACTTCCCATGGTCATCGTAGCCTTGGTATTCATCGCTTATGCTTTTGCCGGTCCCTATATCCCGGGCAAAATGGCACATCGCGGCGTTTCAGTTGAAGGATTGATCGAGCATCTCTGGTTCACAACGGAAGGAATTTTCGGCACGCCAATCGGCGTATCGAGTACATTTATTTTCTTGTTCATCCTCTTTGGCTCATTCCTTGAAAAAACCGGCCTTGGACAATTTTTCATCGATATCGCCAATTCGATCGCAGGCTGGGCATCAGGCGGTCCCGCGAAAGTGGCCGTCATTTCCAGCGCTCTCATGGGAACAGTCTCCGGTTCCTCGGTTGGAAACGTCGTTGGAACGGGATCCTTTACCATTCCAATGATGAAGAAATTGGGTTACAAGCCTGAATTCGCGGGGGCCGTGGAAGCCACCGCATCGACAGGCGGACAGCTCATGCCCCCCATCATGGGTGCGGCGGCTTTCCTCATGGCTGAATTCACCGGCGTGCCTTACGGACGAATAGCCCTCGCCGCCGCGATTCCCGCCCTTCTCTATTTCTTCGCCGTTTTCACTCAGGTTCACTTCGAGGCAAAGAAACTCGGGTTAAAAGGCCTGAAGCGCGAAGAATTGCCCAAAGCCAAGGATTTGCTCTTCAAAAAAGGCTATCTGATGCTCCCCCTCGTCGTGATTATCTATCTTCTCACCTCGGGCGCGACACCGATGAAAGCCGCCTTGTGGGCAATCATCATCTCTGTAGCGGTCGCCAGCGTCGTTTCGATCATTGATGTGATCAGAAGCCGAAAGCCGAGCTTCGTCGCCATGGACGTGGTCCACTCGCTCGAATCGGGGGCCAGGGGAGCTCTTGGCATAATCGCGGCCTGCGCCTGCGCGGGCATCATCACTGGCGTCGTAACCAAGACTGGACTAGGCTTGAAGCTTGGCGAAATCCTGGTGGCGGCGGCCCATAATAATCTGTTGCTGACCCTGATCTTCACCATGATCACTTCTCTTGTACTGGGAATGGGGGTTCCAACTACGGCCAACTATGTCATAACCTCCACAATCGCCGCGCCGGCCATCATCATGATTCTCAACCATACGGCAGGATACCCCTTCGCGCCGAACTCCGCGGCCATCCTCATCGCCGCCAACATGTTTGCCTTCTATTTCGGCGTCCTCGCCGATATCACTCCGCCAGTTTGCTTGGCCGCTTTCGCCGGAGCCGCGATCGCCAAGTGCGATCCGATAAAAACCGGCGTGCAGGCCACAAAGCTAGGTATTGCGGCTTTCATCATTCCATTCATCTTTGTATTCAACCCGCAAATGCTGCTTTTCGGCGTGGCTGATCATCCCGTGCAGATGATCTGGATGATCATCAGCTCAATAATCGGCATCGTTGGAGTAGCGATGGGGACCGAGGGATACATGCTTACCAATATGAAGTGGTATGAACGAATCCTGGCCCTCGTCGGAGGACTCGGCCTGGTTACCCCGGGGCTCTTGACCGATTTTATCGGTGGAGCCCTGCTTCTGATCGTCGTAATCTCGCAGATCCTAAAATCTAAAAAGGTTATCAGGCCAATCGCCGTATGAATAATCATAGAGCGATGAGCGATGGATCGGTAAAAATCGGGGTTATCGACTCAGGCGTCGGCGGGATGACCGTTGTTAGAGAAATTGCCAGGCTCCTGCCGAACGAGGATATTATCTACTTTGGCGACAGCGCGAATGTCCCCTATGGCAACAAAACCGAGCAAGAAATAATTGATTTGACCTGCGCCATGCTCGATTTCATGCAGGGAAAAGGCGTCACTCTCGTCGCCGTGGCATGCAATACCATCTCAACGGTGATCGATGCGTTTCAATCCAAGTATCAATTCCCGATCTTCAGCATCATCGAGCCTGCCGCGACTTTTGTCGCGGCATCGGCGGCGCATGATGTAGGTTTGCTGGCAACGGAATTCACGGTTAGGTCAGGGCATTATCAGAGGCTGATCCATGAACGGAATCCGTCCATCGTAGTGCACGCACGAGGAAGCAAAACGCTCGCTGCTCTGATCGAAGCCCCAGACTATGACGAAGTGGCCGCCGATGCCGAAATTTCGAATCTTCTCTCGGCGCTATCCCTTGAGTATCCAGTCAAAGACATAATCCTGGGATGTACGCATTATCCGATCGCGATGAAGCTCTTCAATAAAAGAGCTCCCGATATTCATTTCATTGACCCGGCCGCGCTTCAAGCAAGCGAAGTGCGGCGTTTCCTTGAGGAAAAGGGATATTCTCCCGCGCAAAAACTCGGGACTTTGAATATCTATACATCAGGTGGCCCGTCAGGGTTCAAGAGAATCCTGGAACAGCTTGAAATAGATAGACCCTATGAGATCCACGCTCGGGGGAAGTGATTCCACCCCAAGCTATTAAAGGTAGGATTGGGCTGTCTTCAATATATCGGCGAAAACACCCCCAGCTGTCACCGCCGCGCCAGCGCCTGGGCCACGAACTACGAGAGGATTGCCGGAATAGCGGGCCGTCGTGAACATGACCAGGTTGTCGGTGCCGCTCAGATTGTAAAAGGGGCTTTCAGGGCCGTACTCCCTGAGTGAAAGCGAAGCCGAGCCTGGAAGTATCGTCGCGACATAGCGCAGCACCTTGCCCTTGGCAGCCGCCGCGGACAAGCGATCCTCGAACACCGAATCCATCTCGGGAAGAGCTTCGAGAAATTCCGCGATGGACGAAGCCTTGGCCAGTTTTTCCGAAAGAAGTGGCTGGATGTCGATATCGTCGATGTCGATCGCGAAACCCGCTTCGCGGATGAGAATGAGCGTCTTCCTCGCCACATCGATGGCGCCCAGATCGTCGCGGGGATCGGGTTCGGTGTAGCCTTTTTCCTTAGCTTCGAACACCAGGCTCGAAAAGCTCTTGCCCCTGCCGAGCCCATTGAAGATAAAGCTGATCGTTCCCGAAAGCACGGCCTCGATCTTGGCGATAGCGTCGCCGCATGCCACGAGATCATGCAAGGTCCCGAGAACGGGAAGCCCGGCGCCAACGGTCGTTTCGTAGCCATAAAACACATCTTTCTGCCGCACTGTTTCCTTGAGCGCCTTATAGCGTTCAAGAGGCCCCGCGTTCGCCCTTTTGTTGGGCGTGACCACGGCGATGGAAGCGCCAAGGATATCCTTGTAGAATTCGGGAGGTCGTTCGCTGGCGGTACAATCGCAGAAGCATGCGGAGGGCAGGTTCATGCTCATCATAGTTCTCACGAATTCGCCAATATTGGCAACCCTTGCCGATTCCAATCGCTCCTTCCAACAACTCACATCGATCCCTTCGGCATCGATCAGCATCGCCCTCGAGTTGAGGATGCCGATGAGATGAATTCTGATCGAGTGTTCCTTGAGAAGTTGTTCCTTTTGCGCCGCGATTTGGGCGAGAAGCGTACTGCCGATAAGGCCGGTTCCCGCCAGGAAAAGATTGACCGTCCTTATGCCCGCGAGGAAGAACGAATCATGGATCACGTTCAGCGCCTTAGCCCGATTCTTCGATGATGTCACGATTGAAATGTTGAGTTCGGAGGAACCCTGGGCGATCGCCACGACATTTACCCCGTTGCGCCCCAGAGCGGTGAATACCCGCCCGGCTATGCCCGTTCGCTTCTTCATCTGCTCGCCCACGACCGCGACGACGCTCAGCTCGCTTTCGATCGCTGGGTCGCCGATAAGCCCCGTTTCGATTTCGAGGGCGAATTCCCGCCTCAGCGCGTCGGCCCCAAGGGGAGCCTCATCAGGGCTTACCGCGCAGCAGATCGAAAGCTCGCTCGAAGCTTGGGTAATCAGGATGACATTGACCGATGCCTTGGCCAAGGCGCTGAACATCCTGCCGGCGATGCCTGTAACGCCAGGCATCCCAAGGCCGCGAATACTGAGCAAGGAGACGGAAGGGATGGAGGCTAGTCCGCGCACCGGGTAGCGGCTTTCCCTTGCCTGCTTGATGATCAATGTCCCGCTTCCCTCAGGCATGAAGGAATTCAATATTCGAAGGGGAATCCCTTTTCGCATCGCGGGATGGAGCGAGGAGGGCAATAGACCTTTTGCCCCGAAATGGGTCATCTCCAACGCTTCTTCATAGGATATTTCATCGATGACGATCGTGTCATTGACGAGTTGCGGTTCGGCGCTCAACATTCCATCGGCATCGGTCCAGAATTGGATTTCCTCGGCGCCGAGGCAAGCGCCCAAAATGCTTGCGGTGAGATCGGATCCGCCGCGCCCCAGCGTCGTCGTGCAGCCCTCCATGGTCGAGCCAATGAAGCCTGTCACAACCGCCGTATAATCGAGATCGGCGAATTTTCCGATTACCCTCGCCTGTGTCTCTTCCTCGATCCAATGCGCCGCGCCATATGAATCATCGGTCTTGATCAACTCTCGCGCGTCGACCGGCGCGGACGGTATACCTTCAAAGCTCAGCGCCTTCGCGATGATTTCCGCGGAAAGGCGTTCGCCGAAGCTCATTATCTGATCGAGGATGCGATTCGAGAGGTCACCGAGAAGCCACACTCCGTGGAGCAGTTCGCCCAGTTCGTCAAAAAGCTTCGCTATGGATGACCGTGTCGTATCGGCCGCGCCGCCTGGCATGAGGGTCTGGGCCACGAGAGAATGGCGACCGCGCAGGGAATCGAGGGTTTCCATATAGTCCCGGCGATTTTCGGCATTTCTTGCCACGCAAATGAGGTCATCGGTGACGCCGGAAAATGCCGAAACAACAACCAGGTTGCCCTGAGACTTTTTTACGATTCCGATCAGACTTCCAATCGCTTCGCTGCTCCCAATGGAGACACCGCCAAATTTCATTACCTTCATATTTACTATTTCCCCCTGGAGGTACTTACTCCTTTGAATGGGTTTTCTTTCCTCCAGAGAGGATATTGCGAATGAGCAGTATCAACCCCGCGACGATGAACGAAATGATCGAGGCAATGAGATAGGTCTCGAGCGCTACAGCCGTTCCGCTCATGCTTCGTTCCCGTTCTTCAGCAAGGCAAGACTCTGTCCTTCCTTCACCTGGTCTCCGAGATGCACGAGAAGACGGTCGATTACGCCTTCTTGGGTTGAGCTTATCGGAGTCTCCATTTTCATCGCCTCAAGAACGAGCACCGATTCTCCTGCATGGACGATCTCGTTGGGGCTCTTGTAGATGCGAAGCACGATGCCGGCCGAAGGGGATAGCAGGGCGATCTTGTCGCCCATTTCCTTGATTTTCCCGTCGCGGGCATGGGATACCGTTTTTTTAGAGCCATGGGCGATCGTGCTGATGCGCGCGATGCCTTGCCCAAGCTCGATCGCTTCCCCTTTGGAAATAAGCATTTCCACGATAACGCCGGAGACATTGGCATTCACGGGAACATTCATGCCCATCGTCTCGATGATCAGAATTGTCTCGCCTATGGCGACCTTGTCACCATTTTTCTTGTTTATCTTGATGACAAAACCGGAAAGTGGGGAATCAATGGATCTGGTTTCGGAAACACCCGCGCTCTCTTCGGATTTTGGCAACGTAACCGTCTTGCCGATCGCCTCCGAATCGAGGCCCGCCTTCACGTTGATGGAATAGCTGGTGCCATTGACGCTCACCGAAGTAGGCGATGTGAACTCGATCCCATACGAATGGTTGTTGATCGTCACCGTTACGGCCTGCTTCTTGGATGCTTGGGATTTCCCGTCTTCAACCGATGGGCGCTTCGAGATTTTTGGGAGGGCACGTCCTTTGAGGAAGAGGATACCTCTTTCCCTGCATGTGGCCGCGATAAAGATATTTTCGTCCGTTTCCGGCAATTCTTCCTTACGCAAAAGGAGACGCGCAACGGCGACGCCCTTGGAGGGGTCTCTGTCATTTATTCCGCGGGGGCTTTCGGTAGTCGGGAGGAGCCCAAGTTGATTCGAGGCAAGTTGTACGATCGCGGGATCCGGTTCGACCGGCGTCTTGCCGAAATACCCCAGGACCATCTTGCCGTAACCTTCGGCAATTTCCTTCCAAGGGCCCAGCATTACATTATTGTACGCCTGCTGGAAGTAAAATTGGCTTACGGGAGTGACCGATGGCCCAAATCCGCCCTTCATCACGGCTTCGCCCATCGCGGCTATGATTTCCGGATAGCGATCCATGAGCCCATTGTCGCGGAGCATCTGCGTATTGGCCGAGAGCGCGCCGCCGGGCAGCGGAAAGAAGGGAATGAGCGGTTCGATTCTGCCTGCCTCGGGCAAAAGCGGATACTCCTTCATGGCTTCCTTGAAAAGCTCTTCGATTGCGATGACCTTGTGGAAATCGATGTCCAAGTCGAACTCGGTACCACGCAGAGCATGCCAGATCGTGATAATATCGGGTTGGCAGGTGCCTCCCGAGCAGGGAGCGAGGGAGAGGTCTATCTGATCCACCCCCGCTTCCATCGCGCTCATGTACGCAAGGGCGCCTGTCCCGGCCGTATCATGGGTGTGGAAGGCGATTTTCGTGGTATCGCCAAGCATTTTTCTCGCACCAACGATTGTTTCGTACACTTTTCTGGGATGGCTCGTTCCCGAGGCGTCCTTGAAACAGACCGAATCGAAGGGTATCCCCGATTCCATGATCTGCCTGAGAAGACTGACATAAAATTCGGCGGTATGGGCGCCTTCCGCTCCAGGAGGCATTTCCATCATGCTGATCGCAAGCTCGTGTTTTAGCCCCGCCTCGACTATGCAACGTCCGGAAAACGCAAGATTATCAAGATCATTGAGAGCATCGAAATTCCTTACCGTTGTGACACCATGCTTTTTGAAAAGCTGGGCGTGAAGTTGTATTATATCGCTTGGCTGTGATTCGAGGCCGACGACATTGATGCCTCTGGATAAGGTTTGGAGATTCGCTCCTGGACCCGTGGCTTTCCGGAATTCGTCCATGATATCGAATGCGTTTTCATTCGCGTAGAAATACGCCGCCTGAAAAAGCGCCCCTCCCCCTGATTCGAAGTGCTCGATCCCCGCCTCGGCCGCCGCTTGAACCACAGGCAAGTAATCCTTAGCAAATACGCGGGCTCCATAGGAGGATTGAATCCCGTCGCGAAAAGCCGTCAACATGAAATGGATATGCTTTTTCATATACCCCTCTTACTTCAAGTCCTGATCGCGATCGAGTGCCGAACGCGCAATCGCTATCGCCGCGGCAACCTCCGTTTCGGTCAAGTCAGCGCTCGAGGAATCCTCCGCATCGCGAAGGATCGTCGATGCTACGGCTGGCTTCTGTTCGCTCTTTCGCTTCGCCAGTCTCCGCAGGCTGGCGCTTATCTCGTTCAAAGTCAAGGATATGCGGATGAGTACGAACAGAAGCAGAACGCAGCTGATCGCAAGAACGATCAATTCATATCTCATGAATGGCCTCCATCAATGTCCCAAAATGGAGACATAAATCGCCGCGATGATCGCCGTGGTTATTACGCCGCAGATATTGGGTCCGAGGGCGTACTGAAGGATCATCGCCTGAGGATTCGCCGCCGCCGCCTGTTTCTGGGCCACTTTCGCTGTGGAAGGCACACAGCTCACTCCAGCGATTCCAACGAGCGGGTTGTACTTTCCTTTCGTGAAAAACCACATGACATAGCCTCCCAGCAGGCCGCCTATTCCCGAAAGCAAGAGGGCTAGCATGCCAAGAAGCAGAAGCGGCAAGACCTTGGGATTCATGATGGTGGCCGCTTCGCAGAGCGCTCCGAGAAGAAGCCCAAGAAAAAGAGTTGAGCCATAAAGTATGGTGTTCGCGACATCCTGGAAAGGCTTGAGTCCTGACTCACGGATCGCGATTCCGAGGAACAGCGAAAAGAAAAGAGGCGCCGCGACGGGAAACAGAAAAGATAAGAAGGAGCAAATAACGACGGAAAATGCCAATTTCTGTCCCGATGTTATAACGCGCTGGCTTTTGGGATTCTCCATGGCGATGCCGCGGATCCGCTTCGGCACCATTGCCTTGATGAGATAGGGGTAGCCGCCATACGTGAGGCCAAGATAGAGGTAGGCGACGATGGAAATAGGGACGAACAGCTCCGGCGCGAGTTTCAAGGACGTGAAGAGCACCATCGGCCCGTCGGCGCCGCCAACCATGGCTATGGATGCGGCCTCCCTGGCGGAAAATCCGAAAAGCTGGGCTATAGGGAGGACGGCAATCGTTCCCAACTCGGCCGTGAGCGCCAGGAACATATTGATGAAGGGATGGGCCATGACGAATCCCACATCGAGCAAGGATCCAATGCCGAGAAACACAAGGCAAGCGATGAGCCCGTTCGAGAACATGAAAGTATAGATTGGCTGCAAGAAATCGATCTGCATGACATACATGAGATCGGAGGAAGCATGCCAATTGGCGGCGGCAGCCGCCGCATTTCCCGCAACCGCGGCGGCGCTTCTGAGCGCAGAGCCCGCGGTCGGCTCTATGAAGAGAGTCCCCATGCCACCGTGGAGGCTCAAGGGATCGAAGAACATGACCGCCGCGTTGACGGTGCTCATGCCCAACCCCATGGGAATCATGAGAAGAGGTTCGAGCGTTCCGCGCTTCCCCAGATAGACGAGGGCCATGCCGAGAAGGATGAGGAAAACGCGCATGAAAGCGAGGATTGGCTGGGTCGCGAATAGAGTTTGGGCGCCCTGGAAAATTCCGAAGATCGAGTCGAACGACATACATACCTCTAAGCTAGCTGCCGCCTCCTTCTAGAAGACGGCAGCCAACAGGCCTCCCTGCGCGGGTTAGGCCCGCTCAGGGATAATCGGGGTCAAGGTTCTTAGCCGAGAATAGACAAGAGCACTCCCGCCGCAACCGCTGAGCCGATGACGCCGGATACGTTGGGTCCCATCGCGTGCATAAGCAGGAAGTTGGTGGGATCGGTTTCGGCGCCAACCACCTGAGAGACGCGAGCCGCCATCGGCACCGCCGATACGCCAGCTGAACCGATCAGGGGGTTCACCTTCCCGCCCGTCACGATGTACATCAGTTTCCCAAAGAGAACGCCGCCCGCAGTGCCGCAGGAGAAGGCAAAAAGCCCGAGCGCGATGATCTTCAGCGTTTCCGGGTTGAGGAATCGCTCCGCGCTGGCGGTCGATCCGACGGCCACTCCCAGAAAAATCGTGAGCATGTTTATCATCGCATGCTGGGCTGTGTCGGAAAGCCTTTCCGTCGAGCCTGTTTCCTTGAAGAGATTCCCGAGCATCAGTGCCCCTACGAGAGGAACCGCGGCAGGCAATAGAAGGCCGACGAGCAAGGTGACCGCTATAGGGAATACTATTTTCTCGGTTTTCGTCACATCTCGCAGCTGCGCCATCTTGACCGCCCTCTCCTTGGGGGTCGTCAGCGCTCTCATTATGGGAGGTTGGATAAGGGGAACCAAAGCCATGTAGGAGTAAGCCGCGATGGCGATCGGACCTAGCAGTTCAGGCTTTAGCCTCGATGTAAGGTAGATCGCCGTAGGGCCGTCGGCGCCGCCGATAATACCGATGCTTGCCGCCGCCTTCAGATCGAACCCGAGGAAGGTGGCGAGTATGAAGGGCACAAATATTCCAATCTGAGCCGCCGCGCCGAGCAAAAGGCTCATCGGATTCGCGATGAGGGGACCAAAATCGGTCATGGCGCCAATGCCGAGGAATATCAGGGGCGGATAAATGCCGAGCTTGACTCCCTGGTACAAATAATAGATGAGTCCTCCCGGTTGATTGCCAAGGGGCCCGTCGGTGATGCCGGAAATCGGCAAATTCGCGAGCAGCATGCCGAACGCGATCGGGACCAATAGCAGGGGCTCATACTTTCGATAGATTCCAAGATAAAGAAGAACGCAGCTCACCACGAGCATGAGGAGCTGGCCCAGGTTTATATTGGCGAATCCGGTGGATTGGACGAATTGGGCTAAAAATTCACTCATGGGGCTACCACCCCCTTCATTCGAGGTCGACGAGCGGATCGCCGGTATTGACGGAGGCGCTGACAGGGACCCTCAAAGCGGCAACCTTGCCCGCTTGGGGAGCCACAATCTCATTTTCCATCTTCATTGCTTCGAGAATTAGCAGCACGTCGCCACGCTTCACTTCCTGCCCAACGGTAACCTTGAAGGACATGACAGTGCCGGGCATCGGCGCTTTGATGCTTATGGCGCCTGCTGAAGGAGCATAAGCCTGCGAAGCGGGAGCGGGGGCCGCGACGGGCGCGGGCGCCGGGACAGCATTGGCGGCAGTCGCTGGAGCGGCCACCCTCGGGGAGGGGGTTCCTGCGACGCCCATTTCTTCCACGCTCACATCATAGCTCTGGCCGTTTACGGTAACTTTATACTGTTTCATACAATATTCTCCTTGGTGCGCTTATTTTCGCGCGAATCGCTCAATCCTGCCCCAAACCGGGGTATTGAAGCCGCCCTCCGATTCCGGAGAAGCGCTTATCGACGTGACCTGGAACGAGTTGGGCGAAGCGCCCGTCGTTGCGGCGATTGCGGCGGCGATCACCGCGACGAGTTCAGCTCCATTGCGCTGCGCTGCTGGCTGCGAAGGCGCAGTTTTGAGCGCTACGGTCGGACTGTTTATTTCCGGAAGCGGCGCGAGTTCGGGTCTCTTTTTCTCGGGTCGCGTGCCGAAAATGAGATGGAACAGTTCAAGCATTCCGATTATGGCGATGAGCGCGATGAAAACCGTGCCCATTCCGGCGAGCGTGATCATCCATTTATCTTGCATGTATGGCTCTCCAATCAGACGGGGCTGTTCCCGTGCTTTCGCGCGGGAAGGGTCTGCCGTTTGCCGAGCAGCATGGTGAGCGCGGAACAGAGCCTCGCCCTCGTCTGGGCGGGATCGATGACATCATCGACATAGCCCCGCACCGCTGCCTTGTAGGGATTGGCGAAGCTTTTCTTGTATTCGGCGATCTTCTCGCTCCTCGTGGACGCAGGGTCGGCGGATTCGTCGATCTCCTTCTTGAAGATGATGTTGGCGGCGCCATCCGGACCCATGACGGCGATCTCCGCGGTTGGCCAGGCAAAAACCTGATCCGCGCCGAGGTGGCGGGAACACATGGCGATATAGGCTCCGCCATAGGCTTTGCGCAGAATGACGGTCAGCTTGGGCACCGTGGCTTCGGAATAGGCGCAGAGCAGTTTAGCCCCATGCCGTATGACGCCGCCGTGCTCCTGGCCGATGCCGGGCAGGTAGCCCGCCGTATCGGTGAAGGTAACGAGGGGAATATTGAATGAATCGCAAATGCGGATAAAGCGGGAGGCTTTGTCCGACGCGTTGATATCGAGGACACCGGCCATCACGGCGGGCTGGTTGGCGATGATGCCGACCGATCTTCCCGCGAGGCGGCCGAAACAGGTGACGATATTTTTCGCGTAATCGGGCTGGACCTCGAGGTAATCGCCGAGATCGACAACGCGTTCGATGACGCTGCGCACATCATAAGGCTTGTTGGGCGAATCAGGCATGAGGTTCGCAAGATCGGGATCCGCCCTGAAAGGTTCGTCGCCCGTCTTGGCGATCGGCGCGTCCTCGATATTGTTCTGGGGCAGAAAGGAAAGAAGTCGCCTTATTCCGGCGATCGTCGATTCCTCGTCCTTGTATCTGAACTGGGCTACGCCCGAAATTTCGGTATGAACGCGAGCGCCTCCGAGTTCCTCGGCGGATACGTCTTCGCCGGTAACGGCCTTGATCACCTGGGGACCGGTGATGAACATGTTCGAAGTGCCTTCCGTCATGAAGACAAAGTCAGTGAGGGCGGGGGAATAGACCGCGCCGCCTGCGCATGGTCCCATTATAACGGAAATCTGGGGCACGACGCCCGACGCGAGCGTGTTTCTATAGAAGATATCGCCATATCCCGAAAGAGCGTCGACGCCCTCCTGGATCCTGGCCCCGCCTGAATCATTGATGCCGATGCAAGGGCAGCCAACTTTGACGGCCATGTCCATGGCCTTGCAGATCTTGGCAGCGTGCATTTCGCCGAGCGAACCGCCAATGACGGTAAAATCCTGGGCGAATACGTAGACAGTCCGACCATTGATAGTTCCATAGCCGATAACCACCCCTTCTCCCGGCGCTTCGATTCCCGCCATTCCAAGGTCGGTGCAGCGGTGTTCGACGAACGCGTCGAGTTCAACGAAGGATCCCTGGTCAAGAAGAGCTTCGATTCTCTCTCTGGCTGTCTTCTTTCCTTTCGCGTGCTGGGCGGCAACGCGCTTGGGACCACCGCCCGCAAGCACTTTCGCCCGTCGCTCTTCAAGCTCTTTTAGCTTTTCATCCATATGTGCCAACCATCCTTGCATCCGCTCCCCTATTGGCCATAAAAGCCTCAAAGGAGAGCAAATTTTGATGAAATATACCCGGCTGGCAGTATAAACCTAGAGGAAAAAAATATCCATACCTTTCAAAATAAGTCAATATATTGTATATATAACATATATACTTATTTTTATATTACATTATTATTATATAATAGAAAACCTATAAAATAAATACCACGACATATACCACTATAAACAGCGCCCTTTTACCCTATTTCCTCTCGCAAAGCTCAATGAGCACTCCGCCTGTGGCTTTTGGATGAAGGAAAGCAATCCGGGCACCGCCAGCCCCATATCGTGGCGTTTCGTCGATGAGGCGCACTCCCTTGGCTTTGAGCTCGGCGAGCGCGGCATCGATATCACCTACCCTGAAGGCGATGTGCTGGATGCCCTGCCCCTTCGCGGCAATGAATTTTCCTATTGGACCTTCGGGGTCGGTCGACTCGAGGAGCTCAACTTCCGACTCCCCAAGAGGCAAAAAGGCGGTCCGCACTTTCTGCTCCTTGACCTCCTCGGTTCCATGGAGAGGAAGTCCCAGCAGTCCTTCCCATATGGGCAATGCTTCGTCAATCTTTTCCACCGCGATGCCGATATGATCCAATTTGTCGAGTTTCATCATTTTTCTCCTTGCATGAGCGTCGCGAAAAGCTCCCGCGCCGCGCTGTAGATATCTATTTTTCTGGCTTGAACGCTTCTCGCGAGGCTTTCCAGCCTGCCATCCCCTTCCCGATCGACAAAGTAATCCATCACCTGCCAGCCCACCAAGTCCTTCAACTGGGATTTTATCGACGCGTGCCGTCGGATCTCGAGTTCTCCTGAGGCCAGAGATTTCACAAATCGGGAAAGGATCGCCTCAACAAGCTCGGGGACGCCCTCCCCTGTCTCGGCGATGGTTTTCATGACAGGCGGAAGATCAAAGGCTTCTCTCGCGGGCAAGGTTTCCGGCCGAAGATCGGCTTGACCATGGTGAAGGAGCTCAGCGTTTCGCGCCGCCAGGGTATCAGGGCCGGCAGAAACGCTTTTACCGCGTTGAAGCATCGCCTGGGTTTCAAGCATTGCCCGGATTTCTCGCACCACGCGATCGGCCCCATCTCTGTCGGACTTGTTGACAACGAAGATGTCGCCAATTTCCATGATGCCGGCCTTGATCACCTGGATATCGTCGCCCAATCCGGGCACGGAAACGAGGACGACCGTGTCGGCGACCTTGACGATATCCACTTCGGACTGGCCGACGCCGACGGTCTCTATGATCACGATATCGTAGCCGGCGGCCTCCAGGGCGCGCACGGCGAAGGCGGTGGCTTTCGAAAGCCCGCCCAGCCTCCCCCGTGAAGCGAGACTGCGGATGAAGACGCCCGGATCGGTCGCGTGCCCCTGCATGCGCAGGCGGTCGCCCAGGATCGCGCCGCCCGAAAAAGGGCTCGATGGGTCGACGGCTATCACGCCAACGCGCTTTCCGCGCGCGCGAAATTCTCCGATGAGCTTGTCGGTGAGGGTGCTTTTGCCGGAGCCTGGCGGTCCCGTGATGCCTATCACCTGCGCCTGACCCATCCTCTCCACGAGGGCCGCGAGAGTGCCGAAGGCATCCTTGTTTCCATCCTCGAGGAGGCTGATGAGACGTGCTACCGCGCGCGGATCCCCATCAAGGCAGCGGCGCGCGAGAGTATCGATCATGGGAAGAGGCTTAGGCCCGCTTGAGGTGGGTCTTGATGAAGTCCACCGTCGCCGAAGTGGGCGTTCCCGGGCCGAAGATTTCTGCTATGCCCTTGGATTTCAGGAAGGGTATATCCTCGTCGGGAATGACGCCACCGCCGAAAACCAGGATATCATCGGCACCCTTCTCCTTGAGAAGCTCGACGACCCTAGGGAAAAGGTGGTTGTGGGCTCCCGAGAGAATGGAAAGGGCGACGACATCGGCGTCTTCCTGGATCGCCGCCTGGACGATCTGTTCGGGCGTCTGGCGCAAGCCCGTATAGATGACTTCCATGCCCGCGTCGCGGAGGGCGCGGGCTATGACCTTCGCGCCCCTGTCATGACCGTCGAGGCCGGGTTTCGCGACGATAACGCGTATTTTTCGTTCCATGCTTTGGCTCCCTCGTTAGAACATGACGCTGGGGCGATATTCGCCGAAGACGCTTCGCAGCACATCGCATATCTCGCCCAAGGTCGCGTAGGTCTTTACGGCCGCGAGGATGGGAGGCATGAGATTGTCGGAGCCAAGGGCGGCCGTTTTCAAAGCGGCGAGCGCGGCGGCCGTGGCCGCGTTGTCCCTTCTAGCCCTCAGCGCGGTGAGCTTGGCTACCTGTCGCTCCCCGACGGCGGGATCCACGCGAAGAAGGCCTTTCGGCGGATCTTCTTTCACCTGGAATTTATTGAGCCCAACGACGACGCGCTCATCCTTCTCGACATCCATCTGCCAAGAGTAAGCCGAATCCTGGATTTCCTGCTGGATGTAACCCTGCTCGATGGCCTTTACCGCCCCACCCATGTCGTCGATGCGCTTGATGTAGGTCAAAACTCCTTCCTCGATGGAATTGGTCAGACTCTCGACATAGTAGGAACCCGCCAGCGGGTCGGGAGTCTCTGCGACGCCCGATTCGTAGGCGAGAATCTGCTGGGTCCTCAAGGCGATGCGGACCGATGCCTCGGTCGGCAGGGCCAGCGCTTCATCCTTGGAGTTCGTATGGAGGGATTGGGTTCCGCCGAGCACGGCGGCCAGTGCCTGGATTGTGACGCGAACGACGTTGTTCTCCGGCTGCTGGGCGGTGAGCGTCGAGCCGCCCGTCTGCGTATGGAAACGCAGCATCCAGCTCTTGGGATTCTTGGCGCCGAAGCGTTCTTTCATGATGTGGGCCCAGACGCGCCGCGCCGCCCTGAACTTCGCGACTTCCTCGAAAAGGTCGTTGTGCGCGTTAAAGAAGAAGGAAAGGCGCGGCGCGAATTCGTCGACGTCGAGCCCGGCCTTGATGGCCGCTTCGACGTAGGCAATGCCGTCGGCCAGGGTAAAGGCTACTTCCTGGATCGCCGTGGATCCCGCCTCACGGATATGATAGCCCGAAATGGAAATCGTGTTCCAGTTCGGCACTTCCTTTGAGCAGTAGGCGAAGATGTCGGTGATGAGCCTCATGGAGGGGACGGGAGGGAAAATATAGGTCCCGCGAGCGACGTATTCCTTGAGGATGTCGTTCTGGATGGTTCCATCCAGCTTGTCAGCGGGGATGCCCTGCTTCTCGGCCACCGCGATGTACATCGCTAGGAGAACCGAGGCGGGAGCGTTGATGGTCATGCTCGTGGACACCTTGTCGAGCGGTATGCCGCCGAAGAGGGTTTCCATGTCCTCGAGGGAATCGATCGCCACTCCCACCTTGCCCACTTCGCCCGCCGCGAGCGCGTGATCCGAATCATAGCCAATCTGCGTAGGGAGGTCGAAGGCCACCGACAAGCCCGTCTGGCCTTGGGCGAGGAGGAACTTGTAGCGCGCGTTGGATTCCTCGGCCGAGGCGAAGCCGGCATATTGCCTCATGGTCCAGAAACGTCCGCGGTACATAGTCGACTGAACGCCCCTGGTGTAGGGAAATTCGCCCGGGAGGCCGATGGATTCAAGAGTATCGCGTTTCCCCAGATCGAGCGGCGTATAGAGCCGCCTGACAGGAGCATTGGAGCCGGTGACGAAAGCCGCCTTTCTTTCTGGGAACTTTGCGAGCGATTTCTCGACCTTCGCTTCCCAGCCCTTCAGGGCTTCCTCGATTTTTTCCTTTTCGCTCATCTGCGGTACTCCTTACCGAACCGTCGAGCCAGGCACGCCCGATTGGGCAGCCAAATGAAGCCCCACATCGAGAGCCTGAAGATTCAGTTCGTCGGTTCCCTTGGGAACCCGAGCCTTAACGGCTTTGCGCAGCGCCTCGCGGGGCGCGATGCCTGAAAGGCCGGCCAGCACACCCAGGGCGACGATATTCGCTACGACTTTCTTGCCCACTTTTTCGGCGGCCGAAGCTAAAATGGGCAGCGCGACCGTCCTCGCCTTGATGGCGGGATCGAGCGTGACCGACGTATCGGTGATGATGAGGCCTTTCGTCATCGTGGCCCCATAGGTCCTATAGGCATCGTTCGTCAAGGCGAGGAGGTAATCGGGGTCGGTGGCTTTTGGGTAGTCGATATCCTCATCGGATATCACGACCTCGGCCTTGCTCGAGCCGCCGCGGGCTTCAGGTCCATAGCTCTGCGTCTGCACCGCGTTTTTGCCTTCGAGAATCGCCGCCTCGGCGAGCACGATACCCGCGAGCAGCAGGCCTTGGCCTCCGGAGCCGCTTAGTCTGAATTCAACTCGCATCCCCGGGTCCCTCCCTTGTAATCGTTATACGTTCTCTGCACTTTCGATGTCATTTCGCTATAACTCGCCGTATATTCCGGCCTTTCGCCCTTGTACAGCTCGCCAATGAGCAACTTGCCCTCCAGCTTTTCGGGCGGCAGGGCGGCGGCGGCCTTTACGTTCACGGTTCTGTCTTTGATCCAATTGAGAAGCTCGACCGCCCCGCCGATCTTGTTTTTCCGGCCGAAGTAGGTCGGGCACTGGGTGAGCGCCTCGACAACCGAAAATCCCTTGTTCATGAGGGCTTTTTCTATAAGATCCGTGAGAAGCGTCACATGATAGCTCGTCGCGCGCGCGACGTAGCTGGCGCCGGCCGCCTTGGCCAATTCACAGACATCGAATTCATATTCGACATTCCCGTAGGGCGCCGTTGTCCCGAGCATCCCATGAGGGGTCGTGGGCGAGTATTGGCCCGAGGTCATTCCATAGATCGAGTTGTTCATGATGATCGTCGTGATGTCGATATTGCGCCTCGCCGCGTGGATGAAGTGATTCCCGCCAATAGCCGTGCAATCCCCGTCTCCCGTCATGACGATGACTTTCAGGTTGGGGTTGGCGTGTTTCACCCCTGTCGCGAAGGCGAGGGCGCGACCATGCGTTGTGTGCAAAGTGTCGAAATCGAGATAGCCGACAGCGCGGCTCGAACAGCCGATGCCCGACACCAACACGATATTGTTCTTGTCGAGGCCCAGTTTGTCGATGGCTCGAATGAGGGCTCCGGTCACCGTTCCGTGGCCGCAGCCGGGACACCAGATATGGGGAAGCCTTTCCTTGCGGAAATAGTCCAGGAATTCAGCCATCAGAAAGCCTCCTTGAGGGCGGCGTACACTTCGTCGGGATGGAATAGTTCACCGTTTACCTTTCCGAGCTTCACCGTCCCCGCTTGGCAGTGGACGACCCGCTCTACTTCAAGCGCGAGCTGGCCGAGATTCATCTCGGGGACAATGACTTTTTTCGCTGAAGCCGTCAGCCTTCGAACCGCTTCATCGGGGAAGGGCCATATGGTTTTAAGGCGGAGCATTCCCGCCTTGAGCCCTTCCTTGCGGGCTCGCCTCACGGCCGAAAGGGCGGCCATGGCCGATGAACCGAAGGAAACCACGGCGACTTCACAATCCTCCATGTTCTCGGCGAAATAATCCTCGAATTCCTTCGCGTTCTTATCGATTTTTCGGGCGAGACGGCGAAGCAGGGCGTCGGCGACCGATGCTTTACCCGAAGGAGCGCCCGATTCGTCATGAAAAAGCCCCGTGCAATGCCAGCGGAAGCCCTTGCCGAAGGGAGCCATCAGCGGGACTCCGCCATCCGGATCGGCCCCATAGGGCTTGTAGCCTGCGGGAGAATCGGGCATTGCCCGTATCGGTATTTTATATGATCGGGGATCGGGTAGGACGACCTTTTCCCTCATGTGACTGATGACTTCGTCGGCCAGCACGATGACAGGAACCCTGTATTTCTCAGCGAGGACGAAAGCTTTGAAGGTGAGATCAAAACACTCCTTTACGTTTCCGGGCGCGAGCGCGATGATGGAGTGATCGCCATGGGTACCCCAGCGCGCCTGCATGACATCGCCCTGAGCCGGGCTTGTCGGCATGCCTGTGGAAGGTCCCATGCGCTGGACATTGATGATTACCAAGGGAATTTCGCAGAGGCTCGCGTAGCCGATGGATTCCTGCATGAGGGAAAAGCCCGGTCCGGAGGTGGCGGTCATCACTTTCTTCCCGACGAGGGAGGCTCCAATGCAGGCCGCTATCGAACCTATCTCATCTTCCATCTGAATGAACTTCCCTCCCAACTTGGGGAGTTCCTCGGCGCACATTTCCGCGATTTCCGTCGAAGGCGTGATGGGATATCCCGCGAAGAACTGCAAGCCCGCGGCTATGGCGCCCATTGTGCAGGCTTCGTTTCCTTGCATGAGTTTTACGGTATCAGCCATGGTGCGCCTCCGGAGGCAAGCTCAAATCATAGGCTTCGACCTCGGCGCCCTGGCTCGATTCGCTTGCGAGTGGCTTTACTTCGATAGCGTAATCAGGGCATCTGAATTCGCACATCCTGCAGCCGATGCAGATTTCAGGTCGCTCGGGAAAAACCTTGCCGTTCTTGAGCACGAGAAGCTGCTTTGGGCAGAATGCCACGCAAATGCCGCAGCCCTTGCAGTACTTCTCTCGAATGAGATGGAAATAGCCTTTTTTTTGTTCAGCCATACCTTGCTCTACAAAGCAGTGCGCCGCTTCCAGCCAGTACAGGCGGGAATTGAATCCCTATTTATCGCAATGGACATGAAGGAAGAGCATAAAACCATGCTCGAGGCGAGGATAGGAATGCGGCATATACGGTATTCTACCCGAAAAGCGCGATTCTGTCAAAAAGAAACGAACCCCCGCGCCTCGGCGGAAACGCGGGGCCTTTTCGACCTACTTTCCGATACTTCTCTCTGGAGATATACTTCAGCGATATTTTTCTCGGCAAAAGCCATCTCGGAGGATCTTCGATATGAACAAGCAGCTCAAGATAAGGGATTTGACCTTGCGCGACGGCCAGCAGTCTCAGTTCGCGACCAGGATGAACCAGGCTCAGGTCGACAAGGTGCTCCCCGACTATCGCGACGCCCATTTCTTCGCCATGGAAGTATGGGGAGGAGCTGTCCCTGACTCGGTAATGCGCTACCTGAACGAAAGCCCCTGGACGCGGCTCGAATCGATCAAATCGGGCGTCGGCGAATCCTCCAAACTCACCGCTCTCTCAAGGGGAAGGAATCTTTTCGGCTACAATCCCTATCCGGATTCGGTGATCGAAGGATTCTGCAGGAACGCGGTGTCTTCGGGCATCGATATCATGCGTATCTTCGACGCGCTCAACGACATCGAAAACATGAAATCTTCCATAACTTTCGTGAAGGAAGCCGGTGGGATGGCCGACTGCGCCGTCTGCTACACCGTCGATCCGAAATTTTCGGTCGGGGAGCGGTTCAAAGCCTTTCTTTCGGGCAAGCATCTTCCCGGGAACATTTTCAATGTCGACTATTTCGTGAAGAAAGCGAAAGCTCTCGAGGCTCTCGGCGCCGATATGATCACCATCAAGGACATGGCGGGGCTAATCGACCCCGCCGCGTCGGCCAGACTCATCAAAAGCCTCAAGAATGAAGTCGGCGTTCCCATCGACCTCCACACGCACTGCACGCCCGGCTATGGCGTCGCAAGCCTCCTGGCAGCGATGGTAAACGGCGTCGATATCGTGGACACGGCCATCCTGTCCTTTTCCGGCGGTCCCGCCGCCCCCGCGTACGAGATAATCAGGATTTTCGCGGATAAACTTGGCATGGATACCGGCGTGGACAACGCAGCGGTGGCGAGAATCGATGGAGCGCTGCGCGGTATACGAGCCGAGTTAGCCGCCTTCGACCAGTACAAGAAGTTCCCGCCGAAATTGGACCTGTCGAAGGATTCACTTCCGGCCGAACTCAACAGCCTTTTTGACGACGCTCTGGAATTTACCGTTGGCGGCAAGCTGATGAAGGCACTCGAGCTTTGCAGAAAAATCGAGGCGGCCTTCAATTATCCCGAACCCGACGCCATCGTGCAGACGGCTCAGATTCCTGGCGGCATGTACACGAACATGATGGCCCAGCTCAAGGAAGCAAAACTCGAACAGCATCTCCAGGAGGTGCTGCGCTCGGTGCCCATTGTAAGGCTCGACTGCGGCGTCCCTCCCCTTGTGACGCCCACCAGCCAGATCGTCGGTGTCCAGGCGGTGAACTATGTCGTATCCAAGACAAAAGGCGAGGATCCCTATTCCAATGTATCGAAGAACTTCGCCGAACTGGTGAAAGGTTCCTATGGCAAAACGCCATGGCCCGTCGATCCCAATTTCCGCCTCAAGATCTGCGGCACGAAAGAAGAGATCCCCTACGATACATCGAACTACCGAAAGCAGCCTAATCCTCCCGTGGCCGAGGCTGGGAATCACCTTCTGGCGCTCGATGAAAAAGAAGCGCTGCTGCTGGAACTTTTCCCCTCGGTGGCGGAAAAATTCCTCAAAGGGAGGAGGATCGCTGAATGGGCCAGCGCTCCCGATGCCGCGAGCGCGACAAGATCTAAAGAGCCTTCGGCCGGGTTTAAGGCGGCGTCCACTCCCCTCGATCCGGAGGGCGTTCAATATTTTACCGCTCCCTCTTTCTCAAGCGAGGCGGCCGCCCTTCCGCCGGACTATGAGGTTTTGGATGGTCATCCCGCCGAGTACTGGCAGTTCGAGATAGAGAACGCTGAATAGAGTCCGAGACGCATGCAAAGCCATCGCAAGAAAGCGGCACCCGCAAGGTGCCGCTTTTTTAATGCAAAGGGATAACGGTTTCAGCGCCCAACGCTCTTCTTCCCCTTTCCGCCTGCGCCTATCAGAAGGTTGACGAGGAACACGAAAAGCACAAGGAGAAAGGCTGCGCCCCAGGCTTTCTGATGCCAATCCTGATAGGGGCTTTTTATATAGTCATAGATAATCAATGGTATGGCGCTCGTAGGTTTCGCGGCGTTCAGATTCATGAAGGGATTGCCGAAAGCGGTAAACAGCAGAGGAGCGGTCTCGCCGGCGATGCGCGCGATTCCGAGTCCCACGCCGTTGAGGATTCCGGTTTTCGCCGCGGGCAAGATTATCCCCAGGGACGCGCGCCAATGCGGGGCGCCCAAGGATATCGCCGCTTCCATATACGAAGCCGGCACGAGAAGCAGAACTTCGAGCATGGTAGTCGTCACGGTAGGTATCATTATCAGGGAAAGCGCTATGCCTCCCGCGAAGGCGGAGAAGGATTTCATAGGGATAACGATCCACGCGTACATCACCACTCCGATGACGATCGAAGGGATGCCTTGCAGGGAATCGATGACCAGCCTCAATAGCCTCGCGAGCGACCTTCCTTTCCTCTCGGAAAGATAAAGAGCGGCGGTCAGGGAAAGCGGCATGCTTATGAGCGACGCGATGCCCAGAACCATGAGAGTCCCGACTATTCCATTCGCGATGCCACCACCAGGATCTCCAAAGGGCTTCTGGGTTTCAAGAAAGAAGCTCTTGCTGAAAGCCCCCGCGCCTTTCATGAGGACTTCGATGACGATCGCGGCTAAAAGCCCGAGCACGATAAAGGCGGGAATGGCGATCATGGCCGTGAAAAGCACATTTTTCCCACGTCGACGTCGGTGGAGGAGATTGGAATCTTCATCGGCCATTTGGGCCTCCGCTGGATTTTTCGATGATTTTCCTTCCGGCGAGATTGATGACGAACGTAATGATGAGAAGGATAAGGGCAAGCTCCATCATTGCCGAGCGATGAACATCGCTTTCGGCTTCGTTGAACTGGCTCGCGATCACGCTTGCCAGCGTATTGCCGATCGAGAATAGTGACGTGGGCAGCCGTGTCGCGTTGCCGATGAGCATGGTGACCGCCATCGTTTCCCCCAGAGCCCTCCCCAGGGCGAGAAGCACTCCGGCCGCGATCCCCGACTTCACATAAGGCAAGGATACCCCGAGCATCATCTCCCTTCGAGTGGCGCCCAGGGCGAAAGCGCCGTGCCGCAAGGTGTCGGGAACATTTTTCAGTACTTCCCTGGTCATCGACGACATGAACGGTATGATCATTATCGCCAAAACCAGGGATGATGAGAGAATGCCGACACCATAGGCCGGGACTCCCGCGGCCGTCTCGATCTTCTGTACCAGGGGGACGATCGCCGTAAGCCCCCATAGTCCATAAACGACCGAAGGGATGGAGGCGAGGAGGTTGATGAAAATATTGGCTGTCTTGGCGACGAAGGATGAACGGACATATTCCCCAAGCAGCATTCCCGTGGCGAGCGAAAAGGGGAGCGAAATGGCGAGAGCGATGAATGAGGTAAGGAGAGTCCCCATGATAAAAGGCCATGCGCCGAATTTGAGCGTCACGGGATTCCACTCCAGGCCCGAGATGAAGCCAAGCCCCGCGGACCCGAGCGTGGCCGCCGAATTGGCCACCAGCGTGAGAATCAAGCCGGCGAAAAGGGCGACGAACAGGATCGCCGCCCCCGTGAGAATCCCGAAATATCGTTTATCGTTCATTTCCGAACAGGCTGCCCGCCGTAGCTGATGCTTCTCACGACATCCTCGACCGCTTTCACCGCGGGGGGAGGAAGCGCCGCGTAATCGAGATCAGCAGCGTATTTTTGCCCATCATGGGAAACCCACCAAAGCAAATCGACGAGGGCTTTTGCCTGATCAAGACTCCTGTTCCCATATTTCTGATCCTTATACACCACAAGCCAGGTCATCGCGCAGATCGGATAGCCCTCGGGCGCGCTGGTATTGACGAGAAGGATCCTCGTGTCCTTTGGGAAGGATCCCGCGGCGGCGGCCGATATCGAGGAGAGGCTCGGGTCGATCCATTTGCCGCTGGAATTGCGCACCATCGCGACGGCGAGCTTGTTCTGGTTGGCATAGGCGAGTTCCACATAACCGATGCTCCCGGGGGCCCTCGTCACGACGCCGGCGACTCCCGCGTTCTGGGCCGCGCCCTGGCCAACCGGCCAGCTGACGCTATTGGCGTTTCCCACCTTGCCCTTCCAATCCGCGCTGACTTCGCTGAGGTAGGC